>Ga0209811_10000056_pt1 | contig 50557 bp, 79 predicted proteins | sample Coa_R1_6_FD_187161 | JGI IMG/M metagenome (GOLD analysis project Ga0209811, IMG submission 187161) | Surface soil microbial communities from Centralia Pennsylvania, which are recovering from an underground coalmine fire. - Coalmine... | ecosystem: Environmental > Terrestrial > Soil >... | reverse complement strand
CTTATGGCCAGGCTTACCACATAAGCTTCAGTTTCAAACCCGTCAATATACTAGGGAGCCTTACTATAAAGATGAGGGTAAGAACTGGACTGTTAAGCATAAGCATCAGTTAATGAGATATAACTGTTTAGATACTATGGTTACTTATGAAATCTGGATTGCCCAAGAGGAGGAATTTAATGACCGACCCCATCTCAGATAAAAAGAAATATGAAGCTCCGACTATCACAATACTTTGTGGCAAGAAAATAAGAACAATGGATAATAACTTAATGCCGTGTGTACGGCCTAAAGGTCATCAAGATGGATGCAATCCCTTCTCAAACACAACGCCACAGATTAAACGAGATAAGTAAATGTGTGGAATATATTAATGAGTGTGACGAACAAACTCAAATAGCTCAAGATTGGAATAGTTGGGTTAATTGGATGTGGGGATTGTTAGATTGGTCTGAGGAGTTACACCGTCTACTCTATGAATATGATAAGGAAATAGATGAACTATCTGCTTGAACATCCTGAATTTATTTGGACGGTAGTAACCGGGCTTCTGTGCTTTAGTTTTGGTTGCGGTATAACTTACTTCACCATTAAGGAAACTCGTCGTAACGTTAATGGATTAGGTTATAAAGTAACCAAACTTAAAGATTGGATGGTCGCTAACGAGCCGGACGAAAATAAAAGAATTAAATTATTGGAGTATCTAAAATGAATCGCCTTTATCAAATATCTCTATCGTATGCTTGTTTTGGAATAGAAATAAGCCCTGCTGATAAATGTGTTCGAGTAGCTCCTATAGCTAGATGGATGATGGGTAAAGATTTCATTGAAATTATAGAGTGGATAGAGAAGAAAAATGGAACAATTAATTACATCGAGCTATGAACATAAACTTGCCTGTGCATACCATCGCATTGATAAACGTGGTATGCTGCTTGATCTTGATGCCCTTGGAAAACTCAGAGAGAAAGTCGAAGGTTTACTCGTTAATTATTGTGATACTCTCACTTTTAAATTTGGGTTTCCTGTATACTTAGGCGTTAGAAAAGGACTGCCTAAAGGAACTAAAGCTCTTAACTTAAATAGCCCTGCTAAAGTAGTAGCTATGCTGAAAGAGTTAGGATATAAAGTTCCTAAAATTAGGAAGAAAGATGCTGAAACAGACGAGTACGAATATAAAGAAAGTGCGAACGAGCTTGCTCTACGTCAGCTTGTTGCCGATCCTACTTTATGGCCCGATCCTCACGCTGGAGAGGCAATCAAAACAGTTCTGGATGTTAAAGAACTCGTCACGTTTCGTAATCGACAGATTAACGCCCGCCTTCGTATCATGCCTTATGGCGGTATATATTATAGCAGTTACAACGTCGCTAGTACGGTCACTGGTCGGCGTGGCTCCAAAAAATTTGTCTTCGGTCATGGTGGAAACGGTCAAAATCTTCCTGCTAGAACTTCTTATTCCTTTGAGTATCGTAATTGCATTATTAGTCGTCCCGATCACTTATTCTTTTTTGTGGATCAAAAGCAGGCAGAGGATTGGCCAGTACAAGCTTTAGCTGCTAATCATGAGGCTCTCGATGAGATGCGACGTGGCGTTAATCGTCATTATAAGTTTGCAAGTCTTATCTTCAATCGCTCAATTGATAGTCTTAAAGCGGGTCGTAAACTTGATCCCCCGGAATTTGAAGCGGAGCTTCAATATAATCTTGGCAAACGTGGTCGTCACGCCAATAATTATGGTATGCGTGCTAAGCGTTTTTCTGAGATACTTACTGGTGACGGTTACAGTGTTCCACCTTCCACTTGTGAGGTGATACTTGAGAAAATCAACAAAGCCGATCCAAACGTTGATGGGGTTTTCCATCCGTATATTCAAAAGTGCATATATGATACGAGAATATTGCGAACTCCATTCGGTAGAGAAAGACAATTTTTCGGAGTTCGACAAAATGACAAAAATTATGCAATACTTAACGAAGCATATTCTTACATCCCACAATCTACAGTCGGTGATAATACAGGCTTGGCCGTACTCGCGCTCGATAGCTGTAACAATTATGTTATCCAAGAAGGACACGACAGTATCGTGCAAGAGATACCTGATTCCTTATCAGAGTTACTCAAAGTTTATGCGGATACTACGCAAGCATTTAAACGAACAATCAAATTCCATAATGGAATCGAAGTTGACATACCGATTGAAGGTAAGCTTGGATTCGATTGGTTACACACCATTGAAATTAAAGACTGGTCAAGAGATGGAGTAGAAGCTGCTTATAAAGAGCTAAAAGAAAAGTTTAAGAATAGGTGGGATATAAAAGGGGAGTCCGTTAATGCCACGAATGCTCAAGAAACCGTGGCTGGATGCTTATCTTGATTATATTGACTGCACAGAGAATCCATTTTCATTTAACTTATGGAGTGGGATATCGGCAATTAGCGCGTCACTAAAACGTCGTGTGTATATATGGCGAAACTTTATACAATTCTTTCCTAACATGTACATTGTACTTGTCGGACCTCCCGGAATTGGTAAAGGAAGCGCAATACATCCGGTCGTTAATATTGTGAACGAAGCTAGTTTAGTCAACTATTTGCCAGATAAGATAACAGCCGAAAGAATAATCCAGAAGCTAGCAGAAGGCTTTACCAAATTTACAACTAGTTCAACAGGAACGCTAGGAGCCGTTAACTTCGCTCAAGATCACACAGCAACTATATTATCAAAAGAGCTTCCAGTATTTTTAAGTTCTGCTGAATGGATGCATAGCTTGCTATGTCAGTTTTGGGATGAGAATACATTTGAATATGAAACAAAGAATAAAGGTAGCTACAAGATTACTGATATGTGCGTGGGAATGCTTGCAGGATGCGTTCCTGATTTTATTCGGATGTTATCACGGGATAATATGGCACCTATCACCGGCGGCTTTACGGCTAGAACCATCTTTGTCTACGCTACTGAAAAATCACGGCTTATACCGGGGGGATGGGGAAAACCTAACCATAATTACAGTCAGACGAAAAGTGAGTTAATTAACGATTTACAACACATAGCTTCGTTAGAAGGAGAAATGTTTCTAGATGCTAATGCGCTAACGCTCTGGGATAAAACTTATGGAGAACACAACAAAAAGGGAGATTTTGATAGTGATGTGTCTGCAAACTTCAAATCTCGAATTAGTTCACACATCATTAAAACCGCCATTTCAATCTCTGTTTCTGAATCAGATAGCCTCATCATTACAGAGTCTCAACTTAAAAGAGCTATCGAGCTTATTGAAGACGTGCGAGATAAAGTCGATATTGTGTTCAGAAGCGTTGGAGAAAGCCCGCTTGCAGTTGGACAAGACAGGGTGATTACATTTATTAAGCAGCAAGGTATAGTATCAAGAGAAGAAATATTAAAGTATAATTATCGTCATATGACCGACGAACAATTAACTGCTATAATGTACACTTTGCTACATGCTGGTTTAATTGAAGAAACTACCCAAGATCACAAATCTAAGTATCTATGGACAAATAAAGCATGAAAATACTCGAAGCCGGTCATCAGTATGAAATGGATGATTACGATACAGGCGGGAAAGCTTATATCGTTTCTGCTATCCAATTCATGAAACGTATTGGAGATAACTATCCCGGTAATACGGGAGAACCTCATGTTGGAACTAACTGTCAAGAAGTTATTCGTGTGCTTATTGACAGAGTTAAGTATCTAAATAAACAAATTTCGTGTTATGAGAATTTAGTTATTTTGGATGATCTTCGTCATGCTCTATTATATTTTGAACTTAGAGCTGCACGAAATCATAATATCACTCTACCCTATGAGTATAGAAATATAGCTAATGATCTTGAAACTTTACCAGCCTGTAAAGTCTGTGGACACATAATTTGCCATCACGAAAAGGAGCTATTTTATGGGCATACTCATGCACGACTATCAACAAGCCGCTAAACGTACACGCGCGTATAGCGATTACGGCCAGCAAACTATCGGGCCAATTAGTTATTGTGCTCTTGGCTTGGCCGGTGAAGCTGGCGAAGTTGCTAACAAAGTTAAAAAAGTACTCCGGGGAGATTTTGAAATAGCTGTAGCTAAAGAAGCCATTCTTGATGAAATTGGGGATGTTCTTTGGTATTGTGCTATGCTCGCAGACGAGCTTGGTGCGGATTTAGGAGTTATAGCAGATAACAATCTCACAAAATTGGCGCTTCGCCGCGCAGCGAATACGATAAAAGGAGAAGGGGATGCTAGGTAAAGAACTTAATCCGAATGAGTGGGCTATTATTAATGAGACAGAATGCTTTCGAGCTATCGGCCATAGAATAATGGTCCTTGAAGATGAGTTTAGGAGTGGTTACGAATGTAAGGCTTGTGATGGTTCAGGCCATACAAATATAAAGTGTAAGCATTGTAAAGGAACGGGACTTCATAAAGGCAAAGAAGAAAATGGCTCTTGTCCTGACTGCGAAGTTGGAACTTCTGACGGTCGTAAGTCCCTTGGATACGAACTTTGCAGCGTGTGTAATGGGCGTAGCGGGCTTATAGTGGTCCCTGACTCATCAAAACGCCGTCCACTAACGGGAAGGATCGTCAGCGCCGGACGCGACGTTACAGAGTTTAAAGTTGGAGATAGGGTAATGTATACAAACTTCACCGGGACGGATTTTGATCTTAAGGGTGGAGTGAGAATACGAGTGATGTTAGATCATGATGTGATGACAGAGTATAAGCAGCTAAAAAAAGGAGCCTCCGTTGGTAATAGCGGAAGCTCTCAAAAGGAAGCCACGGATTTAGGGGTAGCACCACTAGCTAGATAAAAGGAGTTTCAATGTATATTGATCCTTTGTTTCAAACTTACGATCTTAATCAAGATGGTAAGATCAGAGTAGCGAGAATAAAAGAAACCTTCAATGATTGTATTGTCGAGCTTAAAGATATCTGCCCCGAGAATACAAGAGAGTTTGCTTTAGTAGCAACGAAGCTGCAAGAAGCTTGTATGTTTGCTGTTAGATGCATTAGTGTTATTTCTCAATATCAAGCTAGATAACAACTTCTAATTCTTTATCACTGCTTGCAGCTACTGCTAGTCTATCTGGCTTCATGTGGATAACACAACCATGTGAAGCCAGATGTTTTCCCGGTTTAGCCTTTAAATCTCCGTGAATTAAAAAACAATCCCTACCAAAAGTTTCTGTACCTTTTACTGGTGTAAGCTCCATTGTACATGGTCCATGCAAACTATCATAAGAAGGACCAATAGTATAATTTCCTCTAGGAATAGGACCAACATTACGAACATGTTGCATATCAGGATTGTTAAGTCCCGGTCCGATTCCAGAATATCCCTGAGCAAAAAATACCCCATCCTTATACATCTTCCCTGAAGTCTGAGAATAAGTCCACACAGCTAACGCTCCATTAATTAGATGTAATCACTACAACACTTAACCAAGAAGCTTGTGACGAACCACCAACACTAGCAGATGCAACACTGATGCCGCCACCAGCAGAAGTAAATCCCCTTCCTAATAATGTAACAGTAGCACCATTAGCATAAGTTACAGGACTAATAGAAGATGCTGAAGCGCCAGCCGCATCGCTACCTGCGGTATTTGTTAATACTTGGGATGTTGCGAATACGTTAGTACCATCCGAAACCCAAAAATTTGCAGCACCAGAGCCACCTGAAGTATACATCGCGCTATAACTAACCAATATTCTACAAGGACAACCTGAAGATGGCATTACTGTTGCTTTAGTTATCCAAGTTGTAGCGGAAGCTCCAATAGCGGTGCCGGTATTAGTAGTTAGTGAAACTACTTTTCCAGTAACTGCACCGGGATTCGCAGTTCCACTACCTAACGCTGATTGTACAAAAGCATCTGTAGCTAATTGAGTTGTATTATCAGTAGGACTACCGTTAGTTGGTGCAGCAGGTACACCAGTAAATGTCGGAGATGCTAAAGGTGCAGCACCAGTAACCTGCCCAACACTATAATCCCCGCTTACTGCTACAACCGCACCAGTACGACCGAATACGCTCGTTACCGGGGCAGTTCCTATAGCCGCTGTTACAAATGCAGTCGTAGCAATTTGTTGCGTATTAGTACCGGGAGCCGCCGTAGGTGCTGTAGGGATACCACTAAAATTAGGACTGTCTAGCAGTGCGAAAGTTCCTGTTACTGCTGGCAGTGTTAAATTAATATGTCCAGTAGCCGCTTGAGGACATATAGTAGCATCGTTACTAGCATCAAATACTGCTTTAAAACAATTAGCCGTTACCGTGCCAATAAAAACTGGATTAGTAGTAGGTACAGTAACAACAACCCATCCTGATCCGAAGCAAAAGAAAGAAACGCATTCTCTTAGAGAATTATCTACAGTGTTCAAATATAAAGCGCCAAATCCGCCCGTAGTCTGGCCGTCTTGATATGAACGATAAATTGTCGGGTTAGCCATTACATTCGGAACTATAAGCTGAGGATTAATAACACTACTCAAATCCTCACTTCCACCAGTAACCTGAGTCTCAATAGTAGTACAACTAGCTACTGTAGCGTTAGGACAGATAACAAATCTCCACTTAGTTCCGCTAGGAGCTACTGCTAAATTATCATCAAGTGTAACTGTAAATACTCCACTAGCGTCAGCTACGCCACTCTGATTAGGCATTATAGCTGTACCGTCATTATTCGGCTGGCCCGGATTGCCAAATGGCGGAACAAAAATAGTTTGCCAACTAGCAGACTTCCAAACTTGTGTAGAAGTATCTTGTAATGTAACCGTAACGTTAGTATACGAAGGTGCAGCACTCGCGCTGTATGCGAGTGCTGTGACGATAAGAAGAAGTAGCATTAACTTTTTCATTTCTTTGTTTTATCCTCTGGCGGTGGATTTGTTCTTCTCCATCCAGTAACTTCATGATCTTCTTTAATACGTTCGTTCAATAACAAGCTTAAGTTTCTAATAGTATCTTTAGCTTTTTTGAAATAAACGTAAGCTTCTTCTTGCTTACCATCTTCGATCTTTATAACTCCCACTTCCACAAAGCCCATAATTGCCTGTAGTTCGTTTTGAACTTTATGGGCTAACTTTCTGGTTATAACCATAACGATTTCACCTCAAGAATCGCTATAGCTCGTTCACCGCCGCATCATAATTTGCCCAATTTATGCCATACTCCGCAGCTAGCAAACGTTCTATGTTAGTAGCAAAGAAGTGCTCTTTCCTGTAAGGCGCATGAGCATCATCCCCCGGTTCAGATTCATCGCCGTCTTTACGTTTCTTTTCATATTCAATATCAAACTTATCAACTATCTCCTGACTTATACCACGGTCAAGACATAGCAAAATTTCAATTAGCTCATGTACCGCAACCAACGCTTCATATTTAAAATTTCCCATCTGTGATACTTTAATATGAATAGTATCTTTTTGTGTATCAACTTCCCAATCACCTACGGTTGGATAGCGTTGATCTTCGTGTTTTACAGTTTCAATCAATATATTCATACGGCTCCTTTTATCTTAACCAACCTTGCAGACTCAAAGTGTTATATCTACTTAACGTTGCTTTCGCCAAGTCCGAACGGTATTGCATATTCGGGATTTGTACTCTTTTAACTCGATCATACGTTTTATCCCAAGCTTCTGTAATCGTTTGCCCGCTTGCGATAGGTGCCATAATAAATCCGTTAATTCCAGCAGTAAGAAGATCCCTATTATTAAGTACGACATCAAAAAGATAATGAGTCCGGTATAATTGATCTTCTTCGTCAAGTCCCTGAATAGATAAACCTTCAGGATGCTTACCGGGTATTTCTGTAGGATAAGGAGGGATACTAATCCTAACGCTAGCAGCGTAGGGATTCTTAAGCTGGGGATGAGGAATCTGTCCGGTTGAAACATCATGCATAAACTCAGCAAGATCAGAAGAAATAAGATGAAACAAAGTAGCACTCGCATCATAACCGAAGCGCGGTGTCCATTCCAAGCCATATATCTCGTGATCTGAAACGATAGTATTAAGATCTATCATTCCTTTATACTTGACGTGTTGAAGGAAATCCTTCATCTTCTGCAAGCCTTCTTTAAATATACGGGGCGGATTTAACTCGTCATAAACAAATACAAGATTACCGCTACAGCCAGTATTAGGCCCGTGTCCTCCATCCATGAACTTTTTTTCTTCCAGCGTTCCGTTAAGTAGATAGAAGTTTTCACCGTTAAACCAACCTTCGGTTGATATCTCTGTTCCTTGTACAACTTCTTGCATAATAAACTCAACGCCTTTAGTCGCGGCACCGAGCTTATCTAAGTAACGAAGCATATCTTCGGCATCCTTACTTACATAAGTAGCCGCTGTGTCATTGTCTTGACCGCCGCAAGGCTTAAACACATATCTCTTATTAGTCTTGCGTACGAAACGTTTAGCTTCATTGATATCATTAAAGGGTTCATAATCTGGAACGTTAATATCACATTCTTCCATAATCTGAACGCCAACTAAACGATCATCTTCGATCTCTGTATTAAAGTTTCCATCTCCTATAACTGGCGCATCTAAACTAGCTAGCTCCGCTATCTTAGGCTTACCAGTAAGATCGAATAAGATTAAATCATAATCTTTAAAGTTAGGTGTAGCTTTAAAAGGAGATGGGCAAAGTCCGTCCAGCGCATATATCGCTGGATCGCTAGCCTTGCCCACCCAATGAATATCTACCTTATGACCTTCATGCTGAAATCTCAAAGCGAACCAGTTGCCGTAGCCGCTATAAGTAACTATCAGAATTTTTGCCATAAGGTTAAAGGCTCCTTTAAAAGTGATACAGTCCTGAGTAATCTAATAATATTAGTAGCAGAATCATAAAGATAATGATTCCCAATATTATTAGTAAAGGTTGTGGGATAGTTACATTAGCTAGTGACATTAGCCATTTGATAGCGATAATGACAATAGCCATCACACAGACCAAAATTAAGAACCCTACCAGAAAGTGTATAGCGGAAAACTCAGAAATCAAAGCTAACGCTAACATAGGGTCTCCTTTTGTTAGTCTTTTTTATTACTCATCCAATCGGCACCCTTAGTTTTGGGTGGAACACCTTCGGTAGTGCCAGTATTAGTATTAGCTCCAGAACCACCTTCAATGCTGGTTGGTTTTCCGTAGCTAGACATTTCGTTATGTTCCACGCGCTTAATGTTAGCTTTTGATTCTTCAACTGTGTGAGTGTGTGGAGCTACCATTAGTATTTCTCCTTTTTCTCTTTCTTCTTTTTAACTGGCATCTTACTGCCAGCTTTCTTTGTAGAAGCTTTCATTGAGTATCCTTTTCATTTTTAAGTTGCGACCCAATTATACGACCCGGAATTCCTAACTTGCTAACAGCAAGCTTTGCTGCTGCCTTCCACTGACGGGAAGCTTTATCGTCATCTTCATCTAAAGTATATTTGACGCCTTTATAAATATGTGTAGGTAAGCCTATAAATATATCTTCGGCTGTACTAGCTAGTGGACCTTCTAAATATCCTCTCCCATAATTCCACATTCCAGCTCTAAAGAGAGATTGATATATTCCCATCCCACCAGCATGACCCAACGCATCAAAATATTCAGCAGTACCTTTTTTATCTCTAGCAAAAGGATCTTGCCCTTGTGCTCCTTGTTCGGCACTCTTTACTAATTCTCCTATCGCTGGAAACATAACCGATAATAATCCCAACGATTTAAGAGTTTGTCCCATACCACCTTCTTTAACAGAGTTCCATAAAACGTTACCTATAAATGATCCCTGTCTAAAGGCGTAATGTTTATATTGTGCCATTATCCTAGCAACACGAGATTCTTCCCATGCATAAGGAGTAGCTAATTCTGAACGCAAAAAGATTGTACGATTGGCACCATTAAACATTGCGTTCTTAATATCTTCGGGCGTCAGATTGAAACCCTTTTCTCCTAACTCACTAATATTAATACCAAGTTTTTGTAACGTGTAACGCGCCCATTTATCCCCGCCATCAAACTTAAGCTTCTCTGCTGCTTCATTAGCAGCGTGCTTCGCAGTTAGTGCAGCTAAAGTAATTTCTTGGCGGCGCACCCAGTTAAAGCCTGGATGGTGAAATAGAGTACGTGCTATTCCGCCACCTTTGGCATCTTCTTGAGCTTGATAATTAAACTCGTCAAATAAAGCTCCACTATCAATAACATCTTTAAAAAATAACTCTGCCTTATTCCCATACTTAGCAACTGCTCCACTATATTCAGACATAGCTTTTGCTGTGCTAGCAAAACTGTTATCCAATATAATATTCCCAACCTGTCCTACGTGTGGGATAGCTATTAATGGAGTATACATCCAACCCATCATAGCTTTTAAATTCTTCTCCACTTCTTTAGGTGGAGTATAAGTACTATGTCCGGTAATCCCAACATCAGCTAAACTTAAAGGCTTACCTTTAACATTAGATCCTATTAGACCCTGAACTTTAGTCTTACGCCAATAAGCAGCACCATCATGAAAATAAATATTCATAGCATCTGCTAAATTATTAGCACGAGCTAAACCTTCCTTCTTTCTAACAGTATCTACAAATTTAATAATTCCTTCATCATTCTTTCCGAGATATGCTTTTCGCGTATCATGAAATGCTTGCAGTCCGGCATCTTTATAGGCTATATGCTTAGGAACTCCGTTCTTAATTTTAAATTCAGCATTAGCTTGGGCGCTTCGTTTTACTTCCGGTTCAAAAGTTTTCTCTAAAAAATCTGCCATAACTTTACCAGTTTCAGATTTATTTAGTACAGCCTTCATACTTCTAACCCAGTTCTGTGCTCCTTCTTCTTTGGTTATAGATTTGAATCCCTTAATCAAATCTTCCCCTGCCATCTCAGCAGCGTCTTTTGCTAAAGTTCCGAAGCCACCCATTATTCTGTACCATGCCCTTCTAGCCTAAGTTCTGGTCCTTTTTTCGGAGGCTTAATTCTATTCTTTATAATGTTTTCAACTTCTTCATCTTTGAATCTAACAATTTGATTTGTTGTATAGCCAAGCTGCCTAAGATAATTCTCTGCGAAAGTTTTAAGCTGTCCCGAAGCTTCTCTAACACTAGAACCACTAGCACCTTTAGGTGGTACAGCGGGCTTACCCAAACTAACATTAACAGCTTGTAAGCGTTGTTCTGCTGATAAATCTTCAAACTTCTTACCGGGAAATAACTTTTCAACCGCACCTTTTAAATCTTGTTTATGTGTAGAAGAAGTTCTTTCTGTTTCCTTTTTCAGTTTTTCAGTTTGTTCTTTTGCTAATCTTTCTTCTTCTTCAACCGGACGTTGAGAAACTAACTTATCAGTTTGTTTCGCTAGTTCGTCTGCTGCTTGAGCTTTCTTTAGTAGCTCCTGCTCATGTGCAAATGGGCTTTGGCCGGGTAAAGAGTGCTGGCGCCAGTAACGAAATACTTCGTTATCATTTTTAATTCCAGCTTTGCTGGCGTTCTCAATATCTCCCCATACCTTATCCGAAGCCTTTATCAAATTAGGCAAACGCCCTTCATCTCCAGGGAACATAGTTTGAAGATGTTTAACTAAGTGATCGAACTCTCGGTTTCGGGCTTTAGATGGACCTAATTGTTTCTGTTCTGTCATTAGAACATTAAGATAGAAAAGAAACTTATGTCGCCGATCTTCAAACTGTATCTTATCTGGACCAAGCTTAACTTTAGTTAACTGTTCATCTATTCGCTTAGTCATGTTGCTTTCAAACTCTAAGCTCTTAGCTCGTGCAGCGCCGGGAGCTACTGTTCCACTTCCAGCTTTAGGCTGTCCCTGACGAGTAATAGATTCAACACGAGATTCACCTTCTAATTGTTTAGCCGCCCATTGTGCAGGATTATTAACTATAGCTTGATTAGCTTCTTTACGCGCAACACTATCTGCAATAGTCTGATGCGTAGCATCACCACTAATTTTCTCTAGTGATGTTAACAGTTTATTAAACTCAGGTAACGCCTCTCTCTGCCTAACTAAATCTTGCGCGCTTACAACTCCAGTTGCTGTTTTATCTAGCAGGCCAATATTCTGAGCAAGCTCTGGAGATTTGCTAGCAAGCTTATTTAAGACTTCAACTTGAGCATCTTTAGATAGCTTTCCAAAATTACCCTGCGTCATCTCCATCGCTGCTTTATAAACAGAAGCCGTCATCTTCTGCTTAGGGCTTCCACCCATAGCAACGCTAAATGGTGAAACGGCAGTTTCTGCTGCACCGCCAGCAGCTTTAACACCAGTGTCTGCTAAGACGGAGCTTATAAGTTTTCCGCCGCCCCATACAAACATCTTCCCAAATAATCTTGCAGCTTCTCCAAAACCAATAAATCCTAACGCACTCGCCTCTGGATCATCACCAGTGGCTTTGCCAATAAGATAGCCTTTAGCTCCATTATATACGGAACGTGAAGCTAATCCTTTAATACCAGTTGCTTCTTTAATATTTAGAAGTGAATCTAATCCTAATCCTTCATCCAATATTCCATCCGTAGCCATGAATACCGGAGTCTGAGCTACAACCTTACCAGTAATATGAAGGGCTTTATCCTTCATAGTATCCTGATAATAATTCTCTCCAGCATACTTAGAAGCTTTATAAAGTTCATCCAGCTTCATGCCGCTAAGTTGCGATAGCACGGGAACGTTAGGATTAGAATGACTGACCTCATAATGTTCCGGCGTCATTATAATTGGACCCATATGAGGACGGAGTTCGGCGTTTAAAAGTGCAACTCCTAAACCAGATTGCTCTTTTAAATTTTGAAACTTCTGTCTCGCAGAGTCATACATATCTCTGCCAGCTTTAGCTACATCAGTAACTCCCTCTGCAACGCTTAAAGCTACCTTATGTGAAGTATCTAGATAGTATTTAGAGAAGTCAGAATCTGGCTTCTGTTGCATCTGAAAGACGGTTCCCCGTCCATTCAGCCATTCTTTTAAATCCATCGAAGGAGAGCGTGGCTTTACATATCTATTAAAGAATAATGTTTCTAACGCTACCTTCTTTTTAGGATCGGCATCCTTATACATATCCGATCCTTCTAACATCCGAAGACTATTCTTCCAATCGTTATTACTTCCCGCGCTATCCCGACTTTCGGGCGCACGTACTAGTGCCGTAAAATTATCAATCAAGTGAGAGAAGAATCCCTCTTGATTATTGTTCGTCGTCGTTGTCGCTGGCGTCGTCGTCTGCTGATTTTGAGGCATCTTTAAATAGCTCCAAAGCTTGTGTATAGTCGTCTTGACTTAAGCCGGGGATACTATCCGCAGCACCAAGATCAATTCCCATCTTAGCTGCGGCAGCATTGGAAATAACTTTCTCGCTATTTTGCAAAGCATCCAATTGCTGTTGCAAGCCTTTAAGCGTAGTAACGTCTTTAGCAGCTTTAGCTGATGCTATTTTTTCTTTAATAACTTTAGTTTGTGCTTCTAAAGCTTTGATAGCATTTCCAACCGCTTTATCACCACCTGAACCACTAGCAGCATATCTTTTTTTAAGTTCATCAACTCTATCTTGTACACCTTGAAGTTGCTTATCTGCTCTATACTTCCAAGCATCAGCCATTATTTCTGTACGTTCTTTTGCTCCGGCTATTTGAAATAGCACTTTAACAATAGAAGCGGCATTTCTTCTGTCCGAAGTTTCTGCTAGCATCTTAGCTAGATCTTTTTTATTTTCTCTATCTAATCCATGCTGCAAAGCATTATTAGCTATCTTTTGTAAGTTAGCACTAAACGTTAACTGCTCACCAGCTTTAGGCAGAACGCCACTTTTAGTAAGCTGTTCTATAATCGCGGTACGTGGATCAGCTTGAATAGTCTGTGGCATTTGCCGCATCATAGCTTGAGCTTGTGGAGCTAAAGCTGTTTTGCCAGATTGAAAATCTTGTGTATCTTTAGCAAACGCTGCTTTAAGTGCGTCATGCGCTGGATTAGGTTTCTCCTTCTTTTTATCTTCTGCCATCGGATTCATATTCACGTCAAAAGCTTTAGCTAGTTCTTTTGACTTTTTAGGGTCCATAACAATCGAGTTGATAACGTCAGCATTATGCTTCATCATCTCCTGATTGCCGGTACTCTGGGCTTCATTATAACCCTTCATGGCAGTTGATAAAGTTTCAAAATCATGTTGTAGCTTCTGAACCTTCATCTGATAATGCTTATCTTCGGCTTTATCAATAACGTTTTTAACTGCGCCAAAGAGAGCTTTTTTATCATTGCGCTGTCGTTCTCCAACGCTACTAAATGGTCCCGTAGGAATACCACCACCAGGCATTTGTGTTGGTGGAAGCGGGACGTTAGGTTTAGCTGGCTCTGGTCCGGTAGTAAGTCCAGCATTAGGACCAAGCCTAGATTGTATAAGCGCCTGCACAAGTTGCATGGCGTGCTGGTGTTGGGCATCCTGATTAGGAAGCGTAGCTGTAGCACCTTGTTCTAAAATATCTGGCCCTTGTCCCGGTACTAACGTACCTTCATTCATAACTAAGCTCCTTTAAAAAGGAAATCCAACACTTTGATCGCCGGTAGGAAATCCTAACATTTCACCACTACCGCCACCACTACCACCATAAGGATCCCATACACGTCCACCGCTATTTTGCATAGAGGCTATAATCTGAGCAATAGCATCATTATTAGCCGCTGCTCCACCACCTCCGCCGCCGGGACTTAATCCAGTAAGATCAACTGAATTATTCTTTCCCATTATAGCATTGAGTGCTTGTGTAATACCACTAGCATCACCACTACCGGGCATAGGCATCATACCGCCGCCACCTTTACCACCGCCCAATATCTTACTAGCTCCAGCACCAATCAAAGTATTACCACCTAATCCACCCGTAAATGCATCTACCGCAGCTCCACCAAACATCTCTAATCCACCAACAACATCATTCATCCAGCTACCTTCATTAGCACGCTCATTCTGGATAGATGGTAGAACATTCTCTAGCAGTCCCAACTGTTCATGTTGAGCATTCTCAAATAACGAAGCTAGAGTTTGTTGTTGATTTAGCTGAACCTGAGATTCAAAATCTCCCATTCCTAAAGCGGCTGCGGAGCTAAAGCGCGCTCCAGCATCAGCGAAGCTAGATTGTATTCCAGCCTCTCCTCTTGCTATTCCAGGAGCTTGAGCATTTAGAAAAGCTGCTGCAACTTGGGGATTAAATAATCCCTGTGTTATCATATTGCCCAATAACTGCCCCGGCCCTTTACCATAAGCTTTGCCGAGATAATTATAAAGGTTCTGAGTACGACCGGGATCGTTAGTACTAAAGCCAGAATTTAATCCTGCTAGTCCGGCTCCCGTACCATAAGCTCCAATATTATAAGCTGGTCCAGTTTGACCATAAGCTGACATTGTTGGAAATGGGAGATTACTTCCCGGCGTCTTACTAAAATTTAGAAAGCCAGTATTCGCACCAGTAGGATTACCATATCCGCCGGGAACAGGTAAAGGGGCGTTGTTCGATGTAGGAAACGGCATTGTAGACATTAATATCTCCTTACGCGGAGCTTCATCTGACGCTCGTTATAATCTGACTGGCGTTGTTGCTGTGTCATACGTTCTACAATCAAACCCGGCATCTTCTTAGTAGGGCTTCCATAAATCTTCTGATGGAATAAAACTCCCACATCCAACATCCCAATATCATCACAAGCCTTTTCAGCCGCAGCATATTCTACGATATCCTGCCAATCATCCGGCATATAAATCTTCTGACTTCCTAAAACTTGAGCACCTTTAGGACTATTCTCATCTACTTCAGGAAATGGATGCTGCCGTTGATAACGCATATATGTAGCATAAGCTTGATCTGGATTATAGCCTACAAGTAAGTTACCCTGATTAGCTTGTTCCCCCACTTGTGAATATACCGAAGGTAGTCCGGGTATAACTGTAAGTGGATCTACAACCCTAGGCTGACGATACTTCATTATCTTACCCGTAGGGTTAGCAGAGCTATTACTATTAGTTGCACTAGTACTAAAGTAAACAAACCAACTCACAACAAACGTAGCATAACCATGTCCCGGTGTGATAAAGAAATCCCTTGGATATTCAGCTTGTCCTTGGACAAAGTTAATCGTCGGTCCAGTATGACGGAGTTCTTCAAACTCATAATTCTGTGTAATATCTATGATCGCTTTTTTAGCGTAAATAGGGATGACCTCATCAAGATCATCCCTTTGACGGAGCTTACGTCTAACACCCGGAATTAAGTCTTTAATGAACATTATTAGTCACCAAGGAACAATTCGTAAAGTGCGTTAGCTCCACTAGCATTTAGCACCAGTCCAGTGATTCCTGCACTTGGGGCAACGTTAGTATTAACCTGCCAGATTAGAAAAACTTCCCCCGGTCCAAGAGCGGGGCTGGATGCTTGACTTCCACCCGTTGGAGTAAATTTAACAACAATAAACAAAGAAGGATCGTTATTTTTTACGTAGACTTGGAACGCCTTCCCGTTCGGAATATCAATCGTATTATCACCAGAAGCCAATTTTGGAAATTGTTGTAACACTGCCGAGTTAGCATCGAAGGCTAAATTCCCCAAACCTCTGTTAATAGGAACATTACCAGTACTATCTTCGGTAGAAGTAATGGTAGCTGTTAAGGTGTTAGTAATGTTATCTGCCATAGCTTAAGCTCCTTAAAAGATGAAGAACGTTGCACTTACATTAGCTACATTACATTTTAAAAATATTTGCGTGTCCGTCCATGCTGTTCCACTAGCATAAAAGCTGCCAGCTTTATTCTGTTTGATAACATGTTGTCCAATCGGAATCCTATTTAAATTGTGCGTAAGCACAAACTGTGTATCAGCAGCTCCAGTATCAGATGTAGTAGCAAAAGCTCCATCTATATTATCGGTGCTTAATCCCGTAGCTAGATCACTACTCTGACGCCCATAACTTATGTTTCCACGCAAAGCCTTATAAATATCCTTTAAGACTTTAACATGATCCATAAGTATATGCTTAGGTTCAGCATCTAACTTCTGAATAGATGGTCGTCGTATCTTCATTAAATCTGATCCTTCTGATCCGCGTGTCCACACATAAGCATCCGAGTAATACACAAAGGCCCAGAACCCGGATTCCGAGATATAAATAATTGCGGACGTTCTCCATCAATCATTAAACTAACTTTCTTCGTATGTAGCTTACCATCGGGAAAATCTTTAATAAGCCTAAACTTTTTATCCACTATATTAGGAGGTCCAATTTTTACCCTTGCTGTGACCGTCTTAAAATAATCTTTATTCTCTATGTAAGCTTGAACACCTACAGTAAAGATAGCTGCTCCAATCTCACGATAAGTAATAACAACTTTATGTACCGAAACCTGTCTATTAACCATCACATCTTCAGCTTTAAACGTATAGAAGCAAGCTTCTTCGGTATCGTTATTGTTCGGATCAATAAAAGCGAGATATGTTTTTCCAAACGTTAAATCCGTTAAAGGCATCAATAGTTGGAAATTGGTTCCGTTTAATCCGCCCGTCGAAGTTAGTAATCCGGGTGATCCTTTAATCGTAGATTTACCAACTGGCGGCTTATATGGTCCTACTGGACCTTCTCCCCCACCGCTATCAATAGGACGGAGTTCAAGCTTCAGCTTGGCTAAACATTTTAATGGATTAAGTTCTCTCATATTATCTCGTTGCTACAAAGTTAGCTCTTGCTGTAACGGTTACGTTACGCTTAACCCATGAAACCCAAGAATCTTCTTCTACTGAATACATCCAAAACTGTGTATCATTCCCTATCGGGATAGCTAGCAAGTAAACTAAATAAGCATAGTTATTAGCCCAAAGGGGAAACATCGTACTCATGGGAGTAGAAGTAGCCATGCTTAGACTATTTAAGATCGAGTCTCTTGCGACCCCTCCCACGTTTTTAAAGCCGCCAACACTAATATTATAAACATCATCAGCACTAATAAACATGCCAATAGGTCCGTATCCAGAGATTGAGAAAGAAAACACGTTCCCAATACCACGCTCAGAAGCCCAAAGATGATTAAAATCAAAAGGTAAAATACCATCGCTTACTGCCGTCATCTCCGAAATACCATTCTGCCTGAATACAAATCCCGTCTTATCACCAATGGCGAGATATCCAGTAATGAAATCCGGTACTTCTAAAAAGTCATTATATCCTGCACCGATATTAACATTCGGGTCCCAAATAGAAGGTAATCCTGATGGACACCATCTTACACGTTGTAGAAAATTCTGTGCTCCACCTGTAGCAGTTCCTTCTACAGTTGAGAACATTAACATCCGTGAAGCTAGAATACCTAGAAAAAATCCACCAGAGGTAATCCCATTTGCCACATCAACAACGGCTGTCCCGTAGAAACCGTTTGATGGGGCTGGCGCTCCATTACATACCCAAATTGCAGCTTGTGAAGCAGCGGTATCTGTTGTATGGGTGCCGGGTGTTGTAGCCCACACTGGAGCAGTAGCTCCGGTAAATCCTGCTTGGATGACGACTTGTACATTACCATTAGAATCTATAATCCTAAAGTTGTTAAATACTCGTTGATTCTTAACCCACGGTACAGGCGTACCAACGGACGTTATACCATCCCACGCCCATAGATTGTTAGCACCGTTGGTCCAATAAAACTTATTAAGAAATATCTGACTCGCTACAGGTATATCCGGCCCCGGTTGTACTGGAAATACACCAACTAAATTCCAAGCTTTTTTAGGATTCTTTATGTAGTTAGGATTAAGTTGCCATAATCCTCTCCTACTAACCATCACCGTATGGGCAACGTTGTTGCCGTCAGTAAAGGTATCTACTACGTTAATCGGATAGTTATCTGGTGTTCCCAGAATACCAACACTCATCTTAGGACGTGTACGCAATTCACTCTGTTTAAGAATGAAGTTACTCATCCCAGGAGTATAATCTTCAGGGATCATATTTTCGGGCAGCTTATCGTGAACGCCCCGGTATGGTCCCTGAAAGGCTACTTCAAAATATCCGGATTCTGTTATTTGTGCAGGCATATTATTGTAATGTTAGTGTCATGTATTGAATTGTAAACTGAGCCGAATTGTTTGTATTCTTGTTATCTGCTATTACTGCCATATGTACGAGAGTAGATTGAGGAGGTAAAGTCGTTACTTGTCCTACCGTTCCTGCTGGTTGTCCACTTATATTAAAATCTACACCAGTAGTATGGTAAGACATTTCAAACAAAAGTGTGTCAGTAGTACCAGCAGTAGTACCTGTATCAGAACACTCCTGATTTACACTATCTACCCCAACACAAGCTTGCCAAGTTGTATCTGTACCTGCTGAATATCTAAAGCCTATAAACTTCTGATTCGGAGTATCTGTAGAAAATCCAGTAGTTCCTGAAATCGTATCAGCAAGTATAATCCAATATCTTACATTGGCAATGGTATTTAGTTTCAGTCTAACTGAATAACGATAAGTAGATCCTAACGAAAATCTCCCTGTTCCTGCCGCAGTTTGTGTATAAATAGTTGCTGCGGTTGCAGAAGTGCTTGCCGTTGATGAACCAGTAAATTTTAAGCCAAATCCTTCTGTAGCTGTAGGTGAAATATTACTTGGCGTACCAATAGTGTTTAGTGTAGTATTAGCTCCAGTACTTACAAAAGCAGCACTCCCACCATTAGAACCTTCTACCGCAAAAGCTACTTGTCGTGCAAAAGCAGAAACCGGAGTATATTTACTATTAAAACTATTTTGACCGAATCTCGGAACATCTCCCGGTTCAGCTTGTATTGTGGCAGCATACGGAAAAGAAGCTTCAAAATTAATATTTCCCGGTGTAGGACTAGTTATAACCATAGTTTCTTGTTGACTACCATAGCTATATCTTCCTGCAACTTGTTGTACAGGAGTACCATCTATTGCAAGAAAACTATATGGATATGATATCCCCCCTTGCCCAATTAGAAAAAGGGGAATAAATACCATGATACAAATGATAAACAACTTGTTATGCTTTGGCATTATGTCTCTCCTCAGTTTCTAATTAAGGTGCAAGTTGTAAAACAGAAGCTCTTACATCATAAGTTGGAGTGTTAGTAATACTAACATCCAACGTTATATTAGTACCGTCTTTAACATTAATCGGACTACTAACCATTGCATAACTTCCACTCCCCAATGAACTACAATCTGCGGCATCTGGTGATATAGTTTGGACGGTATTGCTAGTATCAGTAAATGTTACCGTCATTTGTGCAGTAGAAGTAGCACTAGCTACAGTACAGCTAAGTGCAACATTAACCTGTACCATTCTATCGCCAGCTATACTATTAATATTTTGTGCAGTTAATGCAGTTGTTCGTCCTGCACTTACAAAAGTAACCTTTTCTGGAACTTTAGTATCATCTACTCTCATCAAAACTGATCCATCACCAACATCAGTTAACGTCATCGCAGATGTAGAATCAGTATCTAGATCAATAGCATTAGTAATATGATTATCTATTTGTGAACCATTAATAGACCAATCTATTGTTTGTCCTTGATACATTTGATATCCTGCACCATCACTGAAAATAGTAACCATACTTCCAGCATTTATATTTACAGGATCAGGACTACCATCAATATTATGTCCATTAGGATCAACAACCCACGGTCCACTAATAGCAGGAACTGGTTTAACTTTAAGAATTATTTGCCATCCTAATGCTGGTACAGTTGCGGGAAGTGTAATAGTAAACGCAGAACCGTCAAGAAAGAAAGCTTTCTTATTATCACCAGACGTTGCCGTGTAATCACCAGTTTTAGTTGTGAAACTAATTGCTGATTGGCAAGTGACGCAAGTAATATTAGGCGAAGCTCCGCCAGAGCTAGCTAATGGTGAGCTAGCCGTTACAGCAGTAACCGGACCACTACCACCACCCGTAGGATCAGTAACGAAACCTATTAAATTAACGGTTAAGTTAGCCGATCCAACTGGCGTTATAGTAGTAACATTAACCCTAACGTAGTTAGCTACAAGAGAACTGGATAGAATATTTCCGTTCGCTGTACATGTTTGTGCGGCGATTATATCGCCAGCATTCCATGTAACACCATCAGCAGAACTATCCACCCTAACAGAACACGCTGAAAGCGTACCAGTAACATTCCATGTTAGATTATGAAATGCCGCTCCAGTACCTATAACATTACAACTTGTATTCGTACTACCACAATGCGCTCCGGTAGTAGTAATAAATCGAGTGGTAGCTTGATAGGCATAATTTTGAGCTTCACTCCGAGTAGCTACCGCTACAAGAAGAAGCAGCATAGCTAACGCTAATTTACGCATGAGTGAAACTCCTTAAGCGTGGTAAATTTTTACCGTACCATTCGTAATACCATTATTAGGAACTAACAATCCATCCACCGTCCATCCGGTATTACCCGTTCTAACAGTTTCAAGATCGCTAGCACCATTAAGAAATGCGAAATTTTTAGTGTTATATCGTGTAACGATAGCGGTATCAGTATCAGCGATATAATCAGCGAATTCTACCTGAAAAAGTCTATCTGCACCTTTCCAAACAACCAGATAGAAAACACCACCAACGCTAATAATATCCCCAGGACTATTACCATTACCACTAACAGCAGCTAGTCCAGCTACATCTGCCGCATCAATAAGCCAAGGATTGCCGGTAAAATCCATATTAGCTCCTTAAAAGTGATAGGCTCCTTTTTATTATCTACAGCTTACGGAGTTACGATCTGATAAGTTACTAGGATCTTTAGCGATCCCAAGCCAGCAAGAAATTCCGCAGAACCATCATTTCCCGCAAACAAAGCAACATTCTGCATATGAGTGAGGGTATCTGTTACATCAATCGGAGATGTACCATTTTCTTGTCTGCTTGCGGTGTTAAGCAAGATAGCTCCAAGATCAGCAGTCAATGCTACAGCGTTAGCAGTCGTACCTTGGAACAATTTAAGCGTAGCATTAGTGTTAGTAAATGCCGTGGTTAGGAATGTATAGATCAGTTCATATGAAAGCAACCTGATATATTTTCCTGCTCCCGGTGCAGCTACCAATTGCATTGGTGTAGCGCGCAAGGCTTTCAAATTGGTAGCAGTAAGACTAAATTCTTGTGTTGCTTGTTGAACAGAAGGAAACGTGCTTCCTGCTACACCAGCAGCAGCAGTTTGTCCGGTAGCTCCTGAATTTTGAGAACCAGAACCAAGTTGAATTACGTTGCCACTATCATCTAGTGACCATAATACCGTTCCATCTGATTCACGAGTAAATTGTTGAACTACGCTCATAGAGTCTCCTTAACCGAATACAAAGATTGGGAAAATAATATAATCAAAAGCATCCGTACCAGTGCCGGTAAAAGTAACTGTGTCAGTACTAACATTCGCAGCTACAGGATTAGTTGTGTGACTTGTTGCAATCGCACCCCATGCATATCCAGCATTATAAACTGCCGGTATGATAGTTATAGCTTTCGTTCCACCACTTAAAGCCGAAGATCCAACTTGAGCTTTTTGTACACCTAAAAGTTGAGGACTACTATCAGCACCATATATTAATGTGCCAATATTATTAACGTTAGCTATCTTAATCCAACCATTTTCATCACTACCAGTTACTTTAGTATATATGTCTCCATTGTCAGCATTAATATAAATGCTACCGGGATTAGCAATATAATTACCTTCGGGAGCACCAGAGTTAGAAATTAATCTAGCACCAGTGAATCCAAATTCTAAATCGTAATTAATTTTCCAACCTGGATTTTGACCCGCCATATATCCCCTTTAAACTGGTGGTGGTGAAGCTTCGCCTGCTGCTGCCATTACCATTATATTTACCGCTCTATCTTCGGTATCGTGATTAAATGCTGCTAAAAAGAATCCCGTACCATCACCATGAGTTTGTAGTGTACCTAAAGTTATTAAGCCATTTTGTGAAAAGTCTGCACGAATACCTAACGTAACCATCCAATTATCATTATCATATGGAGTAGGAAATGCGATATCTATAGTTGTACTATTTCCTGCGGATAATGTAAATGGTCCTCTTGAAAATGCTTGTATAACAGCACCCGCACTAGCACCTACTCCACTCCAACCAGTATTACCAGTTCCGGTGTTTTTAATGTAAAATGCAAATCCACCAACACCATCTAAGCAAAAATAAATACTACCAACAACTGCCGTAACAACACCTTCTGGACTTCCATTTCCCTGAGTTAGAGATAGTCCGTTAGGTAATATAATCTGTCCAGTATCATACAGAGTATATACCACTTCTTCGGTTTCATTATTTATATATTGCTGTATTATTCTAGGCATATTAGAATATTATATCATCATCCGTGCTACCGCCACCGGAGTAAGGTTCGATTAATTTTTCATTCGGTTCTAGCTCATGAGTCGGAATATCTAAAACTTCTGCAATATTCTGTTCACGCTGACCAATTAATGGATTACCTTTATTACCCTTATCCACGCAATCATAAACCTTACAAACTAATAATCCCCGTTGCCACTCTAAATCTTTAAATTGTATGCGCGATCCACAGCGCGAGCAATAGTGATAACTATCTTGATGAAAGCTTCTTCTTCCCCGGTACGCTACCGTGTTCACTATTGGCTGATTAGGCATAAATTTTAAAGGCTCCTTTTTATGAATGGTGTGCGATTATATAAAATGTGGGCATGGAAAAGGAGCCTAATCCGAAACCATGCCCTTCTGTTTGCTTAATCACGCCCTTACCCGTGAGGGAAAGCGTAACTAAGCAGCAGAACTTTGTTTACCAAAAACGTGATTTTGAGATTTAACTTCTGCAAGTTCTTGTGTTAGAAACCTACCCTGCCAAGAACAAGAACATTCGGCGTAATAGTTGTAAGTCAGTCCCTTTTGAGGTACAACCTTAACGCGATGGCGCCCATGATTAATCTCTAGAACATTATCTTTAAGTTGATCGTCGGTAGATGCGTGAGCTTCTTTAAGTTCCGCGTCTCGTCGTTTTAGCTCACTTACATCAAAATGTTCTTCATCATGCTTCTTCTTATCTGCTTCTGTTTTAGCAGCTTTACGTTCTTCGCCTTCTTTAAGATTAGCTACGCGAGCCTTATCAAGAAGATCTTGTTTAGCTTTATCTTCTTCACTCATCGTATCATTAGCATTAGCATCCGTGGCAGCTTGCCTACTAGCTTGTTCGTTTGCTTCTGCTTCGTTTAGGGCGTTGTTAGACTTCATTTCTGTAATGTTTCCCTGAGAAGGTTGTTTCAACATATCATCTAGTTTTCCCATCATTGTCTCCTTAAAAATTAGGCTCCTTTTTTCGCTCTGGCTGTTCGCCGGTTCCTCTTTCTTCTAATGTTTACGGACCATTAGAACCCCAAACCCCAAGCCAATGCGAAGCACCAGCAGCAAAACGCATCTTAGATTTTTGCTTCAGTGCATCGGTATCAAAGTCATCATCATAGTCCATGTCTGGCTTTTTCCGCCAGAGGAACTTAAGCTGATGCTGATCTTTTGCACAAACCGCAAACCACGCCGTATCACTGGTGAGATAATGGCCTACCATATATCCAAGATCTTCACCAAGCAAAGCGTTAATTTCGTTGGTCGCAGTTCCCGGTTTTCCCGGCGAACCCAAGAGTTCCCGAGCCAAGAATCTAAGTGCTGGTGGAATTACAAGGGCTTTAGGTTTAAGAACGATAGGCAGACCTACTCCGTCTACAATTCGTTCAAATTGGTTCGTCATAGCGATTACAGCAGCTAGTGACAAATCAACATCTACCGCTGGACGATTGGGAAAAGTTCCAGCAGCAGAAATCACGCCCGATAATCCAGGTGCGTAAGCGGTGGCAGTGGGTCCACCAAGCAGGGGATGTTGATTGTTAAAGAGTGAAACACCATCAATCGTTTTAACGGTTGAAAAACCGAGATTGAAAATGTTCCACGGAACCATTTCTTCCGTAAAACGTTGTGAACGAGCCAACGCTTTAGGAATCTGCTTAATAACGCCATACTGGTCATCTTCATAAAGTTCAAAAGATGCTCTTGCAGCTAGCGCATATGTTAGGGGAATATAACGCAGCGTTCCACCCTGAATAACTTGGGTGTACTGAACTGGTGTATTTTCCGGTTTATATGGCATCGGCGCTGTACCGGCAAATTCAACATCATCGGCATAAGCCGCCGTAATACTTTCCACATTGAAAATAGCCGGATACTCAAGATCGCGCTGATAAGTATCCAACCACTGATTAAACAGTTTATGGATACCGGGCGCCATCAGTTGAGCATACTGGCCGCGTACCATCGTCATAGGTTTAACATCCTTTGAATCAAATTTAATTACAGTAAAATAGGCTCCTTTTTGGTTATCAAGTTTATGCGTATTGCGAAGCAGCACGTACAAACTTAAAGAAAACGATTGCGTTTGGTACAAATCCCGTTACTGTTGAAACACCCACAACTTCTACCACCGTGTTAGTACCAACAGTGACTTTACCACCATCAACGTACCAATAAATCGGTGCGCTAAGATCAGCAGTAAGTCCATATTGTGTACCGATGGATGCCTGTGTTGGCGTAGCGCCCACGCTAGTACCCAAAGATGAGTTATCGAACATTGCGGCAAAAATCGTATCATCAATGGCCTTGTTGAATAGAATTTGGCCAGTGACAAAAGGAGCACCGCGTGGAATGTTAACAGCCGAAGTTTCATTTGGCACACTACCAAATGTAGTTCCAGTACCGGGGAAACCAACTCCAGTAAAAGCACCCGGAGCACCAAGACCGGAACTAGCAAGATTATGGGCATCTTCCATAGCAACGCCCGCAATACCAAGCGCAACGGTTGTACCGTCCCAAGCCTGAATAAGACCTGAACTTAGCATTACTGGCGTGCCAGCAAGAAAAGTTTGTGACAGTTTCTCATTGACGGAATCTGTATTATCGGTGTTACCCGAAATAGTTTCCACCACTGTAATAGGAGCATGATGTGCTAGAAATGCAGCCATCCTAAACCTCCGGGTTTAAATTTAACAACTAACGACCTTCAGCAAAATCTTTATCCTGATCGGCCATTTCCTTGGTAGAGGGAGCAAAAAATTCTACCGTATGTCCAGCTTTCTTTAGCTGATTCATCATATCCGAACCAACTTCGTTTTCAAGTGTACGTTGTGCTTGAGCAATAGCTTGTGGCTGCCAACGTCCTACTTGTTGAAGGGCGCGCTGAATATTCTTCTTATATACGCCCATCAAAACCAAAACATTAACTTTCATTAGTACCACGTCAAACCACTTAATTGTGCCATCTTCTTTCTTCAGATGGTCGCTAAACTGTCCAGCAATATCTTCAGGGGAAGCGTTTTCAAAACCTATCGCCTTAAACATGGCGTAGTTGCCACCTTCATAATTCTTATAATTTACCCAACGAAACCTCAAATTTCCATCCTTCGGAGTAACTTGAAGCATCGCTGGAACATCTAGACTCTTAGCATCAATAAAGTCCAGATTCATAACATCTGCTTCCGTAATCTTGGACATATCAATATTAGTAGCAGCTCTAACGCTAGGTCTGCGGTTAGAACTAGATTGATCCGAAGATGACGGAGGCGGAGTTATCTGCACATCCGGTTGAAAAGTATTCGCCGGTTGTTGACTAGCAAACCCTGCTTGCATACTTTCTTTGACTGTGTTTCCTGCTTTGGGCGTAATTTGGTCAAGTTTCTTTAGAACCTCTGCCGTTAGATTTTTAGAGCTTGGCTCTGCCATAGCTTCTTTAGCAAGTTGCGAAGCATCAGCTAATGCCGAATCTAAATCAGCGGGATTAGTAGTTTCGTTATTCTTTTTCAAAAGATCGTCAAGTTTAGACATATTTCAATCCCGCCTTTGAAGCTGCCCAATCAGCAGGAGTAATTCCTAATTTCCTAGCTGCGGCAAGTTCTGACTCTGTAAGATTATCTTCCGGTTTCCCTTGATTCTGTTGTTCTGGCCGGTTAATAACGGTAGTTCCGCCAGATTGAATCATATTATATTTACCTTCTTTCTTATTCGTGTCCGTGATAATTTCATCGAGATGTTTTCCACGAACAAGATTGTAAATATTATTGATTAGTTCATCTGGCTTTACTTTCTGCTCCGGTGCATATTTATCCCATACTTCTTTAATTTCAGCTTCAAACATTTTGAAGTGTGGGAGAGTTTGTTTTGCCATGTTATATGCAACATCAGCAGCGATACTAAGTGAATGACGGATAACTGGCGTCATCTGTTCACGCAACAAACTATTAACCGATCCTTGAGGATCTTCCATGAACTTAAGAGGATCAATCGTTAATGGCTCTTGACGATTAACACCGCCACCGCCATTATTAGAACGATTATTGGGGTCGTTATTTGGGTTATTATTTCCATTGTTGTCTCGACTTGATTGCAAGGTATTTTGCATCTCAGCAATACTATTCTGAATTGACTTCATAGTATTAGCTAGTTCCAAAACTTCAGTCTTAGACGCAGTACCTTCGCTAATAGTCTTAAGCTTGTCTGCAATTTCTTGCGTATTAAACCCAGCTTCTTTGAGTTTATCTACGACTTGTTCCTTACTCATTTCTCCCCACGCCATTTTCAATCTCCTAAAATTTTATTGTTCTTTCTCTTTGTAACCTTGAGCTTCAAGCTCCATAAGCTCTTTCTTGAGCTTATCATAGTTACCAGCTTGTTCATCTAGTTCCATAATATCTTTAAGCATATATAAACGGCCTCTAATAACGGCTGATACATCTCGCCCTTTTTCGTCCATGAAGTTATTAAGAAGTTGATTTTCTAAACTCTTAATACTTCCATTTATATAGTTCTTAAAGTGTTCCGCTTGTGGAACTGACATCCAAGCTTTAACTTCACCACGATGTTTAACTATTTCTCTATATGGGCCGTACAGATCCCAATTGTCTATCTGGTGTAAGCGGGTCCGCAGTTGTTGTGCCTTGAATGCTTTGCCCGGATTCAAGTTGGGGCGGTTGTCCGTTTGGTTTTGGTCCTTGTCCATTATTGGCTCCTTTTAGTTCATCGGTCAATTTTAGTTCAGGTTGCAATCTACTAATATCATCATGTCCAAAGTTACGAAGTAATCTTGACATAAGAGCACCCTGTGCTCCGATTACGCCAATTAAAAATTGCTTCATGAACTCAGGCATCTGAGGATTTCCAAGACCCTGTAAGATTTGTGCGATAGCACTATGATGACGCTGTAAAACTTGGGTAAGAAGCATATCATTCTGCTTCTCAAGCTCTTTATTAATACTAGCATTTGCTGCCCTGATAGGAAGATCTATTCTTTTTGCTTTAATATTTCTAAGAGCTTTTTCGATATATTGAGCTTGCTCACCAAAATATTCTAACCTATTACCAACGCCAAACTCGGCGTACTGCATGGCCGCTTTGCGGCCGATCTTAAGATGCATATAACGAAAATCTGTAATATTAACATTGACTCTACGATTTCCGCTTTGCAAAACGCTAAAAGTACCCATTGCAGATTGGATACCTTTTTTAGGATTAGCTACACCTCCGCCAGTTCCTGATGTAGCAGGATCATCAGTACCAGCTCTAGCTTTAGCTAGGGAGATTGTAAGACCTTCTTCTTCGATAGAAGTAGGATAGACTTGACCTAACTGATGAACACTAAATTCTTCAGCAGTTAGTGGAAGTACTGAACCGGGATAAATACCGATGTTAGCATCAATTTTATTATTACGACCAACAGTAAAGACGCTAGTATTCCCCAAACTACGATTATCGTTACGCTGATTATGGCCCGTAGTGACTTCTTCTTGATAGTACTTAAGCATTTCTGCAAAGCCGTAACCAAGAAGTCCGTCATCTGTATAACCTAATCTTCCGTATTCAAATGGTTCTTCGTTATCGGAGTAGAAGTTAAAGACAGCATTAAGCTTGAGGTCAGTTTCTTTGTGATATAAAAATATAATTCTCCACTTTGCGTCATTATGCCAAAACCAGAACCAACACTCATAGATATCCCATTCAGCTTGATACTCACCATAGGAACCTTGAAGATTCTTAGCTTGATCTTTTTGCTGTTGCTCATTAGATGGGCCTTGGCGAGAAGGATTATTTAGGAGCTTTTTCTTATCTTCTTCCGATAAATCAAACGCACCTTGATAAATCTTCTGCTCAACTTGCTGTTTCTTAAGCGTATATTTATGATACTTGAAGTTAGCTTTCTCCCATGTAGGTGCAGAAGGAGTAGCTCCCCAATCTTCGATAGGAACTTTTTCTGGTCTTGGACCATCATATTTAGTGTAATCTACTGCGGCAGGTAATCCACCATTAACTCCCGGTCCTGTTACTCTTTTTTCAATTTCAGTCTCCCAAGGCATCTTTACTAAGACTGAACCAAGCTGAACCATATCATTAGCAGCTAAACTTTCTACTCTATAAAGGTCTAACTCGTTAGGCTCTTGGCCCATCAAATTCATAAATTCTTCAAACGAGCTACGCTGTTTATCTCCGTTCTCACTATCCGGCCAGTCTCCTACAAGGTGAGATACCCACAAAGGCATAATCTCATATATCGTTCCGATGATTCTGGCTTTGAGAATATCTACATTTTCGCCGATTAATTGAATAACAACGTTAGAACATCCCGGCCAAGGAAAATCACGATCTTCTTGTTCGGGCAGTCCTTTATATAAGCGGCGGAGTTCTGGAACTTTAGAAGTATGAAATGTATCATAAGCCTGCTCTGTATCTTGCAGGTTCTGTTTCACAAACTTCTTAAGCTCAACATCAGCTTCCGTACCTAGTTCTACTTTAACTGGCGTAATTGTAGGCATTTTATTTAGGCTTCTCTATTATTTGAATATCAGTGTTCAGTTCCTTGGTTGCTTCTTCACTGGGGAGGACTGCCATCATCCCCTTTGTAAGAGATGACTTTCTAAAGAAAACAACCAAGGTAACTGAACTAACTACCATACCAGAACCTATTGAAACAGCCCACGACTTCGTGGAAACTAGGGAAGTGCCACATACAAAAAGAAAACTGGATATGGCACTAAACCCTAGCTGAAATAGAAATGTCATCCATGTTTGCACTTTCTTTGCTTTATATATTCCTATAATAAGCGAAGCTAGTGCATTCATGGGGTCCATTGATTATTTTCCGCCTTGATCGACCATAACCGGAGATGGTGCCAAACCTTTCAGAATGGCATAAACTCCAGCAATAGCAAGTCCCAAAGCAGGATGTGCGCTAAGCGCAACTTTGATTGGTCCATCAAACATACCAATCATTGTTAATGCTAGCGTCACAATCGTTGGAACCCATTTCTTCATAAATTGATCCACTTTCTTCTCCCCTTGTTCTGTATTCCTACCGCAGAACATGAGGGGGGAACTTAGTAACCCGCGCTATTTTTTGCACGGCGTAGAAACTTTTGCTTCTGAGACTTCAGAATATCATTGACTTCTGTATCCGTTAGGGCGTCCATGTTAAACGTTTGTACCGCATAACCCAAAACGTCTAAAACGTCTCGCGTTGGCGAGTAGGGATATTCAAGATATTCTTTAACAAATTGCTCGTGGCCGATTCTATTACAGTAAAACTCACCCCTACTAAACATAGGCTCAAGAGAATCAATTCTTTGAATCTTTGCATCTTTTGAATTATCCTTCTTGAACTCTTTAATCTCATTAAACGTCCACTTTCCGGCTTTCTTATTTAATTCAGAGATAACAGTAAAGTGATATTTAATCCACTTCTGTGCTCCTACTGTTTCCATCCAAGGATCTTTAATTTTCCATTTCTCACCAAACTTAAACATCTGCTGAACTAAATCTTCGTAAGAACTATTTTCCGCATACAGATCGAGTAAATACACTCTAAAAGGAATCTCAATAGTATAACCAAGTACAATAAGCGCGTGACGGGATCTACCTTCAGTACCAGCGTGATTAGGATCAAGTAACATAACACGCTGTAAATGGCTAGGAAATAAATTTTTGAGAACCTTCCCGTTTTTAACTTCATGTACTATCTGTACTCTCTTATCAGTTTTATCTACCGCTTGATAAGTGAAGTAGTTGAGATAACTATCCTTAAATTTAGTATCTCCAGGAGGAGTAGGACTATTAAGAAATTGGCAACTGAAAAAGTAAGAGCCAAGACGCGCCTTCCACCTATCGAGTTTCTTCCAGCTAAACTCATCTGGAAACAATATTTTACCAGCAGGGTGTTTGTCACAGCATCCACCAATAGCACTATGAGTAGTAATTCTAAAGTATGGTTCATTCTTTCTGATCCAGTAGTTTAAATCTTTGTAACTCCATCTATTACCGATAACTATCTCATCGTTATCAGCTTCTGGATCGTTTGGATCGCTATCAAAAGCTCCAACTAAAAGCTTATGATAATCAATCGTTCCCTGCATCGTTACTTCTGATTCTAAAGCTTCCTTACCCACTAAATCATCTTGAATAACCCTAGTATAATGTCGGCTTTGAAGGGCTGTACCGACCGATAGATAATCAAACGTTCCTTCTCCGTCAGTGGTCTTCCCAGATCTTTTGTGAGTCTTGGTAGTAACTGACCAATTACAACTCCCATCTGGTTTAATTTCTGGATACAGGTGCAAGAAGAATTGATTATTTTCATAATGATTATCTATTCTTACACCGAGCTTACCAATGTTCTCTTTATTTTCTGATACAAGTAAGGTTCTAGTATCCCTATCATGGGATTTATACATCCATTTAATCCACTCATCACTATAACCCAATGCTCGCATGAGCAATTCATCTTCGTACGTGAATGGCAGACCCCAAAATATAGGAGCTGATTCTGAACCGATAGTTGATTTAAAATGGTCACGTGGCCACTCTATAATCTCTTTAAGATGTTCTGACTCAAAAATCTCACAGAGTTCTCTGTGTAAATACTCTCTTAATCTGTTGCGCCTAAGTATAACCTTAGCAAAATAATAATGAGAACCGAAGCCATTAAGCCGATGAGCTTGGTATGCGGCTTTGGCCGATAATCCGGTTGGATCAATGAGCGTCCAATGTTGCGCCCAGCTTTTGGATAGCGTTGGGGCAAGATTATCTATCTCCCTTCCAAGTTCATCTAAAATTTCAGTCATGCTAGGTTAACTATTCTATCTCGTGGTTTAGGAACATCACCGGGCTTAATAGTCTGAATCTTATACTTCTGTTGAACTTTGTGTGCTTGATGCTTGTTAATATTATCAGCTGTTTTAGGAGTAAATCCATCGTGCTTTTTAGCTGAACCTCTTATATAAATATCAGGATTTTTTATATCATCACTCATAATCTATCCTAAAATTAAGGTCCATTTTTGGCCGCTTCCCGTTTTTTACGGGAGACGGGTTTTGCTTGATCCCTTGTCCCGCAACGACTGACGAACATATTACACTAATCTTATACTGGTGGAGAAGGTTATTAAGCTGCGGGCTTAATGGTCGTAGGATGTGGACCCGTCTCCCGAACTGAACCACAGAGCCTACACTTATTAAGTTTACGACTTTAATAACCTTCCCCATACTCGGGAGGTCGGTTCCAACTTTTTATTGCGTACTTTCACTAACCGGGGGAGAATCTATAGTTACTTCAGCCGCTGGCTGATTACTAGCTTTCGCTTTATGAAGCGCTGAAATTAGTTCGCTAGCAACTTCGTTATCTTTAGGCGTAGCCTTTTCGTCTTGTGATCCTGTAGGCAGACCAATTCTACTAACCTTGGCATGAACACCGTGCCGGTCAAGTAGTTCTTTAGAAGCTTCAAATTGTAATTTTTGGTCTACTCTCTGAGTAGCTAATCTTAGAAGGTTTTCTAAGGCGACGGGTACGGAGCGAGATAACATCTTCCGCTGATATTCAAAACTTAATTGTACGTCTTCGTCCGCTTGAGAAAGAACGCCTGAAAGGTATTCTTGCTGGATAACTTGGAATATCTTTGTCTTCTTTAAAAGGGAATAAGAAGTCTGACTCATTCCAATATGGGCAGCTATTTCTTTGTCCATCATACCTAAATTAAGCATCTGCAATCTGCAAGCAATTCTTATCTTGTCGATTGTCTTACTATGATGCTTGCCTTTGGCCGAGAACGACATTAGATCTTATCCCCTTTTATATTACTCTTGGCGTTGCTTTGGTATCTCAACTCTCCGGATGATCCATTTATTTTAATCAGCAGCATTTAACTCTTGCTGCGCATCTTGCACCTCCAAAGTTATATTACCATCTTCATTCTGCTTAGTAATAACTTGTGGATGCCACTTCGAGAAATGTTCGTAAAGGGCGCTAACTACGTTACGCTTCGCTATATTAATATCCGGTTTTACTACGTCCGAATCCAATCCCTTTGGTAGAACGTCGGTAGTTTTTTTCCGGGTTTTCCTAACATAATGCCGCATATCGTGTAGCACCCTTTATGAACACTGACCCAATCTCACTTTAAGCCAGCCTGCTTAACCTGAGAGGGTACAACTTTGTAATAAGTATGGGCGTTTACTTATGATAGCGCAAGCTTAATGTTACTAAAGTTTCACTTCGTTTTCTTCACTTTACAGCATAGCTGTGTACATAGTGTAAGCTTCAGTGTAAACTGGTGACACCCTTTCATCTTATTATTACTCTGCTTCGCAATTATCATGATTAGTATTGTTAGCGTAGCTAAGATTAATGATGTATGTATACATAGTGATATAAAATCAGAAAATTATAAAAAATTAGTTAGGTTATCCCCCAGTCGAGTAAAATTTTCACGCTATATAAGCCCCGGCCTTTGTTTTCATAGAGATAGGATCTCCCTTGCGAGTAGATTATACACGCTAGCGAGTAAGATTTACCACATACTTTAAGCTTATGTGTATGATTCTAAAGGACTTAAGGTTTGGCAAGCGCCTTGCTATAGTAAGGGTGCGGATTTGGTTCCGCGAGAAAAAATTCGGGCTGCAATATAATGGGCCGGAGTAGTGTGTGCCTCAGTGCATGTAGACGGCTATTACCGTCGAAGGTAACCGGGCGTGTCACACGATACAGCGAACGCGCTACTCTAATACCGATCATACTACGGATTAGTATACCACTGATATCTTCCGCATCTTGCGCCTAGATTCTATATCCGAAAGGGATAAAATCATGGCAGACTTGAACGGTAAGACTCCTGAACAGATTGCAGCGGAGATTATGGAAGCCGCGAACAAACCTGTTCTAATCGAGATCAACGGAGTTGCTGGCCAGAATCTTGTTACGCTGCTGAAATACAAGCACGCGAAACAGATTTACAGCAAGGGCGAAAAGTGGTTCAACGATAATCTTGAGTTTCTCAAAACTCAGCTCATCGAAGCCACAATCGAATCTCAGTACGATCAACGCAAGAAACAAGATGCTGCACAGGATGAGAAGGATAAGAGGGATTATGTTAATCTTCTCATCTCACGCGGTGTCAACCGTTTTACTGCAATGGAGATGGCTGGTCTTATCTCCAAAGCAGACGTGGAAGCCGCACAGAAGTTGGAAGCCGAGCAGAAGAAAAAGCAGGAAGCTCTGGCAAAGAAGTAAAACAATCAAACCAACTAGGCGCAAAATGGGGAGGATATCAATATGGCGCTATTAACACCTAGCGGCAAAATCATATTCGGCCGTCAGCGTAATGCTAACGCGGATATGACGGGCATCAAAGCTGCTAAAAAGCCCAAGTTTATCTTCGACAGGTCAAAAGAAGAAAAACGTGAGCTTAATCGGCTAGCGAGATTAGAAGCTAAATTACGTATGCGGAAAGATATTGATAAATTAATAGGGAGATAACAATCTCCCACGCCTTATTTTTTGGATTGCATCGCGGTTCAAAGATGCTCCCCCTTTTATTTTTGTACGGAAGTTCGTTAGAATCAGTAATTTACAAAAGGGAGAGAGATGAAACTCGAATGCCACCCCCTACCGGGTTATGGTTATTTTTTTTTTTTTTTTTTTTTATATTATAAAGAGATGGTTATTCTGAAAATTTCGCCTTTATCTCCGCCATAAAACACACTGCCAAGGGGGGACGGTACGGGATACTCTCTCCCCCTTTTTTAACTCGTTTATATTCAAAGCTTTACCCTGTGGAAATAACGGGAGAGACTTGACAGTGCTTTCAGCACTGAGTATGATTATCGACAGGAGATAATCTACGATATGTCACATATTCCTCCCGCTGCACAAATAGGAAAAGAACCTTGTGATTGTGGACGGATTAAAGATAAACTGCATTGTCCTTATTGTGGATCTTATGATGTTAGATCACGTAAAGGTAATGCAACACGACCGCACCCACAATCTCACGAATTAACAGAATATCCGCTGTTTAAGTGTCGGCATTGCGGTAGAATGTTCGATCAGTTTCAACATATGTTTGAATGTACTGCACCCGTTCAAATAACTAAAGCTGATCGTAATAAACAACATGCTGATGATGTATTAGCACATTTACATGCTAATGATTTAGGTGCAATTGACAATAGAGATTTTAAGCAAACAGTGGGTATTCCTGTTGAAGAATTTAAGTATCTAACCAGACGCGCATTACAAGCCGCGAAAAGGATACAACCAAATGAGCAAAGACAAGAATCCGCCAGTATTCAAAATAATTCTGAAGGACAAAGCGGGATGCCCGATCAAAATCAGTCCGAAGAAAAGAAAACTAAAGGAAGCGGACCTGAAGTCAGAATTACAGAAGATGGCAGAAAGATTTGGAAAATCCCAGGATTAGAATAAGGAGATTAGCATGTTTGAAACTGAATGGGTTCCTCTCTTGTGCCTGATTCTATTCTGGTATGCATTAGGCTATCTTATAACAAGGAGCGTTAGAATGTATGAACACTTCGTACAGAAAAAACATGAGCGGAAGATTGGAGTTGACAATCGAAACATTAACTAATCGCAAAAGCGATTTTAACCAGCTCAGAATACGAGCTGAGATAGATCGTCTCCGACGAACTAGCGTTACGCATCCAGATGAAAATATCCGTGATGCCGCTAGGCAACGGGCTGAATTTTTGGAGAAAGAGTTAGAATCATGAGCCTATTAGATGATGTTAAAGCAGCTATTAAAACGCGGAATGAAGCTGATAAGATAATAGCTGAAATTTCTGCTAACCAAAAAGCAGTCAGATTTATCCTTTTGAACCCCGAAGCCACCCGTGAAGATATCGCTCAACATTTACTCATGCTTAATGATGAGCTAATTGAAAAAGTATCAAAGATGTTAGATAATACATCTGAAAGCCTGAAGCCCGAAGCCTCTAACGAGAGCTAAAATATGCCAAATCAAATGGAAAATTCGGCACCGCATAAATGCTTACAGTGTAATAGTAAGCTAGCGAAGCCTTGTTATGAAGCGGTATATCTGCCTTCGTATCGTAATTATTTTCCATTGGTATATGAGATGAGATGGGCGTGTCCATGTACAGAATGTAAAACTGTATATGTGTGGACGTTTCCTAATGTGTGGCAAGAGCGTCATCCATTAGAGATATTTGATTCTAAACTTGTACTACCACAACATTTCGATTTCTATGGACGGAAATTAAAACATGCCAAAATCTGATTACGTTATTGTTAAAGCAGATAACACGATATGTCCGCTTTGCGAAAAAAAGGTTTTGCTTTTACAAGACGAACGGATTCGTAAGCGTATGCCTATGTTTTGGATTTGCTTTAATTGTGAATTCGTTGCACAAGTTGGTAAAGGAATAGTACATAGAATAGGACAACGAGAAGATAAAGAGGTTAAATGATGAAAGCTAACTTCGATTTCGTTAAACGTTCAATTGATGAGTTAGAAGAAGACGGCGATAAATCGTTATTCTTCTATAATAATCCACGCTCGCGTGCAAAGCTCATCCAAGATATGTTAGCTTTCAGCGTAGCTCATATTGACCACATTCATGAGCCGCTAGATAATAGCAAACGTGTGCATGAAATAATTCGTTGGCTGGATAATAATTATCAAGGTTTTGAATGGCCACTTCACGAAGTTCACTTCCATCCTAATTTTTTCACATTCTGCACTTGTACATTTACCTGCTTAAATGAAATAAGTGATGTGTTAGAAAAAATCATGAGAGAGAGGTTTGCTGCATGAAAAGAAATGAAGATTTAATTCGTGAATGGATAGCTGCGCTAAGAAGCGGAGAATATAAGCAAGGCTATCGCCAACTCAAAACTTTAGCATCTTGCGAAGCTGATAAAGTTCCGCATTTTTGCTGTCTGGGCGTTCTTTGTGAAGTAGCTGTAAAACATGCAATGATTAAACTTGAAGGATCAGACGGTTATCTTTATGAGTATCACGATCCTTATATTGATCCTGATACTGATGATAATATTCGTGAAGAAGGAATAACTTCTGATCTTGGTGTATATTTCAGGCCATATGTAGGACTGACCAACCAAGAAGAAATGACTTTAATTCGTATGAACGACGGTCCAGTTAATAGTAGTGGTATGGTGACTGACAGAACACAAAGTAAATCTTTTCTCGATATCGCAGATTATATTGAGAAAGAAATTCTACCAAAGGAGCCAGAAGGCGTATGATTGTTGTAGCTTTTGCAAACGTTACCAATATCTCACTGAAGAAAGAAAATCCCAAAGATGCAAAAGGTAATACCGATTGGGAAAAAACAGTGGAATATTATGAATCCACTTTGTCTATTTTAGACAATAACAAAGGCATCGAAGGACGGGTTCACGTCCGCGAAAAGTTGGACTTTGGAAAATTTTATCGCATCATGGTCAACACGGATGACGGCGTGGATGTGGTTAAGGATCAAGTGGTTACAGATGCAAAAGTTTGGCCCTAACGCGAAAATTTATCAGTCAGACTTGACACCCTATAATAAGGATGCGATACTCAAGAAGTCAGGCGTCAGTCTGATCCGCTTGTACCGACGGCAATATCGGTGCTACGCTATAATAAAGATATGCTATACAATAAAATAAAGGTTAAGATTTTCGATCCTGATGGAAAATTAAGACTTGCTAAAAATATTCTAGCAGGTAACGGACGGGTTATTACAGAATCAGGAGTTTTAACTGAGCTATCTAAAATAGCAGATAAGCTCGAAAACGATCTTCCGCAGTTAGAATATAAGATGGTTCAACTGCGAAGCCAGCCTCACATCGCGGAATATAATTTTGTTTATGTGGGGTTACGACCGGATGTAGAACAAATTAGCGAAGCAGTAGATTCAAAAATTAAGGAACAAGAAAAGGAACCTAATAATGACGACAACCGCAGTAACGCCAACGAAACCCCAAGCAGTTAACGATACGACTAACACCACTTCAGAACGTTTTGAAGTTGCTGTTGGTTATGATCTGTCCAAGGATGAAAAAGGACAGATTACACGCGAACCATCTTTCATGGGAGCAACCAAGGAAGATGAGCAAGCGGCAATTAAAAAGCTTGCTGATGAAGGTAAATTTGAGTATCAATTTACCGTAACCGTTTCAATTCCACGGGCGAAGAATCTTGCAGGAATTAAAGAAATTTGCCCGAACGAAGAAGAAGCAGCCAACAATTTCAATCGCGGTGCAAAACAGAAAGCCAATAACCGTTTGAAGGCTTTGCTGACCGAAGTTGATGCTGATGGTAAACTGAAGTTTGATCCATCTACCGATCTCGTTAACAATGTCCTTGATATGCGTGAGGAAATTGCTAGCGAATCTAAGCGCAAGGTTTTGACTGAGGAAGAAAAGCTTGACCGCTTCCTTGCTGATTTCCCCGAAGCTATGCGTGCAGCGATGAAATCTGCATATCTGGCTCAACGTGGCGCGGCTGCTCCAGCAGCTTAACGCTAAATAACCTAAAGCTTACAATGTTATGAGCATTGTAAGATGCTAACGTCACTCATGTAGTAGAACCTACAGTTTGACGTTAGCTCTTTAGTAAAGCTGCGGTGGCGCAGAATAGAGTTACTTCTCATTGGAAAAAGATACTCTATTCGTATATTCCCCGCAGCTTTATTAAGGAGTAGTTAGCAGAAAGGAGCCTAAATGGTAAATCGCTAGCGGATAACAATCCATCTTGAAAAGATGAAAAGAGCACGCTGCTGTATAGCGTGCTCTTTTTTATTGGTTGTTAAATAATAATTAGTATAACTCTGAGCTATTTCTCATGTATACCATGTAATATTAAGCTTAAGATGTTGATTTCAAAGCAATTATCCCTCTTGACGGGCTTTAGCCGTCCTGCTAAAATCGCGCAAGCGTAAGTAATAACTCGGAGAAATTTAATCATGGCAAATAAGATTAGAACTATACGAATTTCAGAGATTTCAGAATTAACACAAGTTTTAATGTTATGTAATATGATTACTAAATGTAATTGTCATGATCTTAAATGTATTAATTGTAGTATCAGTTCTCAAATTCAAGAAGCTTTAAGATTATTAGACAATATTCAACATCAGTAAGCGGAGATTTTAAAATGGGCTATAGAAGAAACTCGCATTGGTTAGATTCAAGCGTTCCTGTTAAAGTGACCGTAAGTTGGTCATCTTTAGTTGGTGCGTATGATCTAAAATTTGACAATATTGGCGCTCATTGGGATAAAGTTAAAAGTATCATCGCTTGGCTCAAAATGACCGTCCCTTATGGGGAAAGGGAATATGATGATATTAACAAGATTTGGACAATTCACGAGAAATTCTTCCAAGACCTTAAAAATGTACTCAGTGCCGTTGGTCCTGAGTTTGATGTCACTATTGTTGAAAAGCCTGTGGGTGGTACATCAGTTAAGTTTGTCCCTCTCGATATCTATTTGGAACTCTTTAAAGAGCTTTCGGGTTTGGATATTGCAAATTATGGTGAAGATAAATTCAGCGAAGCAAAGCGTGCTTACTTTAAAACAGCCATGAAATTACATCCAGATCATCATCCTAATGATCCTGAAGCTTATGCTAAAATGCGAGATTTTAATGAAGCTTGGGATGTAATCAAAGAGAAACATTTCAAAATCGTTAGAACTATGGAGCAGGTTCAATGAGCGAAAATTACTTCATTTCAACAACTGAGCCAGCTTATATTGTTACGGTTTTGCTTCGTAACAATCCCGGTATGGTTAGAGATTGTTGGTTTACAAAAGAGGAATATTTCTGTATCCGGCAAACAAAATATAATCAAGATGGTACTGAACCAGAAACTAAAATTATGCGTCTTGCACCCAACGAAGTTGTGGAAATGTATAACGTGATTAAGGCAAAAGTGGAGCCAAAATGAAAACAGATAGTTTTATTGTTCTCCGTCCCGGTGAATACGATCAATTATCAGAAGATTTAAAACATCGTATCACTACCGAAAACACAGAAGTTGAAAAAGTTCTCGAAGGTGATAAGTATTACTTCGATCATGATATCTTTCATGAGATATTGGAAGATATTCAAGATGAGGGATGGGAAGATGATAATCCCTCATAAAGAATTTGACTTTGGTATTCGTGCAGCGGACGAATCTCACAAATGTCTATATTTTGGATGTAAGAAGGTTGGAGATTTTCACGTCTTCGCTAAAACAGACAAGGGAAATTATATCTGCGATTTCCCTAACATCTGCGATATGCATATAATCCATGTATTTCTGGAAAGTTTGAGTGATCCTGATGTTAGTTAAAATTCACACCTTAAAGGAGCCTAAAGTGGAAAATAAAGCGAAACTAAACAAAGCCTTGCTCAACAAGGTTAAAAAGCACATCCTCGAAGAACCCAACCGTTTAATCATGTCAACGTGGTTATCCAAAACTACACCCGGCACTAAAATTAATCCCGGTGCATGGGGCGAAAATAACATGGAAGTTCCAAAATGTGGAACGGTTGGATGTATTGCGGGATGGATTGTACTTTTGGCGCATCCTGATGCTGACGAACGCATGAAGCTTGAAACTTTGTATGGCTATAACGCCATAGCAAAAAGAGCTTTAGGTATTGCCGACCTAAGTGTTTATTATAGCGGAATACCTTTTGAAATCTTTTACGTTGACAGATGGCCAGAACCATTCAAAACTCAGTATTACGAAGTATCGTATAAGTTTCCAAATCATGACGAAGCGCAAAAAGAACGCGCTAAAATTGTAGCTGCTGTTATCGACGAATTCAAAAAGAGATGGGACGAACTTCACACACCTAAAAAAGTAAAAGAATAGTTTCGCTATGCCAAGGCTTCGGTATTTAAAATCTCGCAGAGAGGATTTTGAAGAAGATGACTTTAATTTCAACGAACCAGAAAATGAAGGAACTTCTAGCGAAACAAGTCCGTCAGGATTTGAAGGCGTACAGGAAGAAGCTCCGAGCGGAACGTCGTGGCTCTCAAATGCAAGCGTTATTGCTTCGTTTACGGACGAACAGCTTAAAGCTGCCATCGGACGTTGCAAAGCTAATCTCATTTTATTTGAAGCTGAGCTTATGGCAAGGGCTTACCAAAATAAGTCTCACCCTAATGAAGCTCGGCCTCAAAATTTCCGAGTTCGTAGAAGAAAAAGCGGAATACCAAGCAGCGAAGATTTGCCAAAACGCGCTAAAAGAGTTTCAGGAAGTGATTCAGTACAGGCGGTAGTAGATGCGGAAAAGTTCTTGCGTAAGCAAGGTATCAAAAATAGCCAGGAAATCATGAAATCTTGGCTTAAAATAATTGCGGAAAAAGGAGAATAAAGTGAATGGCGAAATATCAAAGGAAAGCGTTATCTACGCACATGCCCGCGTTGAACAGTGGCTCAAAGATTACGCGGAATCAAATTTCTTACCTGAGCATGAATTTACCCTCCGGGTTCTCTCATCTATTTTCGATGAGAAGAACGGGCAAATATCTCGGGCTATCTATCATTTGTCCCCACTGCGAAACAAAATGCCCAAAAGAAATAAAACCTCACGCTCGTTGGAGATGGATGAGCGTACACATAGCAAAACATCGCGGACATTGGCTGGTAAAAGATTAGATGGTCGAACACAAAGAAAGGGTTTCAGATATAATGGAACCCATTGGATGCAGAAGCCCGAAAACAAAGCAAAAGTTATAAAAATGATGCGTGAACGTCGCGCAAACAGGATGGCAGCATAATGACCGAAGAAAACAAAATCGAAAAACCCTCTGCTGTCGCAGATATGTTCAAGCCCAAGAAATATGGCATAGCTGCGAAACGAGAAGCCGCTCAGAAAAAGATAGCGGAACTCAATCCTCTCGATATGGCTAACAAGCTAGCTATCGTGTTTGATGATAGCGGTTCTATGAATGGGCAGAAAATTCGTGATGCTCATGACGGTGTAAGAGGATTCACTAATCAGTGTATTCCCACCGAAACCAGTCTAGCAGTCTATCCTCTGAATGATGATTACAAGCCGCTAACTTGTAATTATGATTTGCTCAATCTCGCTGTTAGCTCAATAAGAGCTACTGGCGGAACTCCACTCTATGCTAAAACACAACAAGCCTTAAAACATAGCGACGGCTATGATCGGCTTGTTCTCTTTAGTGATGGTGATCCTACAGATAAAAATGTTGGTTATGGTGATGAATACACCAAAGATAACCACGAAGAAACCATCAAACTCGCTAACAGTGTAGAAACTCCTTTGGATACCGTTTATATTGGTATAGAAGGAACCACGGGTTATGATGTAATGAAGGATTTAGCGGATAAAACTGGTGGTATCTTTATCCACTTTAAAGATGCTAGCAGTCTAGCCTCCGGGTTGAAATATTTATCTCCCGGACTTCGTGGTTTGCTGGCAAATCCTGAGATAAAAGCTAAAATTGAGAGGGGCGAAACACTCTAATGTGTATAAATTGTGATTGCTGTGAGTGTGACTGTCCCGAATGTGATGATAGAACGGACGAACAAATAGCTATTGATGAGGATTCCTCTCTATCACCACGAGAAAAATTTGTCAAATATCTAACTACGTTAGATTGGCCTCAAGCTACTAAAGATGCTATGTTAGTAGCTTATGATAATAGTTTTGATGAAGGGATGAATCCAAAAAATGAATCAGCCCAACAATGAACAAACTCTGAATATCGTAGCCCTAGGCCAAAAACTAATTGGCCTAGGGATTAAATCAGTTTTCTCGCATGTAGAACCCGGTCCAGTGGTAACAGGTTACTTCTTTACTTTAGATCATAGCGTTCCGATCAATAAAGTAATGAAGAAAGCCGAAGATTTTGCTCTAGCAATGGAGCAAGATAAAGTTGTGGTACAACGTGTAGGCGGTAAAATTGCCGTATTCGTTCCTAATAAGGACCGGCAGATAATTGAGTTTAAAACTTATTTGCACTGGTTCTTAAATGATCCAGAAGTTAGGAAAATGAATCTCCCAATTCCATTAGGAGTGGATTTCCGTGGAAAAAAGAGTGCTTTTGATCTCACTGATATGCCTCATTGTCTCATCACTGGTTCGACCGGATCAGGAAAATCAGTTTTTGAGGCTGCTATTATCAGCAGTCTTTCGTATTTCCGTACTAGTGATGAGCTGCATCTGTATTTGGTGGACACTAAAACTTTAGACCTTCCATTGTTCGCAGAACTCCCACATGTAAAGGCAGTAGCTAAAACGGTTGAGGATTTTCATGATATGATGGGCACCGTAATGAGGGAAACCCGTCGTCGTAATGAAGTCTTAAACAATGCCAGTTGTAGAAATATCCAAGACTATCATAGAATGATGGGCAATATTAATTATATGCCCTATATGGTAGTAATGGTAGATGAGTTTGGAGATTTGATGGATCTAGACTCAGCACAAAGGAAGGCAACCGATGAACTTGATGAAATCCCAACAGTTAAAGGATGGATTAAATCAGCGGCGCAGATATGTAGAGCGGCAGGCGTTCACCTTATTTGTTGCACTCAACGCGCCAGTGTTAAAGTTGTCGATGGAGACATTAAAATTAACCTACCTTGCAGAATTTCGTTGCGTTTACCCACGCAAATCGACTCTCGTACTATTCTCGGTACTGGGGGAGCAGAGAATTTGTTGGGTAAAGGTGACATGCTTATTCAAAGGCCGGAGAGAGACACTCTTGAACGTTTTCACGGCCCTTATGTAAGTATGAACGATATAGCAGAATTAGTAAATCAGTATGATATGCTGAAGGATATTTTGAAAGGAGTTTAAAAATCTAAAAAAGTTTTCCACACATTACTTTAGTAACAATGTGGAAATCTTGTGGGTATTGTGGAAAAAGTGGAAATGTCAATACAGTCCCTATGTATAACAAAGGAAAGGGATTAAACCTGTTTACAGGATGTGCTATGGGGCGTACACTTGGAAAGTCCGAAAACGTAAGTTGTATACATAATAAAGGACTTTTTAAGTAGTTATGGCTAACGAAAAATATTCTCTGGGTGGTAAAACGGCAAGCTGGCCGATTATTAGTACTAGAATCCCGCCAGCCGAACATCGTAAACTTATTCAAAAATTTCCTGAAAAGGGAAAAAGATCGCAGATATTGCGAGCACTTGTGCAGATGTATTTAGCGGGAAAAATCGGCCAATTAGAATTTGTTCACAAAGAGATTATTTAAATCGGAGGTTTAAAACATGGCAGCGGAAGCCAATGTTGCGTTGGTTATTTGTAAGTATTGCACCGAAGATAAAGTAAAAACCTGTGCCAAGTGTAAGAGTTATTTCTGCTCTGCTCACGCCGCAAGATTTAGTCCGAATTTCTGTAAAGAATGTCTCGTCAATCTCACCGCTGTGTGGGAGAAATTTTCCAAAACTACAACTGAATATGATCCGGTTGAAGATGTACTTAATACTGTCACATCAGGAGCTAAACGCTTGCATGTTGATGGGGCAGATTGGGTATTCTATTCAGCATGGGTAGACTCGTTAAATGATGACGAGTTAGAGATGGTTTATGAATTTCATTATTTCGTGCTCAAGCTCATTGAACATGATAATGAAATCCGCAAAATTAAGAAAGCTAGAAAACTAGCTTCTGCTCCTACTCCTATCGGTGTCAAAACTACAAAAGAAACCAAAGTCAAGAAAACTGCCGAAGTTGTGGATATGCAGGAAAGACTTGAAAAAATGAATCTCCCTGCTGACACAATAAGAGCTATGCTTTTAGCTGCTGGTATCAGTTATAGGGAGCCAAAAGTGTGACAGAGGAGCGTAAACTTGCTGATAACTGCAATGAACTTTGTTATTGTGGAAGAATGCCAAGTTTCTATGATGGATTTTTTGAAAGTAATTTCTGTAGCGACGACTGTGTGGATCGTTTACGGGCTTTTTTCGCGCACTCGCCGTCGTGCGGTAGCAGAATTAAACAAAAAGTACGCGATGCTGTTGAAGCGGGAGATTTTAAGATACAAGGTTCAGTAGTAACACTGCTTAAAGATGACGCTAAAGCTTCACGAGTAATGCAGCGGATAGAAGCTAGCGTGGATAAAGTTGTAGCGGCTTTAGATCAGGATGCGGAAACTCGTAAAAAGCTAAAGAAGATGGGTTTAGATGATGCTACTATTGAAGCGATGATTATCGCACAGAAAGAGATAAAATCATGAAGATATATCTGATATTTAAGACTGAATTTCCCACAGATTATGATGGGGAGTTATTGTATGCATATGTAAGTAGCTACTTAGCCAGTAATAAAATTACTGAATTGGAAGATAAACATCCAAGTTCAGAAGCTAATTTTTACACTAGAACGATAGAGACTTCTGATGTAACAGATGTTTTGTTATCCAAAGGATAAAACTCATGACACCAGAACAAGCTAGCAGTAAATATCACTGGGTTCAATATAATCCAGAAACTAACACAATTGATCTATTTATGGATCATCACATGTTATCAACATGTAGAACGTGTGAGAGTAAATTTGTTCTTGAACATATTCTAAACTTCCGTCCCAAAGGGCATAAAGCATGGAGCTTACTATTTGGAGCTTGGATGCATTATTGCTTTGAAACTTATTATGAACACATTCGTACTCACGAAGGAAAGCCACCTGATGTAAATGAATGGCTTATATATGCTAAAACGAAGTGGCGAGATTTGGGATTAGATAGTTATGCTGACGAAACTAAATATCAAGAAATTGGTGGTTGGGATGGGGCTTGTTCATTACTGGTACAGTATTACGCTTTCTATATGGAACAGAGATTGCGTGTTGTGGCTACAGAAATACCTTTTGGCTTTGATCGTGAAGTTTATCTTGGTGAGTTTGAGATTTATGTCAACGGTAATTTTATCCAAGTTAGATGTTTTCTAACTGGCCGAATTGATATGATGGTAGATAATGGATCAATTATTGGTCCCGTCGATCATAAACATACTCACTTATTTAGAGGAGATGAGTGGGATAAATTTAATCCTCACGACGGGATCACAGGATATATTTATGCAACGTCAACTATACTTGCGAAATTTTTTCCTGATTATAAAAAACAATGCCTTAACGGTTGGATATTTCACATTCAAGGCCGTTCTCCGGCGAAGGCTCGTAATACTGGAATATTACGCCCAAGGTTTAAAGCATCAAGAATTGACAAGCAGCCAAGCCAGCTTGATGATTATGCTGCGCGAAATGTGGCGACCTTCAAACGTGTATCAGAATTACTTTTCTGCGATAAAACTCCCGAATGGACGACAACTTCTTGTCACAATATTTACAACAGAGACTGTGAGTATTTAACTATTCACAAACAGCCAAAAGAAGAATGGGCTGCACAAATACAACAGTTCTATAATATTGTTACACCGTGGAATCCTAACAAGCCGGAAGAAAGTTTAATTGTTAGAGATGATGTTAAAACTGGAGAAGTGGAGATTAAATCATGACAGATGAAATTGTGAAATTGAACGAGTTAGATTTTTTGCAGAGTATAGGAATCCAAAATCTAACTAACGCACACGATATAACTAACACTGATCGTTTAAAGGTGGCAATTTGTGGCGAGAAGAAAAGCGGAAAATCTAACATCATTGCTAAAACAGCACGTAAACCTTTGCTCCACTATGATTTCGATGATAGACGAGAATCTATTGCCGGAGCAGAAGATACAATTATCAAAACTCTTGTGGATACAGATTCAACTATACCTAAAGCTTGGTCAGAACTTGAATCTGATCTTGGAAGTTTGGAATACGCCAAAAAATCAAAACCTCTCCCGTTCAAAAGTATCGCGCTAGATAGCGCAACGTATCTTCGTCAAATAGCGGAAAATCAAATGATGAAAGATACATCTATGATGCGGAAAGCTCGTATTGGAGCTAAAACTTATCAAATCGCTCAAGGATGGGATGCGATAAATTATGTCCATCGAATGTTGTATGAACTACTCCGTCGCTTTTTCGCGCTCGATGTTGACGTATACGTTGTGTTCCATACAAGACAAGAAAAAGATAAGGCTAATTCAACCAGCACCGAAACTAAATACACTGACCGTCTTACCGTTGATCCTCAAAATTTGGAAGTGTTACTCTCTATGTTCAACGAAACATGGCGAACCTATGTTAATACTGATGGTGCTTTTAGACTTCAGGTTCGTCAAGATTGGCGTTTTAATGCTGCTACTGCTTTGAAAGTAGGCGCTGATGAACCTCAAGACATTCAGAAACTTCTTGCGGAACATGATGAGAATTTGCGAAAGAACGGCTAAAGCCAATACTAACATACCGCAACATAGATATACCGTTGGTATTGATTGGACTACTATAAGACCGGGTATGGTTATACCATTTGCAGGTAATGGTATTGATGATTTGATTGCTGCACAAAATGCTCAGAATAATAATCTAGCAGCTCAAGCTGATTTTTATACTAGGTTATTAAAACAAGCAGTAAAAGATGAAGAATTTAGAATGGCTCAAGAGAGAAAAGAATCCGTTGAGATATATTCTAACGTCATAGAAGCCAAATATGGCGTCAAGCTCTGTGTATCTCATAAACATGACAGTGATATGACTCAAATGTTACTGCTTGTTCCCAATAAACTTTTTGCAGATGAACAAGGCAAAGAATCACTAGCCGAAGCTCTGCATAACATAGCTATGTTTATTCTATCAATGGAATAAGCGTAGCTATCTCATTAAAGCCTTCGGGCTTAACGGTCGCTACAGACCTTAAAAAGGAAAAACGAATGCCAGTTAAAATGGGAGTAGATCCTGAACAGGTAAAAGCTCCTAAGCCGGTTCAAGGTGGATGGTACGATCTAAAACTTGTCGGGTTTAAGCCTAAAATGTCGAAAGACAAAGGTAGTCTTAACCTTAACGCAAATCTTGTGGTCGTTAATGCGAAAGCGGAAGAAAACGACACCAAGGTTTACATGGGTCTAAACTCCAAGTTTGCACGCGCATGGGCAGATTTTGCTCATGGTTTTGGTTTCCCTCTAAATCCTGATGGTACGCTTCCGGGAGATTTTATCCCTGATGATAAGGATAAAGAGAACGTCGAAAAGTATCAATACAAGGGGCCTCTACTCGGTAAGATTTTGCACGCTGAATTAATCGTTTCCACGTATCAAGGAAACGAACGCAACGAAGTTAATCAGATTAGATGCAAAGTAGACGGGTGTGCAACAAAGTTCCCGGATATTAAACATCTAACTAAAATGGCTGGCAATAGCTAAAGTTTCCTTCGATCAATTATAAACGTTTCCGCCGTTTATAATCCGAAGGAGTCTCCTCCAGCAAGGCTGTCATGAGCCTTATACGCGGAGATAATTAGGATCGGGTAGTGCTGGAAACCCCGGTCCTTTTTAATAGAGGATTATAATGGGAAAGATTAAAATCTGCGATCATAATATAACGCCAAAATCTAATTGTCGAAAATGCAGACAAATTGCATCACGGCTGAGTATGCGGAAAATAAGAGACAAACGAAAAAAGGAACAACAAAATGGAAACGATAAATGAGTTCCGTTTTAAGTTAGTCTCTCAGATAACTCATGATCTGGATATTTATATTTCTTGTCAGTTAGTAGGATTGGGATTACTTTCTGAGCGCGAACATATTGAAATCTTGCGTATATTTCAGCAAACTTTAAGGAGATCAACACTTTATGGAAGTAATGAATCAGGAGCAATATCTCAAAAGGTTCAAGGAGATAACAGACGAGATGTTCAACTTAACCTCTTTAAAAAATCATGATTATGCTAAAGAGGAAGAAGCGTTAGCTAACTTTAAAGAGTTCGGAGCCGTTGGCGTTTTAGTTCGCATTAGTGATAAGTTTAAACGTCTTAAGAATAAGATGTGGGATAAACAGGAGTTCGTAGTAGATGAAAGTTTGAAAGATACACAGATGGACTTGGCGGTTTATGCCGTCATTATGATGATTATTACTGAACAAGAAGAAAAAGAACGTATAGGTAAAAAGCGTCAGATTACAGCTATGCAAGCTGCATTACCTGATCTTAGTGATGCTAACTATTTAGAAGCCGAAGTTAAAAGGTTTGGTAAAAAATGATTCGTGATTATGGTGATATTAATAATCCGCTATGGGTAGTAACAAAGGAACCGTATGCTAAAGATGCGGAGAATGGTTATATCTATAGTGGCGGTTATGGATATAGTTTCAAGAAAACTTGGAAGTTATCCGGTGCTCCTGATCCTTTCATTACTTGCGTTAATCCTGAGCTTAGTGTTGATACAGATTGGAACGTTCATTTTCCATTATTCCTTCAACGTTTAAATAACGCTAAACCTAAGATCATTGTTTCTCTTGGAGACGATCTTATTACTAGACTTGTTCCAGCAACCGCTCCGCGTCAAAAGAAAACTAGCGGAAAACAAGCTAGCGCATTATGGAAGTGGGCGGGTTCATTATTACAAAGTCCTTTACTAAACTTCGAGCATTATATTATAGGAACTTATACCCCTGACTTCGTAACTAATAATTGGGATTTGCATGAGATTCAAGGATATATTGATTTCGGCCGCGCTAAGTCTGAGCTTGACTATTATAATTTGCATAATAGTTTACAGCCTATGCCGGTGCGTTCTATAATAACTGAGCCAACTTATGAAACAGTTTGTGATTATTTGCGCTGGTTATTGGATGCTCACGCTAATCATAACCTACCGTGTGAGAATTTCGTTTCGTCGGATATCGAAACTATTCGTCCTAAAAAGGCCAGTCCCTATTATGATCTTGGACACAGCGGGTATACTTACACTATATCTCTTGCTCCATCTCCTAAAGAAGCCATAAGCTTCTGTTTATGGGATTATCCTCCTAGTCAAGCTATAATAATTTGGCGTCTTTTAGCGAGAGTGCTCAATGAGATTCCTCAAATTGGTCAAAATTATTTCACTTTTGATTCCCATCATTTGGAAGCTCTTGGCTACAAAATATGTTTGGTTTGCTGTTCCGATACAATGTTACGACACCATATCTTATGGCCAGGCTTACCACATAAGCTTCAGTTTCAAACCCGTCAATATACTAGGGAGCCTTACTATAAAGATGAGGGTAAGAACTGGACTGTTAAGCA
>Ga0209811_10000055_pt1 | contig 51079 bp, 50 predicted proteins | sample Coa_R1_6_FD_187161 | JGI IMG/M metagenome (GOLD analysis project Ga0209811, IMG submission 187161) | Surface soil microbial communities from Centralia Pennsylvania, which are recovering from an underground coalmine fire. - Coalmine... | ecosystem: Environmental > Terrestrial > Soil >... | reverse complement strand
TGAGTACGAAACCAACCACTACAGTCAGAACCCCGCTACGACCACCGTCGAAGCGTCAGTTGAGGGCCTCCACTAAACCCGGAGCGGGACAACTGTGGCATTGGATCGGGCTCACGTTCGCCGGGTGCCTCACCCTGCTCCTGCTCTCGTTCTATGCCACCGGAGACACCGACCTGCAGCATCTGCGCAATGAAGGCCACGATGACCTGCTGGTGATCAGCCAAGTGATCGAGCGGGACGCCCAGGGCAACCCAACCAAGGTCGTCGTCGGCGCGTCCGTTCTGGACAACCTCAAGGGGTCGGTCGTCGGGGACCAGGTTCACGTCCGGATCGCCGGCGACGTGATGTGGAGCCGCACCAAGTTCCAGGGCGCGAGCCTGATCCAAGGCGTCGTGACGGGCGCAGCCGCGCCCCTACTGGTCGCGTTGGGTTTGATCTTCGTGGGCAACCTTCGCTACAAACGCCGGCCGACAAGCGATCTCACCTGGGGATCGGCGGCTCAGCCCCGCCCTCCCAAGGACCTCGACGGCTGCTGACCTTCCGAACACCACGCGGTGCGCTCGAACCGCCATCCCCTCGGAGACGACGCCCCGGCCACGACGTAGCCAAGGTCAGCGAGGCCGGAGGGGAGCAACCGGAGCTAGTTTGAGCCCAAGCCGTCGACTCGGCCCGGGCGACGGGCAGCCCTGTTCGAAAGTCACCACCGCCAGTCGCGAGGGCGAGTTTCCGGCATACGGAAGCTATTACAGGTCCAAGAGCGACCAGGCCGCGACATCGATGCCCCAGGCCGCTGGCAAAGCCGGGCAGAAACCCACGGCCCCACCGACTGAACGCGGGGGATCGCTCCAATGAGCATAGGCAAGTCCGACGGTGCGTCTTTTCGGCCCCGCGGGGCAGTCTGAACCGCACCTCAGGTTGGATGGTCACCGCGTCAGTCCAGAAGGCCCCGCGTCTGGAGTTCCTTGAGCAGCGTGACGGCGTCGGTGAAGTGGGCCGCGTCCATGCCGGCGGCGCGAGCGGCCTCGACGTTACGGACGCTGTCATCGACGTAGAAGACGCCCACGATCGGGTGCCCGAGCCGACCGGCGAGGATCTGGAAGATCTCCGGATCCGGCTTGGCAACAGACTCCCTGCCGGAGACGACGATGTCGTCGAAGAGAGCGAAGACCTCCGGGAAGACCTCGGGCCCGTGGTGAATCGTTTCGGCGGACCAGTTCGTCAAGACGACCAGCCGTACGCCACGGTCGTGGAGTGCCTCCAGGATCTGGGGCACTCCAGGTATCAACCCCCTCAGGGAGAGGATGAAGTTGGGCCGGTAGGCGGCGATCTCCTCCGCGAGGTCCGGGTGGCTGGCGGTCGCCGCCGCCTCGGCGTCTGCCCAGGACCGGCCCGCGTCTTGAGCCTGGTTCCAGGCTGCGAAGTCGAACTCCGCGCCGTGAACGAACCGCTCGGCGCGCTCCTGGCCCACGACCGCGGCGACGGCCGACACGGGGTCCCAGTCCACAACGACACCGCCGAGATCGAAGACCACCGTCTTCATGCTCACCCCCTCCATGGAACGGGATCCGATCCGAATGACACAAACACGCTACCGATCAGCCCCGGACGAACTCTCCTGAACGCCCGCAACCTATTCCGCGTGTGACAGCAATGGCGCGTCGATCCGCCGCATCACGACCAGGCACGTCGGGAACATCGAGGCGGGCCTCAGGGTTGCGCCGTCATGAGCACTCTTGCCTCGAACACGATCGACGCCCTCCGACACGAGCACGACGCCCTTGCCGGCCTGGTGCCCAGCCTCACCACTGACCAGTTGACGGGGAACTCCGGCGCCAGCGAGTGGTCGGTCGCCCAGGTGCTGTCACACCTCGGCAGTGGCTCCGAGATCAGTTTGGCGAGCCTGCTGACCGCGCTGGGCGAGCGCGACGCTCCGGACGATGGGTTCAACCGTTCGGTGTGGGACCGGTGGGACGCGATGACGCCTGAAGAACAACGCGCAGGCTTCCTCGAGCATGACCGCGTCCTGGTCGAGACACTCGAAGCGCTGACCGCGGACCAGCGCACTTCGTTGGAGGTGCCGATCGGGTTCCTGCCGACGCCGCTCACGGTGGCAGGGTTCGCCGGTCTTCGACTCGAAGAGGCGGCACACCACGGTTGGGATGTCCGGGTCGCGCTCGACACGCAAGCGGCTCTCCTGGATGTCAGCGCGGCCGTGCTTGCCCAACACCTGTCAGGCGATCTCGGATTCATGCTGGGGTTCCTCGGCAACGCCGATCGGGTGGCCGAGCGCGTCGTGCTGGCCGTGGCCGACTCCGGTTACAGCATCGTCATCGCAGACGGCGTGACTCTTGAGACGACCGCAGACGACGCAACGGCCACGTTCTCCGGCGCGCCGGAAGCCGCGCTCCGGCTGATCACCGGACGCCTCGGACCGACGTACACGCCGGCCAACGTCTCTGTGACCGGCAACGTCAGCCTCGACGACCTACGCACGGTGTTCCCGGGATACTGACATCCCGCATTGCCGCGTTCCGGGATTGCACTTCAGAGCTTTCCGACGTGACGGCGCGCCTGCTTCACGGCTTCAGCCAAGTCAATCCCGTATGCCCCGCGTCCGGTCGCAGCAAACGCGGTCAATCGCTCCGCGGCGCGATCGAAGAGCCGATCGGCTCCAACCTGATTTCCGCGGGCCGCGTGGGTCATCGCAACACAGACCTGCGCCAGCCCCTGCCATAGATCTCGTTCTTCGGCTGGTCCCGCCTTCCAACGCGCCTCCAGTATCTCGTGCGCAGAGAAGGGACGGCCCGCCTCCACGAGCTCTCGGGCCGCCTCAAGTGTCTCCTCGGGAGGCAGGGGCTCCTCCGACACTGGCTCGACCCCGGCTTCGCCATACGGCAGCGGCCGCCCCAAGGCGTCGCGGGGCCGAGCCTGGCGTGCGCGGCCTTCGGCGTCCCGGTCACGACGAGGTCCAGTCATGCGACCAGTCTCCCAAGAGGCGGCACTGATGGCGCGATCACGGGTATCTCGCGCGGAGCCGGCGCAGGCCCTCAAGGTGAGAAGTTGAAAACTGTATGATGCCGTTCATTCCCCCACGTCAAGGGATCACGAGGTGCGGCACCACATGTCATGGGTCGAAACCGAACGCCACTCCTTTGCCGACGACCTTCGCGCCACCGATCCTGACGCGCCGACACTGTGCGCGGGCTGGTCGGCGCGACACCTGTGCGCACATCTGGTGCAACGCGAGCATTCGATCCTGCACAACCTCTGGGATCAGGCGACCACCAAGACTCCCGGTGAGGAGCGGTTCATGCGGCGACTGGTCGAGGACGCGGGAACTGCCGATGGGTATGCCGCACTCGTCGACAGGTTCGAGGCGGGGCCATCCGGTCGCTCCCTGATGGGTCGTTTCGACGAGGCTGTGAATCTCGTGGAGTACGCCATCCACCATGAGGACCTGCGCCGCGGATCTGGACCGGTTCCCTCTCGTGACCTGCCGGCGCCCGAGCTCGACGACATCTGGCGTCGTGCCAGGCCGATCCTCAAACGCGCCTACCGCAAGTCGCCGGTCGGAGTCGAGCTCGCACCCGACGGCGCGGCGGTGATGGCCGTCCGAACTGGGCCCGGCACCGTCACCGTGGCCGGCCCACGTCTCGACCTCCTCCTGCACGCCTTCGGCAGACGCAGTGCCGCCAACGTACGGGTCGACGGCCCGCCGGCCAGCGTCAGCTCGTTCCACGGCTGGGCGACCCGGCCGTGAGGTGAGGCGTTGGCTGGCACCGAGGGCTCCCGCGCCACGAACGACCGTCCCGCACAGCGGTTTGAGCAGGCCCGAGGCGGTTCGCCAGAGCGCTCACCTGGCGCGCGGGGGTTCAGACGACGGCGGCCAGTCCCGCCGGAGGAGCCCGTACACCCACGAGTCCGAGACCTCGCCGTTCACGACGCAGTCCTCTCGCAGCGTCCCTTCACGCACGAAGCCGAGCTTCTCCAGCACCCGGGCCGACGCCACGTTGCGGGTATCGACCTCGGCCTGGACCCGGTTCAGGTCCAGCGCGTCGAACGCCCAGTGCAGCAACGCGCCCACGGCCTCCGTCGCATAGCCACAGCCCCAAGCGGAATCGTCGAAGCAGTAGGTCGTCGATGCGCTGCGGTAGTCCGGGGTCCAACGAGTCAGGCTGCACCAGCCGATGAACGCCCCGTCCGCGACCCGATCCACTGCCAGCCGCGCCCCGGTGCCTTCCTCTGCCATCCGCCGGCACGCCGTGATGAAGCGCTCCGCACGCACCCGTTCGCTCCACGGCGGGGCGTCCCAGTAGCGCAGCACGACGGCGCTACTGAGCAGCGCGAAGAGGGCATCACCGTCCGCGTCGTTGAACGCACGCAGTCGAAGGCGAGCCGTATGCAGCGTGGGGGTCGGCAGGACCATGCAGGCTATGGTGCCTCCCCCGGGCAGCTGAACGACCCTGGGCGGCCCTTGGAAGACAGCGCGAACAGCGCGGAGCCTAGGCCGGCGTCGGGTGCAGCCCGAGGTTGTCGTGGACCTCGAGGGTCGCCGTCGACCGGTTCATCGTGATGAAGTGCAGGCCCGGCGCACCCTCGGCGATCATCCGCTCGGCGAGCTCGGTGGCGATCTGCACCCCGACGTCGCGGACCGCGTCACCGTCGTCGGCGACGGCGTGCAGGCGGTCGGTGACCGCGCGTGGCAGCGGAGTGCCCATGAGCTCGCTCATCCGCTCGATCTGCTTGACGTTGGTCACCGGCATCAGGCCGGGCGTGATGGGCAGCTCGCGGCGGGCGGCGACCCGGTCGCGCAGCCGCAGGTAGCTGTCGGCGTCGAAGACCATCTGGGTCACGGCGAACGTCGCACCGGCGTCAGCCTTGCGCACCAGCGTCTCGACGTCGTCGTCGAGGGTGCGCGACTCCGGGTGCACATCGGGGAAGGCGGCCACCCCGACGGTGAAGTCGCCCAGGCCACGAATGAGGGCGACGAGCTCGTCGGCGTGGTTGAGCCCGTCGGGGTGAGGGACCCACTGCCCGCGGATGTTGCCCGGGGGGTCGCCACGCAGGGCGAGGATGTTGTGGATGTCGGCCGCGGCATACTGCCCGACGACCTGACGCAGCTGGGAGACCGAGGCGCCGACACAGGTGAGGTGAGCCAGCGGGGTGAGCGAGGTCTCCCGGGCGATCCGCGCGGTGACCCGCACCGTGCGGTCCTGGGTCGTGCCCCCGGCCCCGTAGGTGACCGACACGAACGCCGGATGGACCCGCTCGAGGGTGCGGATGGCCGACCACAGCTGCTGCTCGGACTCGTCGTCCTTCGGGGGGAAGAACTCGAAGCTGATGGCCAGCGCCCGGCCGGAGAGCACGCCGGGGATCGAGTGGGTGCTCACGGTCATGGGGGCGAGGGTAGTCCAGTGCGCCCGCCCCGTAGAGTCTTCGTCCATGGATCGTCCGCTCGACGCCGCTGACCTGCGCACCCGCGTACAGGCCAGCATCGACGCCGAGCTCGCGTCCCAGGCCGCCGTCCTCGCCGAGATCGGCCCGGACGTCGAGGACCTCCTGGAGCGGATCGGCACCCTCCTGCGCGGCGGCAAGCGGCTGCGTGCCGCGTTCCTCTACTGGGGCTATCGCGCGGCCGGTCAGCCCGACTCCGACGCGGCGATCCGCCTCGCGACGTCGATGGAGTTCTTCCAGGCCGCGGCGCTCATCCATGACGACGTCATGGATGACAGCGACACCCGCAGGGGTATGCCGGCCGCTCACCGCGCGCTCGCGACCAGCCACGAGGCGCGGGGCTGGGGCGGCAGCCCCGACCGGTTCGGCGTGGCCGGCGCCATCCTCGCCGGGAACCTCTGCCTGGGCTGGACCGACGAGCTCTACTCGACATCGGGCCTGCCGGTCGACCACCTGGCTCGTGGACGCCGCCTGTTCGACACGATGCGTACCCAGCTGATGGCCGGCCAGTTCCTCGACGTCGTGGAGTCGGCCCGGCCGTGGACCTCGGTGTCCGGAGCCGAGCGGGTGGCCCGTGCCGAGCGGGTGATCCGCTATAAGAGCGCCAAGTACACGATCGAGCACCCGCTGCTCATCGGCGCCGCCGCCGGCGGCGTCGGCGGTCCAGCGCTCGCCGCCCTCTCGGCATACGGGCTCGACCTGGGCCATGCCTTCCAGCTGCGTGACGACCTGCTGGGCGTCTTCGGCGACCCGGAGGCGACGGGCAAGCCGGCCGGCGACGACCTGCGCGAGGGCAAGCGCACCGTGCTCGTCGCGCACACGCTGGCTGCGACCGATGCCGCCACCCAGGCCAGGGTCGAGGCGCTGCTCGGCCGACCCGACCTCGGCGCCGCCGAGGTCGGCGAGCTGCGGGCCGTCATGACCGGCTCCGGCGCCGTCGACGCGGTCGAGAAGGAGATCGCCGGGCTCGCGTCGAGCGCCGGCGAGGCCCTCGCGCGCGCCGACGGGCTCGCGCCCGAGGCGGTCGCGGTGCTGGCCGCCCTCGTCGGCGTGACGACCGACCGAGCGACCTGACCGGCCCGACCTACCAGGCCGTCTCCATGGCCAGCCGGCGCACCTCGGCTCTGCGACCGGCCCGGAGCGCCGCGATCGCGCTCCCGCCGGTGAGGGGCGCTTCCTCGAAGAGCCAGCCGATGATCTCGGTGTCGTTCATCCCGCCGTCGGCGAGCACCGTGAAGGTGCCCTTGAGCGCTCCGAGCGGGCCGGCCTCGTCGATGAAGGCCTCGGGGACGGCAACGACCGACCGCTCCCCCACCCGGGCCGCGATGAGCTCACGGTCCTCGATCAGCCGGCGGACATCGGCCAGCCGGAGCCCCAGCCGCTCGGCGAGGTCGGGCACGGTCAGCCAGGGACCGGCGAGGTCCTCCAGGGCGGGGTCGAGACGCTCGTTCACGGGGCCAGCGTGCCACATGCCGGGGTGAATCCTCGCTGCCCTCAACCGGCAGTCACATCCACAACTTGTGTATCTTGGGTCCCACGCACCACATCGGCCGGGCAGGGTGCCGTTCATGTGCAGGCGGCTCAGAGGGAGCCCTCAGCGGGAGCCGTCGACGCCTGCAGGACCGACCGAAACCAGAGGAGACCCGCCCCCATGGCCCTCGCTCAACCCCCTGCCCTCATCCATGCCGGGCCTGCTCTGGCCACGGCGGTGCACACCCGCGCCAACCCTGCCCCCCACGGCTGGCAGGTGCACGTCGTCCGCCGTGGCGAGACCGTCTCCGGGCTGTCCCTCAGCTACCGCACGTCGATCTCCGCCCTCGTCGCGAAGAACCACCTCGGCCAGCACGGCCGGCTGATCCACCCCGGCCAGAAGCTCTGGGTTCCGCGCACCGCGGCGGCCGCCACGACCACGCACACCAAGGCCAAGCACACCAAGGCCAGGGCCAAACCCGCCAAGAAGCCCAGGGCGGCAGCCCCGCGGCGGGCCTCGTACACGGTCCGCGCCGGTGACACCCTGTCCCAGATCGCCGTGCAGCACCACATGCCGCTCGCCACCTTGCTCAAGCTCAACCGGATGGGCCTGCGGACCGTCATCCACCCCGGCGACCGGCTCGTCGTCAACGCACCGCGGCCGGCCGCCCCGGCGGCGAGCAAGACCAAGGCCACCGGCCCTCGACGCCTCGGGGTCAAGGAGGTGTCGCGCACCCACGCCAAGGCGATGATCGTCGCGACAGCGCGCAGGCACGGCGTCGACCCCAAGCTGGCGCTGGCGATCGCCTGGCAGGAGTCGGGCTGGCAGCAGAACATCCTGTCCAGCGCCGACGCCTACGGGATCATGCAGGTCATCCCCTCCTCCGGGGAGTGGGCCTCCTCGATGGCCGGCCGCCGGCTCGACCTGCGCAAGGCGCAGGACAACGTCACCGCCGGAGTCGTCATCCTCCGGGCCCTGGACCGGATGGCGGCCAACCGCGACCAGGCCATCGCCGGCTACTACCAGGGCCTGGCCTCTGTCCGCTCGCGCGGCATGTACGCCGACACCAAGCAGTACGTCCGCAGCGTCAAGGCGATCATGAAACGGATGTGAGATCGGTCCCGGTCACGCGCCTGCACCGCCCCACGGCATACCCGAACTAGAATCTCGGGGTGTCCTCCACCGTGGCCGATCCGCTGATCGGTGCCGTCCTCGACGGTCGCTACCGCGTCCTCGAGCGGCTTGCCGACGGCGGGATGGCCACCGTCTACCTCGCGCTCGACACCCGGCTGGACCGCGAGGTCGCCCTGAAGATCATGCGACCGGACCTCGCGCAGGACCCCGCCTTCGTCGCCCGGTTCCACCGCGAGGCCCGCTCGGCGGCCCAGCTGTCGCACCCCAACGTCGTCGCGGTGTTCGACCAGGGCCAGGACGCCGGGCAGATGTTCCTCGCGATGGAGTACGTCCCCGGCCAGACCCTGCGTGAGGTCCTCGATGCCGAGGGCGCCCTCTCGCCGCGTGCCGCGACCGACATCATGCTGCCGGTGCTCGGCGCGCTCGGCGCTGCCCACGAGGCCGGCATCATCCACCGCGACATCAAGCCCGAGAACGTCATCCTCCGCGAGGACGGTGTGGTCAAGGTCGCCGACTTCGGGCTGGCCCGCGCCGTGACGACGCAGACCTCGACGACGAGCGGGGTCCTCCTCGGCACCGCGTCCTACCTCTCCCCCGAGCAGGTCGTCCGCGGCATCGCCGATGCCCGCAGCGATGTGTATGCCGCGGGGCTGGTCCTCTTCGAGATGCTCACCGGCTCCAAGGCCGTGAGCGGCGACCACCCGGTGCACATCGCCTACCAGCACGTCCACACCGGTGTCCCGGCGGTGTCGAGCCGTGCCGAGGGCGTTCCCGCGGTGCTCGACGCGTTGGTGGCCGCCGCGACGGCCAAGGACCCCGACGACCGCCCGGCCGACGGCAAGGCGATGGCCGCCCTGCTGCGCACCGCCCGGCGCGAGCTCACCCCGGCCGAGCTCGACTCCCGACCGGTCGGGGCGACCGCGGTCGCCGCGGCCACCGCCGACAGCACCGCACGGCTGGATCTGCCCGCGCCCGACCCGGCAGCGACCTCGGCGACCACGGTCATCCCGCCCGCGGTCGCCGCCGCACCGACGGGCCAAACGGGTCAGACGGCACCACTCCCGGTCCCGCGCCTGTCGGCGCCCGCCGACCCCGAAGCCGAGCACCCGGCATACGACGAGCAGCCCCCACGACGGATCTGGCCGTGGGTGCTCATCGCGTTGCTGCTCGCGGCCGCCGGCCTCGGCGCCTGGCTGTTCACGGCCGGCCCGATGGGCCCGACGACCGTGCCGCGGGTGGCCGGGCTCACCGTCGACGCGGCCCGGCCGGTCCTGCTCCGAGCGCACCTGTCCGAGCGGCCGGTCGACGCGTTCAGCGAGACCGTCACCAAGGGCGAGATCATCGACAGCGACCCCGGCGCCGGCGAGCAGGTCCGCAAGGGCCGCACGATCACCGTCAACGTCTCCAAGGGGCCGGAGCGGTATGCCGTGCCACCTCTCGTCGGTCTGAAGTCCACCGACGCCGCCACCTCCATCACCGACGCCCACCTGAGTGTGGGCGCGACGACGCAGGCCTATAGCGACACCCTCGAGGCCGGGCAGGTCATCACGAGCGACCCGTCGCCGGGGACCTCGGTCAAGCGCGACACCCCCGTCGACCTGGTCGTGAGCAAGGGCAAGGAGCCGGTCCAGGTCGGCGACTGGACGGGCAAGCCGGCCGACCAGGCCACGGCCGCCCTCACCAAGGCCGGGCTCAAGGTCGACGCCACCCAGCAGCAGTTCAGCGACGCCGTCGCCAAGGGGCTGGTCATCTCCCAGAACCCGGTCAACACCAACGTGTTCAAGGGCGACCCGGTCACCCTCGTGGTGTCCAAGGGACCCGAGACAGTGACCATCCCCGACGGTCTCGTCGGCAAGCAGATCGCCGAGGTCCGCCAGATCCTGCAGGGCCTGAACCTCAAGGTCCACGTCCAGAACGTCTTCGGCGGCAAGTTCGGGACCGTCACCCAGGTCGACCCGGGCGGCGGCAACCAGGTGAAGGTCGGGTCGACGGTCAACGTCGTCGTCGTCTGATGCCCGATCGCACCACCGGGTCGCGGCTCGCGACCGTCCTGCTGATCGGCGTCACCGCCGTGTGGGGCTCGACGTTCTTCCTCATCCGCGACCTCGTCCAGGTCGTGCCACCCATCGACTTCCTCGCCGTGCGCTTCTCCATCGCCGCGGCCGTGATGGCCCTCGCCTTCCGGCGCCAGGTCCTCGCCCTCGGACGGCGCGACCTGCTGCTCGGGGTCGTCCTCGGCTCCCTCTACGGGTCCGCCCAGATCCTGCAGACCATCGGCCTGCGGACGACCGCCGCGTCGGTGTCCGGCTTCGTCACCGGGATGTACGTCGTGCTCACCCCGGTGCTGGCGGCGATCATCTTCCGCGACCGGATCGGGCGGTCGGCCTGGTTCGCCGTGGCACTGGCGACGGTGGGGCTGGCCCTGCTGTCGCTGCGCGGCGGGCTGCACGTGGGGATCGGCGAAGGGCTCACGCTCCTGGCCGCCGTCGTCTACGCCCTGCACATCGTCGGGCTCGGCCGGTGGTCGACGACCTCCTCGGCCGTGGGGCTGGCCACCGTCCAGGCCGGGGTGATCGCCGTCATCTGCCTCGTGGGTGCGGTGCCCGGTGGCGTAGTGCTCCCCCAGTCCGGCGGCCAGTGGGCCTCGACCCTGTACATGGCGGTCATCGCCGGAGCCGGTGCGCTGTGGGCGCAGACCTGGGCCCAGGCCCACCTCACGGCCACCCGCGCGGCGATCGTCATGACGCTCGAGCCGGTCTTCGCCGCCTTCTTCGCGGTGCTCCTCGGAGGTGAGTCACTGACGGTGCGGATGCTGCTCGGCGGTGGCCTCGTCATCGCCGCGATGTACCTCGTCGAGCTCGGCGGCAACCGCTCCCCCGACCTGCCGCCCGCCGAGGCCCTCCACCACGAGGTCTAGCGCGGGCTGCCTTCGCGCAGCAGAGCCCTGACGACCTCGATGGCGGTGTCGGTCGCGGCGTCGGAGACGTCGAGGTGCCAGACCATCCGCACGAGGCGACGGCTCACGGCATACGTCCGTATGCCGTGGGCTCCCGCGGCCGCGGTGAAGTCGCCGGCACTCCAGCCGGCGGCCGCGACGTCGAGGATGACGATGTTGGTCTGGACGGTCGCCGGGTCGATGCTGGCCGGAGCCGCAGCGTGAGCCGCATCGGCCATCCGGCGGGCCCTCGCGTGGTCGTCAGCGAGCCGGTCGATGTTGTGGTCGAGGGCGAACAGCCCTGCGGCGGCAAGGATTCCGACCTGACGCATGCCGCCGCCGAGGCGTTTGCGCTGGATCCGGGCGCGGGCCATGCGGTCTGCCGACCCGACGAGCACCGACCCGACCGGCGCACCCAGCCCCTTGGAGAGGCACACCGAGACGGTGTCGAACTCGGTCCCGTATGCCGTGAACGGGACTCCCGTGGCGACGTGGGCGTTCCAGAGGCGCGCGCCGTCGAGGTGGAGGGCCACGCCCTGCTCCAGGGTGCCCTCGCGGACGGCGCGGATCTCCTCGATCGGCTGGACCGTGCCGCCGCCGAAGTTGTGCGTGTTCTCCAGGACGACGAGGGCGGTGTTGACCTGGTAGGCGCCGCCGTCGGTGATCATCAACGACAGTGGGTCCTGCGCCCGGAGCAGGCCACGCTCGGAGATCCAGGTGCGCGATGTGACACCGGAGAACGTTGCGGCAGCACCGAGCTCGGCCCGCAGCACATGGGCCAGGGAGTCGGCGACGAGCTCCTGCCCCGGCTGGACGTGCAGCCAGATACCGAGCTGGTTGGCCATCGACCCGCTGGGGGTGAACAGGCCGTCCTCGTGGCCGAGGAGGGCGGCGACCCGTTGCTCCAGCTCGCGGACCGTGGGGTCCTCACCGAAGACGTCGTCACCCACCGGGGCGTGAGCCATCGCCTCCCGCATGGCGTCGGACGGCGTGGTGAGGGTGTCGGAGAGGAGGTCGACAACGATCGGCGCGGCGGGCGGCATACGGAGAGCTCGGCCTCAGTCCTGGGCCAGCATCTCGGCCACGAGGAAGGCGAGCTCCAGACTCTGCTGGTGGTTGAGCCGCGGGTCGCAGACGCTCTCATAGCGCTTGTTGAGGTCGGCGTCCAGGATCTTCTCGGCACCGCCGAGACACTCGGTGACGTCGTTGCCGGTCAGCTCGACGTGGATGCCGCCGGGCACGGTCCCCAGGCCGCGGTGGACCTCGAAGAAGCCACGGACCTCGTCGACGACGTCCTCGAAGTCCCTTGTCTTGTAACCGGATGCGGACTCGAAGGTGTTGCCGTGCATCGGGTCGCACACCCACGTCACGTGGGCGCCGGAGGCGGTGACCTTGTCGACGATCGCGGGGAGGGCGTCGCGAACCTTGCCCGCGCCCATCCGGGTGATGAAGGTGAGGCGCCCGGGCTCGTTGTCGGGGTTGGTCCGCTCGATCAGCCGCAGCACGTCGTCGGGGCTGGCCTTGTCGGAGACCTTGGCCCCGATCGGGTTGTGGATGTGCGAGACGTAGTCGATGTGGGCGCCCTCGCCGTCCCGAGTGCGCTCGCCCACCCAGACGAAGTGGGCCGAGGTGTCGTAGAGGCGACCGGTCCGGGAGTCGATCCGGGTCAGCGGACGCTCGTAGTCGAGGAGCAGCGCCTCGTGCGCGGAGAAGAACTCGGTGGTCCGCATCGCGTCGAAGTCGGCGCCACAGGCAGCCATGAACTTCATCGCCTTGTCGATGTCGTGGGCCAGCTTCTCGTAGCGGGAGTTCGCCGCGTTGGCCACGAAACCGCGGTTCCAGTCGTGGACGTGCCGCAGGTCGGCGAAGCCGCCGGAGGTGAACGCGCGCACCAGGTTCAACGTCGCGCTGCTCGCGTGGTAGGCCCGGACGAGCCGCTGCGGGTCGGGCCGCCGCGCCGCCTCGGTGAACTCGAAGTCGTTGACCATGTCGCCGCGGTAGGCGGGCAGGGTCACACCCTCGCGGGTCTCGGTGTCGCTGCTGCGGGGCTTGGCGTACTGCCCGGCCATCCGGCCGATCTTGACGACCGGGACCGACGCGCCGTAGGTGAGGACGGCGGCCATCTGCAGGACCGTCTTGACCCGGTCGCGGATGTTGTCGGCCGTGGCGTTGACGAAGGTCTCGGCGCAGTCGCCGCCCATCAGCATGAACGCATCGCCGGTGGACGCGGCCGCCACCCGGTCGCGCAGCACGTCGCACTCCCCCGCGAAGACGAGCGGCGGGTAGGACTCCAGGATCGCGACGGCGTCCGCGAGGGCCGCCTGGTCCGGCCAGGTGGGCTGCTGCCCGGCCACGAGGGGGGTGCCGGCGCGCAGTCCGGCGAGGGAGTCCAGTTCGGTCGTGCTCACCGCACAAGGATAGGCGCGACCGCGGGCTCGAGGAGCGGAGCCCGTATGCCGGTCAGTCGCCTCGGCCTTCGACCGGACGCCTCGCTCAGGTCCCCAACCGCTTCCGGCCGAACACCAGGTAGGCCGCCGGTAGCGCGCCGGCCGAGCTGACGACGGTGATGGCCACCCGCCACACCATCTTGGAGCCCTTGACCTCGACGGCCGGTCGCCGCGCCAGATCGGCCAGCGCCCAGGCCTTCAGGGCACCCTCGACGACGGCAGCGACGGCGATGACCTGTCGGGTTCTCGGGCTCAGGTCGTTCCACGTCTTCTTGGCCACAGCGGCAGCCTACGCCGGTCCGTCCACCCCCTCGGGTCGACGTGAGTCGACCCGAGGGCCCCTCTTGGTGGGCGGATGGCGGAGGCCCTGGGTCAGCGAGGGGCGGTCTGCCGGAGGAGGTCCACCGCCTTGCGGACCAACGGGTCCAGCTCCCCGCCAGCATCGACTTCGGCGTCCAGCTGCCGTCGCATCCGCGGATCCCAGCTCAGCCGGATGTGGTTGGCCACGGCCGCGGAGGCCTCGTCGTCGGGCAGGTAGCGGAACTGCGCGGCGATGTCGTGGGCGTAGCGGACCGTCGACGGCTTGTCGTGACTCATGGTTGCGCTCCTAGTGTCCGGCCACGGCGACCGGCACCCCGACCTGCTCGTCCGCGCTGGGCGTTCCACCGGTGCGCAGGGCCACCTGAACCGCGGTGACCTTGTACTCCGGGCAGTTGGTGGCCCAGTCCGAGTTGTCGGTCGTGACGATGTTGGCTCCCGAGATGGGGTGGTGGAAGGTCGTGTAGCAGACGCCGACCGGCATCCGCTCCGCGATCTTGGCCGTCAGGGACGTCGTCCCGGCACGGCTGGTGATCGTGACCGTGTCGCCGTTGCTGATGCCACGGACCTCGGCGTCGTGCGGGTGCAGCTCCAGGATGTCCTCCGGGTGCCAGGCCACATTGTCGGTGCGCCGGGTCTGCGCACCCACGTTGTAGTGGGCCAGAATCCGCCCGGTAGTGAGGATGAGCGGGTACTTCCTCGTGGACCGTTCCGGCGAGGGGACGTAGGGGGTCGGGACGAACCGGCCCTTCCCCCGGGTGAAGTCGACCGTGTGCATGATCGGCGTGCCGTCGGGGGCATCGTCGTTGACCGGCCACTGCAGGCTGCCGGCCTCGTCGAGCCGGGCGAACGACACCCCGGTGAAGGTCGGTGTCGTCATGGCGATCTCGTCCATGATCTGCGACGCGTTGTCGTAGTGCATGGGGTAGCCCATGGCCTGGGCGATCTCGCAGACGATCTCCCACTCCTGCTTGCCCGTGGGCGAAGCCATCACCGGGCGCACCCGGTTGATCCGGCGCTCGGCGTTGGTGAACGTTCCGTCCTTCTCCAGGAAGGAGGTCCCGGGCAGCAGCACGTGGGCGAACTTGGCCGTCTCGTTGACGAACAGGTCCTGCACCACGAGCAGGTCGAGGGCGGCCAGCGCGGCGTGGACGTGGTTGATGTCCGGGTCGGACTGGGCGATGTCCTCACCCTGGACGAACAGCGCCCGGAACGACCCGTCGATGGCGGCGTCGAACATGTTCGGGATCCGCAGCCCCGGCTCGTCGAGCAGGGTGGTTCCCCACAGCGCCTCGTACATGCCCCGGGCGGTGTCGTCCGAGACGTGCCGGTACCCAGGCAGCTCGTGCGGGAAGGAGCCCATGTCACACGACCCCTGGACGTTGTTCTGTCCGCGCAGCGGGTTGACCCCGACGCCGTCCCGGCCGATGTTGCCGGTGGCCATGGCCAGGTTGGCCAGGGCCATCACGGTGGTCGAGCCCTGGGAGTGCTCGGTGACGCCGAGTCCGTAGTAGATCGCGCCGTTGGGCGCCGACGCGAACAGTCGTGCCGCCTCCCGGACCAGCTCCGGGTCGACCCCGGTGATGTGGGCGACCGCCTCGGGGCTGTGCTCCGGACGGGAGATGAACTCCCGCCAGGCGTCGAAGCCCTCACAGCGCTCGGCGACGAACTCCTCGTCCACCAGACCTTCGGTGGCGATCACGTGGCCCAACGCACTGACCATCGCCACGTTGGTGCTCGGCTGCAGCGGCAGGTGGTAGGTGGCCTCGACGTGCGGCGTCCGCACCAGGTCGATCTTGCGCGGGTCGATGACGATCAGCTGGGCACCCTTGCGGATGCGCTGCTTCATCCGCGAGCCGAAGACCGGGTGGCCGTCGGTGGGGTTGGCCCCGATCACCAGGATGACGTCGGCCTTGTCCACGGACCTGAAGTCCTGGGTTCCGGCGGACTCGCCGAAGGTCTGCTTGAGGCCGTAGCCGGTCGGCGAGTGGCACACACGCGCGCAGGTGTCGACGTTGTTGTTGCCGAAGGCCGCCCGCACCATCTTCTGGACGACGTAGACCTCCTCGTTGGTGGTCCGCGAGGAGGTGATCCCGCCGATCGAGCCCTGGCCGTGCTCCTTCTGGATCTCCAGCAGTCGTCGGGCGGTGAACTGGATCGCCTCGTCCCAGGAGACCGTGCGCCACTCGTCGGTGAAGGACTCGCGCACCATCGGCTCGAGCACGCGGTCCGGGTGCGAGGCGTAGCCGAAGGCGAACCGGCCCTTGACACAGGAATGGCCCTCGTTGGCGCCACCGCTCTTGGCCGGGACCATCCGGACCAGCTCGTCGCCGCGCAGCTCGGCCCGGAAGGAGCAGCCGACGCCGCAGTAGGCGCACGTGGTCACGACCGACCGGGTCGGGGTCCCCAGCTGGACGACGGACTTCTCCTGCAGGGTCGCGGTCGGACAGGCCTGCACACAGGCCCCGCAGGACACGCACTCCGACGCCATGAAGGTCGTGCCACCGGGTGAGACGGTGGTGCCGAAGCCACGGCCGTCCAGGGTCAGTGCGAAGGTGCCCTGGATCTCGTCGCAGGCCCGGACACACCGGGAGCAGGCGATGCACTTGGACTTCTCGAAGTCGAAGTACGGGTTGGAGGAGTCGGTCAGCAGGTTCATGTGGTTGGCGCCGGCCTCGACCCCGGAGCCGTACCGGACCTCGCGCAGACCGGTGACCCCGGCCATGTCCTGCAGCTCGCAGTCGCCGTTGGCCGAGCAGGTCAGACAGTCCAGCGGGTGATCGGAGATATAGAGCTCCATGACCCCGCGCCGCAGCTTGCCGACCTTCTCGGACTGGGTGTGCACGACCATGCCGTCGCGGACCGGAGTGGTGCAGGCCGCCGGCGTACCGCGCATGCCCTCCACCTCGACCACGCACAACCGGCACGAGCCGTATGCCGCCATCGAGTCCGTCGCGCACAGGGACGGCACGTCGATCCCGACCATCCGGGCGGCGCGCATCACCGAGGTTCCGTCGGGGACGGTGACGGGGATGCCGTCGACCGTCACCACGACGTCGACCCCCTCGACCGCGGGTGTTCCGAAGTCCATTTCCTTGTTCAGGCTCATCGTGCCAGGTCCTTCCCGGTGAAGTCTTCCTCGAAGTGCCGGCGGGCGCTCTGCACGGGAAGCGGGGTGAGCCCGCCCATCGCGCACAGCGAGCCGTCGGTCATCAGCTCACACAGATCGTCGAGCAGCAGCAGGTTCTTCTCGCGGTCCTCACCTGCTCGGATTCGGTCCATCGTCTCGACGCCGCGGACCGCGCCGATCCGGCATGGCGTGCACTTCCCGCAGGACTCCGCCGCGCAGAACTCGAACGCGAAGCGGGCCATCCAGGACATGTCGACGGTGTCGTCGAAGACGGCGATGCCGCCGTGGCCGACCATTGCGCCGGCCTCGGCGAAGGCCTCGTAGTCCATCGGCAGGTCGAACTGCTCGACCGGCACGTAGGCACCGAGCGGGCCGCCGACCTGCACCGCGCGGATCGGCCGGCCCGATGCCGTCCCGCCGCCGAGGTCGTTGACCAGCTCGCCGAGGGTGATCCCGAAGGCGGTCTCGTAGACCCCGCCCCGGGCGATGTTGCCGCCGAGCTGGAATATCGTCGTGCCGCGAGAACGGCCGACGCCCAGATCGGCATACGCCTTGGCGCCCTTGGCCAGGATCTGCGGGACCGCACCCAGCGACAGCACGTTGTTGACGACGGTCGGCTTGCCGAACAGGCCCTCCAGGGCCGGGATGGGCGGCTTGGCCCGCACCATCCCCCGCTTGCCCTCGAGGCTCTCCAGCATCGAGGTCTCCTCGCCACAGATGTAGGCACCGGCACCCACCCGCACGTGCATGTCATAGCTGAGGTCGGAGCCGAGGATGTTGTCGCCGAGCCAGCCCTGGGCCCGGGCGATCTCGATCGCGGCCCGCATGGTGGCGACCGCGTCGGGGTACTCCGAGCGGATGTAGACGTAGCCCTCGCTGGCGCCGACGGCGTGTGCCGCGATCGTCATGCCCTCGATCAGGGTGAACGGGTCGCCCTCCATCAGCATCCGGTCGGCGAAGGTGGAGGAGTCGCCCTCGTCGGCGTTGCAGCAGACGAACTTCAGCGGGCCTTCGGCGCCCAGCACGGTCTTCCACTTGATGCCGGTCGGGAACCCTGCACCGCCGCGCCCGCGCAGCCCGGAGTCGCTGACCTCGGCGACGACGGCGGCCGGCTCCATGGCCAGTGCCTTCTGGAGGCCGACGTTGCCGCCGTACTGCAGGTGGGCGTCGGGCGACAGCGGGTCGATCACGCCGACCCGGGCGAAGGTCAGCCGGTTCTGGGTGCGCATCCAGGGCAGCTCCTCGACCAGGCCGAGCCCGGGCGCCGACCCGTCGAGCAGACCGGAGGAGATCAGGCCACCGACGTCCTCGGGGTTGACCGGTCCGTAGCCGACCCGACCCTCGGGGGTGTCGACCTCCACGAGCGGTTCCAGCCACAGCATGCCGCGCGAGCCGGTCCGCAGGACCTGCACGCCGGCGCGTTCGAGGGTTGCGGCGACCTCGTCGGCACCGACAGACACCGATGCGGAGTCACGGGAGACATAGACGGTCATCTGGCCACCTCCACGGCGGTCGCTGGTGCGGTGGTGGGCTGGGGAACGTTGTGGCGCGTCACGTCGACCGCACCTCCCCGACCAGGGCGTCGAACCGGGCCGGCGAGACCCGGCCGTGGACCCGGCCGTCGACCATCACCGACGGCCCGAGCGCGCAGTTGCCGAGACAGAAGACCTGCTCCAGCCGGATCTCACCATCGGGTGTGACCTCACCCTTGTCGACGCCGAGCGCCTCCTCGGCATAGGCCATCAGCGCCTGGCCACCCAGGGACTGACACGCCTCGGCACGGCATACGAGGACGGTATGAGCCGCCGGACTGTGGCGGAAGTCGTGGTAGAAGGTCCGGACCCCGTGCACCTCTGCGATCGAGATGTTGAGCAGGTCGGCGAGGACGGGCTCCACCTCCGGCGGGACGTAACCGAGCCGCTCCTGGATCGTGTGGAAGATGGGCATGAGCGGACCGCGGTCTCCGGCGTGCTCGGCGAAGGCGGCTCGGGCACACTCCTCAGCGGCAACGACCTGCGCCGACGGCGCCAGGCCGGTCATCGGGCGGACCCGGCGATCAGTGGGTGGACGAGGGGACGAAAAAGGGATTTCACGGCGCAGCTCCTGAAGGGGAGAGGGGCTACCGCGGATCCGTGAGGTCAGTCTGTGGGCTGGAGCGGCAGCCGAGTGGGCACCGCCCGACCGGACGGCAGGTCATTGATGCGTCAATGGCGTCGCCGCACGCCGCACCTCCTCAGGTCGCTCCCTGCGTCGTCACAGGATGAGCGTGACCCTATTTCAGCCGATGTGACCTGGACAACACCGACAGGGGTGAACGAGAGGGGTGAGACAGACCCCCACGAGGGGGTGGCTCAGGAGGCGCGACGCTCGGCCTCGCCAGAGTCCTGCTCGCCGGAGTCCTGCTCGTCGGAGGCGTCGAGAGCAGCCTCGAGGTCGGGGTTGGCCGCGCCGGGCTTGGCGGCCTCCTGCAGCTCGCGCGCCTTGTTGCGGGCGGCGCGGACGATGCGGTCCTTCATCGACGTGGCGTACATGTCGACGTACTCCTGGCCGGAGAGCTCCATCAGGGCGTACATGATCTCGTCGGTGATCGAGCGCAGGACGAAGCGGTCGTCCTCCATCCCCTCGTAGCGGGAGAAGTCGAGCGGGGTCCCGACCCGGATACCGATCCGCATGATCTTGGGGAGAAGCTTGCCGGTGGGCTGGGCCTCGTCGGTGCCGATCATGGCGACCGGGATGACCGGGACCTTGGCCTCCAGCGCCATCCGGGCCACGCCGGTGCGGCCGCGGTAGAGCCGGCCGTCGGGGCTGCGGGTGCCCTCGGGGTAGATGCCGAGCAGGTCACCGCGGCCGAGGACGGCCAGGCCCTGCTTGAGGGCGGCCTCGCTGGCACGGCCGCCGCTGCGGTCGACGGGCAGCTGGCCGATGCCCTTGAAGAAGGCGGCCGTGAGCCTGCCCTTGAGCCCGGGGCTGTTGAAGTAGTCGGCCTTGGCCAGGAAGGTCATCTTCCGCGGCACCACCAGTGGCAGGAAGACCGAGTCGGAGAACGAGAGGTGGTTGCTGGCGAAGATCGCCGGCCCGGTCTCGGGGATGTTCTCCTCGCCCTCGACCCATGGGCGGAACAGAACTTTCAGGACGGGCCCGAGGACGACCGTCTTGAGGAACCAATAGAGCACGCGTCAACTCCTCGTTGATCTCGACGGTCGCACTCTACGGCACTGTGCAAGGCCCACCCCTGCGTGCGAGGATCGTCCTGAGATGCCAGCCGACGACCACCTGGACGGCCGCGACGTCGATGCCGAGTTCGCGGCGATCGTCGCGGGGTGGGACGACGTCCCCGACCTGCCGAGCACCCTCACCGATGCCGACCTCGACCCGGGTCCGCAGACGCCGGCTGTCGCCTCGGCGCCGCCCTCTCCGGGGCCTGCGCCCGTTCCGGTGCCTGTTGCCGACGAGGTCGTTGCACCCCCCGATCGCGATGTCCCGCCGCCGGGCATCGTCGAGGCTGGTCTCGAGGAGGGCCACTTCGAGCCACCGCCGGTGCACCTGCCCGGCCAGGAGGACCTCCATTTCTGGGGAATCGTCGGCGGCCTGACCTTCGGGCCGATCCTGTTGCTGTGGATCGTCTTCTTCGGGTCCGGTCACAGTGTCTGGTGGACGTATGCCGGCGTCGTCCTGACCGTGGGCGGCTTCGCCCTGCTCATCCTGCGACTGCCGAAGAACCATGACGACGACCACGACAGCGGCGCCCGCGTCTGACCGGTCCAACCCCGCCCTTTCAGGTGGGGCCATTCTGCGCGGTGCTGTATGCCGCCCCGCGCCGGATCGCCCTGCCGCGCCCCGTCCCGGCGCCGCTCTCCAGCGCCCTGGCCCCCGGGACAACCCCGCACGTGCGGGGTTATGCCGGGGTTACCGGCGGGTAGGCCTGAACAACCCCGCACGTGTGGGGCGTCGAACCCAGCGCGCACGTGCGGGGCCCTGGCGTCTCCCTCGATCTGTCCAGTCCCACACACGACCAATTTCGCTGCAGCGCAAGTGAGCTCGTTCACACGCGCCCCTTTGCGAGCGACCGCCAGATCCGCCGCGATCAGACCTCGAGGTCCACCCAGACGGGCCGGTGGTCGCTGGCTCGGGCCAGATCGTCCCGGTCGAGGGCCAGTGGCGCATGCGGCAGCACGGCCAGGTCGGGCGTGGCGAAGATGACGTCGAGCCGCCGCTGCGGCGCGAACGACGGATAGGTGGGATCCGGCGGGGAGACCAGCCGCAACCCTTCGCCGATGAGCTGCCAGGCCGTCCCTGTCTCGTCCTCGTTGAGGTCTCCACAGATCACCGTCCGGCTGGTCGCGCCGAGGGCGCGCAGGATCCTCGCCGTATGCCGTTCGCGCTCCTGGGCACGCAGGCTCAAGTGCACCGAGACCACCGTCAACGGCTCGCCGTCACCCACCCGAACCGACGCCACGGCATACCCCCGGGTCCGGTCCGGCCAGCGAACCCGCAGCCGCGCGTGGTGCGCCTCGTCCAGCCGCGCGCGTGCCGAGGTGAAGATCGTCGTGCCACCGCTCCCCCGGTGCCGTCCCACCCACTGCAGTCCGGCCAGGCCCGCGAAGCCGGCCACCCGGCTCGCCGCGAAGAGCCGTCGTGGAACTTCCTGGAGGCACAGGATGTCCGGGTCGACGGCCCGGACCACCCGGGCCGCAGCGGCCCGGTCGTCCAGGAAGTCGCGGGTGTTGTACGTCGCGACCCGGACCCGGGTCACGATCCGGTCGCGCCCTGGCGGGCCAGGTCGGCGGCCCCGATGAGACCGGCCTCGTTGCCCAGCTCGGCCGCGACGATGCGCGCCTCGGGCCGGTAGCCGCGACCGGTCAGCTGGCGGCGGTAGGTGTCACGGGCGGCGCCGAGGAGCAGCTCACCGGCGGCACTCACCCCGCCCCCGATGACGAAGATCCCGGGGTCGAGGGCAGCGGCGATGTTGGCGATCCCTACCCCGAGCCAGGTACCGATCTCGGTGAGCAGCTCGACCGCTGTCTGGTCGCCCTCGCGCGCCGCCTCGGTGACGAGCGGGCCGGTCAGCAGCGACGCGTCGCCCCCGACGCGGATCGACAGGTCGTTGGCCATCGGGCTGGCTGCGACCAGCAGGGTGCGCGCCTCGCGGACCAGGGCGTTGCCGGATGCGTACTGCTCCCAACAGCCCCGGTTGCCGCACTCGCAGCGGTGCCCGCCGGGCACGACCTGCATGTGGCCGAACTCGCCGGCGATCCCGAACCGCCCGCGTACCACCTCTCCGTGGACGAGGATCGCTCCCCCGATGCCGGTGCCGAGGGTGATCATGACGAGGTGCGACTCCTCGCGCGCGGCGCCGAACCGCCACTCGGCGTGCGCCGCCGCGTTGGCGTCGTTGTCGACGAAGAGCGGCGCGTCGATCCGTTCGGCGAGCCGGTCGCGCAGCGGCTCGCCGCGCCAGGACAGGTGCGGCGCGAAGACGACGGTGGCCCGGTCGGTCGCGACGAACCCGGCCGCTCCGATCCCGACGGCCACGACAGCCTCCTGGTCCAGGCTGGCGAGCAGCTCCTCGACGACGTCGACGATGGTGTCCTCGACGACGCTCGGCCGGGTGCTCCGGTGGGGGGTGTCCCGTCGGGCGCGCCGCACGACGCGGCCCTCGGCGTCGACGAGGCCGCCGGCCACCTTCGTGCCACCGATGTCGATCCCGATGGCGAGACCGGACGCTTCCGGTGCCTGGCTCATGGGTACTGCTCCTCCTCGTCGTCGACCTCGATGTCGACCGTCCGCGTACGACCCGGATGCCGCGGTTCGGGCCTGGGCGACTGCCCTGCACCGGCACCGGCACCGGCGGCCAGGTCGCGCAGGGCCGCGGCCGCCGCGGCGGCCAGGTCGGCGAGCCGGTCGATGGTCTCCGGCTGAAGCGTCCGCAGCACGGCGATCGCCTGACAGATCGGGCAGAGCGCGCAGGTCAGCGCCTCCCCCGCGCGCGGGTGCTCGCGACAGGTGTCATCGGCTGGTGACGAGCTGTCGAATGCCGCGCGCCCGGCATACGACGCATCGTCGCTCTCCCCGGGGACGGGGTCGGACGACGGGCGTTCGGCGCTGCGCTGCCCGAGCAGCGCGATCAGCTTGGCGGCCTCCTCGGCGACGGTGCCGATCGGGTCAGGCCTCGGCGGTCCATCGGTCACGCGGCCACACCTCCTCGTCGGGCACGAATCGAACGACGAGGACACCCTCGCGCACCGAGGCACCCCGCACGACGCATCGTCGCAGGACCGAGGGCAGCGTCACCACCCGGTGGTGGCCGCCGACGTCGACGAGCAGGTCGTCGTCGCGCCGGGAGAGCGCGACGTCGGTGGAGGTGGCATGCGGCAGCGGCAGCCGCAGGCGGTAGCCACCCTCGTTCGGCTCGACCCGCAGCCCGGCCGGCTCGACCGGGTCGACGATCCCCCGGTCGCCGAGCGCGGTGGTGTCCGTGCGGGTGGCGAGGTCGGCGAGCGCATCCACGCCCACCGGCTCGGCCGAGAGGTACGGCGCGACGAGCACGGGTATGCCGGCGAAGGACTCCCGCACCTGCTCGACGCCGAGCGCCTGGGCGGCGTTCCAGGACGCGACCCAGGGGTCGGTACCCGCTGGCAGCAGCCGGTTGACGACGACACCGTCGACGGCGTAGCCGTAGAGCGAGAGCGACGTGAGCATCCGACGGGCCTCGGCGATGACGACCGTCTCGGGTGTCAGAACGAGCCGGACGGACGTCTGCGGAGACGTGAGAACCGTTGCCACGTCACGCATCTGGGCATGCCAGGACCGGATCGCCTCGAGCACCTCCGGTGGCGGGAGCGGGACGCCCACCGCGGCCCGGACCGCGGGGCGCAGGGCGCTGACGACGCCGCGCTGGAGCGGCAGCAGCCGTTCGAGGTGCCAGGCCAGGATCTCCGGGAGCGCCAACAGCCGCAGCGTCTCGGCAGTCGGCGCGCAGTCGACGACGACGAGGTCGTGCAGCCCGGCAGCTACGTGGGTCCGCAACGCCGACAGCGCAGCCAGCTCGTCGGCGCCGGGCAACGAGGTCAGCTCTTCGGCGACGACCGGGTCGAGGCCGAGCGCGTCGAGGACGCCGAGCAACCACTCCTGCACGTCCCGCCACGAGGCCTCGACAGAGGTCCGGGCCGACACCTGCAGTGCGTCGAGGCCGTCGGCCACCGGCACGACCGAACCGTCCGGGAGCGGCAACCCGAGCGCGTCGCCGAGCGAGTGCGCCGCGTCGGTCGAGAGGACCAGGGTGCGGACCCCCGCGCGAGCCGCGTGCACGGCATACGAGGCAGCCGTGGTCGTCTTGCCCACTCCTCCCTTGCCGGTGAAGAGGATGACGCGCATGGGAACGGTGGTGTGCTGCCTCAGGACTCGACGCGCTTCTTGAGCTCCTTGAGCGCCGTGTCGACGATCGCCTTCTCGGCCTTGCGCTTGAGCATGCCGAGCATCGGGACCTTGACGTCGACGACGAGCTTGTAGGTCACCTGCGTGGCGGCGCCCGCGGACGCGAGGGTGTAGCTGCCGTCGAGCGCCTTGAGCAGCCCGGCGCGGACGAGGGTCCAGGAGACGACACCGGTGCCGTCCTCGTCGACGTCCCACGTGTACTTCAGGACGTAGGTGTCCTTGATGACCCCCGCGTCGAGCTCGAACTCGACCTCGTCGGCCCAGCCGTCGCCGTCCTCGCTGAGGATGGTCGCCCGCTTCATCTCACCGGCCCACTGCGGATAGGCCTCGAAGTCGGCGATGACGTCCAGGACGGAGCCTGCGTCGGAAGCGATGCTGATGTCGGACTCGGTGCGGTCGGCCATGGACCGAAGGCTACATGCGGGAGATCACCACCCCCGGCCGTTGGGAGGGTGGTGATCGGCACAGTAATCTCGTGCCGACGGGCGGCCGACGGCCCCGGTCCACCAGCACCCCCCTTGTGCACCCCTTTTGTCGAAGGAGACACCTGTGCAGGAGTCGTCCACCGCCCTCATCGCACCGGCGACCACGACGGGCACCCTCGCCGACCTGGCGTTCCGCAACGCCGAGCGCAGCCCCGGGCGGATCGCGTTCACCAAGCGGGTCGGGTCCGGGTGGGCGGACGTGACCGCGGCGCGCTTCCGCGACGAGGTGACCGCGCTGGCCAAGGGTTTCGTCGCGAGCGGCATACGGACCGGTGACGCGGTCGCGATCATGAGCAAGACCCGCTACGAGTGGACCCTCGCCGACTGTGCGCTGTGGGCCGTCGGCGCGATTCCCGTCCCGATCTACGAGACCTCCTCGGCCGAGCAGGTGCAGTGGATTCTCCAGGACTCCGGCGCGGTCGGTGCGGTCCTGGAGTCGGCCGCGCACAAGGCGCTCGTCGACCAGGTCCGGGGCGAGGCGCCCGCGCTGCAGCAGGTGTGGGTCCTCGACGACGGCGCGGTCGCCGCCCTCACGCGCGCCGGCACCGACGTGGCCGACGACGCGCTGGGAGCCGCTCGCGAGGGCCTGGACCGGACCAGCCCGGCCACCCTGATCTACACCTCGGGCACGACGGGCCGCCCCAAGGGGGTCGTCCTCAGCCACGGCAACTTCCTCGACCTCGCCGAGAACTGCTCGGACAAGCTGGCCGAGGTGGTCCGCGCCGACGGGTCCTCCACACTGCTCTTCCTCCCCCTCGCCCATGTCTTCGCCCGGTTCATCGAGGTCCTCGCGCTCGAGGCGGAGGTCCGGATGGGCCACTCCTCGGACATCAAGAGCCTGCTCGCCGACTTCGCCGCGTTCCGGCCGACCTTCATCCTCGCCGTCCCCCGCGTCTTCGAGAAGATCTACAACTCCTCCGAGGCCCAGGCGACCGCGGGCGGCAAGGGCACCATCTTCACCAAGGCGGCCGCGACGGCCATCGCCTGGTCCGAGTCCCTCGACAGCGGCCGCACCCCCCTCGCGCTCAAGGCGCAGCACACGGTGTTCGACAAGCTCGTCTACGCGCGGCTGCGCGCTGCCATGGGCGGGCAGGTCGCGTATGCCGTGTCCGGCGGCGCGCCGCTCGGGACCCGGCTCGGTCACTTCTTCCGCGGGATCGGCGTCACCATCCTGGAGGGCTACGGCCTCACCGAGACCACCGCGCCGGCCACCGTCAACCTCCCGGACCGGATGAAGATCGGCACCGTCGGGCTCCCCCTTCCGGGCGTGTCGATCGGCATCGCCGACGACGGCGAGGTGCTCATCAAGGGCATCAACGTCTTCTCGGGCTACCACCACAACCCGGAGGCGACCGCTGAGGCGATCCAGGACGGCTGGTTCCACACCGGCGACGTCGGGGAGCTGGACGGCGACGGGTTCCTGCGGATCACCGGACGCAAGAAGGAGATCCTCGTGACCGCCGGCGGCAAGAACGTCGCCCCGGCCGTCCTGGAGGATCGGCTCCGCGCCCATCCGCTCGTGTCCCAGTGCCTCGTGGTCGGCGACCAGAAGCCGTTCATCGGCGCCCTGATCACCCTCGACGACGAGATGCTGCCCGGCTGGGCCTCCAACAACGGCCTCACCGGGCTCACCCCCGAGCGAGCCCGCACCAACGAGGCCGTGCTCGCCGAGCTGCAGAAGGCCGTCGACGACGCCAACCTCGCGGTCTCCAAGGCCGAGTCGATCCGCAAGTTCGCCGTCCTCGACACCGACTTCACCGAGGAGAACGGCTACCTCACCCCCTCGCTGAAGCTGAAGCGCAACATCATCATGCGCGACTTCGCCGACGAGGTCGAGGCGTTGTACGGCGGGTGACTGGTCTGACGGCAGCCCCCGCCGCGAGGAGCACGACGACCGGGGGCGCCGTGGTGTTCGGGGTCCTGTGGACGGCCGGACTCGCGGCCATCCAGTGGAGCGTGGTGCGCTACCGCCCCCTCATCGTGGTCGTCCTGACCATCGTCGTCGTGGCCCTTGGCGTGTGGATCGGCCGCGGGTCGCGGTTGCGGATCACGCCGGTGGTGGCGAGTGCAACCATCGCCATGGGTGGCCTGGTCACGCTGGTCGTCCCGCTCTTCACCTATCTGGCCGGCGGCTGGCGCGTCGCCGCCGAGGCCACGTTGTTGGTGGGCGCTGCCGCGTGTTCCGCAGCGTTGCTGCTCCGGCACCGGTGGCCGGGCATCGGGGCGTCGGTCGTGGGTGCCGCCCTGCTCGCCCAGGTCGTGGTCGCCTCGATCGCCATCCTCGGCGACCCCGCACCGCACATCGACGTCTGGTATGTCCTCCAGCAGGCCAGTGATGTCCTCGGCCACGGTCAGAACATCTACTCGGCCCACTGGACCGGGTCACCCGGCACCGCCGACTCCTTTCCGTACCTGCCCATGACGGCCGTCCTGCTCGCACCCGGTCGGTGGCTCTTCGGCGACGTCCGCTGGTCGATGACGGGGTGGTTCGTCGTCGGGGTCGTCGGCCTGCTGGGCTTCCTCAAGGACCTGTCGCCCTCGCGCCGGTGGCTCGTCGGTGCCGCCGCCGCCCTGGTCGTCTTCGCGCCGGGCACGCTGACCCAGACCGAGCAGGCCTGGACCGAGCCGCTCCTCTTCACCGCTGTCGTGTGGTGGGCACTCCTCGTGCGGCGGGGGCATGCCTGGTGGGCCGTGATCCCGCTCGTGGTCGCGTGCGCGACCAAGCAGCACATCGTTCTCCTCCTCCCCGTCGCCGCCGTGTGGGCGCCCTTCGGCTGGCGCCGGACCGTTGCGACGGCAGCCGGGGTCGGGGTCGTCGTCCTGCCGTGGTTCCTCGCCTCACCCGCCGACTTCCTCGGTGATGCGGTGATCGGTTCTGCGGTCGGGCGTCCGCTGCGTTTTGCCGACACGTGGGTCATCATGTGGCTCCACATCACCGGGAGCGCACCGCCGCAGCTGCTCACGCTGGTCGTCGTGCTTGCCGCCACCGCCGCAGCCGCCGTCTTCATCCGTCGTCGCCAGCCCTCGGTCGACGTCATCCTCCGCATCACGGCGTGGTTGCTCCTCGTCCTCAACCTGGCCAACAAGCAGGCGTTCTACAACCAGTACTGGCTCAGCGCCGCACTCATCGCCGCTTCCCTGGCCGCCGGAACTCCCGAGCCCGAGTCACGGGTCGACCGCCGAACACCGGCCCGGACCGGCTGATCACAAACCCCAGCGAGCGCTCTGCGCTGGAGTGTTCGTTTGTCGCAGGAGTGGCCGACATGTCGGCCACTCCTGCGACAAACGAACACTTGCGCGAGTTCACCACCCTGCGGGCCTCAGTTCCAGGGGCCCGGGTTCGGTGCTCCGCCCTCCGGTCGATCCCGGCTCCCCTGGATGATCTGGCTCACCCCTGCCTGACCTCCTCCTAACTTACGGTAGCGTAGGTTAGGTGGCCGGATCGTCCGGTCCACCGCCGAGTTTCGGGAGCAGCAATGCGGGACAACGAGATTCGCGAGGCGGGGGCCCTCGTGGGAATCGCCCTTCGGGAGGTCTCTCGGGGGGTGGAGCGGGTGCACGGCTCCATCGCCCACCGGGTCCGCGGCGCCCTGCGCCGGGCCGCGGGCGAGACCGTGGTGCCGACCGCCTCGGGCACCGGGACGGTCACGAGCCTGTCGTATGCCGCGGTCGGCGTCGGCCTGTCCGGCGCCTCCCGTCTCGTCGGAGCCGTCTGGGCGCGGAAGGGGGCTGACGACCGTCCGGCGGGCGACACTGCCGGCCGGGTCCTGGCGATGGTCAACGGTTCGCACGGACACCTCTTGGCGGCCCGACGCTCGCCACTGGCGCTCCAGACCTCGGTGCGGCACGAGGGGCGCGATGTCGAGACCTCCGCCAGTGCATTGCGTGCTGCCTGGCCCGACGCGACGAGCCAGATCGCCGTCTACGTCCACGGACTGGTCGTCAGCGAACGGGAGTGGAACGCCCCGGCCACGACCGACGGCGCCGGAGCTGGACGCGCGGATCGCGAGGGTCGGGTGTCGTTTCCCCGCCTGCTGTCCGAGGAGCTCGGGCTGACCCCGATAACAGTCCGCTACAACACCGGACGGCGGATCGCGGACAACGGCAGGGACCTGTCGACCCTCCTGGGCCAGGTCATCTCGGGCTGGCCGGTGCCGGTGACGCGAGTCGTCCTCATCGGGCACTCGATGGGGGGACTCGTATGCCGGTCGGCTCTTGCGGAGCCGGCCGTGCCGGACGGCGACTGGCGGGACCTGGTCTCTGACCTGGTGACCCTTGGCAGCCCACACGAAGGGTCCTGGCTCGAGCGGGCCGTGGTGCGCCTGAACCCGCACCTGCACCGGGTGTCGGAGGCGGCGTGGCTCGCTGAGCAGATCGACGGGCGCAGCGACGGCATCCGCGACCTGGTCGGGATCCCCATCGGCCGGCCGAGCCGCTCGGTCCGTGAGCGCGCCGTCGTCGCGACGGTTGCGGGCGCCGGACGGGTCGGACGGACCTTCGGGGATGCCCTGGTCGGCATCGACAGCGCCAAGGGTGACCTGTCCGACGCCGACGTCGCCGTGATCACCGGGTTGCACCATCTGGCGCTGCTGCACGACCCCCGAGTCGGTGACCAGCTGCTGACCTGGCTCACCGACACCGCCGGCACGGGTGCCCAGTCCGGGGTGGTCGGCCCGCGCGCGTGCTGACGGCTGCGGCGCCTCCCGGTCAACGGGCGCCGGTCACTCGCCGGACCTCGGCCAGCCACCGGGACGTGAAGGCAGCAGGTGTCTCGCCGAGCACCTTCGCGAAGGCTGCGGTCGTGGCTGCCTCGACGTCGCCGTCCGAGCCGGCGCTCGCGCAGTCGGCATAGAAGCGGGTCAGCCCGTCCGCACCCACCGACCGGTCGATGAGCCGGGCCGCCAGCCAGGCTTGGTTGTAGGTCGGGGCGATCGTCGTCGTGGCGGCGTCGAACTGGCCGTCGACAGGTAGCGCCCGGGGCAGGCCGGCGGCCTTGACCTGTGCGACCAGCGCCTCGGCGATCTTGACGTCCGGCAACGAGTCCGTGCTGTAGCCCACGAGCTCGGCGGTCCCCTCCGACACCCAGGCGGGCACCCGCCCCGGCAGGGAGGAGCGGACGGCGACGTGCGTCGACTCGTGGGTGAGCACGACGTCGCGACCTGCCGGCTGGAGGTCGGCGAACGCGGCCGGGTTGACGACGATCCGGTCGCTATGCGCCGTCGAGCCGATGTCGATCGGCCCGTCCGTGACAGCCGCGACCTGGCTGATGTCACCCTGCTGAGCGCTCAGCTGGGCCTGCATCTGCGGCACGGTGGCCGGTGCGACGACGACCAGCCGGCGCGGCCACGGCCGCTTCCAGTACCCACTCACGCGCGGCACCGCCGCGTCGGCGATCCGGAGGTAGGAGCGGAGGGTCGCCTCCGTGACGTTGCCCATCACCAGGCTCGTCGCGGACCTCACGACGCGCAGCCCGGGCAGGTCCCACGGCTGGGTCTGGCTGCCCCCGTCGACGTCGTCGGCCAGCCGCCAGCCCGCGCTCGTCCGCACCGCCGTGAAGTAGGTGTCGAACGCGCGCGGCCCGGTGTCGTAGCCGGTGAGCCGGTAGCGACCCTCCACGCGAGCGACCCACGCTCCGCGCCCCAGCTCGGTCACCCGGTCGGTCGACAGCGGCGGGGCGACCTGGACGGTGCCGTACTCCACGCCAGCCACTGGGAGGAGAGCCATGGCGTCGTATGCCGCGAGCTGCCTTGTCCCGTAAGCAGATCGCGGGTCGGCGAGAGTGGCGGTGAAGGCCGCTCGGTCGTGCCCGGTGATGGCGCGTGCGCGCGCATCCAGGAGTGCGGCCAGAGCCGCCTCCCGCTCCGGCCCATCGGTCGTCGCAGGGCCGTCACCGTCGGAGGTGGACCTCGACGTGGAACCGGTCCCACCCCCGGAGGGCGACCCGGAGCACCCTCCAAGCCACAGCGCCCCGATCCCACCGGTCACGACGACCTTTCGGGTGACGCCCGGCGGCTCCTCGCCCGGCGCTTCGCCCGGCTCCCCGTCCGGCCGACCGTCGACCGACAGCCCGCTCTCCTCGGACGCCAGGTCGCCACGAGCGGCAGGCGTGAGCAACCGACGGATCACCCGGTCATGCTAGGGGCGGCCCCTCCGACGCGCAGGCATCAGCCGACCTGCTCCTGCCACCGGGCATCGGGGTCGGACACCACCCGCACCTGCTGGGCGCCGACCGGCGACAGCAGACCTGAGGACACGAACCGGTCGACACAGGCCCGGTCCTCGGGGTCGAGGACGAGCTCGAGCCCAGTCCGCGGCGTCGACCGGTCGATGACCGGCAGCTGTGCGAGGGCCGTGACCATGCACCCGTCACAGTGGATGTCGCGCGCCGGGCAGGTCGTGCAGTCAACTCTCATCGACTCCATGGCGTGCTCCCTTCGTGTTGTCGTTGTCACCAACGCTAGGAGAGACCACCGACAGCCCACCGGGCCTGATGAGCGACGAACCACGGGTGCCCGGCTCAGACCCGGGCGAGCACCTCGCCGTGGACGATGACGAACCAGCCGTCGGGTGCCGCGCCCCACTCCTGCCACGCCGCGGCATACGACGCGAGGTCGGCGTCGCTGCGGCCGGCCTCCCGCGCCTGGTCCGCGAACGCCGACTGCAGCGCCCGCGCCTGCCACGACTCCGACCACCAGCGGCGGGACTCCGGGGTGGCGTAGCACCACGTCGACGCCGAGCCCTCGGCCTGGACCAGCCCCGCCTCCAGAGCCCAGGACAGCAGCCGACGCCCGGCATCGGGCTCGGCGCCGTTGCCCCGGGCCACCGCGCGATAGGTGTCGAGCCACGCCGTCAGCCCGTCGGCCGGCGGCCACCACGTCATCGCCCCGTAGTCCGCGTCCCGCACCGCGACCAGGCCACCGGGACGGCATACGCGACGCATCTCGCGCAACGCGCCCACCGGATCGGCGAGGTGCTGCAGGACCTGGTGTGCGTGGACGACATCGAAGGAGCCATCGGCCCAGGGAAGGTCCATGACGTCGGCCTGCTCGAACCGCGTTGTCCGGTCACCGCGTTCGGCCGCTGCAGCCCGCGCGACCTCGAGGACGTCAGGCCCCGGCTCGATCCCGACGACCTCACCGGGTGCCACGGCCGAGGCCAGGTCGAGGGTGATCGACCCCGGGCCGCAGCCGATGTCGAGCACCGTCATCCCCGGCGTCAGGTACGGGAGCAGGTATGCCGCGGAGTTGGCGGCCGTGCGCGTCGCGTGGGCGACGACGACCGAAGGGTGGTGGCCGTGGGTGTAGCGAGCAGTGGTCATCGACTCATCCTGCGTCGCCACCCGCGCGCCTCGCAGGCCGTGTCAGTGCTCGGACCTAGCGTCGTCGTCATGCCGATGATCCAGGGCACCCTCGACGACCTCGGGACGCCGCTCGCCGACGTCACGTTCGTCGTCGTCGACCTGGAGACGACCGGTGGCAGCCCTCGCGACTGCGGCATCACCGAGATCGGCGCGGTCAAGGTGCGCGGTGGCGAGGTGCTCGGGGAGTTCCAGACCCTCGTCCACCCCGGCGAGCCGATCCCGGCGTTCATCCAGGTGCTCACCGGGATCACCGACGCGATGGTCGGCTCGGCGCCGCGGATCCAGTCGGCCCTCCCTGCCTTCCTCGAGTTCGCCGGCGACGCCGTCCTCGTGGCCCACAACGCCGGCTTCGACATCTCCTTCCTCAAGGCCGCGGCCCTCCAGACCGGCCACCCATGGCCCGGCAACAGAGTCCTCGACACCGTCCACCTGGCCCGGCAGCTCGTCCAGCGTGACGAGGTGCCCAACCACAAGCTGTCCAACCTGGCCGTGCTCTTCCGGGCCGGGACGACCCCCGACCACCGAGCACTGCACGACGCGCGGGCGACGGTCGACGTGCTCCACGGGCTCATCGAGCGGGTCGGCTCACTCGGCGTCCACTCCCTGGAGGAGCTCGCGGCATACACCTCGCGGGTCAACCCGGCGACCCGACGCAAACGCTGGCTGGCCGACGGGCTGCCTTCTGCCCCAGGGGTCTACGTCTTCAAGGACGACCGCGGCCGGGCCCTCTACGTCGGCACCTCGGTCGACATCCGCACCCGCGTCCGGTCCTACTTCACCGCCTCGGAGAAGCGCTCACGGATGGGCGAGATGGTCCGCCTCGCCGCGTCGGTGACGCCGATCGTCTGTGCCACAACCCTGGAGGCCGAGGTACGAGAGCTGCGACTCATCGCCGAGCACAAGCCGCGCTACAACCGCCGCTCGACCCGTCCCGAGCGGGCCCAGTGGGTCAAGCTGACCGTCGAACCCTTCCCGCGGCTGTCCATCGTGCAACGCGTCCGGTCCGACGGCGCCCGCTACGTGGGGCCGTTCCACTCCCGTGTCTCCGCCGAGTCCGCGATCGCTGCCGTCCACGAGGTCCTCCCGCTGCGCCAGTGCACCAAGCGCCTCTCGGCGACCCGCCCGACGGCCGCCTGCGCTCTGGCCGAGATGGGCCGCTGCGGCGCTCCCTGCAGCGGCGCGCAGAGCATCGACTCGTATGCCGCGGTCGTCGAGGAGGCGATCGCCCTGCTCGCCGGCGACGGCCGACGGGTCATGCAGGCTCTCACCGGTCGGCTGCGGACGCTGTCCGAGCAGGAGCGCTTCGAGGACGCCGGCACCCTGCGTGACCGGGTCATGGCCCTGGTGCGGGGCGTCGCCCGGGCCCAGCGGATCGAGCCGCTCGCCCGCAGCGAGGAGCTCGTGGCGGCTCGCCCGTCGATCCGCGGTGGCTGGGACCTGGTGTGCGTCCGCTACGGCCGGCTCGCCGCCAGCACCCACTCCCCCCGTGGTGCCGACCCGATGCCCTACGTCGCCGCGCTCCAGGCCAGCGCTGAGGTCATCTCCCCCGGCTGCGCACCGGCTCCGGCCGGCCTGCCAGAGGAGACCGACAAGATCCTGCGCTGGCTCGAGGCTCCGGGCGTGCGGATCGTCCACCTCGAGGGCGAGTGGTCCTGCCCGGTCGGGGGGCTCGGCGCGGCCCGGGCCGAGCTCGAGCCGCTGGCCACCGCCCGACGCGAGGTCGCGGGCTTCGTCGCCACCGCCTGACCGACCCCAACATGGCCGCTCCACCGGCCCGCGACACCTCCAAGAACCTCACGCGGGCCGCCTGACCGCAGCGTCCGCGGCATACGACGTCGATAGGCTGGACCTCGTGATCACTGCCATCGTCCTCATCACCGCCGACGTCGACAAGATCCCCGAGGTGGCCGAGGCCATCGCCGAGATCGACGGTGTGACCGAGGTCTACTCGGTCACTGGCGACGCAGACCTCATCGCGATGGTGCGGGTCCGCGAGCACGAGCAGTTCCACGACGTCATCGCCGGGACGGTCAACAAGGTTCCCGGCGTCCTCAGCACCTCGACGCACATCGCGTTCCGCACATACTCCCGCCACGACCTGGAGTCCGCGTTCAGCCTCGGCATGGACGACTGACCCCCCCTTAAATTATCGGGTCCTCGGGGTTGTTGGCTCTGCACCCGAGAAGCTTTGTCGGGTGCAGAAGGTAGTACCCCGAGGACCCGATAACTTCGCGTTGGGGAGACGGGGGCCAGCGCGGGGCCGGGGTCGGAGGGCGGAGGGCTGAGGTCGCGCGGGCTCGGGGCGTCAAGCCTGGTGGCCGCGCGTCGCCGCGACCCACCGGTCGAGCGCCGCGGCAGCATCCCCCGAGTCGATGGCTTCCCCAGCCTTCACCACGCCGGTCCGCACCGCCCGCACGAGGTCGTCACGGTCGGTGACCGATGCGCCGGAGGCGCAGGCGAGCGCCGCGCCGGCGTTGAGGACGACGGCGTCGCGGACGGCTCCTTGCCCACCTTCGAGCAGGGCACGGGCGACGGCCGCGTTGTATGCCGCGTCGGCGCCGCGCAGCGCGGACAACGGGTGACGGCCGACGCCCACGTCCTCGGGCGACAGGGTGAACTCCTGCACGGTTCCGGAGTCGACCCACCAGAGCGTCGAGGAGTCGGCGACGGTCAGCTCGTCCAGGCCGTCATCGCCACGGAAGACCACCGCCCGCGAGCCGCGGTCGGCGAACACACCGGCCATGAGGGGTGCCATCCGGGCGTCGGCCACACCGACGGCGGCCGACGTCGGCCGGGCCGGGTTGGTGAGCGGCCCGAGGAAGTTGAAGACCGTCGGGATCGCCAGCCCGGCGCGCGCCGGGCCGGCATGCCGCATCGACGGGTGGAACGCCTGGGCGAAGCAGAACGTGATCCCGGCCTCGACGGCCACCTGTCCCACTCGTTCGGGGGCGAGCGACAGGTCGACCCCGAGCGCCTCGAGGACGTCGGCCGAGCCCGATGACGAGGACGCCGCGCGGTTGCCGTGCTTGACGACAGTGACACCCGATCCGGCGATGACGATCGCCGCCATCGTGGAGATGTTGACCGTGTGCTGGCGGTCGCCGCCGGTGCCGACGATGTCCAGCGTCGGCCCGGGGACGGTGATCGTGTTGGCGTGCTCGATCATCACGTCGGCCAGGCCGCGCAGCTCGGTGACCGTCACTCCCTTGGCGCGCAGCGCCACCAGGAACCCGGCCACCTGCACCAGGGAGGCCTCGCCGCCCATGATCTGGTCCATGGCCCAACGGGCCTCGGCATCGTCCAGGTCACGGCGTTCGAGCAGCGACGTCAACAGGTCCGGCCACGTGGGAGCGGCCGGAGCGCCGTCGGTCACGGGTCAGGCCCGGGCAGTGCCGCGAACGACGTCGGCGACGCCGTTCGCGAGGGCGATCGCATCGAGCGGATGCGGCACGACGTGGTCGGCGAAGGACCAGGTCGCCAACCAGGCGTCCTGCGGGCGACCGGTGAGCACGAGGATCGGGGGGCAGTCGTAGATCTCGGACTTCAGCTGACGACAGAGGCCCAGACCGCCGGCCGGGACGGCCTCACCGTCCAGGACGAGGAGGTCGAAGTGAGCCGACTCGACGGCTTCGATGACCGCCGCGGGCGTGGCGCACTCGCGCCACTCGATGACCTCCACATCGCGCGCGGGCCGGCGGCCGACGGCTGCCCGGACGGCGTCACGCGTGGTGATGTCGTCGCTGTAGAGGAGGACGGAAACTTGTCGCACCTCGCGGTCGTTGGGAGCAGAGGATGCAGCCGAGGGCGTGGCCGTCGAAGACGTCATGACGGCGATCCTAGCGACCACCCGTGCGGAGCGAACGACCCTCCCGCACACAATCGGGGGGGTCGCTGCCCATCGCGACGCGATTACCGACATAATGGCGCCCGTGGCGACTACAGCATCGACTCAGCCTGCCTCCCGAGGCCCAGTTCCGAGCATCCCGGGCCACGGTCCGGCGACGCGCCCCAACATGGTGGCCATGGGCACCATCGTGTGGCTGTCCAGCGAGCTCATGTTCTTCGCAGGCCTGTTCGCGATCTACTTCACGATCCGCGCCGTGCGCGTGGACCTGTGGGCCGAGAAGACGGCCGACCTCAACGTGAAGTTCGCGTCGATCAACACGCTGATCCTCGTGGTGTCCTCGGTCTGGTGCCAGCTCGGTGTCTGGAAGGCCGAGCACGGGCAGTCGCACCGGACCGGCGGCCTGCTCGACATCCGCAACTGGGGCATGCGCGAGTGGTACGTCCTCACCTATGTCTTCGGGGCGATGTTCGTCTCCGGCCAGGTCTGGGAGTACGCCAACCTGGTCAAGGAGGGCACGACGCTCTCCAGTGATGTCTACGGATCGGTGTTCTACCTGGCCACCGGCTTCCACGCGCTGCACGTGACCGGCGGCCTGGTTGCCTTCCTCCTCATCATCGGGCGGACCTTCACCACACGGCACTACAGCCACAACCAGGCCATCGGCGCCGTCGTCACCTCCTACTACTGGCACTTCGTCGACGTCGTGTGGATCGCTCTGTGGGCGACCATCTACCTGCTCAAGTGAGGACCGCCACCGTGACCGCTCTGGCCGCCAAGCGCCGCCACCCCGCCGCCTTTGCCTTCCTCCTCCTGCTCGCCCTGCTCGTCACCGGCACGGCGTATGCCGCGTTCGCACCGCGTCCGGCCCAGGCCGCCACGCTCGGCGCCGACCAGGTCGTCGAGGGCAAGAAGCTCTTCCAGGCCAACTGCTCGACGTGCCACGGTCTCAACGCCGAGGGCAAGTCCCTCGGTGACGGCACCGAAGCCGGTCCGGCCCTCGCCGGAGTCGGCGCGTCGGCCGTGGACTTCCAGATGGGCACCGGCCGGATGCCGCTGGCCGCCCCCGGCATCCAGGCCCAGCGCCAGCAGAAGATCCTGTTCACCCCCGAACAGATCTCCCAGGTCGCGGCATACATCGCCTCCCTGGCCCCCGGCCCCGCGGTCCCGACCAGCAGCGACTACGACCCGGCCACCGGCAACGCCGCCAAGGGCGGTGCGCTCTTCCGGGTCAACTGCGCGATGTGCCACAACTTCGCCGGCTCCGGCGGCGCCCTCACCCGCGGCAAGTACGCCCCGTCACTCATGGGTGTCGCACCCAAGGACGTCTACGAGGCGATGGTCACCGGCCCGCAGTCCATGCCCGTCTTCAACGACACCAACATCGACCCGCAGGGCAAGCGCGACATCATCGCCTTCCTGCAGACCGTCCACGACTCCCCCACACCCGGGGGCATGAAGCTCGGTGCGCTCGGCCCGGTCTCCGAGGGCCTGTTCGCCTGGATCTTCGGTCTCGGCATCCTGATCGGCTGCGCCATGTGGCTGGGCCAGAAGTCCGCGTGAGAGGAAACGAACCCCGATGAGCGAGCACGACACCCCTGACACCGCGGTCGTCCCCGCCGACGACTTCGGCCACGGCGCGGTCCGCCTCGACGAGGGACACGTCATCGGCACCGGCGGCCTTCCCGACCGGTTCGAGAACCCCGGCCTCCCGCCGCACCAGCCGCGCATGTCCGACCTCACCGAGGCGGGCGCCAAGCGCGCCGAGAAGCAGGTCGCGGCGCTGTTCTCGGTGTCGATCCTCGGCACCCTCGTCTTCCTCGTCTCCTACTTCGCGATCGCCAGGGACACCTACGTGTTCATCCCGGGCATCGGCGACGTGGACCTGTCCAACGTGGTGCTCGGCACCAGCCTGGGCGCCGCCCTGCTGGGCATCGGCCTCGGCGCGGTCCACTGGGCCAAGACCCTCATGCCCGACCACGAGTCGGTCGAGATGCGTCACACGATGCGCTCCTCGGAGGAGCGTCGCCAGGGCTTCGTCGACACCTTGCGCGCCGGCGGCGAGACCTCGCAGCTGACCCGGCGACCGCTCATCAAGGTCACCCTTGGCGCGGCCATGGGCCTGTTCGCCCTGCCGCTGCTCGTCCAGCTCGTCGGTGGCCTCGGCCGGCTGCCCAAGAACGAGCTGTCGCTCACCTATTGGAGCGGCGAGGTCGGACCCGACGGCAAGCCGCACTTCAAGCCGCTGCGCCTGGCGCGCGACCCCGAGGGCACCCCGATCAAGGCCGAGGACGTGACGATCGGCTCGGTCTTCCACGTCCAGCCAGACGGGCTCCTTCCCGACCCCACGAGTGACGAGCCCGAGCTGCGGGCCGGCCTGGAGTCAGGGATCCTGGAGGCCAAGTCCAAGGCCGCCGTCCTGCTCATGCGCCTCAACCCGAGCGACATCAAGTCCCAGAAGGAGAAGGACTGGGGTTACGACGGCATCGTCGCCTACTCCAAGATCTGCACCCACGTGGGCTGCCCCGTCGGCCTCTACGAGCAGCAGACCCACCACCTGCTCTGCCCCTGCCACCAGTCGACCTTCGACGTGACCGATGACTGCAAGGTCATCTTCGGCCCGGCCAAGCGGCCGCTGCCGCAGCTGAAGATCACGGTCGACGACGAGGGCTACCTCATCGCCACCCAGCCGTTCCGCGAAGCGGTCGGCCCGAGCTTCTGGGAGCGTGGACAGTGAGCGCGTCAACCTCATCGCGACCGGCCGACGCCCTGCGCGACGGCGACAGCAAGCACGCCGCCCCGACGAGCAAGGCCGCCCAGAAGGTCGGTGGTGTCGCCGGCTGGATCGACGACCGGACCGGCGCTGCGGGCGGGGTCAACTACCTGCTCAAGAAGGTCTTCCCCGACCACTGGTCGTTCATGCTCGGCGAGATCGCGATGTACTCGATGATCGTCTGCCTGCTGTCCGGGGTGTTCCTCACCTTCTGGTTCGTCCCGAGCGCCGGCGAGGTCGTCTACCACGGCTCGTTCGCCCCGCTCCAGGGCGTGAAGATGTCCGAGGCCTACCAGTCGACCCTGGACATCTCCTTCGACATCCGCGGCGGTCTGGTCATCCGACAGATCCACCACTGGGCTGCGCTCATGTTCACGGTCGCGGTGTCGGCGCACATGTTCCGCGTCTTCTTCACCGGTGCGTTCCGCAAGCCGCGTGAGCTCAACTGGGTGATCGGCTGCATCCTGTCGATGCTCGCCATCGTCGAGGGCTTCGCCGGCTACTCCCTGCCCGACGACCTGCTGTCCGGTACCGGCCTGCGCGCCGCCGAGGGCTTCATGCAGTCGGCCCCCGTCGTCGGCTCCTACCTGGCCTACCTGGTCTTCGACGGGCCGTTCCCCGGCGAGGCGATCATCCCGCGCCTGTACTCCGTGCACGTCCTGCTCCTGCCGGCCATCCTGATCGGCTTGTTCACGGCGCACATCGTGCTCGTCGCGGTCCAGAAGCACACCCAGTTCCCCGGGCCGGGCAAGACCAACGACAACGTGGTGGGCTACCCCGTCATGCCCGTGTATGCCGCGAAGGCCGGTGGCTTCTTCTTCATCGTCTTCGGCGTCATCTCGCTGATGGCGGCCCTGATCCAGATCAACCCGATCTGGGGCTACGGGCCCTACGACCCCTCCCCCGTCACGGCCGGCTCGCAGCCGGACTGGTACATGGGCTTCGCCGACGGCGCCCTGCGCATCACGCCGAACTGGCTGGAGTTCACCGCGCTCGGCTACACCGTCAGCCTCAACATCGCGCTGGGCGCCCTGGGGCTCATCCCGGTCTTCTACGGGGTGGCCATCGCCTACCCGTTCGTCGAGGGCTGGATCAAGGGCGACAAGGGCGAGCACCACCTGCTCGACCGGCCCCGCAACGTTCCGGTCCGCACCGCCCTGGGTGTCGCCGCGCTCACCTACTACTTCATCTTCATGTTCGCGGCGGGCAACGACATCATCGCCATCAAGCTGGGCATGTCGATCAACGACATCACCCACTTCTTCCAGGCGACGCTGTTCTTCCTGCCGATGCTGATGTTCTGGATCACCAAACGGATCTGTCTGTCGCTCCAGCGGCACGACCGCGACCTGGTCCTCCACGGCCGGGAGAGCGGGACCATCATCCGGACGGCCGACGGCAAGTTCTTCGAGCGGCACGAGGATCTCGACCCGTACACCCGCTGGCCGCTGGTCCAGCAGGACCCCGTCCACCCGATCCAGCTCGAGTCCGGAGTCGACGCCAACGGGGTGGCCCGCAAGGGTGCCCGCAAGGAACGGCTGCGCGCGAAGCTGTCGAACTTCTACTTCCGCGACGCCGTCAACCCGGTCACGCCGGCCGAGCTGGCCGCCGCCCATGTCGGCCCGGGTCACGAGGCGATCGACGCCGAGCCGCCGACGCACGAGATCGAGCCGGACAAGGTCGATGGCCGGATGGGTATCGACGCCGTGCACGACGACTCCCACGAGTTCGGGTCCTCGACCCACTGACCGACACGTTGTCCCGTATGCCGCGCACCCTCACCCGGGTGCGCGGCATACGGCGTTCTGCGAGCCTTGAGCGTTGACGCCATGGTGGAACTGACACGGGTCGAGTTCGAGGAGGCGGTGGGAGACGCTCTCGACGCGGTGCCGGCGGACCTGCTGGACCTGTTGGACAACGTCGTCTTCCTCGTCGAGGACGAGCCGCCGAGCGACGACCCGGACCTGCTCGGGATCTACGAGGGCACACCGCTCACCGAGCGGGACAGCGGCTGGGCGGCCGGGTCACTCCCGGACCGGATCACCATCTTCCGCGGTCCGCTGCAGCGGATGTGCACCGACCGTGAGGAGCTCCTCGAGGAGATCGCGGTGACCGTGGTGCATGAGATCGCGCACCATTTCGGGATCGGGGACGCCGCACTGCACGACCTCGGCTGGGGCTGAGGGGGCTCAGCCCCGCCCTGGTCAGTTCAGGGCGCTCTGCTGCTGCCAGCCGGCGTAGCTGTACTGCCAGACCCCGATGCCCTCGGTCGGCAGGAACGGTCGGTTGGAGCCGACGAACTTGACCACGTCACCGACCTTGGACAGGTTGTACATCCAGATGGCGTTGGACGGGGACACGTTGACACACCCGTGCGAGACGTTGGTGTTGCCCTGCGAGGCGACCGACCACGGGGCGGAGTGGATGTACTCGCCGGTCCAGGTGAGCCGCAGGTCCCAGTCGACCTTCTCCCGGTAGTAGTCCTTGTTGCCCTTGGGGATGCCACTCGTGGCCGAGTCCATGATGACCGTCGGCTGCTTCTCGATGATCACCTTGGTTCCCGAGCGGGTGATGTAGGGCATCTGGTTGCGCCCGGTGGACACCGGTACGGTCCGCAGCAGCCTGCCGTTCTGGGTGACGGTCATCTGGTGGGTGGCGATGTTGACTGTGCTGATCGTGGCCGCCCCCACCGTGAACCCACCGCTCTCGTCGTTGCCGACCCACTTGTTGTCACCGGTCTGGACGCCGGTGAGGGGAGCCTTGACGGTGACCTTGGTGCCGGCGATCCAGTAGTTCTTGGGTCGCCACATGAGCTGACGGTTGTCGAGCCACCCCCAGGACCCCGCCTGCTTGGGAACGGTCGTGATGCTGACCGCCTTCTCGACCGCTGCCCGGTAGGCCTTGGACGTGACCTGGGAGTCGAACTGGATGGCGACCGGCATACCGACGCCGACCGTCATGCCGGTGTAGTTGATCCCGTAGGTCGCGATCGTCGCGGGCTTGAGGGTCGTGAACGTGGTGCGCTCGTGCGTCGTCGTGCCGTCGGGCGCGGCCGCGTCGACCTGGACGGTGTAGGAGGCGGCCGGCTTCATCCGGGCCGATGCCTTCCAGCTGCCGTCGCTGCCGAGGGCACCGGTGAGCGTGCTGCCCTTGGCGTCGGTGACGGTGACCTTCTTGATCGTCCCGGCCTTGGCCGACACGGTGATCGGGGCGTCGGGGCGCACGTTGACCGCCCGGTCGGCCGGGCTCACGACGATCTCGGCCGGCGTCGGCTTGGCCGCCGGGGTGCTGGATGACCCGCCCGCTCCTGCCTGTGCCGCCGAGGACGCGGACCCGTTACCGGTCTTGGCCACCGAGACGCCGGAACAGCCGGCAAGGCCGATGGCCAGGGCGCCGGCCGACGCCGCGGTGGCGATGCGGGCAAGAGAGGGACGCTGGCGGAGCGGGACGGTCACGTAGGGCACCTAGGGGGACGAAACGGAAGACGCGTAACGGATGAGGCCGAGCATGAATGAACGCCTGCCCGGCCCGACCGCCATTCTACGCGTTTCCCGGCGGTGCCAGGAGCAGGTGACCGCCTACAGAGCGTGTTCGCCCTTGAAGTACTCAAAGGTCCAGCCGACGAGCGCCACGACGCCGAAGCTGCTGCCGATGATGAACAGCCACCAACCGACGGCCAGTCCGAGGAAGCACAGGGCCGCGCTGGAGCCCAGGAAGAGCGGCCACCAGCTGTAGGGGGCGAAGAACCCGTAGTCGCCCTCGAACTGGTCGATCTCGCCGGCCTCGTCGTCATCGGGGCGTGGGCCCATCCGCTTGCCGGTGAACCAAGCGTAGAACGCGATCATGAAGGCGAGGAGGGTCGCGAGGAACAGGCCCACCGCACCCACGGGCTCGCGCCAGTGGCCCCACAGTCCGTAGAGCAGGCCGGCGCAGGCGAAGAACACGCCCAGCACGGCGAACATCCGGTACTCGATCTTCATCAGCGGGTCCCTCCACGAACCTCTTGCAGCACGTCGGGATCAGCCGTGGGTGCGCCGATGGGCACCTCGGTCCCGTGCGCAAGGTCGAAGGCTGGGCGCTCGGACCGGATGCGGGGCAGGGAGTCGAAGTTGTGACGCGGGGGCGGGCACGAGGTGGCCCACTCCAGGGAGTTGCCGTAGCCCCACGGGTCGTCCACGGTCACCCGCGGCGCGTACTTCCACGTCTTCCAGACGTTGTAGGAGAACGGGATCATCGAGGCGCCGAGGAGGAAGGCACCGGCCGTGGAGATCTGGTTGAGGAGGGTGAAGCCGTCCTCGGGAAGGTAGTCCGCGTAGCGACGCGGCATACCCCAGATGCCCAGTACGTGCTGGATGAGGAAGGTCGTGTGGAAGCCGATGAACAGCATCCAGAAGTGGATCTTGCCCAGCCGCTCATCGAGCATCCGGCCGGTCAGCTTGGGCCACCAGAAGTAGTAGCCGGCGAACATCGCAAAGACCACGGTGCCGAACACCACGTAGTGGAAGTGCGCCACGACGAAGTAGGAGTCGGACAGGTGGAAGTCGAGCGCCGGGCTGGCCAGGATGACGCCGGTCAGGCCACCGAAGAGGAAGGTCACGAGGAAGCCGACAGCCCACAGCATGGGCGTGTCCATCGAGATCTTGCCGCCCCACATGGTGCCGATCCAGTTGAAGAACTTCACACCGGTTGGCACGGCGATCAACATCGTCATGACCGCGAAGAAGGGCAGGAGCACCTGACCGGTCGCGTACATGTGGTGGGCCCACACGCTCATCGACAGGGCGGCGATGGCGATCGTCGCGTAGACGAGGGTCTTGTAGCCGAAGATCGGCTTGCGCGAGAAGACCGGGATGACTTCGGAGATGATGCCGAAGAAGGGCAACGCGATGATGTAGACCTCGGGATGCCCGAAGAACCAGAACACGTGTTGCCAGAGCATCGGCCCGCCGTTCTCCGGGTCGAAGACGTGGGCTCCGAAGCGGCGGTCTGCGCCGAGGGCGAAGAGCGCGGCGGCCAGAACGGGGAAGACGAGCAGCGCGAGGAGGGAGGTGACGAGCACGGTCCAGGTGAAGATCGGCATCCGGAACATCGTCATGCCGGGAGCGCGCATGCACAGGATGGTCGTGATGAAGTTGACGGCACCCATGATCGTGCCGAAACCGCCGAGCGCCAGACCGAACACCCACAGGTCGCCACCCAGGCCGGGGCTGTACACGGTGTCCGACAGCGGGGCGTAGGCGAACCAGCCGAACGAGGCCGCACCGTGGGGGGTGAGGAAGCCGGCCGAGGCGATGATGCCGCCGAAGGCGTAGAACCAGTAGGCGAGCATGTTCAGGCGCGGGAACGCCACGTCGGGAGCGCCGATCTGCAGCGGCATGAGCGCGTTGGCGAAGCCGGCGAACAGGGGCGTCGCGAAGAGCAGCAGCATGATCGTGCCGTGCATCGTGAAGAGCTGGTTGAACTGGTCGGGGTTGTCGACGACCTGCAGACCGGGCTCGAAGAGCTCGGCGCGGATGAGCAGGGCGAGGACGCCACCGAAGAGGAAGAAGATGAAGGAGGTGATGAAGTAGAGGTTGCCGATCACCTTGTGGTCGGTCGTGGTCATCCACTTGACCGCCGTGCGACCCGGGTGGCGCTCGCGTGCGGGGGCGAGGCGGGTGGGCTCGTCGATTGCTGCCATGTCAGTTCGCTCCCGGGTTGAGCAGGTTCTGGTCCTCCGGGAGTACCGGCGACCGGTTGAGGCTGTTGTCGAGCAGCCCCCCGTTGCCTTGCGCGGTCAGGTCCGCGACGTGCTGGTCGAAGTCGGCCTGGCTGACCACCTTGACGTTGAAGAGCATCTGGGAGTGGTAGGCGCCGCAGAGCTCGGCGCACTTGCCCTGGAAGGTGCCGATCTGGGTGGGCACGACCTGGAACCGGTTGACCCGACCGGGGATCATGTCCAGCTTCTGCAGGAACGCGGGGATCCAGAACGAGTGGATGACGTCACGGGAGGTCAGGTTGAACTGGGTCCGCTTGTTGAGCGGGAGGTACAGGGTCGGCAAGGTGGCCTCGACACCCGGCTTGCCGCTGAGCTCGGCCATCGTGCCGGCCTCGTGGACGTTGGGCTCGATGTAGTTGAAGTCCCAGCTCCACTGCTTGCCGACGACGTTGACCGTCAGGTCGGGCTTCTTGGAGACGTCGAGCAGGGCCGACTCGTCGCGGGCGGTGTAGACGAAGAAGACGGCCACCATGAGGACCGGGACGATCGTGTAGAGGACCTCGAGCGGCACGTTGTACTTCAGCTGCGGCGGCAGCTCGTCGTCGCCGGGCTTGCGCCGGTAGGCGATGACGCACCAGATGATCAGGCCCCACACGATGACACCGACGATCGCCAGGGTCAGCCAGCCACCGACCCACAGGTTGCGAACCCGCACCGCGCCCTCGTCCTTGCCCGGCAGGAGCAGGCCGTCGCTCCACTTGGCCCGACAGCCGGACAGCGCCAGGACCGTGACCACGGCCAACACACCGGCAACGGAGGTCCGGCGAAGCCGTGAGGCGGCCGGGAGGTGGTCAGGCAGACGCACGGTGCACCTTCTTCGTCGACGAGTTCGGTTTTCGCTCAAACCATAGTGGAAGGGGTGCGCTCGGCGCAGGCAGGGGGAGGCTAACGTCAGGGCGTGCCGGATCGTTCCCCGGGGCGGGTCGCCCTCGACGCAGCAGCGTCTCGCCTGCACCCCGTCGCGCGCGAGACCTTGCTCGCCGCCGTCGAGGAGGGCTGGGCCGATCCGCGCCGCCTGCACGCCGAGGCCCGCACCGCTCGGCGTCTCCTCGACGAGGCCCGGGAGATCGTGGCCACCGGCCTGTCCGTGCGTCCCCCGGAGCTCTCCTTCGTCCCCGGCGGCTGGGGCCTGCCCACGGCACTGTCCGGGCTGATCCACGCCCGCCGGCGGGTCGGTGACGTCGTCGTCGCCTCGGCCGTCGAGCAGGAGCAGGTCCTCGCCCGTGGCGCCTCGGTCGTCCCGGTCGACCGGCTCGGTCGGGTGGATCTGGACCAGTGGTCGTATGCCGTGCGCTCGCCGGGCGTGGCGGCGGCAGCCCTGCAGTCGGCCAACGGGGAGGTCGGCACGGCCCAGCCGCTCCCCCGGGCCCACGCGGAGGCGAGGGCACACGGCATACCGCTGCTCGTCGACGCCTCCGCGAGCCTCGGCCGGCTTCCCGCACCCGTCGACTTCGACGTCCTCGTCGGCGAGGCGACCTCGTTCGCGGGACCTCCGGCCGTGGGCCTGCTCGTCGTCCGAGAGGGCACCCGGTGGGCGTTGCCAGGGCCTCGTCGCGAGGCCGAGTTCGGGCGGGCCGAGGCTGCGCCGTGGGTTCCGCTCGCCCTCGCCGCCGCCGAGGCCTGGCAGCAGGTCGCCGCGACCCGCGAGGCCGACGACGCGCTGGCCCGCGCGCTCGTCGACCGGATCCGGGCGACCGCGGTGGGGATCGTCGACGTCGAGGTCGTCGGCGACCCGGTGGACCGACTCCCCCATGTCGTGACCTTCTCGGCGCTCTACCTCGACGGCGAGGCGGTGGTCCACGATCTGGACCGGCGCGGGTTCGCCGTCGCGTCGGGGTCGGCGTGCACCGCCAGCGTTCTCGAGCCGAGCCACGTGCTGGCCGCCATGGGCGCGCTGACCCACGGCAACATCCGGGTCACCCTGCCGCTGCCGTCGATCACTCCGGGTTTGGAGGCACAGGTCGCGGCCTTCTGCACGGCGCTGCCCGACACCGTCACGGCGTTGCGGGTCGCGCACGGGGTCGAGGACCTGTGAACGGGGAACCCGACGCGCCCGGCCCCGATGTCGACGCCCGCGGCCTGCGTTGCCCGCTCCCGGTGATCCGGCTGGCCCGGCTCGCCACCCGCCTCCCGCCCGGCCACCGGGTCCTCGTGTGGGCGACCGACCCGGCCGCCGCTGCCGACATCCCGGCCTGGTGCCGGATGCGCGGACACACGGTGACGGTCACCGACGAGGGCGAGCACGCGGCATACGCCGTCGTCCTCGGCTCAGCCCCAGACTGAGGTGAGGTCGAGCGCAGCGGCGAGGCGGCGGCGGTAGTCCGCGCGAGCGATCTCCACGACGCCCAACGTGCGCAGGTGGGTCGTCGCCCACTGGACGTCGACCAGCCGGCGCGGGTCGCCATCGGCGAAACACCGCTCTGCGAGCGCCATCAGGGCGACCTTGGACGCGTCCCGCGCAGTGTGGAACATCGACTCCCCCGCGAAGAGGCCACCGATGCCCAGGCCGTAGAGGCCACCGACGAGCCGCCCCTCCGCGTCCCAGACCTCGATGCTGTGCGCCCACCCGAGCTCGTGCAGGTGGGTGTAGGCGGCGACGATCTCCGGGGTGATCCAGCGACCGTCCCGATTGGGGTCGGCACAGCCCGCGACGACCTCGGCAAAGGCCCGGTCGACGGTCGTGGAATAGCGCCGGCCCGACTGCCGCAGGCTGCGACTGACGCGCAACCCGCCAGGCAGCAGCACGCCCCGGGCGACCGGTGACCACCAGCCGATCGGTGCTTTCCCGAGCTCGCCGAGCCCCATGGGGAACAGCCCGAGGCGGTAGGCGCGCAGGATGGTCCCCGGTTCGAGGTCGGCCCCGATCGAGACGAGGTCCTCGGCGTCGGCGTCGGCGTCGGCGTCGGAGGAGTCCGCGGCGTCCTCGGGCGGCTGGCGGAGCCGCCAACGCGTCCGCGCCGGCTCGATCGGCGGCACCGGCGGCCGCCATGCCGGGGTGGTCAGGGCCGGGCGCAGGAGATGTGCGGCTCGATCTCGGCGGCGGCCTCCGCGCCGTATGCCGCGCCGAGACGGGCGAGGAAGGCGCCCTTGGCGATCGTGTACTCCTGGGTGCCGACCGTCTCCAGGACGTAGGTCGCCAGCATCGACCCCAGTTGGGCGCAGCGCTCGTGGCCGAGGCCGGCGGACAGACCGGTGAGGAAGCCGGCACGGAAGGCGTCACCCACGCCGGTCGGGTCGACGCGTCGGGTCTCCCCCGCCGCCGGGACCTCGATCGGGTCCTCACCCCGGCTCATGACGACGGCACCGTCCTTGCCCTTGGTGATCACCCGGGTGGTGACCCGCTCGGCGATCTCCTCAGCACTCCAGCCGGTCTTGGTCTCGCAGAGCTGGGCTTCGTACTCGTTGGTGAACAGGTAGTCGGCGCCGTCCACGAGCGGCCGGATCGTCTCGCCGTCGGCGAACGCGAGCTGCTGGGAGGGGTCGGCGATGAACCGGATCCCCCGGACACGGCACTCCTGCGTGTGCCGGACCATGGCGACCGGGTCGTCGGCCCCGATGAGGACGTAGTCCAGGCCGCCCACCCGGTCGGCGACCGGCTTGATCTCGATCATCCGGGCCTCGGACATCGCGCCGGCGTAGAAGGTGGCCATCTGGGCCATGTCGTTGTCGGTCGTGCACACGAACCGCGCGGTGTGCTTCGTCGAGCTGACGAGCACCGACGTGCAGTCGACGCCGTGCCGCTCCAGCCACGACCGGTAGTCGGCGAAGTCGTCGCCGACCGCCCCCAGCAGGATCGGCTTCTGCCCCAGCATCGCCATCCCGAAAGCGATGTTGGCCCCGACACCCCCACGTCGGATCTGCAGGTCGTCGGCGAGGAACGACACCGAGATCCGGTCCAGCTTCTCCAGGACGAGGGAGTCGGCGAACCGACCGTTGAACGTCATCAGGTGGTCGGTGGCGATGGACGCGGCGAGTGCGATCTTCACGACCGAAACCTATCGGACCGACCCGGGCGCACCGGCATACGCCGAAGGGCACCTGACCAGCTGGTCAGGTGCCCTTCGAGACGTGTGCCGGGTGAGGGCTCAGCTGAAGCTGTCGCCGCACGCGCAGGACGAGCCCGCGTTGGGGTTGTCGATCGTGAAGCCCTGCTTCTCGATGGTGTCGGCGAAGTCGATCGTCGCGCCCTGGAGGTAGGGGGCGCTCATCCGGTCGACGACGACCTCGACACCGCCGAAGTCGCGGACGAGGTCACCGTCGAGGTTGCGCTCGTCGAAGTACAGCTGGTAGATCAGGCCGGAGCAGCCACCGGGCTGGACGCCGACGCGCAGTCGCAGGTCGTCGCGGCCTTCCTGCTCGAGCAGGCTCTTGACCTTGCCCGCTGCGACGTCGGTGAGCTCGACGCCGTGCGCGGCTTCAGTGGTGGTCTCGGTGACCGGGGAGTCGAGCAGCTCGCTCATGGCAGGTCCCTTCGGTGTCATGGTCGATCGGTGGTCTATGCGGTCTGGGGCGGTCGCTGGGGTCAACCGCACGGGGCCGGGCTTTGTTCCGACCCGGTCAGGATACGTCAGGGGGTCGAGGTCATCGACGAGGCGACCACGTCGTGGCCACCCGCGCCGCCCGGGCGCGGAGGGTGCCGACCGGGTCGGTCATCGCCGCCTCGACCTGGTCGAGGGTCTCGGCGACGGCGTAGCAGCCGCTGATACCCAGCCCCATCGTCTCCCGGCGGCCGACCATGACCTGCCCGGCGATGACGACGGTCGGGGTGGCGGCGTCGAGTGCGGCCGTCGCGACCCCGGACACGACCTTGCCGGACAGGCTCTGCCAGTCGAAGCAGCCCTCCCCCGTGACGACGAGGTCGTGCCCACGAACCGCGTCCTCGAAGTCGACGGCGTCCAGGACCGCGCCGACGCCGCTGATCCGGTGGCCGCCGAGCAGCATGAGGGCGTAGCCGAGTCCACCCGCGGCGCCGGCGCCGGGCTCCTTCTCCGGACGACGCGGCTTGCCGCTGAGCAGGTCGACGCCGAACGGCTCGGTCGGGGCACCGGTGCTCCCGACCGCTCGGCCCACCGTCTCGGCGAACTGGCCGAGGGCCGCCTCGAGCTGCTGGGCGACCCCGGGCGTCGCACCCTTCTGCGGGGAGTAGACCGCGCTGGTGCCCTTGAAACCGAGCAGGGGGTTGTCGACATCGCTGGCGATGACCAGGTCGACGCCCCGGAACCTCTCGCGCACCTCGCGCAGTCCCGCCAGGTCGGGCACCGTCACGTCGGCGAGGGCGGCGCCGCCACGGGCGAGCGCCTCGGCCGGACCAGCGCCGAGCGCGGCGAGCAGCCCGGCCCCCGCGTCGTTCGTGGAGCTCCCGCCGAGGCCGATGACGATCCGCCGCGCACCTTCGCTCTCGGCGAGCTCGACGAGCTCCCCGACGCCCCAGCTGCTCGTGAGGGCCGGGTTGCGCTCGTCGGCCGCCAGCAGGTGCAGCCCGGCCGCCTGGGCGGACTCGACGTATGCCGTGCGCCCGGCCTCGCCGTCGACGACGAGGATCGCTGCCGGCACCGGACGCCCCAGCGGGTCGCTGACCGTGGCGACGACGACGTCGCCCCCGATGGCCGATGAGGCGACGTCCAGGAAGCCGGGACCGCCGTCGGACAGCGGCATGATCGTCAGCTCGTCGTCGGGCGCGGCCTCGCGCCATCCGGCGGCGATGGCCTCGGCGGCCTGTGTCGCCGTGAGCGTGCCCGAGAACGAGTCCGGGGCAATGAGCACGCGCATGTCCGAATTCTAGGAGTCCCCCCGGTGACAGGATCGGTTCATGTCCTCGCCGTTCGACCAGTCCGCGGCGACGGTGCGGTTCGAGTGGGGGTTGGCCGGTGCCAGGGAGCTGGTCGGTCCCGGAGCCGTGTGCGTCGTCGTCGACGTCCTCTCCTTCACCACCTCGGTCGACGTCGCCTGCGCGCGCGGCGCGACCGTCCTGCCGTACCGCTGGGCCGATCCAACTGCGGTGTCGTATGCCGCGGCGCAGGGGGCAGTGCTGGCCGTCGGCCGGCGCTCGGCCGGGCCGGGCGCGGTCAGCCTGTCACCGGTCACACTGCGCGACGCGGCCGTCCTGGACCGAGTCGTCCTGCCGTCGCCGAACGGGTCCACGATCTGTGCGGAGGTCGCTGCGTCGGGAGCCACCGTCGTCGCCGGGTGCCTGCGCAACGCCGCGGCGGTCGGGGCCTGGGCCGCCGCCCGGATCGCACCGACCCCGGCCACCTCCCTGGAGGAGCCCTCCGGTGCCACCCCCCGGCGGCACGGCCCACGGGCTCTTGTCGTGGTGGCGGCCGGGGAGAAATGGGCGGACGGGTCGTTGCGCCCGTGCGCCGAGGACCTGTGGGGTGCTGGCGCCGTCCTCGCCGCCGTCGTCGGCTGGTGGCCCGAGGCGGAACTGAGCCCGGAGGCGGGTGTCGCGCTCGCGGCATACGAGGGCATGGCCGGTGACCTGACGGCCGCGCTGGAGGCCTGTGCAAGCGGTCGTGAGCTGCGCGAGTCCGGGTTCG
>Ga0209811_10000054_pt1 | contig 51286 bp, 78 predicted proteins | sample Coa_R1_6_FD_187161 | JGI IMG/M metagenome (GOLD analysis project Ga0209811, IMG submission 187161) | Surface soil microbial communities from Centralia Pennsylvania, which are recovering from an underground coalmine fire. - Coalmine... | ecosystem: Environmental > Terrestrial > Soil >... | reverse complement strand
AGGACGTGATAAAAAGCATGCTTTTAACACCAGTCACGGACGAAATAGAAGCCAAATACGCACCGAAGGGCGCACCGGATGGCGCAACGTTCATGGCTATGACCGACAAGGTGCTATCGGAAATAAAAGCATGCTTTATTGGCGAAAAAAAAGCATTGGACGCCTTGAAATCTCGCGGGCTTGTGGTATATAATAGCGATACCGCTTGGTTGATTGGTTCGGAATGGCAAACGAAACATCAAACCCAATATGCAAACCCGTTCGCAATGAGGATGCCATGGCAATGAAAGTCGAAAACTTGACCGCAGCCGCCCTCAAGAACAGCGAGGCCGACCATGATTGAGCGCATTTCCACTGACACCGCGCTGCTCCCCCTGTCCGTTCTGCGGTTCGACCAATGTCGATCCTGAAGGGTGGATGTCGGTTAATCAGGATGGAACACAGAAAAAGACCGGCCCCGCTTGCGACGAATGCGGCGGATCTACAGAAAATGTCGAGCGCTGGAATACCCGCATCAGTGGTGTTGCCCAAGAGGCGGGCCGTGTAGCGGAACTGGAAGCGGCATTGCGGGCGCTTGTCGATCAAGTCAACGACTATGAGCGCGTCAACAATCTTGCGCCAAATCCCGGTCGAACAGAGTGCTGGGACACGGTAGCCAACGCCAAACGCATACTCTCCAGAATATGGATGGACAGCCTATGACCGCGCCTCAGAGCAGTTCCAGTGGCACCGAGCGATCCGCCTTCATCAAGGCATATTCGCACCTTGATCTAGCCGAAGTTCCCGACGCTTGGGGCCGTCCCATGTACTATCACTCGCACGTCCAAGCCCTTTGGGACGGTTGGTTTGCGCGGGCCACCCTCCACGATGTTGCCCGAACACCAAGCCGGGGAGAGTTGCACGACGTAATTGCTGCGGCTTTAGAGCAAGATGGATTGACTTATACAGGCGTCAAGCGGGCTGCGGAAGCGGTGCAAAGGCTATTCACTGGTGTTGCCCAACATGCATTGGCTCGGCGACCGTGATGGTGTCGATATCACGCGACATGCGACTGACGTGAAGGGCTGCGTGATGTACTTCGAGCGGCAAAGCGATTGTTTGGAATTCATGCGTTGGGTGGCGGCACTCGCGGTGTCATCGACCCACCAATCAGCCCCGGTCCAACGCGCGCCTCATCCTTCCGATGAGCGTCTGCCAAGCGGTGACGCCGCAGGAGCCGGGGCTGATACCTTGGCGATGCCATCGCCAACTCACAATAGCGCGTTCACGGTGAGGCAAGGAGAGACAAATGACTGACGTTCAGGGATGGATCATCATAGCCCAATTGGCGACACTGATCGTCGTTGTCGCGCAAGGGCTACACGGTTCAGCGGTAAGGCAAGGATACTAAGGATGCAAATAACGATAGGACTCGAGTTTAGGTTTTGCTGCTTCCCGCTACGGGAATGGGGCAATTGGATTTGGGATGTCAAAGATGGTTGTATCGGCCCGATGCGCTTTCGCTTAAGACGCATCACGGTTCCACGGTAATCAGTAGATAGGCAAGGAAACCACCCATGATTGACCTCACCGAATTGGAGCGGTTGAAGCTGAATTTTAGGGATGTCGTTCGCACCAAACGCAGGACCAACGAGCGACTGAGAGCGGCAATCATCGCGCTAAATGAAATTGTCGTGGTCGATACCGTCGTAAGCGACGGCGGCAAGATGCACGATCACGGAGCCAGCGCAGAAATTGCAATGAGGGCACTGCGCGCTGTCGTGGGAACACCGGGGAAGCCTCTATGACTATGCCGGCATCTGAGACCCTGGAGCGAGACGCGCAGAAGGCAATGTCGGGTATCTTCGTTGGCTTAAATGGCTGCATGAAGATCGTTGCGTCGCACAAGCGATCTTGACCGACAATGAATGGATACCTCTGACGTGTCTCACTTTTGGAAAATCCACATTAGGTTTCGCGCGGCCAAATATTTGCTTGAGGCAGGAATTTGGGTGATGCCGAAATGCAAATATAAGAATGAATTGGTCGTGGCGATGCAACAACTGCACGGCAAGTTATTGGGCATCCGGAAGAACGACGGCATAAAAGCCCTTATTCAGCGCGTGAGGCTGGCACATGATGCCGGTGCCGGATTTCATCTATCAGAGGAAGAGATGACGGCGCTGCTTGATGCAGCTAGCCAACCCTGACCGAACATCGAGGGACTGAGGCATGAAGACAATGATTATCGTTACGCTCTTCGTCTCTGCGTTGTGGGGCGGTGTCTATGTCGGCCGCAACTGCATCGTGCAGACGACGGCAACGTGCAGATTACCATGAGAGCCACACTGGAGGATAAAATGGAGAAGCCGTTAAGGGAAGTTGTCGGGGAATTGCGGGCTCTGTTGGCCTGTCCGCAGGTTGGCGCTCTGCCGTGGAAGTATGGCGAAGGACGCATAGAGGGCCGCATCAGCAAGGAATGGCCGATCGACAACAAGATGCTGGCCCGCGCCGCTGTCAACGCGCTGCCGAGGCTTCTGGCAGCCGTGGAGCCCTATCTGGCCGAAGAGGACCGTAAGCACCGCGCCGAGGAAGATCGCATCTTGAAGGAAGCCGACGCCATCCGGCGCAAGCGGCTAAGGTGCCAGTGGTGAAGGTCACCCGCGCCCTGAAAATTGCCTGTGCGTCAGGCTTAAGCCGTCCTAAGCGATGACCACAGGAAAGCGAAACACCATGAACGTATCAACCATATTTGCAATTGCTATCCCGTCAGCTATTTTAATCGTTGGATTATTCTTATTGGTGGTGCGATGATTAGAAACCCAATTGCCACAACATTAAGTATTATTGGACTTGTAGTGTTGCTGTTCACTTTCGTTTCGTATCGCGCTGTCAATTCAAAGGAGGATGAAGTAAAAGCAGACGCCTTTATAAAATACGGTCTTGCTCGTATCGACGTACCCAAGCCAATTGAAGTAGAACGTGTTGTACTCGTCATACCTCCTGAAACTGTTCCGGTGCCAGTACCAAAACCTGTGATGAAGAAAGCCGAAAGTAACGTTTGCACCCGACATGGAATGCGCAAGGTAACTTATGGCAGACGGTGGAAGTGTAGATAACGCTATCGCAAATATCAAGTCACAAAATCGTGATTTGATTTTTCGTATACGATATCGTAAAGTATGATTATGCAGCATCAGTTGATCCTAAGACCGCACCAGAACAAATGCATTGATACGCTCAATGCGTTTCCTGATAAGTATGCCGTCGCTGAAATCAGCGTAGCCGGTGGGAAGTCGCTGATCCTTGGCTGTCTCGCCGGTTACAACACCACTGGCCGAACGCTGATCCTCGCGCATAACAAGGAATTGGTTCAACAGAATGCGGAAGCCTGCCGACAAGTTGGTATCAGGCCGGGCATCTGTTCCGCGTCTATTGGCAAGAACGTCTTTTCCAAGATTACGGTTGGTACCGTGCAAACCGTTGTGCGTCGAACCAAATCGTTTCAGGACGTGACGCTGATCCTTGTGGACGAAGTTCACAGGACACCCGTCAACAAGACTTCAAGTTATCGAAGGGTGTTTGAAGCGATCCCGAATGCCAAGGTTCGGGGTTTGACCGGAACGGCATTTCGAGCGGATGGCACCGGCAGTTTGGAAAAGACTTTTGGTCCTATCATTTATCGGTACACATTCTTGGATGCGCTACAGGACGGCTACGTCAAGCCGCTGATCCCGGCCCATTCGGAAGCCAAGGCCGAAATTGATGTTGAAGGCGTCAAGGTAATTGGCGAGGACTACGATCTTGATGAACTAGCATCGCGCGCCATAACGCTGTCACCGCTGCACGCCAAGGCTATCGTCCAAACGATGGCACGGCAGAACCGGAATTGCGTGCTGGTATTCGCCTGCAACACTGAACATGCCGACATTCTCGAAAAGAAGTTGAACGCGGAAGGCGTGCAAGCTGCGTCCGTTCACAACAAGTCACCGCGCGGTAAGCGCGAGAAGATGGTAGCTGCGTTCAAGGCACGGCAACTGCCCATTATGATATCGGTTGCCATGTTCGATACCGGCTTTAATGCGGTGGATATTGATCTGCTGGCATTCTGCCGTGCTACCAAGTCGCCAGTATTCTTTGCACAGGCGCTAGGGCGCGGTGCGCGGATATCGGAACATGCGGAAAACTGTGCCGTGCTGGACTTCGGCGGCAACGTCAGTCGGCATGGATCGCTGGACGCTATCGCAGCCTCGCCCGGTATTCATCTTGAATGCGATCCTTGTGGCTATGGATGGGAAACTTGGAAGCACGGACGCACCTGTCCCGATTGCAAGACCGTCCACAAGAGCGCAACCAAGTGCAAGGGATGCGAGGAACGGTTCGATCAGTTTTACCATGGTGCTACCTGTCCACATTGCGGGTTGTTGCAATCTTCCGTTCGGAAGTGCAACGCATGTGCCCAAACCTATGCAAACTGGCTGCATCCTATCTGTCCGTGTTGTGGTTACGACAATACCGGCATCCAAAGCTACGGTAAGGATTTGAACGAAACCGGTTCGGTGGACGAATTTGTTAATGTAACTGAAATATTGAAAGCCAACCCTTGGCAGTCAATAACCCGGCCACCGTTTAAAACAGCCGATGGTTGGCAACTACCTACTCGTTACGCCACAGTTAAATGGCCCTACCAAGAATTACCCGATATCGTATCCGCATACTTGACACGAGCCACGAATGGGCGCATAACAGTAAAAGGTTGGTATGATAAAGCGGGAAAAGTTCATCAGGTGACAACATGATTAATATTCTTGATCTTGAAAATAACATTTCAATGCATGTGAGAGATGCAGTCGCAGACGTAGCAATTAGCGGCACCGCCGAACTTATCGGACGTATAGTTCAACAACTAGTTCGTGCAAATTTACTATCCGCCACTGATCTTCGCGCCATACTGCCAAATAGATACGAGGTGCGAGAATGAAAAACAAAACCCTTGACGCAACCACGGAAGAATTGGACAGAGCCGGTATTATCTACACAATCGAAGCCGGGAAGCATTTCAAGGTTCGGTCAGCAATTGGATTGATTATTTGCAGCATGAGTTGTAGCGACCACCGAGCAGAGTTAAAAGCAAGGTCTTTAGTTCGGCGGCTTATCAAACAAAACCAGCTAGGAGTTGTAAAATGAGAATTACGATTGACTTTGACAATTGGGACGAAATGGAAGCGTTTCGCACCAGTGGCAGAAAGACGCGAACCAAGAAAGAAGAAGCGGCGGAAGCAGCCGAAGAACAAGCTGCCGCACCGCCTGCCATTACACCGGGACCGCCTGCTACCTTCACGCCACCGGTTACTCCCGTTGCTGTTACGCCTGCACCGCAGGGTTTCCCCGGTGCTAACGGCACGGCTGCACCCGCAGTCAACCCGTTGGCAATTGCGATTGCTGACAAGGCAGATAACGCCATTGCAGGCGGGCAGGATGCCAATGCGGTTCTGATGTGGTTCCGGCAGACGATTGGACCGGACGCAACGAACGCGACGTGGGACCAGATCAAGAGTGTGTATCTCCCGCGTCTACCTAACGAACAGTTGGTGAAGATCGCGCCGCAGCTTGGGATCACAGGTTAAAATTAAAAGGAACGGCAAATGTTTGTAGCGGAAGCTGTCATAACATGTTGTAACGATGATTGTGGTATTTCATTTGCCGTTCCTCAATGGTGGAAAAAAGGTAAACAAAAAACACATTCACGTTTCTTTTGTCCTAATGGGCACGGTCAAAGTTTTGTTGGAGAAACTGATGAAGAAAAATTTCGCCGTGAACGCGATATTGCACGTCAGCAATTGGCGCGGGTTGAACAAGAAGCGGCAGACGCGCGGAAAAATTGGGACAAGGCAGAACGTGAAACCAAGCGTTTGAAAAAGCGTGCAGCCATGGGCACCTGTCCTTGCTGTAACCGTTCCGTTAGTCAGATGGAACGGCACATGAAAACCAAGCACCCAGAATTTATCGCGGCACAGATTATGCCGTTGAAGGTAGTAAAATGAACGGACATGCCACCTACGCACCATCATCTGCCGCGCGTTGGCTGGCGTGTCCACCATCTGCCCTGCTATCACAAGACTTGCCGGAACGAACAAACCCGGCCGCATTGGAAGGCACTCGCGTTCATGGCGTGGTCGAACGTGCCATTCGCAACAATGAAATCCCCGATCCTTCGCCTTGGCAAACCAAGAGCATGTCTGACCGGGAGGTAGCGATTTACATCAAGGATTACGTGGCGCAATTGGGTGCTGGTATCGTCTTGGTTGAAGAACGGGTTTTCTTGACAAAAGGATGTTGGGGACAACTGGATTTTGGGCATATCGCGGATACCATCACTGTTCTGGATTTCAAGAACGGCAGTTGGGATGTTGAAGCCAAGAACAATAAGCAAATGCTGACTTACGCCGCGACGTTTCTTGACAAGTATCCGCAAACGCAATGGTTTCGATTGGTTATTTTTCAGCCCAACTCTTGGGGCAATGACGATTTTTTCAAGCAGCATATTCACAGCCGCGCCGAAGTCGAAGCCCATCGTCAATTGGTTATGAGCGCGGTTGCCTATGAGGGACCGCCGCGTCCCGGTCCACATTGCCGTTGGTGCCCGGCATTCTCGCGTTGTCCTGCCATGTCGCAGGATGCTAATTTCCTGATGGCTGCAATCTCGCGAAACCCGGATACAATGCTGCCGCAGGAATTGTTGCGTATGCTGCGAATTATTCGAGCGGTCAGTGACATGAAGGAACATCTTGAAACCGAACTGACCAACCGGTTAAAATTAGGTGCTGCGGTTGATGGTGCGGAATTGAAACCGTCGCGCAAATGGACCGCTTGGAATGACGAACGTCAGGCGGTAGAAATTTTATGGAAACTGGCGGGACCGAAAGGCGTCAAGCCCGTGACGCCAGCGGCGGCAAAGAAACTATCCAATGAAGCGGCGCAGTACGTTGAAGTTGCCAGCCATAAACCGGAACCGGAATTAAAGGCGAGTTATTAATGGATTATTGGCTGACAGGCAGGAAAGTGGTTCGGTGGCGTTTGTTGGCGTTGCGTCAAATGTACGGTAATGACGAAAAGATAGAAACAGCACTTGACAAAACGATAGCTGCACTCGATACTGCTATCGCTGAAGTCGAAGTTCAAAACCAGAAGAAGGAAGTATGAAATGGCACGCGTTTACAAACAGGCTAATATCTTCAATGCGCGCATCGTTAACATGCGCAATCTGTGGGAACCTTCCCGCGAGTACATGGGGAAGCCTACGGAAAAACCCAACTACCTCGCAAGTTTCATCGTTCCGAAAACCCGTGCGAACTGGTTTGAAGAACCGTCGTTTGCCGATTTTGTGCGAGCGGCGCAAGAACTCTATACAGCTTCGCTGTCACATATCCCATTCCCGCAAGTCATTTGGCCGATCAAGGATGGTGACGCACCCGAACCGGGCAAAAATTCGCCGGATTGGATGAAAGGTCATTGGTATCTAACCGGTTCGTCCACTTCGCCCATCAATGTCACCATCGTACAGGCTGGCGTGCCCGTGGCGTTGATGAACCGCGCTCAAGTCAAATCCGGCGACTATATCGCGGCCGGTGTTGCTCTTGCGGTGAAGGCCAATGATCCGCGCGGCGTGAAGTGCTACCTCAACACGGTCATGTTTATGAGCGCTGGCGAGGAAATTGTGGTTGGTAGCTCCGTCAGTTCTTCGGAACTCATGGCGCAAGCCAAGGCACAAGGTTTGAATGTGACCGGGTTTGGTGCCGGTTCGGCAGGGTTGCTGCCCCAAGTTGGGTTTGGTCAGTCTGCCGTTAACGCAGGATTTGCGCCTACGCCTGCTGCGTTCCCTTCTAACGGACAGGGTTTTGCACCCCCGCCAGCGCAGCCGCCAGCGCAGCCGCCAGCCTCGCCTAGCGGTTTTGGCGACGGACTTACCCGAGCCTACCCGGCCGGGTTTACTCCGCCCCAAGGCTTCCCGCAGCGTTAGGACAAGCGCGTAGCGGTGAGGATGCCCCGGCGGGTGAAGGCCAGCCCATCCGCCGGGGTTTTTATGAGGGCATCATGCTTTTCGTTGATTTGGAAACACGGTCGCGAGTAGACCTGAAGACAGCCGGTGCCCGCCGGTACGCTTCCGATATTTCGACGCAGATCACAACAGCTAGCTGGTTTGTTCATGGTACCATGAAAACGGTATGCCCGGTTCACCCGCACCTTGGTACGCATTCGATTGACCAGTTGTATCTGGACCTGATGGCATGTGACCGGTTCGTGGCGCACCACGCCAACTTTGACGCCAACGTACTGCGCGGACCAAATCAAAACCCGTTCTTGAATATCCCGGTGCAGAAGGTTTCCTGCACCATGGCGCGAGCGCAAGCGCTATCGTTGCCCGGCGGTCTTGATGAACTATGTTCAACGCTCAACATCAAAGGCAAAGACCCGCGCGGCCGGGCGCTAGTAATGCTGACGTGCAAACCGCAACGTGACAGCACGTTCAACGAAGACGTTGCTACATTTAGGGAATTGCTGGCTTACAATGTCCAAGACGTTAATTGCCTGATGGGAGTTGACAAACTTCTTCCTGAATTGAGTTTGGAAGAACGCAAGATATTCGAGCGGTCATGGCGCAAGAATGATATCGGGTTGCCAATTGATATTGAACTGGCTTCCGCGATTGCTGCGCGCCGCAGGGAAATTGAGCATGAAGCCGAAACCCAACTGCGCGAGATTACCGACAATCAAGTGACCGCCGTAACGCAACGCCAGCGCATTTTGACATGGGTGAACAGTGGCAACCGAGCGGCTGGTTTGCTTGGTACCAAGAAACACGAAATCGCAGAAGCACTGGAAAATCCTGATCTTCACCCGGATGTGCGTTTGGTGCTGGAAATTGTGCAGGAAAGCGGCGGTAGCGCACCGACGAAAGCGCAAGCGTTGCTTAATCGTCATGTCAATGGTTGGTACAAGGACGCAACTCGTTATTACGGTGCACGCTCCGGTCGCGGTACGTCCGAAGGCGCAAATATGTTCAATATTGCGAAGCCATCCGGTAAGTACAAAGTTGAAGATGTAATCTTGGGGCTGCGAGCGGGGTTTAAGTATGACAATACAGCGCTCACCGACGCGCTACGAGGCTGCATTGTTGCGCCACACGGTTATTCCATCATTGATAACGACTTATCAAACGCCGAATTGCGGTTGGCACTTTGGCAATCGGGTGATGAAGGTAGACTTGCTATCCTACAGCAACCCGGTGGCGACCTGTACATGCACAATGCTATTACCATGTGGGGACTGCCAGCAACCGCGACTAGAGAAACCCATCCAAAGGAACGGTTCGACGGCAAGACCACCACGCTAGGCGGCAACTATCAGCTAGGTTGGAAAACCTACAAAGCGCATATGCGTCGTATTGGCATGACCATTAGCGATATCAAGGCGCAAGACGATATCAAGAACTACCGCAAGGCAAATCCGCAACTGACCAAATTGTGGGAAGCGTTAAAGACCGCTTGGTATAATTGCTTCTATGACCCGCCGGGAAGATATTACTACGCTGGCAAGATAGCACTGTTCAAGGACGGCACCACGATATGGATGGTGCTGCCGAGCGGTCGCAGCATTCCGCACTATTCGGTATTTGTGGGACAAGACGGCAATATGGGTTTCTTCCGTGCCAAATTTGGCGCGATGTTACCGCAAAAAGTCTTCGGCGGTTCCTTGCTGGAAATCAGTTGTCAAGCCATGACACGCGATATTATTACCGCTTGCGAAGACGATATCGAGCAAGAAATGCCGGATACCTTTCTTTTGTTAGATGTCTATGACAGTGTGATAGCGCTATCTCCTATAGAAGTAGCAGAACAGCGTGCAAAACAAATGCGAGAAATAATGCGTCGTTCACGTTCTTGGACCGAAGGATTGCCGCTTGACGCGGAAGGATACAGTGCCCCAAGGATGCGAAAATGAGAGTGCTTGTATGCGGTGGTAGAAATTATTTTAATAAAGAAAAATTATTTGAAGTTCTTGATTGGTGTCATTTCAAATCAGGTGGTTATATCGAGTGCATAATTCATGGTAACGCAACAGGTGCGGATACTTTAGCTGGTGAATGGGGAAAAACCAGAAACGTACAGGTACTAGCATTCCCCGCCGAATGGGATTTGTACGGCTCGCGCGCCGGTCATCTGCGGAATGCACAAATGATCCGAGAAGGAAAACCAGAATACGTTATTGCATTCCCCGGTGGACGTGGTACTTCTAATATGATATCGCAAGCGGAAATGAATAACATACCAGTAGGCAGAGTAACGGAATGATTGGACAAAAATTTGGTTTAGTAACCATTCTGGAACGAGATAACGAACCAAGCACTTTATTAGGAACCATAAGATACAAAGTGCAATGCGAATGCGGTAGCGTTAGGTGGCTTCGCGGGAATAATCTGCGAGGTTCACCACCTAGAACGCACCAATGTTGTTACCGAGATGACTTGAACAGGAGTTAAAAATGACTGACGTTACCGTAATCGAAGCGCCTAAGAAAACGCCCCGCAAACCGCGCCCGAGCGAGATTGCGAAGAAAAAAGCAAAGGCGGTAAAGAAAGCCGTGAAGCGGCCGAACGGTCGCCCGTTGATGTATCCGGACAAGACCATTGTCCGCATGCCCAAGGGCTGGCTGAAGCGCATCAATGGCGCGTTAAAAGCCGACGAAGGTCAGGGCGATCTCATGCGGCTGGCAGTTGAAAAAGAATTGAAGACGCGGCGTAAGTAGCTAGCTGAAAATCTTTCCGAGCAAGCCGCCAAACAACGAACCAAGTCCGCTGCCAAAAGACTGCCCGGCGGTATTGGTTTGGCTGGCTAGCCCGCCGTAAAGTTGTCCTATGGATCGCGCGCCTTGTGCGAAGGTGCCAGCCTCACCAAGACCGGCTTGCAAGCCTATGTTTTCCTGCCCGACAAGATTTTGTTCGGCAGCTTGCCGCTGCGCGAAGTCCTGTTGCTGTCCGCTTTCAGTTGCTTGGAATTGCTGGATTAAATCCTGATTGGCGATGCCTTCAGTGATACCGGTTTGAGCGCGTAGATTAGCGCCAGAAAGAAGACCGCCGCGAGCCGCAGCGGTATCGTTTTGTGCCGATGCAGCGGTCTTCATAAGATACTGCGCGCCTTCGCTGGTGTTGTAGTTCTTGGCGAAGTTCTGAAAATCTACTGGATTATTGGGATCATTAATTCGCCCCATCCCGATATTCTGCGAACCAACGGTATCGTTAAGTAGATTGTTGGTAGTAGGATCGAGGTAGTTTAGACCTTGCGAATTGTACGGGTTTACTAGGGCTGCGCCTGTACTCGTCAAACCACTGACGGCACCTACACCGGCTTGCGTAGAAGCTAGACTGCTAAGACCGCCGAACAGCCCGCCTAGAGCGCTACCGATACCGGAGAACAAGTCTGCCATGGGTTGACCTTCTGTATACAGTTATGCTATCAGCATACCATGAGAAGGCAAAAAAGAACAACCGTTGTGCTATCCACACGGGTTAGCGCCAGCATGGCTGCGCGCGTTGATTGGCTCATAAGGAACCACGATGGCATTAAAGACCGCGCCGAAGGGATCAAAGCCGCAATCAAAACGTGGGTTGAAGCCCGCGAAAAAGAAGCGGTCACCCAAGGGCTGTCCCCGCCAACTATCTGAAACAGCCATCCAAATGATAGCTTGGCAATGGGTTTGTGAAGCACACCCCGAGTTGCTTATCTTTCACGTTCCCAACGGCGGCAGCCGCAATATTGCGGAAGCCATGAAGTTCAAGCGCATGGGGGTACTGCCCGGCGTTGCGGATTTTTTGTGTTTTAAAGAAATGCGAAAAGTAGCTATTGAACTGAAAGACAGCAACGGCGATCAATCTGTTGATCAGAAAAAATTTGCACAACGATGGTTTAACGTAGGTGGTGAATACTACGTTTGTCGCAGTTTGGAAGAATTTCAAGGCACCATTAAAGCTATCGCAATGTTTTAAGGTTGTATACCAATGACTAAAGATCAAGCTGCGGCGGAATTAGAAAAGCTTCAAACGGAAAAGAATAAAGAATTAGCACACGTCCTTGCCGATGAAGTGCTATTAAAATTTTTATCAGCACTTGGGTATCCAGATATTGTGACCAAGTACGAAAAAATAGAAAAATGGTACGCATGAGAAAAGCCAAAGCCAACAATAGGCTTAAACTAACACCTGATCTGCAAGACTTTCTGAGGCGTCGAACAACGCCCTTTTTTGATGCCAATGGCCTATCAAGGCCCATTAGCTTCGTTCTGGAAGAGGTTTACCTGCAAGGCATGAGAGACGCTGTGCAGACGATGGAAGAAAAGAAATCATTCAACACTTCCTCGAAACATGGCCGGTGCGATGATAACTGTGCGACATCTAAAACAGATTTTTTGCCTCCACTGGTTCGATGAACAGCCAACCCGAGAATGCGGCTATAGCGAAGGACCAATCATCTGCTGTCAACAAAGAACTTACCGGGTCACGATGAAAACGAGGGTTTGTTCAAAGTGCGGGTTTGAAGAAGATCGCCGCGTCGGTGATCCGATTTATGTAGGCTGGGAGAGTTGAGACATGAGAAAACCAGATATCCGATGTGTTACCGAAGTCGTGCGCGATGCCACATCCATCCAAGCTGGATTGCCTGATGGGCGATGGGTTCCAGCACGGTCATTGGCTTGGAATCAACTTCGCCTATTTGGGCGTTGGAAGGCCGCATGGTTGGTGTTCATTGGCCGCGCCGATGCTGTCACTTACCCGGGTCAGTAGTTAAACGATCAGTACCCAAGCGCCGGTTACTTTGACGTAAATATGCAGATTGTTTGTGTCGGCATACCAATCGCCATTAACGCCAAGACCGGCACCGGGTGCAACCGTTCCATTTCTCACTCGCGGGAGGGACGTTAATGCAGCAATTTGAGCAGTATGGGTTTGGCTGGTGGTAGTAAGTAAAGAAATATGTGTATTTGCGATAGCGATAGCGCTTGTGTTAGCTGCCGTTTGTGTAGTAAGACTGGAAATCTCAATTGTATGAGTGTTAACCGTTGAAACCAGTGCGTTGTAACCCGGTATCAAATCAGGGTTGATAGTGCCGCCGCCTTCGTTGATGAAAGCTTGAAGATCATGCAGCCAACGGTTAAAGGCCGGATCGAACTGCGCAATAGGTGGTGGCGGCGGAACTTTAGTAAGGATTTGTGTCGCCATGTTGTTTAGACCCGGTGAAGTGATTGTTGCTGGACCCGATTATGACATAGTAGCAGGCGTCAAGCCAAACGGTAAGTTATTGTGCATTATTAGGTGGAAAAAGACCAATGATCCTGAAATGCGCGTGCGGCAAAACACTGACGGAAAATGACGTATGTCCAATCCCGAGCGGCCGACCCTGCAATTACCCGAGCGACCTTACGCCGGTCAAATCATTTTTTACGGTACCACTCGCGGCAGAATTTCCTTGGTCACGAATAGAACAATTGCCGTGGAGTGGGAAGACGGAAACTTTCCCGTGGTCTACCCAAAAATGACGCACTACCCATGGGAGTAGATCGCGAATTTGTCCGTAAGTACATCAACGACAACTGTATCGCGAGGGTGCCGGAAGGCAGCAAAGACCTCCCGTCCTACAAAAACCAAGGTAGCGGCTATTACCTATGGCAATTCTATCTGCGAGAAGCGATGTTCAACCCATTGGTTTTGGACGTGATTGTGCAAGACTTCATGACAAAATATGAAGAACCACTTAAAGCCGGTATCATTCAGTTATGCGGTGTTGAAAGCGCGTCAACACCGTTTCTGACCGGTATCGCTATCGCCTGTGCTAATCGTGGTTTGGATGTTAATATCTTTTCGATCAGGAAAGAACAGAAACCCTACGGCCGAAGAAATTGGTTGGAAGGTAGGGTTTTGAAAAACAAATTGGCAATGATGGTGGACGATGTAGTTTCTAGTTCACATAAGACTTCCATTCACGGTGCTAAAATTCTAGCCGAACAAAAAGTGCCAATGGCAAACCACATTCATACGCTGGTTTACAAAACCAAAAAACCGCAAATGAACAAAATCAAGTTGCAGCATCGCGATATAACGGTTACGTATATGTTTAGTCTCAACGACTTTGATTTGTATTTTAAGTATCCTTGGGCTAGCCTTCAGGACTAACCTGTACGAAAAATTCATCCATTTCAAATGGCGCAGTCGCGCCATCATACCGCAAACGCACTTGTCTGCGTCGTGACGTTCCCATTGCTTTCGCAATGGCGCGGCGGGTGCCCGGTTCGGGCCATGTGATGGTACGCAGCCCCTTGAACGTCAGCAGCCGGTCTTCTGACCAATCGAGTGTAAACGTTCCAGCGCTCGCACCCATGTAACTCGTAACGTCAATCTGATTGATGACGTGTCGGGCTTCCTGATTACCAAGCCACATCGTAATGATGGAACGCGGCATGCGCCCGGCCGGTTCATCAGCACTGGCAAGATCAAGTGTGCAAACCTCGCCGGTAATCAAGCCAACATAAGAAACACCACCATCATGCTCAACAGCGCAACGTCCTACATGATCGTCACGTCCAAATGTCTGACGATAGCACCAAGACATTGTTGATATCGCCAATTCAATAGACCAAGTATTTTCGAGCGTGAGAACATAAAATTCGTCTCCGCCTTGTGCGTACATATAAGCCGTGAGATTTTGCAAATCAATTTGTTGCAACAGTAAATCAACCCATCCCGGCGATATCGCTTGACCGGATTGTCCCTTGCCCATCCATATACGGCGATCTGTTGCTACCCATAGCACCATACCGTGCAAATTGGCTAACGTGCGGCGCGCGGCTAGCCCAACTTCAAGCAATGAGTTGGTGAATGCAACAAAAGCAAAATCAGCACTACCACCTTGGTCATACCACATTTCGACCGTGCGGGTACCCATGGGCCAGAACGTACGACCTATAGTAACGACATCAAGTAATTCGTCCGCGCGTGCTTCCGCCGTAGCAAATGCATTGGGCTGCACCGTGGCTGGTGCGAGTGGATCGGACGAATACATCTTATCGGATTGATTGGCGTAAGTGTCGGATGCGCCAGCCCATACCGTGAAGTTATCCAGATTACAAACCGCAGAAGGATCGAAGTTGATGGACGATTGAAAACCGGTGAACACAACGCCGCCACCGATAGTAGCTGTATAGCCTGATCCAGTACCGCCGTTCGCGGTACCGTTGGAAGCAATGCAGAGTGCCGTCCGGTCTTCTGCTAGGCGAATGATTGGCGTTACCGGATCAACGGTAACGGTACCCTGCAAAGTTGGTGACGCAGTTTCAACGCCGCTGTAAATACTGCCGTCAGCATGCGCGGACCATATAGCTCCAACTGCATGACATAGCGCGATACACGGCGAAGATGTTGGTTGGCAAACTGTCGCTAGGCCGGGTGAACCAACAAGACGAACCTGTGCTGGTTTTTGTTCTTCTGGCTTGCGCGTTACAATACGACAATTGACAAGTTTGGACGCACCCTGATCCTGATTAAGCGGGTCAGCAAATGAACCAAAGATACTGACCGCAGCCATTTATGCGCACCCAAAAATGAGAAGAACCGGGATGTACAGGAATAGCCACCATGCACTCCAAGTTACCAAAGCAATCACTACTGGACCTAGCACCAAGGTCCAGCATAAAGCAGCAAAACAATAGTCTGCCTTAGCGTTCATCTGTTCATACTACCCCATGCATACCCGAGTAAAAATATTATAACCAAAAACCCAAACACTCCGAGTAAGAAAAAATAGAATGCTCCTGAATTACTGATTAAACTTTGCCATGAAAATACTAAGAACGTACAAATCTGAGCCATTGCTGTCCTTTGCTCCAATCGCGCCAACGTTTATCAACTGCCTCACTATCGAGAAGGATAGCCTTGACAGCTTCAGCGCTGCGACCGTAGGTGCCAAAAATACGACGCCCCAAGAGCAAAGTAATATCGTGTATCCCCTCAGGTGGCAATCCGATTTCATCGCTACCGTTAGATGCAGTAATCGCACCGATGCGACCACCGTATTCAATCAGACATGCGGTAGCACTTTGCGGCGGTTGCCACACGGTAACGCGAACGCTACCATCAATCTGACGTTCCTGATGCCACTTTGTAATGATGCCGGGAAAAGTAGTTCGTACTACGTCAGCAATTGGTGCTTGTCGTGTCTCGCGGTTGACTGTTGGACTGATATCGTTGCACCAAATTGCCTTGACCGCTACAGCGTCAATTTGCACAAGATAGCTAGGCTGCGCTGTTCCAACTATAAACGAAGCAATGGAACCGGAAGTACCGGCCGGGATAGTTGCAGTTGTGCGGTTCATTAGGTATTGCGCGGCACCATCAACATGTTCGCTTCGCAGTAATTCATTCAGCACTACAACATTGTTAGCGATATCGGTTGTAGTAGGGTCTTCGGTTTGATCCGTGATGCCATACAAATGCAAAGCGTTTTTGATAACAGTTGCGGCGGTTGTCATTAAATACCTTCTTCAACTGCCCAAGGTGGCGTCCATCCTGCATCAGCTTCCAAGTCGGCTAGTTCTTCAGCTTCGCTAGGTTCAAGTGTGGATCGCACCGAATTAGATGGAACAAACGTACCATCGTAATTTGCCGGGTTAACGATAACGACACTGGCGCGATCTTGGTTCTGATTGATTAAGTTTTGGTACCCGGAAAAACTGGCATTACCAACCGTATAGGTGTTCGGCGGCGGTATCAAATAGCTTTGCAAGCGTACTTCGTCGCTAGGGGCAGCTTTAGGCGCGTTGGCATAGGCCGCAGGCGTGCCAGCAGCGACCGAATTGTAGGTACCCGCCGAAAAGATATCATCCAACATCCAGCGTGTCGGCAGCGGTTCTGGTGGTGGTTCTATCGAGCGGTCAGGCGTTACTTGGAAATCATAAACTTGCGGCCAAGGATCGAGACAGAAACGCACAGGACGACCGCTTGAAGCGGTACAGACAAGCAGCCCGGTCAGGCGTTCACGTTGCAAGGTATTGTATAAAACTCTCGCACCGCAGCGGCTACAGGCACCCCACGTATTGAATTGTCCGAATTTTGGTTTGCGAGCTTCCATCCAGTCACGTTACCACGTTTTGAAAAGAAAACACCCCCGGTTTTTAGGCCGAGGGCATCTTCGCCGGGCAGGAGGTCCCGTGTTAATTAAGCGTTATCGGCACCCGGCGAAACGTACACAGAACGCCAATCAATGATGGAAGCCGAACAACGGAACCAGATTGCAATTAGTGCAGCCTGATTGCTCCAATTGCTGTCTTCGCGGGTTTCAACACCGCTGCGTTCCCAAAACGTGAAGCCTTCGCCGTTGTCCATATTCTGAATGGAAGTCTGGATAAAATAGTTGTCTTTATCAACGAGATACGGTGTTTCGATCACTTCCGGCAAAGCACCGGTCGCGCGAAGAACGTTGATGTTGTTCGTTTGCGCGTTCCATTGCAGCGGCGATCCGAGGATACGGCGGGTTTCCGGTCCACTTTCTGGGGACAGGATAACGCACTTCGGCAGCACATTGATGATGAAGCCGCGACCATTGCGAGTATAGCCAATCTGGATCACGGCGTTTTCAAAAGCGAGTTCTGAAACGTTGGCGGAAACCAGAAGGTTTGACTGAAGACCGGAAGCGGTAGGATGCGAAGCAGAACCAAGCGGAACGCCGTCAGCACGCAAACCGTTCACAGCATCAACCGCGACCTGAAGCGGAGCATGAGCAATGTATTCTTCCGTCTGACGAGAGGAATACGCTAGCTCTTTCATCATGCGGCTGGCTACATCCTCATACAAGTTATCGTCGCGGGCTTCGCGAGAGATCGCAACACCAAGACCGTAGCTGGCGTGGGTAACTTGGGTACGATAACCTTCGTTGGGGAAGTCAAATTCAACCGGTGTTAGTTCGGGCTGTTGAACCGCAAGACCAAGCCCTGCGCGTTCGGTCATAAATTCTTCAAACGCTTTTTCGGATGGTTTGGTGTCAAAGAAACTTGTGTAGATAGGCTGAAGTCGTTCGTAGTCCATTCCAAACAAAGCATAAAGACCGGGCCAATACTGCGACGGCTGAAGACTGCGATCAATGACTTGCATTCGGGCGATCCCCTGTTTGGCCCGAAATGGGCGAATAAGGAACTACTACCACATTTAGTAATAAAATGTCAAAATGACACTTGACATTGTATACACTTAACCGCAAAGGTCGCCAGATGAAGTTTGACAGCCCTAAAATCAAGCTGGACCTGAAGGCACCCGAGGATATCGGAAACCTTGCGGAAAAGCTGGATCAGCACACCCTCCGCCAACTTGCTGACCACGTTATCGAATTAGTAAAAATTGACGAACGCAGCATGTCGGATTGGCTTGGAAAAGCCAACGGCTATCTGGACAGCATAGACAGCGACACTAACCAAGCAGCACCGGCATCAGGTAGAGAACAACAGGGCAGCAACGAAGACGGACCACCTTCTACAGCCATGACGTTATCGGCGGTTGTTCAATTTGCAGCCCGCATTGTTAGCGCCCTTCTTTCCGAACCTGATCTGGCGCGGGCATCAGAACCGGGCGGCGAAGCACTGGCTGCTTGGATGAGTTCTCAACTTCGCACGGTAGACCCGGATTGGGTAACCGACACAGACCCGCTTGTGCTGCACATGGGAGTGACCGGGCTTGGCTGGCGCAAGCGCTGGTTTGACGAACACGATGGGCAGTACCGCAGCACTTTTCTGCCTGTTAACGAAGTCATCATAAATTCAAATACGAAGTCACTTGAACGCACACCACGTATCACGCACCACATCGAAAAGTATCCTTACGAAATTCAGCGTTCAATTGAATTAGGTCATTGGGTAGATTACGAACCTGACTTTGACGACACTGATCCACAAGAGCCGCAGAAGTTTTATGAAGTCGATATGTGGCTTGACATGGATGGTGACGAATACGATGAACCTTGGACAGTAACGGTAGCGCTTGAAGACATTCCTTGCGTTGTGAAGTGCATCCCGCGTTGGTCAAAGAAGACTGTAGTAAACACGGATGAAATGCTGCTTTTCCGTCCACACAATCGTTATTACGCTTACAAGATGATACCGGACCCGAAAGGCAGCTTTCTTCCGCGCGGTTTTGGTTGGTTACTTTCCAGATCAGAAAATTCCGCAGATCGCCTGTTAGCTTCCATCAATGATACGGCACAATCGTCAGCGGAAAACGGTGGCGTTGCTGCGGTCGGTGGTATCGGGCTTCCCGACAAGATCGAACTGACTGCCAATCGCCTGACTACTATCAACACAGATGGCCGTTCCATCAATGATACGGTATCGCTATTCCCGGCCAAGCAAGTCACTCCCGGCATGTTCCAGACGCTGGACAAGATTATGACCTTGGGTGACCGTTTGGCGGGTACCCTGAATTTGCTGGAAAATGCGCCTGCTTCAATGACTGCCACACTGGCGAAAGGCATCATTGATAATGGCGCGCAAGTTCATAGCGCGGTTCATCGTCGCATCATTGGTGCCATTACGGAAGAACTGCGCGCATTCGCAGCCATGGCAGACGGTGCCGGTCACTTGCCACAAGGCATTGATGGCAGCGCACCAATCGAAGTGACTGCCGATCCAAATATGTCAACGGAAATGCATCGCGGCGTGGCAGCACAGGCTTACCATGACATGCTGCAATTTCCGCTAGTATTTAACCCACATGAAGTTGCTTTACGTTACGCACAAACCATGCGCTTCCCCGATCCTGAAAAACTGCTAGCGCCGCCGATGCCCGCATCAAAACCAACAGACGCGGAAAAGAGCGCGATGATGCTTGAAATTGAAAAAGAAAAAACTAACCGTATCAAGGCGACCGCACAGTCTGCGCTGGCGGCAGCACAAGCTATCAAGGCACTTACGGATGCCGGTGTAGGTGCTTACAACATAGACATGATGCGGATGCAGCTTGCGACATTAGAAAAAACCATGGAGAGTTTAGCTAATGACACGAATAGCGTCGGAGGGAATGGTCAGGGAGTGGTTGGACAGCCCGCTAACCCGCCAATTGCAAACGGCAATCAAAATCCGGCGGGACCAAATGGTGCGGGAACTCCTGTCGGGTCAACCGGCCAACTCAATTCGGCAGGGACAGGGAGTGGCGTACCAATGGCTGTTCCACCTGTTGGACTTGCCGCCGGATAAACTATTGGAAGAGCTGCAAAAGGAAAATAATTAAATGTCTCTATATGGTTTTGAGCTACCGCATACCAAAGTGCAGCCCGCACGCGATATTATTGCAATTCAAATTCCATTGCCGCCGCGCCGCGTTGGTTCAATTATTGTCGCAGATATGACGCGCGAACTTGGGCAGCATGGTGTGCAAGCCGGTATCATCCGTTCGATGGGACCACTTGCTTTCCAGTACAAGGACGGCCAAGGACTTTCACGGCAGGAAGCCAAAATTGGCGATTGGGTATTGATCCGTTGGGGTGCGGGGACCATGTTCCAAGCATCCAAAGGCATCGTTGTAACTGGTGGCTGGCGCTACATTTCCAGTTTCAACGATGTTATCGGAGTGGTACCGGCAGCAGACATGCCCGATCCGAAGACGCTGGAATGGGAAGAAGGCGACGACGAAAAGTTAGGCATGGTCAAGGCACAAGGCAATCTTAACCTTAATGCCGATGTTGGTGTTCGCGAACGTGTCGTTTACAGGTAGGAGCTATTATGGCCGATCCTAATTTTGAAGTATTGCTGCGCCAGCAAGTGCAGCAAAATTTGACAAACATGCTGGACAGCGCAACGCAGGCTGGCGATATCGCAGCCGTTCGCAAGGCAGCACAGCAGATCGCAGAACTAGCCGCGTCAACGGCAAAACCCGCCAACAAACCAGCGTTCAACAACGACGATATCCGCAAGGCAATAAAATCCAAGGCCGAATGGTTTGGTACTGATCCGCGCCGTAGCGCCAAGGTAATAGAGTTTGGCAAGAACATGGAACCGGAGAGTTTCAAGTCGGCGGAAGATTTTGCCGATGCAGTCATCAAGGCTGTTGACGAAGAATTTAAAACGAAAACCGTCAAAGACGACGATGGGAACGCAGAGGAAGGCGAAGCGGAAGCGGTTGAAGCAGATGATGAAGATGAAGAAAAACCAAAGCGCAAAAAGACCGATGCTCCGTCCGGGGAAACCGGTCGCTCCGCAAATCGCGGTCGCTCTACCGGTCCTTGGGCGAAATTGTCTGATGCTCCGAAGGATGTTGCGGAAAGCGTTAAAAGCGCAGCGGACAAGTTTACCCGAAACGCCAGTAAGGAACAGCGTGAAAAATTCATAGCAACCGCTTTAGGAACTGCTTACGCGGCAGCACAGAGGAAGAAATGAGCAACAACCCATTTGAAAGTCTAGCGCCTAACCTCATTCCTAACCCGCCTGCCGAAATTCCGGAAGCGCCACAAGCTGGTGATGCTGTTGCATCGCTATCGCCTTTCAAGGAAGCACAGGACGTTGACAGCATTATCAAGAATTTGACGCTAGACCGTCCACTAGCGCTGTACATCCCGAACCGGGAAAAATATCCCGAGTATCAATTTCACATCATTAACGACACGCCAACAGAAATGGCGGAAGCACTCCGCAAAGGATGGCAGCGAGTTGACGATCCTAAATTGACGGAACTGTTTGAGAGCAAGGTTTCTGGCACTGATAAAACCGGCAAGATAACCCGCCCGGTTCTCATGGCACGATCAAAACAGGTTGGCGAGATTGTAGCGAAGCGAAACCGCCAAACGCTACATGACCTTTACAAAGGCATGGACCCAAAGAACAAGCAGTTCAACAGCAAGTATGCCGATACGCAGACTGTCATCAACAGCGGCGACACCAAGGGACAGTTTTCCGGTGCAGGCTGGAAGATCAAGGTTTAGGCTGCAAAGCGTAATCGTTCACGCCAAAGCTATTTACAACAGCATCAAGGCGGTCAGGTGACCGCCCTATCTCTGCACGTATCTTTTCCTTTGGCGTCATGAATAGCCGGGACATTTCATCGCGGCGGCAGGCACCTGATCCCCATTTATATGCCGCGCATTCCTCTTGCAGCATTTTGTCGTTTGGCATGCTGACGGAACCTTGCAGCCACAAATGAAACTTGAAATGTAGTTCTGCACGTTTGTTGCCAAACTGTACCGCATTGTTGGCACCGCTACCGAAGTTTACAGGCACCACACGATCAGATTGGTTTCGCATACGAAGACGGCAAGCGTCCACAAGACCTTTGCCAAGACCACCGCTATCAATAACAATAACGTCCATGCCGAAACGGCGATAGGAAGCAACTAGCCAATCTGCTTGAACATTTTGATCCTTGGATTTAATAGCGCCCCAAATTCGCTTACCAATGGCTGTACCTTCACGATCACAAACAAAAGGATCATCGCTGCCGTCACCGGCCGGGTCAACCGATATGATCTTGAGCGACCCGGAAGTAGGAGCAAATTTTGCCAACATTGCTTCCTGCACCAACGACGCTGGGAAGAAATCCATCGTGCTATCGGTCATAAAGCATTCGGCATAAGTTGCAGGAAACTCTTGCCGCGTCAATCGGTGGATAGCATCCGGTTGACCACCGTTCATAATGGCAAGCGTATAGTTCTCACGCCAATACCAGTACAACTGCGGTTGCGTCAGGCTGTGTAGTTTTCCGTAATCGGTAAATTCACGTGGCGGTTGCCAATGCGCGGGAACGTCATGGACATATTCCGGCATGGAAGACCAAGGCAAGAAGTGCAACCGCCAAAGTCCTTTATTGCGGTCACGATGCGCTTGCTCGCACATATTGAAGAACATGCCACTCGCACCGTTGCCGGTGCTTTCAATGATTATTTCGGTACCGGGGATATCCAGCACGGTCTTCATTAGTCCCGAAGATAAATCCTCTGAATTATCGAAGAACGCGGCTTCCGACATGTGCAGCAAATGCGTGTCGTCCGAGCGACCGATATCGCCACCTTCCGCAGACGACACCTTGTAGGTGGATTGCAATTTGTCAAAGATCAATTCGCGGGAATTGGATGCGCCAAGCGACGGTCGCAATTGCGACGGTAAGCCAGCATAAAATTCCTTGACTTCGCGGTGTATGTTGGTGGCGCTATCGTTTCTGTGTGCAACGACATGCGCGCGAACACCGCGTTGCGTACCCGTGCGATGAAAGAAGCGGCTGCTTATGTAAGTGCTGACGCCCATACGACGAGCTTTGGGCACCAGCGCACGAATGCTGCCAAACTCTCTTAATTCGGCAGTCAGCCGATTGTTGAGGACTGTCTGCGCGGCATTGATATTGAATAGCTTCCGCGCGCCGCCCTCCCGAGGACGGATCAACAGAAACTTTGCACGGTACCAATCAAAATCTTTTAGCCTGTCAGAGACAGACGGTTGCCATGGAAAGTTCATTAGTCCGGAATGGGTTTGTTAAACTCGTCTACTTGTGCGTCAAGTTCATCTTCGGCCGCGAGCAACTGTGCTTGGGTTATAGTACCATCTTGCGTTCCGGTAGCGATATCAACCAACGTCTTGATCGTTGGTGCAATTTCTTGACCGGCTTCTACCAGCGTTTCTACAATTCCCAAACCCTTGATGATAAGGGCCATGACCGCTGCAATGTCCATTTTACGCCCCTTGGAAGGTTGCGCCACCGGCAACGGCTTGGGTTTTGACTGTGGCGATAAGATCGGAGAGTTGGTTAAAGACAACGATGGCGTTAATTTGATCGTTGTTAGCCACAAACGCTCTAAGCTGCTTAAGATAGAGAGGCACGGAAGCAGTATAGACTTGAACTGTTCGTACTTGCTGTTTGCAGTTGACATTGATCTGCCCTTGAACACAAAGTTTCTTCCAAGTGTTAAGACCAATGAACGTCAACTTTACTGCCTGCTCCATGGTATAGAGCCGGTCACGGGTGACAGGGTTGGTGATGGAAACAGTGCCAACCTGATAAGCTGTCTCGATACCTTGCAGCGTGAGACAACCCCCAAGGCTTAAACACAGTAGAGGAACAAGAAACAGGCGCTTCATGGATTATTTCCTCTCGCAGTTTCACTAACAGCGCTCAAGTCGCCTTGAGTTGGAGAAATTTTATCAACTCTAGGATCGACAGCAATGGCCGCTAATGTCTGATTTGCTGCGGCGTTAACCGTTAACTTTTCAACTCCCGGCATCGCCAGTACGTCTTTGACTTGCGAAGACTGTCCGGTAAAGACTGCCAAAATAGAAGCTAAAATTGTCTGCACAAGACTTGAAGCGGTAACAGCCGTCTTGGCAACGTTGGCACCAAACAAATCGGTAAGTTGGGTTGCCGAACCAGCAAGAACTCCGAGAACTGCTAACGTAATCGCAAGAATTTGGTTTCGGGTTAAATTCATGCTTGCCCCTTGTGATGCGCTAGTGTATACACCATTGGCAACCTAACACAACCGAAAGCGGTATACAATGCACACCCCACCAGAAGGCAGCATTTACCACATGGGACCGGTCTGGGAAAAACCCGATAGCGAGTGGCGACTACTCACCAGCCTGCTACTGGCAACAGCCTTCCCGAGCGCTTTCTGTCTGACATGGCTGCTTATCGCTAGCTAGTTGGTTGGAACGTTAACCAAGGATACTGCGCCACCAAGAGGGCATTCTGCGGGCTGATGAAGTTCAACCCGCCGCCTGCGTCCATACCAAGACCCGAACCGGGTGCCATTCCCGATATGCCGGTACCCAGAGTACCTTGTGCCGGGGCTGTAGCGGTCGCTGGTGCGGCAGTTGACGTTGGAGCGGTTGATGTAGGTGCAGGACCAATAGCCGGGCTCTCGCCTATGTTAGCGGCTGTAGAAACGTTTCCAAAACCAATGCTGGGGTTACCGAGAGAAGTAGATATGCCGGTTGTCGGGGACGGGCCAAAATTCATCCCAAATTCACTAGAAAGGTTACCAAACGAATTTGGTGACGGAGACAGTGCAGCTTGTGCTTGGTTCGCAGCAGTATTGGCTAATCCTTGCGCCACGTTAGGACCAAAAGTCGCTTCAGTAGGCATGGCAGCGTCGATAGCGTTAACGTCACCCCAATCGGCTACCCCCATTTCCGCGTCTGTAGGGGCTTGAGAGGCTGGTAGGGAAGGCGCAGGGGCGGGTGCTTGCGGCCCTACGGCATCATTCACCGCGCTGTTGATAGCCGCCACAGCCGGGCTTTCTGTGGCTTGAACACCGAAGTTACCAAATGCCTGACCGAAGTCGGGCGCGGCCGGGACCGCAGCTTGTGCGGGCGAAGCCGGGGCAGCGGAAGCCGCAGCCGTAGCAGGCGCGGTACCGAGTGCAGCCGCTACCGCAGCCGCTAGCGAGCCAGTATCGCTGCTAATGCTGTCGGCTGCATTTAGCCCCATGGACGACGCAGTTGGGCCGATACCGGCGATACTGCCAAATGCAGCATCCGAAGGAGCGGAAATACCGGTGTTGCCCATACCGCCGGGCGCACCAAAACCTCCAAAACCACCAATACCGCCGAGAGAACCGGCAGCGGGTGCATTACCAATACCTAATCCACCGATACTGCCGGTATCGTTACCCGGTACGCCTTCACCGGGAACACCAGATACACCACCAAAACCGCCGAAACCACCTAATGCACCGAAGGAAGCAGCCGCCGCAGCATTTGCCGCTGCTTCGCCGCTGATCGAACCAAAGTCACCTGAAAGGCTACCAATGCCGCTAGCTAGGCCAGAGTTAGCCGCCGCCGCAGCGGCAGCATCCGCTGCCTGACCAAAACCGCCGAAATCGCCAAAATCGCTTACACTGACGCCAGTAACGCTAGAAGTAGCATCGCTATCGCTAACACTTACACCGGGATCACCGCTATCGGAGCCAGCATCGCCCGCGTCACCACCTTCCCCACCTTCGCCACCTTCGCCACCTTCGCCGCCTTCGCCACCTTCGTCAAACCAGCGTGGCGGTCGTCCCCTGTTCCAACCAAATCCACCAGCCATATCATCCAACCGCTGCCAGATAATCGTTGAATAAAGCCGGTGTTGCAGCCACGTAAGCTGCACCATTCCACAAGTACAACGTACCTTCTGCGGTATAGCTAGGCGTGGCCGGAGCAAACCACATAGTGGTAGCTTGATTGGCTACCGGCTGCGAAGCAGATATTGACACATTGATAAGACCAGAACGGCTTAAAGCCGATATCATAAAATCAAGTCCCGGCATTTCACCTTTTTGGACGCCGCCAGTAACAGCACGCATCAATCCAACGAAGTCAGTCGCAGCGTTATAAGTCATGGTTCATTTCCTTATGCGGTACGAATGCAGAGAGATACGTTTGTTGCCGCACCCGTAACAAACAGAGACAGGAAAGATACTGTAACCCAAGTTCCAGATAACGGAAACCCGCCCGGTCCTACTGGTGAGTTTCCACCATTAGGGTCTAACGCATAGGTACCAATATCGCCAATACCCGGTACCGTACTTGTAGCAGCGTCCCAAGCCGGGTCTGCACCCGCACCATTTGTTTTTAAAAATTGACCAGATGTACCGGGTCCGAGAGCAACCCAAGCACTAGCGTTGCGGTAAATGATGCTACCTTGCGTAGCACCGAACAACGCATCCAAGTTAGCAGACGTTACCGCAATTGAAGTGTTTGCCCACGATGGGTTAGCAGCGGCACCGTTTGATTGCAATATCTGCCCCGCCGTACCCGGTGCGAGCACAGTCCATACTGTAGCATTACGATATAAAATATCGCCTTGCGTGCTGCCAATGCTGTCAAGTGAGAAACCAGTAGTGCTTGTCCATGATGGATTGGCACCAGCACCACCAGAAGTTAAAAACTGTCCGTTTGTTCCCGGTGCGAGCACAGTCCATACTGTAGCATTACGATATAAAATATCGCCTTGTGTGCTGCCAAAAGTATCTAGATTAGTTGAATTACTCGCCCATGCCGGGTTTGCCGCTGCGCCGCCAGAAGTTAAAATCTGTCCTGCTGATCCCGGTGCAAGCACTTGCCATGCCGATGCACCACGATAAATGATATCGCCTTGTGTGGTACCAAGCACATCCAGAAATTCGCTAATTTGGCTATAAGATGTACCCGGCAATGGATCAACAGGCCACATACCAGCGGACTTAGGACCGTAGATACCGCCGGGTGCGTCTAGCCTAAGATAGAAATCGCCATTTTGTCCGATAGCGTCATCAGGAACACCATCACCAGCAAAAATAGTAAGGAAGTTACCACCGGTAGTGCTATTTGCTCCCAAGAATGCGAGAAACAAAGCGGGTGTCGCGGGCAAATAAGTGGTGGTTACGCTATCCCAAAGATACAACGCACCTTCAGCCGCGTAATCCGGTGTCGCCGTTCTAAACCATGCTGTGGTATCTTGATTAACTATCGGCGGCGTACCCGATACTACCAATGGACTTAAGATACCCGCGCGAGCCAACGCAGCCACGACGAAATCAAGACCGGGAATTTCTCCCTTCTCAACGCCGCCGGTAACTGCGCGCCAAAGACCTACAAAATCTGTTGCAAAATTATATGCCATTAGACAGGTAAGAACTCATCTTCAGCGGTGTATATCGAATTGATCGTGACAGTAACCAGCGTTCCAGAAGACTGAAGACCGAGTTCAAGAACCGGATCGCCGGAATTAGCAGTAACAGGGAACGGAATAATATATTCCGACAGCAAACCTTCTGCGATCAGTTGCGTAAGCTGCGTATCAGTGAGCGGTGCGCCTTCGGACAGCAAACCAATAGGCAGCACGTCGCTACCTGAAATAATTGTGCCGGGACCATCGCCATTTTCAGGCCAGCCGGTCCATGTCTTCGGTCCCCATATGAGGGGCTGCATGCCGTAGTTAGGATATCCTGCCCATTGCAGAAAATAATCTCCAACAATACCGATGTTATTGTTCGGCCCATTAGGACCAAACCATTTCAGAGTTGTGGTGTACGGCGAAGGAATAATGAAAAGGTAGTGTCCCCAATCATCAAGTCCGTTGATCTCACGTTTTTCAAACATCTGAAACGTGAGATTATCAATATAGAGATCACCAACCACACCAGCTTGTGGAACAGGCGGTCCAAATCCTCGCAGGATTGGACCAAATTGTTTTGCCATAAAAGGGATGCTAGTACCAGCCATGCCGGTATCAAAGCCACTCATAGCGCTGCCCCATTGTTGCGAGATATCTGAAGCGCCATGGAAAGACCGGTGCCGTCAACATTGTTGATATTAAGAATGCGAAGTCGTATCCAACCATCACGGTTGGCATTCATGCCTTTTGCAACAACCGTATTTTGGTAGTTTTCTATCGGCCATGCTTCTGCATCTGATTGACCGCCGATAGTTTTCTGTTCCAGTAACAATTGCATTTCCGGCGCAGTAGGTTGCTTTGCTACCGTTGAAGATGCCGAGTTGACAAAATTCAACAATGCACGAGAAGCATTGACCGCTATCCAATCGCCTTTATTGACTGGAAGCCAGCCGGTTGCACCGCCAACAGCATCAGAATACACTTCGTCATACTGCACGCTGATACGCGAGTTAGACCCGCCCGGCCGGTAGAACATTTACTTACCTTTGCTGAAAGCGTTGACGCCTTTCATGGCAGTACCGGAACCTCCACCAGAACCATGTTTGGACTTTGCCAAGCGGCGGTTACCGCTGGAAATGTCCGCAACAGCACTAGGATATCGGCTCAACTTGCCTTTGGGCATGCCGACTTTTCCGTACCATTCGGTACTGTTTTCGGTAATGCTATCGCCGGGACTGTTACCGAAGCCATTAATGCCTTTATAAGTGGTCATTTCTGTTTACCTTTCCTCTGATTTAACCCATTTTAGCATGGTTTAGTCACTTGGGCTAGTGCTGGCGTTGGTCAGCGCGCCCGTCAGCGTGAACGTGCCGCCCGTGAGCTGGTTGGTGGCAAAGGTGTCTGCATCGCCACTGAATAAGACAGCTCCGCCAGCAGGAAAACCGGATGGATTTTTTGGTTTTCCCGTCACCGGATCGCGGAACAGCGCCAACGTGTCCGCTGAAATTGTCCCGGCCGTTAGCAACGAAATACCCGGTGCAATCCAAGCATCCGCGATATCACCTATGATAGCCGAACCCAAACCACCACCAAAACTATCTGAGCCAAACCAGAATGACTTGCCGTTAAACACCATGTCAAATGGTCCTTGGTCATTACCAAGTGTAGTAGCATCTACTCCATCCAAAAATACTTTTCGCGTATTGCTACCGCTGATTTGTCCTGTTTGACCCGTAAATAATAATTGATGCCAATTAGCATCATTTGGTGGAGGATTTATATCTGTGTTAACACCTAAAGCGCCTGCTTCGTTTTCCATACTTATGCGAATGGATGATCCTGATAATAGGTTGTCAACATAAGTCGAGTAGTTATTTTCAGAGTCAACTACAAATGGAAGTCCAGCATTCATCAACCAACCATCGTCCGGGTATGGTGGCGAGCCATTGTTTTTGAACCAGTACATAAACGAAAACAAGTTATTATCGGTAGCGACAAGTGATGGGTTTACTAGCCATGTAGCACCGTCGAAGTGTACTGCCTTGGCGGTGTACGTATCACTTCCACTTTCAATAAAAGGCACGCCGCCAGAACCGCCGCCACGCCATTTTGAATATTTTTGTCCTTCTTTTCTTATCTCAAATTTTTGTTTTTCAGTTTTAACTATCGGTAAGTTTGCAAGCACGAGCGGCTGTCCCGGCTTAAAAAGACGAGAGTGCTTCGCCAAGAAATAAGTAGCTACGGCCTGACTACCCTTTTCGGGTGACCGGCTTTTGCCCTTTTTTACGGGTGGCATTGTAAATCCTCGCTGCTTTCTTCTTTGCGGCTTTGGCTGGCATTCCCTTGCGTTCAAACTTATCGCGCATGGCTTCGTATTTGGCTGGCATTATTTGTACCCCACATTTACCGATAACGCGGAAGCAGTTGCAGCAGTTGTGTCAGTGGTAGCATACCCGCTTGTAACGCAAATTGATATGCCGGTCGCAAACGGCATCCCGCCAGCCCAAGTATCAATAAACCCTGCCGTTGGGAGTATCGCCATTTGGTAGACCAAATTAGTCGCAGAGTTGCATCCGTTGAAACCAGATGCAGCGTCATACATGCGCAAATAATTTGTCGTGGCTGAATTATTGGTAACCGAAATTTTGTAAACCTTACCCGCACCATTCTTGATGTTAGCGTGGTTATCAGATGCAGTTGGTTGAACAAAATAAACAATTGGGACCGGCGTGATGCACAAAACGCCGGTTAAGTCTTGGGCTGCTGGAAAAATTATGCCAGCAGTCAAACTTTGGGAACCACAATCTGCTACGGCTTGAACTCCGGTAACGCCTGACTGTGCGAATGCTGGTGCGCTGATTAACAGCAGCGTTGTGATGATTAAACGTTTGAGCATGACCATCACCCGTAGTAGCTGATATTAAGAACAGCACTAGCAGTCTGTTCGATGAACTTGATTGCAGACAGATCAACAGCGGCGTAATTCAGTTCTTCACCGATACCCAAGAGCATCCCGAGACTTGAAGTAGGATTGACACCATCATCGCGCCAGCGAACGGCATGGCTTTCAACCACCACAACTGCCCTGACGGCACCGCCCGGCACCGTCAACCCGGTGGCTGCGGCTAAACTCGTAATTTGCTGGTAGCCCATTGGAGTGCCCATAATACCACCGTCTGTAAAATCTTTAAGTTGATCCACCGTGATTTTGACGTTAGCCGCACTTTGCACGCCTGCGAGTAATTCAGCACCGGTTAAAGCACTCGCTGCTGGCATCCCCGAAATTTTGGTGTCGGCCATAGCTACTATTCCAGTACAATCTTGGAGCCGGTTTCTTGCAGAATGTAGCCATCGTCTTCTTTTAAGATAAAGCTAGCAGCAACAACGATAGCACCGCGCAACCGCCTGCGTGGTGTATTTAGTGGCGATACACCCCATCCTATGCGTGCTTGGTTTGTCAATTTTGCCTCTGTTCTTTACGGTTCAATTCGATTGAAGTTGATACCGCGCTAACTTGTTCTTCCAGTCTGTTGAAACCGGCATGCATTTCCGATTTCAAATCATCATGAGCATCACGAACATCACGCTTAAATTCATCAGTAGCCTTATGGTAGGCATCCCGACGCATGTAGGTTTCGGCCGCAATAGCCCGAAATTCCATTGACTTCAACTCAAGCTGATGTATGCGGTCGCCGACATTAGCGATAACGTTACCTATGTTGGTTGACTGCATTTCCAAACGCGCCAGTAAATCATTACGCACGGCTGTTAGTCCTTCATGGTGAGAAGTTGCCCCACCCCATACAAGTTTGAATAGCACAATACCCAAGCCCAAAGTTTGTACTGCTATCCCTGCCAGCATTCCTATTTCGGCCGAAGTCACCCTGCTTTCTCCAACCAAGCTGGAAAATTGTCATTCAAGTGTTCTGGCATATCGCGCCAAAGAAGCCAACCACCGAGAATGCAAGCGCTAGAACTTCCAAAAGTTATGCCAGTGTTATCGCCGAGATCGAGTGAACTGGTTGCGCGTAACGTACCGCCGCCTGTGAAAGTTATATCGCGAAAAGCGCAGTAAGTACAGGTAAGAGCCGCCGCCGACGATATCGTTTGAACGTTTGCATCTACACCGGATTGGATAATAACTTGATTTGTCGCATCCCCGGTTACATTCAAAGCGGTTTGGATATTACTGGTAATGCCTGCCGTCGTTATTTTATAAAGATTTGGCGCGGTAATGGTTAACGTCTTGATTGTATGCCCGTTAGCGCTACTGTTAGAAACACCAAGACCGGAGGTACGTGAACCTATTGACACAATATTCGCAGTTTGCGTGCCTAAGTTAAATGATTGCGTACCAGTTCCAGTTAACGCTATCGTTGAACCACCAGCATTAAAAGTTAAATTAGTTCCAACCGATGTACTAAATTGAGGACCGCCTGTACTATTGGACACGGTAAAAGTGCCATTACCCAAATTAATAGTGCGAGTGCCGGTCCCGCTGAAGCCAATCCCGCCAGACCCGGTAGCAGTAATGCTATCGTTATTGACGCTAAAATCCAGCGTCCCAGTGAATGCCCCAGCATCAAATGACGTTAACGTTATCGTGCCACCGCCAAAACTGGGAATAACCGTGCCGCCTTTTGAATTGGCGTCTAGAGTAGCGCCATCAGTCGAAACCGGTACACTCGATCCACCAGACCCGCAAGTTGCGGTCGAACTTGCTGCCCAATTTGCAGTATTAGTCGCGGTCCATATGCCGCCTGCCATGCAAGCAGTACCGCCAAAACCAGCACCGCCAAATGTGGTACCAGTTAATTCAACATGCGTGGTATCAACAACTGTGCTGATAGTTGTTGTGACGTTGCATCCTGTAATGCCGGTGATGCCTGTTACGATGACCGATGTACCAGCAACAATACCGCTGCCGACAATAGCGGGAGTAATTGTCAAACGACAAACTCCGCCCGTACCAGAGATAGCGCCAGTTACGCTGTAAGGGTTCCAAAAACGCGAAGCTGCGTTCGTGCAAGTAAGCGAGGCGAATAAAAACAAAAATGCGACTATGACCCGCTTCATATTACCTTCTCCAACCAAGCCGGAAAATTATCATTCAAATGTTCCGGCATGTCACGCCATAGAAGCCAACCGCCAAGAATGCACCCACCGCTACCACCAAATGCAGCAGGACCGTTGAAAGATATATTGGTGTTGTTTTGTAGATTAAATGAATTGTTGGCGGTAAAAGAACCTGCGCCTGTAAAAGTTATGGTGCGAATGGCGCACCAAGTACACGTACCGGCAACCCCAGAAGCTATAGTTGACACGCCGCCTGCCACGTTACTCGTAACTAGGTATATTGGTTGAGAACTGGTACCTACCCAATTAAAAGCATTTGTTATCGTGAGAGTAGCACCATTAGAAACCTGAAAAATATTAGGTGCTGCTATGTTTAGCGTAGCAATCGTATGGGACGCTGTACTGTCCTTAACGTTTGATGCTCCGGTTCGTGCACTTAGCGTAACAACATTTACCGCCTTAGCACCAAAATCAAAAGTCTGCGAACCAACTCCTGAAGGAGCAAAAACAATTGTTGAACTGTTCGCATTAAACGTAAGTCCGGTAACGGTTGCCATATTCCATGTAGTAGAACCTAGACCGGTCAGCGTCCATGTGCCGTTACCGAGATTAATCGTTCGTGTTCCGGCCCCGGTAAAACTGATACCAGTAGCAGCGGAAACTGTTACGTTTTTATTGTTTGTTGCCCAATCCAACGTACCAGTGAATGCCCCTGCAATAATTTCACCAATGTTAAGATCGACATTGTTCGTAACAGTACCGCCGCCAGAGCTACCATCGAAGGTAGCAACGTCACCAGCATTTTTGGGCACACCGCCTGTGGCTGCGCAAGCAGTACCACCGCCAGATGTAGATTTCCAATGTGCGGCATCAGTAGAATTATCCCATGTACCGGTACCACTCACCCAAAAGCAAGTTGCAGCTTCAACCGAAGTTGCAACCAAGCAAAGCAATAATGCTATGACAAGCCGCAGCATCATTTATATCCTATGTTCACAATCATCGCTGAAGCGGTAGCGTTAGTGGTATCGTTAGTAGCATAGCCGCCTGTTACGCAGATAGATATGCCGGTGGAGAAGGCCATTCCAGTAGGCCAAAAATCCAGAATACCAGCACCATTGGTGGAGAAGGGAATGGCGTTCTGATAGACAAGATTAGTTGCGGAATTACACCCATTGAAGCCGGATGCAGCATTGTAAAGACGAACATATTGAACAGTCGTCTGCGTAGCATTGCCGGTAATGGAAATCTTGTAAACCTGACCTGCACCGTTCTTGATATTGGCGTGGTTGTCTGATGCAGTTGGCTGCACGTTGTAAACCGACAAACCGCCTGCGGTCACCGGCAATTCGTTAACTGCTAATTGACCAGACGCACCACCGCTAACGGCCGTACCACCAACCGCCGTGATGTTGGTCGCGGTACCCTGTGTTCCAATAGGTGGCTGGTTTGACCCGGCTGATGCGTTAAGTGTAACGCTTGCTGTGCCGCTAGAAAAAGCAGTCATGCGCGAGCGAACAAGCTGGTAACCGGCAGATTGACAAGTCCATGTGCCGTTAGCGCTACCGCCAGTAACGATGATACCAGTTGATGGTACCACACACGGAATGGAAACGAAGTTGGTACCGTCTACCGAGCCTTCAAAGACGAAAGTCATACCAGAACCGGTACCGCGAACGTCGATACCGGTCGAACCGGAACCTTGTGAGTTAACGGTAACGCTAGTAGTACCAGTGACGTTCGTTGGACCGGAAATTACATCGTTTGGTGGTGCGTTAATCGTAATCTTCTGACCATTTGCGCTGATCTGACCGGAACTGTTAACAGCTTGACTGTGAACACCAACCGTTGTTGCAATTAGCAATGGCGCGAGAATAAATCCTAGCAGAGTGTACTGTGCTATACGTAATTTATTCATTGCACGGACCCTGAAATAAAGGCGGTAATGACACCAGTAGTTTTTGTAAAGCATGTTGTTGCTGAAGTCACTACGGCTGTGATGCCTGTAGAAAATACACCCGGCGGTCCCGGTGCGTAGTTGAGAGAAGCAAACCCATTAGCTGATAGCGGTACACATGCTAACGGAGTAACCGCGCCATCAACTGGTGCGGAAGTCGCATTTATTAGCAACAAAAATCCATTTGTTGATGTGAGATTTGTTGCGTACACCGCATAAGCGTTGCCCGCGCCAGCTTTTAGAACGTGGCTAGCTTCAGCCGCAGCGGAAACAACCGGCGTGATGCCAATAGCTGACGAAGACGATGGAGTGATGTTTGCGGTCACCGTGCCGGAAACAACCCAAGGCGAAGTACCTTGGTTGACCGTGCCGATAACTTTTGTAGTTTCAGCATTCAACGTGGTCGTTGTGAGTATGGGTGTCATGGCTGCGATACCCTGCACCGTCACCACACCTGTCGCAGCCGTTCCCGCCGTTCCCTGACCCGCAACAACCCAAGGCGTGGTACCCTGCGTTACCGAACCTCCGCCGCCACCACTAGCTACGCAAAGCGTTCCAGTAAGGTCTTGCGTTACTGGATAGGTAACGCCAGCAGTCAATGTTTGCGCGCCGCAAGTTGCTACTGCCTTGGCGAAAGCACCAGCGGTCCCGGTTTGCGCGTATGCGGGACCGCTAGCTAGCAGCAACGCAATGATGAAAAGTTTTTTCAACATACTTCAGCTTCCCGAATAAAGGACGTAAACAACGTCATTAGTACCGAGCGTGATAGTAACTGGATTGGTAGCCACAGTGACAGTGGAAAACGAAATTTGCGCACCTTGCTGGTAAATCGCAAAACCGGCACCCTGCGCAATCATCACGCCAGCGCTACCGACTTGATTTATTCCGAAAGACAAACTAGCAAATCCATGCGTTAAGCTCGCCAGAGCCAAAAGTTGTGCTGTAGTTCTAGCGCCTGCCGTGTTTAGCGTGAGAATACCGGATGTGTTGCCACCACTCGCACCAGCAATAATCGCGACGTTAGTCCCGGTTGCTACGTTCGCGACTGTTGCAGCGCTGTTGTAAGTGGCAGGAATTTCGACGCCTTCAACCGAACGAATTTGCGACAACCCGGATTTGACCGCTGCCGCCATCCGCGAGTTTGGGAATAACCCAAAGATATCGACGCCAGCCATTTGCTACACTCCTAGCGATATCCAAGGTAGATCAATTCGATCAACCCGGTAAGCTCGGTAACTCCTGATAGTGTCAAACGATACCAGCCAGCAGGCAGACGAATTTCAGCGTATCCATCAGCGGACAAAGCCGTCAAAACAGTAATGGCAAGCTGTCCACCTGACAAAACACGCTGCAACGTTGCGGTGCCCCATGCCGTAGAATGCACTGTCAAGCCATACGCACCAGCGTCAAGCCTGAAATCAACAGGAGTTGCACTGATAGCATTCCATTGCTGAAAACTTACAGGTCGGTCATTGCGTGCTGCGATAGCCATTTAACCGGTCCTCTCAATGCCAGCCATTAACCACTCCCCTTATTCGCACTGACCAAGGAAAAAGTTTGACTGCTAACTGCCCATCGCCGTGATAGAGCGACATATCCGCAATACTCGCGGAAACGCCCATCCATATGCCAAGAGCGCACAATACGACCCGCAACCAATGTCCCGATGAACGAAGTAACGGGTATCCACAGTGGGAACGAGTAGAAGCCCATGGTGATAAAAGCCATAAGAACAGGCCATTCACGGTCCCCTGTTCTTGACAACGCAAACGCGAAAATGGTCGCTGGCAGCAACGCCGCAATCCCAAATTCGTATGCGAGTTGTAGCATGTCATTGTGAACAAATTCCGGATAAAGCACCTTACCGTTATCATCATATATCTGCGAAGCGAATGAACCAACTCCATTACCAAAGAAAGAAAGTTCATTCCAAGCGATAGTCCATATTTTTAAACGCACTACATCTGACGGTGAAGTAAACCACATAGCTCCCGCGCCGAGCATGATTACAGGCACTAGCAACCAAGTTCGACGCACAAACAAAGCAGTTACGCCAATCATAAGCGCCAGCCCTGCCCCGCGCGATTGCGATAACAAGATACCGGGTATTAGCGGCAACGCCAGATAAAACATGCGTTCGGTCAGCAACGCGACAAACAATAGCGCCAGAACTCCACCTTGCGCCACGGTATTAAAGTAAATTCCCGGTATACCGCCGATATTGTTTATAGGTAGCGGTTGATAACCGAATGCTTGAACCATGGCGATAATTGAAGACACAATACTACCAACCGCAAGACCGGCATAAGCCTGTCTAAGCGATGGGAGTGTAGAGCCTAGCCAGAAAGTCAAAGCCATGATGCAGATCAACCACAAACCATAGACACCCCCATGAACGTCCGTGTTCCATGTGAGGCTGGCGGCAGCATACGCAACCAGAACAAGCCCAATCCAGTGAAAGGGGGTAAGCGTGCCCTGCCGCCACAAAGTGAACGGCAGGACCGCAGATAGTACGGCGTATTGTGTTGCTATGGCTGCCCCGGTCCAGCCGGGTATGTAGCAAAGCGACACGATAGCGCCGAGCGCTAGCACGTTCCGATTACCAAGAACCAATCGGGAAGGCCAGCACGGTAGCTCCACCTTGTGCCCCGCCATATCCGCAAAGACGTGCGGACGAATAGACGGGATAGCGGGTTGGTGACGCTGTAGCACGCATGTTGAGCGGTGCGCTGATGGACGCATTGGCCGGTGGTGCGCCGGAAGTCGGACACGCCACACCCCAAGCAAGGGCGGTAGACGATGCCACGGTCATCGCAGATGACAGCGTAACACTTGTGGTGCTGGTAGCAGTAACCGTAGTGCCAGCGGTAATGCCGGTACCGGAGATTACGCAACCAACGCAAGGCGGGTAAGTTGGCGTTGCCGTCAACGTGAGGGCAGTAGACGAACCGGAAGTGCTGCCGACACCGGTTGAACCTCGCGTGTAGAGTTGAGCATTGCCTTCGGCGGGGAGGATTTCGAGCGGACCATTGCCAAAATCAACCCAAGCATTATTGCTGATCGTGTACGGCTGCTTCACCGCAGTCTGAGCCAGCGCTACCCCCGGCAGAACCGCCAGCAACGCGACCAAAAGAAATTTCTTAAGCATGTTCATAGTTCCTTTGTGTTGCGTTGCGATTAGTCGGCTACGAAGCCGCCGCTGCCACGGAAATGACGGGTACGGTTGAAGCTGACCTTGGCAATGAAGCCTGCGGCCGTTGTGTCGTTGCCAATTTCCTCGCCGCTTGAAAGAACGCGGAGCGGAAGTGTTGACGTGGTGGCGAGTGTTGCGTTGAGCGAAACACCGGAAGTGCCGAAACGCGCGGCTGCCTGACCGGCGTTTTCCTGTACGTCTGCGCCTGACATGAGTTGCAGATTGAATGCAGGACTTGGGACGGTTGGCATTGTGATGTAGCACTCAACATCCGGGTCGGTTTCGACGTAAACCCATGCTTCGGTCGAAGCCGGGATGTACTGGAAACCGTTCTTCGCCATGTAAAGCGTGATCGGGCCAAAACCGACAACGACGCCTGCAATGACGTTGGTGGTGTCACCAGCTACCCAACGAATAACGTTCGGAGCCATCGCAGTATTACCAAGACCGGAACCGCCACCGTTTCCAATAACAACCGAAGTTGCCGAAGGTGAAGCAATGTTTTCCGGCAAATCCGCGCCGCCTTGCGTGCCAACTCCTGCACTGGCGAGCACAACGATATCACCACGAAAAGTAGCAACGCCGTTTTGCGAAGGAACGTGAAAGATTTTAACGGATGCGTGCATTGGATCACCGCTGCCAAGATTGACCGGCACCAGCCCGCAGTAATGTCGGAAACCTCCACCGAGAGTTCCCGCGTTGACGATGTTAACCATATTCGGTTCCCTCATTTGGGGTTTGAAAAAGTCCAAGTGACTTGACTGTAGACTAGTATTCCTGTATACAAAAACAGTATTTCAAAAGAACGGCATAGTGCGTGAAAAAGTCACAAAAAACATACCTTTACCGGCATTTTGATGCTTCTGGCGTCTTAATTTACGTAGGAGCAACTTGGAACCCGGCATTACGTGACCGCGTACACGCAAAAGAAAGTCAGTGGTATCGCTTAGTCGCGTCCACCACTTTAGAAGTTTATCCTAATGTCGAAGCAGCGGCAGAAGCTGAAATTATCGCTATCGAAAAAGAACACCCTTTATTCAATAAACGTGAAGGTGGTGTTGGGTTACGAAAAGATCGTGAACAGACGACAGTATTATCTTTTCGCATAAGTATCACAGAAGCCGATGCGCTTGACAAAGTAGCAAAACGATTACGCATTAATCGTACTGATATGCTAAGACGTTTACTTAGAAACCTAAAATAAGGGGAGTATGTGAATGTACCGTTTAAACATGCAGATTGGTGCTTTGATGCAGCATGTGATTTTTTCCGATAACGCAAGCGCTATGAATGCTTTGACAAAAATATATAAAGGTAAACAAGAAGGTTGGAAATCCTGCCCAATTAACGATAGCGTACTAGTTGACCCGAATGCAGTATTATTTGCGGAGGTCAAACCATGATAGAACATGATCTCAAAAATTTACTCGATAACGCCAAGCGGATACCGCTAACGGATGAAGAAAACGAGTATTTTCCGATTGCTCCTAATTATTGGGCAGCAAAAATCAGCGAACGAACCGGGATACCGCTATCGTCCGGTCGTATAGCACATGCTCCTTCACTCAAATGCTTGCTAGTGGTGGACTAGATGCACGTCCTGATCGGAATTGCCATCTTCGTTGGATTTGTTGCCTTCGCATTCGGTGAAAGCGCTGCCCGTGGTTTTGTGCAAGGGCTTTTCATTTTACTGGTGTGTATCGCCGCGTTTGTTGCTTTTGATTTTTACAGTGCGCGGTACCAAACAAAGACGCAAGAGCGGCTGGTTTGTCTCTCAACACAATGCTTGAAATAGCTAGTCAAGATAATCTTCAAGTGATTTAAGCGGTATCGGTTCGGCTTTCTGTACCCAAGAGCGCGTTTCCTGCCGCAAAGCTACGCGAGCAATATCAGGACCGCGACCGGTGGCGATCAGAAAACTTTCGTAAGAGTGTTGGCGTTTGTTGTCTGCTATCGCGTATTCGCGCGGGTTGGCTTTGACGTACAGTTCGGCTTCCTCGGTTGTCCAACCCGCGTGTCCAGCCGCAGCCTTGTCGGTATGACCAATGCCTATCGCTTCCAGAAACAAATCTGAAGGCATCCTGATCTGCTGGAATGGGTTGGTGAATATCATCGTGCTAGTTGTCCACCAACGCTGCTACCGATTGTAGCACCAGCCCTGCGGGCAAACGACGCCTTGGCTTCGCGGTCTACCAGATCGCTGAATTTCACCACGGCACCTGCACCACGCTTTGCCATGTAATCGCGTAGCATCTGACCAGCTTTGACAGTGGAAACTGTTGCAGCCGCAGCAGTACCAACTACTGGAATATAGTGCAGAGTAGCTGCGCCTGCCAAAACTGCCGCACCAACCCCCAAGCGTTTGCCAAGACTTTTTTCCATTTCAACTAACGAACGAACCATGCGTTTTGCTGCCGGGTCATTAGCCGCGAGTGCATCGAATGCTGCCTGTGCTTCGCGACCTTTCTGGCCGCCTTGTGCGATAGCCTTAACGATATCGCCGTCACCGCTAGCGGTCATGGCACGCGCATAGCGAACGTCCGCAGCTTCAAGACGCTGAATAATTGCGTCTGCCTTCGGTCCCATGACATGTCTTGCCAGTTTTTCCTGTTGCGTGCGGATGCTGTCTGCCATATCTCGCATGGCTTGTGCAGCTTCGCCTTTGTTGGTTGCGGTACTGGCTAGTGCGTCACGTTCACCTTTCAGCAATTCCGAACGCGCCTGCCCAAGCTGTTCCCATTTCTGTCCCCATGACTTGGCGGGTGCAGTCACGGCGATTTCCGCATGCTGCGCAACGCCAGCATATCTTTCTGGAACGGTGCCACTTGGATTTGCTGGCGTGCGGATGGTGGACATAGGACCATCCGTCAAAGCTGGCGATGCCTTCGGTGCACCAACACCGGCAGCGGTTACGTCGCTCTTGATAGCCTCATATTCCTTGCCAACTTTCGCGCGTTCTACTTCAGCCGGTCGCTGCGCCAGTGCTTCGCCTTTCGGCATGCCAGCTTCAACTGCGCGGTAGTCATGTGCAGCCTGTTCCGGGTCTTTGCCGATACTTTTCAACGATTGCACGGCTTTTTTGTATTCGGGATTATCGACCATCTTTCCGGCAGCACCGGCAATTTTTGGTTCCTGCGTCGCCACTACCTTTGCAGCATCAAGCATTTCAGCTTTGGCAACAGGACTAAATTTGCTCCACATAGCGTGTCCAAACACGCCAGCACCTTCGCCAAGAGTTGCACCGGCTGCGCCACCAACACCGGCATTGATGATATCGCCTGCGTCTGCACCTTCCGCTGCCGCGATACCAGCTTGTCCTAAACCGCCTGCGGCGACACGCGCAGCCATCGCAGCCGGTCCTGCGCCGGGGATCGCCATGGGTAGCGCTTCGACCACGCCTTTGCCTGCCGCACCAACGTAGCCGGGAATGGTTTGCTGTTCCGGCGTACCGGTGAAATAGTTTTTGACAGCGCCACCGGCTGCACCGCCTGCCAGCGTCCCTGCTACCGGCGAGACAACCGAACCGGCAACCGCGCCCAATGCAGGCGCGATGTTAGCGGCATTTTGCGTTGCGTTCGCAGCCATCTTGGCACGCTGCGCGGCAAAACTTTCCTTATTGGCGTTGTACGCCGCAACTTGCTCCGGTGTCGGCTGCTTGTCCGCGTTCATCACGGCTTGATAACGCGCCTTGACTTCGCCAACAGTTGGGTTGCCTTTGAAGAACAACGGGTTGTTATCCGCAGCTTCCTTTCCGACTACATCTCGCGCCTTGGCGTTATCCGGCGCGGAAATAAACTTGACTGCACCGGCCGAGCCAAGATTATGCGCAACATATGCGGTGGTATCGTTAACCGGGATACCGGCTTTTGCCAATGCTGCTGTGTTTTTGTTAGTGAGATTGTTGGCGGCTTCTGTCTGTTGCTGTGGAGTAGCATCCGCAGCACGGGCAGGCGCACCGGCTGGCTTGTTTTCGTTCCAAGTGGCATTGGTAAATTGAAACGCACCGCTTGCGCTGGTTGTGCTGGCAGTTGCATCCCATCTACCGCCGCTTTCAACCTTGGCGGTTTTAATCAGGTAGTCGGGAGAAACGCCGCGATTTGGATTACTCCCGCCGCCAATTGTGGAGGGCACCGTGGCAGCGGAAGTTTCCGGCGGTACGGCAGGAGTACCGGAAGCACCATTAGCAGGCGGTATCGCCTTTGGCAAGCCAGCCGCATACGAACCGGCCGGGATCATGCCGGGCACGCGAGCATCTTGGGGTAAGAAAATGCGCCGGTCGCCTTTTATGATAGCGGGATACTTGTCCATATCCAGCTTGGCTTTTTGCGTAGCTTCGTCGTACACATCCTTGACAGTTGCTTGACTTTCCTTGTCCAAACCGGTCTTATTCAAGTCGATACCAGCACGTCCAGCCGTTTCAATTGGCTGTCCGATACGACCGAGTTCATTTTTATTTGTTTGCAATTCAAAAGCAGCAATATCCTTAAAACCTTGTATGCTGGCAGGCGTCATGCGCGGCTGTAGTTTTGGTACTTCGCCTTTCATGCCACCATCAACCCATGCGCGGTACGCAGCATAGTTTTTTGTAGCTGAATTTAAAAAGCTATCTACGCTACCATACTTGGCATCAAGCATTTTGGTCAGGCCAATGCTACCCGCTGCTTTCGATCCTTCCGCGAGATCGCGACCGATAGCACCTAGTTTGTCTGAAAGCAGCGCTTCACCCGTTGCGCTTTCAAACATTTTTGGGTTGTTCGCAGTTAAATAGAAGTCTTTCGATATTTTGTACTTGGCAATCGCGCCTTTAATTTCTTCCGCCGCAAGTTGTTCGCGGACAGTTTTTACCTGTTCCGGTGTGGAGTTGCTCCAAGTCTTTCCATAGTTTCCAATATCTTTCGATCCCGGCTGCGCCAAACCTCCTTGTGCGCCGCCTGCACCCGGTAACGCTACCGCTTTCAGATTTGGAATTTCCTCGCCGTTGCTGAAACTGATCTGCCCGGTGACTGCCTTGGCTGCTTTTTCGTCGGCAATCGGTACCGCCTGCGATAGCTGCGCCTGTTTCTGGTTGAATTGCTCTACAACTTGCTTTGCGCTGTTCAATTTTGCGGTAACGGTACCGCGCTGTGCATCCCATTCCGATTTGAACTTGGGAACGTTGTTTTCGGTCATGCCGAGCGATGAAAGACTGCTATCTTTCAAAACCATCTTGCGAACGCTGTCATACGCGGTTTGCGTTGGCGCAGAATTGAGTTGATCTACAATACTGGACGCTTTTTCAGCCTGCTTTCCAAGTGCATTGACGCCTTCGTCCATGTACAAATCGGCGCGTGCACCCTGTCCCGCGCCATGCAGACCGCGATAAGCATCAAAATTTCCGTTTTCGCGCCATTCGCGCAGCGCTTCTTCCGTGATGTCTCCCGGTCCTGCCGTTGGCGACATGGAACGGGTCAAACCCATGTTTTTAGCGAGCGCTTGGTTGGTTTGCTGCGTCTGTTTTGCCTGCCTGATCTGTTCGATCTTCAGATTGGCGTCAATGACTTCCTGTTGCTTGGCTTTCGCCTGATCTTCAAACAGAAAATTGAAAACAGGATTGGTTGCGCCAACCATTGCCTTGTTGCGTGTGGCGGTTAGCTGTTCTTCGGCCGCGTCAAGCGGGTTTTGAGCGGCTGCGGCGGTCGGTGACATGGGCGCAGCGATGTTGCTGCCCATTGGCCCCGCACCAATGGCAGGATTTCGCGGCGTCAAATCAATCGGTTCTTCGACAATTCTGCGCGGATTGATGCTCAAATCCGGTCCAGCCGAAAGATCAACGCCTTCATCTGCCATAGAAAAACCCCTTGCTTCGGTTCCAACTTAACACGGAACGAAACAAGGGGCAATGTGACGTGTTTTCAAGCAGTTGGCTGCGTATTCGCGGCAACTGCGTCCGAAAGTGCTTTGGTCTTGGCTGTGACTTCCGCCGCCAGTGCCGTAACCTTGGCCGGGTCGCCTGCGGTCGCGGCGATTTGCGCCGACAAGCCATTGAGAAGTGTAATAGCGCTATCAATCACGGTATTTTCCGCCGTGACAGCGGCAATGAGTTGATCCATTCTGCGCTCCAGTTTTTCCATTCTTTGCTCCAAATAAACAGCCCATGGCGGTGGAGCGTTTCGCCATGCCAGAAATCTATGCCACATCTTTTTGCTCTGTTACTACCGGGTACACCATGCCGTCAGCATAGCGCCACTCTCCCGATAGCCCCATGACACGCATGGTTTCCAGCCATAATTCTTTCGACTTCATCACAACTGCTTTCTGTTCCGCCAAAAATCTGGCCATGGCGGCATTGACTGCAACGTCATGGATAATCAGGTCATCGAAAGCTGCCGCGAGTTGATCCGGTACCTTCACGCCATTGGACATTTTATTACCTTGGTAAGTGTATGCCGCCTATCAGGCAGGACAGCAGGGCGAAAATAATATAGACGCACATGATCGCCACCACAGCCCAAAGCACAATGTTGATAATTTGTGCGACAAGCGGGATGCCAATCAATCCGGTGAGGAATGGAACTAGTAACTTGATGATGGAAACGATTGCGATAACGATAATCAACCAAATACAAAGTTGTTCAATCCATCCCAATGAGAAACAGCCCATGGCGTTATCCCTTCAATTTTGGCAAACAAAGCGTTGCCTGTGCTTCTAACATTAATTCAGGGTCAATGTTCCATACATGAGATATGTCAGGGTAGCGCTGCATAACGTCTTGCGCCGCGACTACCGTAACAACTGCCGCCCGGCGAGACTTGCCGGGAAATTTCCATTCCAGTATGACTGGGTTATTTGATTTTGTGATCATTCAAAATCCATGTCTTGGAAACATCATGCGCGATGCAATATCGCGGGTATAGATGCATCCCTATCACTTCAAACGACTTCCAAACCAAACCCTCGCTAACCATGGTAGTTAGTTCCCTGCTTGGAACCATAGGACCGCGCGACCATTGCTCTGTCAATACCGCCATTATCAAGTGGCGTTCTTGTACCTGATTTGATTGCGACTTTGCTCCGACTTCGTTGCCCAAATCAGGTTCGCTTCCCTGTCGTCCAGAGTGTTGTTGTTCTTATGGTCCGCAGTATGGACGGCAGACGGTCGAACTTTTCCAGCCAACCTTAACACTTCGTGCGAAAGTAGCAAGGTAACCTTTCGGCCACCACGCCAGACGCAGCGGCGGCCATAGACATGACCGGCGTAGCATCTGGACGATACCTTAAACGTCCATTTCCACTTGACCAGTTCGGGGTGGAATTTTGCGTCAACGATGGTTTGGTACTGGTTACGCGAGCCAAGATATAAAATCCGCGTTTCATCCGAATGCATATGCGATCCATCCCAAGGCAATGATAGCGAATATGACGATAGCGGCAACGGTTAGCAAATCACGCTTAACCATCCTTAGCCGCCTTTGCGCACAACTCCGCTACTTCATCAAGTCCAAACCCGGAAGCGACTGCGTTTGCTTCCATGCATCTGTTAGCGGCTTGGAAGAAAGTTAATGGCGTCGTTGTGTCATTGTGTGCAGCAACTTCACGCAACGCCGCTGCGGCTTCTTTGAGCAGTAGCGTCGGGTCACCAGACGATTGATACAGCGCGCGGTCCATACATCGTTTAGCCAAACCTAGTAAATCAGTCATCTTTGTATACCCTTGGTTCAATCATTGCGGCCATACCGTTGCCAAGCAATCGGGAGAATGCTTGCCTTGGTTTTACACATACTATAGAGCGGCGTGTTCTGACAAACGAATGCGCCATGGGCATGATCGAAATCAGGATGCCACTCTGGTTTAGCGCGAAACTCGAAAGATGCCACGCCAACAGCTAGCGCTATCGCGACAATACCAATTAACACAAGTTTAATCATTGCTCTCGCCTTTCCAGTATTGGCATTTGTTTGACGAATACGCGCACACGATCCCAATCGTGCGTACAGTACAGGATGCCGTCCCATGGCATGCCTTTGAGAAAAACGTACCAGCCACCACGGCTAGCCTTGTAGACTAGCAAGCCGCGTTTCGCTGCCATGGCGCGAACTGTTTCCGGGTTAACCCTGCGTTTCATCTTGCACCGTTGCCCTGTAGTCCGCAATTGCTTCCATTGGCGTTGAGCCGATGCCCTTATAGACGCCTTCGTCATTCTCGCCAGTTACGCCATATTCACCATTCGGGAACCGAGTGACCCTAACTATTACATTATCTGCCGGGAAATACACATCGCGGCTTTCGTACACTTTGAGGAACATGGCGCTATCTCCAAAACGCTGTTGCAATGTCATACGATAGCACTAACGCAAACAGGAACGCAAGCGCAAATATCACGCGCACGCAATTGATCGCTGTTTTCTTTCCGAACGCAAACGCAATCAGCGCCAGCAACCCGGCTAGCGCCAATCCGTAATGACTGCGGTGGTGGTAACTCACGTTTTACGTCCCGTTACCTTGAGCGTTTCAACGAGCGTTCGGCGCAGATACGGCGCTTTGAGTTCATCCGGCATACTCTTAACATCTACCGTTTCGCGTTCCGACAACGATATGGTGCATTCGTGCAAGGTACCAATAACGCGATCTTTGCCCAATGCCTTCAATGCCGCAACGAGCGCCTTTTCCCTGACTTGTAGTTCCGCAATCTTGGCCTTAACATCCGCGAGTTCATCGACCGCAATAACCGGAATTAAAACGTGCATGTTCATGACTTCAATCCTTCTAACTACCGGTAACGTTATCGCAAACAAATAAGGCAGGATTATGACACTTCCGACAATTTATCAACCAGCACGTTTCGAGTTGTTAGAAATAGCAGGCGCAGGGGCGAAAGGTCTAAAGCAGCCTGCACGCGAATTGATGCCGATCAAACGCGAAATGTTAGACATGAATGACCATGCGGCCGAACTGGTACTAGACGCATGTTACATGCTGTTTGCCGCGATCCTTAGCTATGAAGGCGCGTTGATGACACAGCGCAAGGCAAAGCGCCATGACGACGCTGTGACACTCGTTCAAGCACGCATCGAAGCAGGCCGAGCGGAAGGCGTCGTCTGTAGCCTATTCTATGGCCCATGTGCACAATTGATCCTTGAGGCAATGAACCGCGCGCCCATCGCATTCAATGGTCTTGCCAAGGGTTCGCCAAAGCTGAAAATAATTGACCGGTGTCAGCTTGCAATTGCATCTCGCGGTAAAGCCGCTCAATGACAAAGCGCAAATATGCACTCGCATTCATGTTGTTATGTTCCGCTAATCGCTTAATCATTGCCCGGTGATTTGGCTCAATATTGTACGTAACAAGCATATTAACCTCCTATTGTAGATCGACCGGGCTTACCACAATTTCTCTAACATTTAAATAGGCCTTCTGAGTCTGTCTTTGTTAGAAAGTAAGATAATAGAATTAACAAAGCAATATCAATTAGATGTAACTTTACACCGGTAAAGCGGTACCTGTTAGAAACAGCTCTTTTTTGTAAGATAATTAGAAGGTATCATGGTAATCTTACATTTTCACTGATATATAGTAAAGAACGAGCACTTTTTGGACCCTCGTTTTGAGTAAAATCAATGGCTTACGATCTAACCATAACAGCAAAAACCGGCCTTGTTAGACCATTTGTTAGTTAGATATTTACCCGTGAATTTAGTGCTTGCATGGTACCGCATAAAATGTTAGAACGTATTTGCGGCCTTGGGTTTGGGGTCCAACCATGGCTTCTAACACAACCATTTGGTGTATACAGTTAGATTTGCAATTACTGAAAATCCGAAATCGCCGCCCATGCGTTATTTCTAACATGGTGTCACATGGTACCAAAAAACTGCAAAACGCATGGGCGGCCACCTAATAGCCGGGAAACCTGTCAAGCACTAATTTGCGATAACGCTATCTTTTATTTGTAACAATACGTGATTACAAAGTGCTTGTCTTTTGCGTGGTACCTGATACGTTAGCGTTATCGAAAACGGGAGACAGGCAAATGTTTAGACTTCAAGCGTTACAAGTTGGCGGTTATTGGTCAACGGTTCTGGAACTTGCTTCGGAACGTGAAGCAATTAATGCCATGCAAAAGCGGATTGAGCGAAACCCGCGCGGTCGATATAGGATTGCGTAGCAAAGTAAGGAGACAGGCAAATGAAACCCATGGAAACCTATGACGTATTGCGCGAAGCATTTAGCTTTTTTAATACGGAACTATTCAACAATCGGTTATCCGATTGCATCATCCTGCTGCATCGCAAACGCGGCGCGAATGGTTACTTTTGGGCGGATCAATTTGGCCGCAACGGTTCCAAAAAGACCTTTCACGAAATAGCGCTAAACCCGGAACAAATTCGGGCACGCCAACCGCGTGACACATTCGGCACATTGGCGCATGAAATGGTGCACCAATTACAGCAAGAGCATGGCACGCCACCTAAAGGCGCGTACCATGACCGGCAATGGGCTGGCATGATGAAAGAGATCGGCCTGCAACCGGACGACGGCAACGGCAAGGAAACCGGCCGCAAAGTGTCACACAAGATTGTTGAGAACGGCCGTTTTGATGTGACGTTCAAGAAGTTTGAAAAGAAATATAATCTTGAATTGTTCGGCACCATACCGCAAGGCAAGAAGGAAAAAGGCAAAACTTCAAAGTTTAAGTTTGAATGCCCGGATTGCGGTCAAAACGCATGGGCCAAGGAATGCGCCGCGTTGATCTGCGGCGAGTGTGGCGATACCCAAATGCAAAGGAGTGACAGTCAATGATTAAACGTAGATGGGGATTTAGAAGCAAAAAACAACTGCCGTTATTCATGATTTGGGACGAAGAATGGATCAACGGTAAAGTAGTTTTTGCTTGGGTTATTTTTAATAGCCGGGACTGGATCGGATTGTAACATTTCGTGATTTGCATGGTACCGCGAAATGATTTTAGATAGCGTTATCGGAAATGAAGGGACTAGGCAAATGTTTACATATCTTCCTGCAAACCAAACTGCCGGTTATTCCGGTTTCGTGATTTATGGCTATTATCCGCAATGGAACAATTCCGTTTGGATGATACCGGGCACGTTCTTTCACGATTGGGACAACTGACATGACCAAAACTCAGCAACAAACCATTTCAGGTTTGTGTATGGTACCGCGAAAGCGCTACCGCGAACTAGAAAAAACATGCTTATTTGTTTTTCAGTACATAGTTAACATTTTGCACAGATAAAATTTTTGCCTTAGATGCTACCTGTGTAAAATTTTTTGGCTTTAGTAAATTAAAAAGCATGCTTATTGCTACCCATAGATAAAAAGCATGCTTATTGTCTAGCGCTTGTGGCTTGTTAGAAACAAAAAAGCATGCTTATTGTCTGTTAGAGGGCATCACTTGAATTTATCAGACCTAGCGCGGCAACTCTACGCGACACATGGGTTACTGCCTGTGCCGGTCACCGGCAAGATACCGCTAGGCGGTCTTGGCTGGGATACGCTCCCGCTTGAACGGCGGCTGGAATTGATGCCACAGGCCACAGGGTTAGGTATTCAATTCGGATTGACTTTCCATCCCAAGTTAGGCCCGGTTGAAGCACGCGCCATTGACGCTGATATAGACGATATCCCCGAGCGCAACGCCTTCGCCGCTGGCGTGCCGTTTGCTAATCAATGGCGATGGGGACGAAGACCGGCGACCATTGTCTTTACCGAACCGGGCATCATCAAACAGGAAAAGTTTGGCAAGCACGTCCAGCTATTAGGCGCAGGCAAGCAAGCGGTATGGTTCGGCGCATACCAGAACAAGTCACCGTTGCCGAGCGATCCCGTCGAATATTGGTATGAAGGACCGAGCATATTTGAGCAATTGCCGCCGGTCATCCCGGCAGCCGCGTTGCGGACGGCACTCGAAACCGCGACCGGTTGCCAAACAAAAAGCATGCTTATTGAGAGCGCGTTATCGTCCGACGATATCGCCATGCTCACGCCGGAAAATATTTCTTTTTTCCGCGATGAGATAAAAAGCATGCTTATTGATATACAGCACAGCCCAACAGGATCAGGGCGCGGAAACAAACTGCACCATCTAGGTGTCAAGTATGGCGCGTTGATTAAAGCCAGCGGGACCGCGCCGACGCTCGCGGACGCGGCGCACATTTCGCCCGATTACGTCCCCTTTGAAATAAAAAAGCATGCTTATTTGGAAGATATCGGACGCATAGCCGAAGACGCATTCATATCATTACCGGGCACGTTAGGCGCGGGAGACAAACGCGATTTCGCTCGCGGTGTCGGCGCATCGAAAGGCTACGGCCAAGTCATCACGCTTGAGAAACAAAAGCATGCTTTATTGATGCCAACCGGCCGCGCACATGCCGGGCAGACTGCGACCGATTTGCTCAAGTTGAACATGCCGCCAATGAGCTATCTGGTGGACAGGTTCTTGCCTGATACTGGCTGCATCATACTGGCTGGCAAGCCCAAGGTAGGCAAAGGCTGGATCATCATGGACCTAGCCTTGCAAGTGATCGAAGGCGGCGTATTTTGGGGGCAGCGTGCCCGGCAGGGCGGTGTTCTCATGTACATGATGGAAGACGGACCGCGCCGCATTACCGAACGCTTGCGCATGATCCATCCCGGCGTATTCGGTGTTGAAGCCGCGCAGCTACGCTTCCGCTATTCCGCAGACGGACCATTCTATGTGGACAGCAACGGCACTGGTTCGTTGGTAACCGATATTGAAAAACATCTGGCGGATTTCAAGAATATTCGGCTGGTCGTGGTGGACGTGCTGCAACGTGTGCGTGGTACCGTGGAAAGAAGCGATAACGCTTATCAGGTCGATTACAAGGTTGTCGCAGCGTTGCAGAAACTTGCCGTGCAGAATTCCGTTCTTATCTTGGTCGTTCACCATACCAAGAAAGGCAAGGTTGACGACGCCATAGACGGCATTAGCGGTTCGTTCGGTATCATAGGCGCAGCCGATGGTGCTATCATTGTTGGCAAGGAAGGCGAGGTTATGCGCGCCCAATCAACCATGCGCGATATTCCCGATTTTGAATTTGATCTGGTAAAAGAGGAAGGCAATCCAATGTGGAAACCCGCACAGGGCGCTATGGAAGCGCTTGGAACGAGCATGAAACCCAATGCGGTGTTGCATGCGCTGTTGGCAGCGGCATGCGAATTGAATACCGGTGACGTGGCTATCCGCGCCAAAATATCGGAAGCAACGACTGCGGTCTATCTAAGCCGCTTGGTCAAGTCAGGTCAAGCCACCAGAACCGCGCGCGGTTTCTACAAAGCCACCGGCATCCCGGCGCGCGACCGCATTGAAGGCGTCAAGGACGTGATAAAAAGCATGCTTTTAACACCAGTCACGGACGAAATAGAAGCCAAATACGCACCGAAGGGCGCACCGGATGGCGCAACGTTCATGGCTA
>Ga0209811_10000051_pt1 | contig 52036 bp, 43 predicted proteins | sample Coa_R1_6_FD_187161 | JGI IMG/M metagenome (GOLD analysis project Ga0209811, IMG submission 187161) | Surface soil microbial communities from Centralia Pennsylvania, which are recovering from an underground coalmine fire. - Coalmine... | ecosystem: Environmental > Terrestrial > Soil >... | reverse complement strand
GTTGGTGGCCAACTCGCTCTCCCAGCAGCGCTTCAATCTTCTTCTGCTCGGAGCCTTCGCCGGGCTGGCCCTTGTGCTGGCGGCGATCGGGATCTACAGCGTTCTCTCGTACAGCGTGCGGCGCCGCGTCCCTGAAATCGGCATTCGCCTTGCTTTGGGCGCCACTCTTGCCGATGTGTTCCGCATGATCGTGGTGGAGGGCATGAAGCCCACATTCCTGGGAGTAGCGATTGGAGCCGCCGGCGCCCTGGCGCTGGGGCGGGTCATGTCGAGTTTCATTTACGGGGTGAGCTCGACCGATCCGACGACGTTCCTCGCCGTTGCGACCGTGCTGGCCATGGTTGCGATGCTGGCGAGCGTCATTCCCGCGTTCCGTGCTGCCAGAGTCGATCCTATTGTTGCCCTGCGTTACGAGTGAGGCGGCATTGCGATGCGCGGAGTCGAACAGCTGCGGAATGTGTGGCGCAGATTACGGACGAAACGGCCTGCGCCTGAGGCTGGCCCGGTTCCGAGGAGACGATCCGAGCGAATTCGCTTCGGTCCATTCGAAGCGGACTTGCACACCCACGAACTTTGGAGGGACGGCACCCGGATCAAACTTGTGGGGCATCCCTTCGTCGTTTTGGAGATGTTGCTCGAAAGCGCAGGCGACCTGATCACGAGAGACGAACTTCGTGCGCGTTTGTGGCCGAGTGACACGTTCGTGAGTTTTGATCACGGCCTGAACGCCGCTGTGAACCGCCTGCGGGAGGCACTGGGAGATTCCGCAACGGAGCCCAAGTTTGTCGAGACCCTGCCACGGCGGGGATATCGCTTCATTGCCAAGGTCGAACGCCGCGCCGTTTTTGAATCGCCGTCACGGGCCTGGGCAGAGTCGACCAAGCCCGTGCGCCAGGGAAAGCTAGCGAGAGGAGTGAGAACGATGGATGGATTATTCCGAGATATGCGCTTTGCCTTTCGTCAGCTGCGCCAGAGTCCGGGCTTCGCGACGGTCGCCATCCTCACGCTCGCGCTTGGCATTGGCGCCTCCACCGTGATCTTCAGCATCGTGTACAACGGCGTGCTGTACCCGTTTCCCTATCGCAGCGCCGAGCGGTTGACCGCGATTATGGTCATGGATACCCGGGACAAGGGTAACCGCGGCATGTTTCCGCTAAGTGATGTCAAAGCGCTGCGCGAAGGCAACCACACATTTGAGGACATCCTGGCTTATGGCCTTTGGTACGTGAAGTACACCAAGGGAAATACGGCCGCCATGCTGAAAGGTGTGGGTGCGACCCCGGAGGCGAAGGACTTTTGGGGTGTGCCGCCTCTGCTTGGCCGCTGGTTCGGCCAACAGGACGTGGAGTCTGGAGCGCCTCCCGTCGTGCTGCTCAATTACCGTTTCTGGAACAAGGAATTCCACGGGGACAGAAATGTACTCGGCCAGGCAATGATGCTGAACGGCAAGAGTCGAACGATTGTCGGGGTCTTGCCACCACGGTTTCAGGCAGTGGGGGCTGATTTGTACATGCCTGTTTCCTGGACTCGTCCGGAGCCGGCCCGTGGAAAGTTCGAATGGGATGTGGATGATCCGCTGTACTTCTGGGCCACAGGGATCCTGAAGCGGGGTGTGACGCTGGAAACCGCCGCAGCCGATGTCGATGTGATCTTCCGGCAACTGGCCCCCAAGCATCCGGATGATTACCCCAAAAAGTTTCGTGTGGTCACGAAGTGGCTGAACGATTTGATCATGGCGAACTTCAAGCAGACGTTCTTTCTGCTATTCGCGGCCGTCGGTCTGTTGCTTTTTATCGCTTGCAGTAACGTTGCCGGTTTGCTGCTCGCTCGCGCCAGCGCTCGCACGCGGGAAATGGCATTGCGCGCCGCGCTGGGCGCAGGGCGCGGACGCCTCGTCCGGCAACTTCTGTCGGAGAGTCTGGCGCTGGCCATGTCCGGATGCTTCTTGGGTTGCCTGCTGGCTTATGTCGGCATGAAGGGAATCATGCTTCTCCCACTGCAGTCCATTCTGCCCATGGAATCGGAAGTCGCGCTGAGCCGTCCGGTATTGCTATTCGCGATCGCCATTTCTCTGGTCGCGACCGTGTTGTGTGGCATGGCGCCTGCATTTCACATCATCCGGGGTGACCTGCAAAGGAAATTGGCCAGCACGGGTGTGAACGTCGGCGCGGTGTTCCAACACAGCCGCTTTCGCTCCGGCCTGGTGGTCGGACAGGTAGCCCTTTCATTGATCCTGCTGACGGCCGCGGGCTTGATTGCAAGAAGCTTTTTTGCCCTCACCCGCGTGGACCTGGGAGTTCAGCCGAAGAACATTTTTACTGCTGATGTCCATTTCCCCAAAGGGCGCTATACGAAAGCGGAAGAGAAGGTCGCCTTCTTCGAGCGCCTTCTTCCACAACTGCACACGATTCCGGGTGTCGTCAGTGAGACTGAGCTGATCGGGATGCCGGTATTTTTCGCGCCCGACGGCGATGTCACCATCCCGGGAAAAGCTCATAAGGATCGGTGGAATTCGCAGGTCGAACTGTGCAGCGAAGGATACTTTTCAACTCTCAATCTGCATTTACTGCGGGGCCGGCTATTGACTGAGGGCGATATTCAATCAGCCCGCAGAGTAACGGTCGTCAGTGAAAATCTGGCTCGGAGATTCTTCGCGGGCGAAGACCCCATCGGCAAACAGATTAAATTCAACGTATTCGACGAAATTCCCGAGACACCGCACGACGCTTATTTTGAGATCGTGGGCGTAGTCAACGACTCCCGCGGGGTCGACTTCAACGACAACTATCCAAGGTTTTCGGATCCCGCAAAGTCCACGCCCAGGGGATACGTGCCGTTTTCTTTCTCGGGCTTTGGCGACCGCTCGATCGCAATGCTGACCCGGGTACCCCCCAACCTGATCGCGAACAATGTGCGGCAGATTCTGTACTCCATGGATCCCGATGTGGTGTTAGTCGGATCGGAACTCAGCGGAGGAACATTTGCGTTCAGCGATTTCCTCGACGCGTTCTTGTACGACAAGCCGAGGTTCGCTGCCATCGCGTTCGCGGCGTGCGCCTCGCTGGGATTTCTTCTAGCCATCATCGGTCTTTTCAGCGTGATGACCTACATCGTATCGCTGAAAACTCACGACATCGGTATCCGCCTGGCTTTGGGGGCATCTCGGGAAGCAATCCTGAAATTGATTTTGAGAAAGGGCCTGGTGCTCATTGCCATCGGCGTGCTCATTGGCATGGCGGCAAGTCTTGGCCTCACGCGGTTTGTGGCCAGCCAGCTCAGCGGAGTGTCGGCCACAGACCCCGTGACTCTGATCGCAGTGGTCATCACGATGACGCTGGCCGGCTTGTTCGCGTGTTTCTTGCCAGCCCGCCGCGCGACGCTGGTCGAACCCATGACAACGCTGAGGAACGAGTAAGTGGCGAAGGAATAGGAAATGATCCGACTGAACAATATCGAGCGCGCCTATAAAACCGGAGCCGGGCAAAGCTGGGTTCTGCGCCGCATTAACCTCACGATCGAGGCGGGAGAGTTTGTGACGATCATGGGGCCATCCGGGGCGGGGAAGTCGTCTCTGCTGAACGTCCTCGCGCTGCTCGACGACGCATGGGCAGGACAGTATTGGTTTCGGGACCAGGCGGTTCACTCCATGAAGCGCAAAGAGCGTGCCGAACTCGCTAAGCGCAATGTGGGCATGGTCTTCCAGAGCTATCACCTGCTCGATGATCTCACCGTGCGCGAAAACATCGACCTGCCCCTTTCCTACAAAGACTTTCCCGCTAGACAGCGGCAAAGCTTGCTGGCTGATGCGCTGGACCGGTTCCAGATCGTGGCCAAGAAAGACTTGTTTCCCAGCCAGCTTTCCGGAGGGCAGCAGCAGTTAGTTGGCGTCGCGCGCGCTGTGGTGCACAAGCCAGCTCTTTTGTTGGCCGACGAGCCTACTGGCAACCTGCATTCTTCGCAGGCCAAAGAAATTATGGAGCTCTTTCGCGAACTGAACCAGCAGGGTACGACCATTGTGCAGGTCACGCATTCGGAAGCGAATGCAGCCTACGGAAACCGCGTGGTGCAACTGCACGACGGATGGTTGGCGAGCGATACGGCGGTGTCGCCCATGCCTCCGACGGCCGCGGGGTTGCGATGATGAGACCGGTTTTCTTGGCAACCAGGACGCTCGCGACCTTTCTGGCGATTGCGATCCTATTTTCAATTTTCGCCCGGGCGCAGTCGCGAACGAACGTCACCCTGCAGATGCCGCATTCCTACAATCCACTAAAACCCTACATGCCCGACAAAGTTCCCGCGCCTGCGCTCGCCAATTCATCTCGCATCGATCAGTTGGTGCGCGATGGCAAGCTGTATCTGACACTGAAAGACGCGATCGCGCTGGCTCTCGAGAACAATCTCGATCTTGCCATTGCGCGCTACAACATTCCAATTGCGGATACCGATCTCCTTCGAACGAAGGCTGGCGGATTCTTCCGCGGCGTCAACACCGGGGTGGTCCAGGGAACACCGGGGGGCGGCGTGGGAGGATACGGCGCGGGCGCACCAGGTGCCGGAGCGGGCGGAACCACTGGCGGTGCAGGGGGCGCCGGTGCTGGAGCGTCCGGACTTGTGCAATCCACGCTGGGTGCGGGTGCTCCGGTCGCTTCGTACGACCCGGCGCTCAACGCGAATCTGGGCATCGAGCATCAGACCTCGCCTCTCTCGAATCAGCGCATTTACGGTATTCCCTCTCTGCAGCTCAATACAGCGCAAGTCAATGTTGGCTACTCGCAGGCGTTTCCGACAGGCACCACGCTGGGCTTCGAATTCCAGAACAGCCGGCAGACCACAAATTCCCCATTCACCATTTTGTCTCCTGCCTTGAACTCGGCTTTTCGATTTAGCTTTCAGCAGCAACTACTCGCCGGCTTCGGGCTTGCTTCCAACCTGCGCTATCTGCGCATTGCGCGCAACAACAAGAAGATTTCTGACATCGCGTTCAAAGATCAAGCCATTGCCACCGTTACGCAAATCGAAAACATCTATTGGGACCTGGTCGGTGCCTATGAGGAAGCGCGCGTGAAAGAGCAATCCCTGCAGTTCGCCAACCAGACGCTCGACAACGCGCGGAAGCAATTGCAACTTGAGGCGATTCCGGCGCTGGATGTCATGAAGGCCGAGGCCGAGGTTTCCAAACGCGACCAGGACCTGACCGTCGCGCGTACGACCTTGCAGTTGCAGGAGTCGCTGATGAAGAACGCGCTCACGAAGAGTCTCGACGATCCGACTTTGGAAGAAATGCCAGTGATTCCCACGGACCGGAGCCTGACCGGCGGTGACGACGCGAACACTAACACTCCCATCCTCGACTTGATCGGACAAGCCCAGAAGAATCGTCCCGAATTGCTGGAAACGGACATTGACTTGGTCAACCGCCAGATCAGTGGCAAGGCAGCGCGCAATGCGCTACTCCCGACGCTGTCACTTGTCGGTTTTTATGGCGGCACGGGCCTCGGAGGCCTGGTCACGCCGGGCAACGCCGCCGGCGTGCCCCCTGACCTCTCGGGTACCTGGCAGAACACGTTCAACAATTCCTCACCGGACTACTACCTGGGTTTCAATGTGAATATCCCGTTCCGCAATCGTGTTGCGAAGGCCGACCAGTATCGATCGGAGCTTGAATACCGGCAGGCAGAACTGCGCAAAGAACAGCTGCGCAAACAGATTCGCATCGAGGTCCGCAATGCCCAGTACTCGCTGGTGCAGACCCGCGCGCGGGTGGAGGCGGCTCGCAAAGCGCGCGACCTGGCCCAGCGCACGTTCGAGATCACCCGCAAAGAGCAGGAGCTTGGCTCCGGATCGAGCTATCAGACCATGACGGCGCAGCGTGATTTGGCGCTGGCGGAGTTGGACCTGGTCACCGCCTCCACTACTTATCAGAAAGCGAAAGTAGAACTTGACCGCGCGACCGGCACGACTTTGGAACATAATGGAGTGCAGATTCAGGATGCCGTGACTGGAACGCTTTCCGCGGCGTCCCCTTAGCCTATGCCAACTTCGGCCAAGCCTCATGTACCCGCTACTGCTGTGGATCAGCAGCGCTCGATCGGTGCGGGACGCGTGCTGGCGGCTGACGATCAGCCTCACGTCCTCGAGGCGCTGCAACTTCTGTTGCGACCCGAGGGATACCGCGTCGATGTCGCTCGGTCTCCGGGCGAAGTGCGCGAAGCATTGGGCTCGGAGTTCTACGACGCAGTCCTGATCGACCTGAACTACACGCGTGATACGACGTCCGGTCAGGAAGGTCTCGACTTGCTTTCGGAGATTGTCACCATCGACAGCAGCCTGCCTGTGATTGTTATGACCGCATGGGGCAACGTGGAGTTGGCCGTCGAAGCCATGCGCCGGGGCGCGAGAGATTTCATTCAGAAGCCCTGGGAAAACGAACGGCTGCTTGCGATCCTGCGTACGCAAGTCGAACTGCATCGCGTTCTACAACAGGCCGAGCGGTTGGCAGCCGAGAACCGACTCTTGCAGGCGCAAGGACGTCCCGAATTCATCGCCACTGCGGCTTCTATGCAGCCGGTACTCGACGCGATTGCCCGAGTCGGACCTTCCGATGCCAATGTTCTGATTACTGGCGAGCACGGCAGCGGCAAGGAAGTTGTGGCCCAGACGCTGCACATGCTTTCGCGACGAGCCTCTCGTCCGCTGGTCGCAGTGAACACGGGGGCCTTGGCGGAGGGAGTCTTCGAAAGCGAGCTGTTCGGGCACGTGAAAGGCGCGTTTACAGATGCCCGCGCTGATCGGATGGGCCGCTTCGAACTTGCCGACGGCGGCACGATCTTTCTCGATGAAATTGGAAACGTGCCCGTGCGGCAGCAGGCCAAGCTATTGCGCGTGCTCGAGACTGGCGAGATCGAGCGACTCGGATCTTCGCGGTCCCGCAAGGTGGACGTTCGCGTCATCTCAGCGACCAACGCCGACCTGCAGGCGGCCTGTGCGTCAGGTCAATTTCGCGAAGACCTGTTGTTTCGCCTTAATACGATCGAGATCCGCATACCGCCTCTGCGCGAGCGCCGCGAGGATATTCCCGCGCTCGCACTTCACTTCCTGAGCCGCTACGCCTCCCGCTACCGGCGTGAGATCGATGGTTTCGACAAGCTTGCGCTGCAGATTCTGAATCATTACGCGTGGCCGGGAAACGTTCGTGAACTGGATCACACCGTGGAACGCGCCGTTCTCATGAGTCGCGGTCGTGAAATTCAACCGGCCGAATTGGGGCTGAACCTCCAGCGCTCGCAAGCAGCGAACCTCGAGGAGTTGAGTCTCGAGGCAGTGGAAGCCGTCCTGATCCGCAAGGCCCTGCAGCGCTTTCATGGAAACATCAGCCAGGCCGCCGAGGCCCTCGGCTTAAGCCGTGGCGCGCTGTACCGGCGTATGGAGAAGCATGGCCTTTAGTCCGCAGACCAGCGGCAAGGCATCATCAGGCAAGAAGCCCGGCAAACGACGCTCGCAATACGAGCATCGCGTCTGGCTTTATTCGTTCCTTGTGGCATTGCCGGGAATTGCTGTTGCCATTTTCCTCATCTGGCTGCAGTCCTGGTCCACGTCATCGAAAGTTACGTTGTTGTTCACCATTTTGATCGTGTGGGCCATTATTGCTCTTGCTCTGCACGAGCAGACGGTCCGACCTCTGCAGACTCTGGCAAATGTGGTCGCGGCGTTGCGGGAAGAGGACTATTCGTTTCGCGCGCGGGGAGCGGCCGTCGAAGATGCGCTTGGTGAACTCTCGCTGGAGGTTAATGCGCTTGCCGACTTGCTCGCCGACCAACGCTTGCGTGCGATTGAGGCGACGGCGGTTCTGAGGCGGGTGGTCGAAGAAATTGACGCGCCCTTGTTCGCATTCGGTCCGGACCGGGTCATTAAGCTTGTGAATCCAGCCGGCGAGAGGCTGATGCAGCAAGCTGCCGAGCGGTTGCTGGGTTGCACCGCTGATGAAACAGGACTCGCATTGTGCCTCGATATGCCTAACGAGGGACTGGTGGCCTTACCCGTGAATGGGTCGAACGTGCGCTGGGTTTTGCGGCGCAGCCGATTTCGCGAGAAGGGTCAGCCGCACACACTGGTGGTGCTGTCAGATGTGAGCCGGGCGTTGCGCGAGGAGGAGCGTTCAGCGTGGCAGCGCCTGATTCGGGTGCTCGGTCATGAATTGAATAATTCTCTGACGCCCATCAAATCGATTGCCGGCAGCCTTGGCGCAAGGCTGGCAGAAGCTGACATGGACGCCGATCGGCGCCGCGATTTCGAACGCGGCCTGGCGATTATCGAAGCGCGCACGGCATCGCTCAATCGTTTCCTGCAGGCGTACCGGAAACTGGCGCAAATGCCGCCGCCCGTAGTGAAGCCCGTCAAGCTGCGCCCGATGGTTGAGCGCGTGGCGATGTTGGAGACACGCGTCCCCGTTACGGTCGGCACGGGCGCTGATGTGATTCTCCTGGTGGATTCCGATCAGATTGAGCAGATGCTGATCAACCTCGTGCGCAACGCCGTTGAAGCGACACTGGAAACGCACTCTGGTAGCTCAGCTCACGATGAGGATCCTGTCGCACCAGAAGTGGGCGTGCGCTGGATGGCGGAGGGCAACAACGTTGAACTGGTGATTCACGATAACGGGCCGGGGCTGCTCAACCCGAGCAATGCTTTTGTTCCCTTTTACACCACGAAGCCCTCGGGCAGCGGTATCGGACTGGCGCTCTCGCGGCAGATTGCCGAGGCACACGGGGGATCGATTGAATTGTCGAATCGCAATGGAAATAGCGGCTGTCAGGTGCGTGTGAAATTGCCGCGTATTCGAGAATGACCGCCTTGCAGTCCTGCTTGGTGGAGGAGAACGCATGAACGTGCTCGCAACAGATCTTCGCTTTGCATTTCGCCGGCTGCGCAAGGCGCCCGGTTTCAGCCTCATCGTGGTTCTCACGCTGGCTTTCGGAATCGGAGCCACGACCGCCATCTTCTCTCTGGTAGAGGGCATTCTCCTTCGGCCGCTGCCGTTCAGTTATCCTGACCGGCTTGTTCTGCTGGGCGATCATCTGCGAGACGGATTGGGCACGTCTGTAACTGCCCGAGAAATCGGTACCTATGCGGTTGCAAGCAGTGCCTTCTCGTCGATGGGCGGCTACACCCCCAACACGTACGAGATCTCTGGTGGCGAAACTCCGGAAGAAGTGAAGGCCGCCCGGCTTACCACTGGTGTCTTTTCGACGCTGGGGATCCGTCCGATCCTCGGCCGGGTGTTTACGCAGCAGGAAGAGGATGCCCATGAACCATTGGCAGTCATCAGTTATGCCTTGTGGCTGACGCGTTACCATCGCGACCCCGGGGTTCTCGGAACATCCATCACGCTGGATCGCAGGCCCTACACCATCATCGGTGTCATGCCCCGGGACTTTGAGTTTCCGCTGGAGGACGGCCGCCTCGACCAGGTCCAACTCTGGGTTCCAATGAGTTTCACGCCCGAGGAACTTGCTGAGGAGCACGCCGGATTCTGGGGATATCAGATGGTGGCTCGCCTTAAGGATGGTGTGGGTCTCAAGCAGGCAGCGATGGATGCCGACCGGGTGGCGCAGCAGGTCATGCGCGGCTTTCCAGCTAGCCAATCTGCGATTCACATTCGCGGCGATGTGATTCCACTGTTCGAGTATGGCGTCGGAGAAGTCCGCCCGATACTTCGCATTCTTTCGCTGGCCGTATCCGTCGTTCTGTTGGCTGCTTGCGCAAATGTGGCTGGCCTGTTGTTGGTCCGCGCCATCCGTCGCAGGCGTGAATATGCTTTGCGCCTCGCGTTGGGCGCGAGTTCCAGTGCTGTTGTTCGCGAGTGTGTAGCGGAGGGCTTGCTGCTCGGTGTCGGTGGTGGACTGTTTGGTCTGGCGCTGGCGGCCATTGTGATCCGAATGACTTTGCACTTGCTACCCGAGTCGATGCCACGCGTTGACTCCATCGCCATCGACGCAGGGGTCGCTGCTTTCGCGCTGGTCTTATCGGTGGCGACTGGTCTCGTCTGCAGTCTTGCACCCGCATTTGGAGCTTTGCGCGCCAACCCGATCGAGAGTCTCAAGGTGGCAGGGCCGAGCGCCTCAGGTACCGCCAGCCACACCTGGCTGCGATCAATCCTGGTCGTCGGTGAGATCGCCGTTGCCTTGGTGCTGGTCACCGCCTCCATTGCTTTTTTGCGCAGCTTCCAGAGAATGCGCGCCGTTGACCCGGGCTTTCGCGCCGACCACGTAGTTTCTGCCAACTTCCGATTGCCTCTCCAGACGTATCCAACGGCTGCCTCGTCGCAAACGTTCAACCATGCCGTGTTTGACAAGCTTTCAACTAAACCCGGTGTCATTGCGGTGGGCATCGGCAATACCTTACCTGCGTCGGGTCTTGTTCCGCAGTCTGCCTACACCGTCGAGGGTGAGACCGCAGCTACCTGGAAATTGCGATTTGCCATATTTGCGACGACCTATGGTGACTACTTCGGCGCAATGCGGATTCCGCTGATCGACGGTCGTTATTTCACTGCAGAGGACCGTGCAAACTCGCCGGCCGTAATCATCGTCAACAAGTCGATGGCCGATCGTTGCTGGCCGGGACAGCTTGCGATCGGCAAGCGGCTGCATGCCGGCAACCCAAGAAAAACGCTGCCGTGGGCTACGGTTGTTGGCGTTGTGGCCGATACCAAGATGGGCTCGCGCGATGAGCCGAGTGGCGATCAGTGGTATAGCCCTGTAGAACAACCCACCCTGCTAACCAGTCCTGCCCCATCCGAAAAGTTGGCAGATGCAGCGAGCGGATTCATTACCATGCGCTCCGCGTTGCCCGCCGAGCAAATGACGAAAACTCTGCGGGCGAGCATCGCAGAGATCGATCCGCTGCTCGCCCTCGAACAAGTGCAGACGATGGACGAGGCGATCGCAAATATCGAAGCCCCCAGGCGTTTCAACACTAACCTCATCACCGGGTTCGCCCTGGGTGCTCTGCTCTTGGTCGTCACCGGAATTTACGCGGTGGTCGCGTTCTCCGTTTCGTTGCGCACGCAGGAGATTGCGATCAGAATGGCCCTTGGCGCCCAGCGCAGAGGCATCGCCCAACTTGTACTTACCTCGGGCGCAAGGCTGGCATTCGCCGGCTGCGTTCTCGGGGTGGCGGGTTCCCTGGCCCTGTCACGACTTGTTACTTCGTTCCTGTTCGAGGTGAGTGCGACGGATCCGCTCATTTATATCGCGGCGGTTGGAACCATGATGCTCATGGTGCTGCTGGCGTCCGCACTTCCCGCGACCCGCGCGGCATCCGCCGAGCCGCTCGACAGCCTGCGCTCGATTTGAGGGGAGAATTTCTAGACTATCTCTTCATCGAGGGAAGGCCTCCCAGCGCTCAGTTAATCGTACTTGGACGAGTAATTTTGTTGGTCCCAAGCGTGAAATAGAAGCAAGCGCCTTTCTCTACGTCGGCCTCTGCCCAGATCTCGCCACCATGTTTCTGGATGACTCGCTTGACGGTTGCCAGACCAATGCCGTGTCCAGGGAATTCGTCAGTCGAGTGGAGCCGTTGAAAGGGCTTGAAGAGCCGGCTTACGGATTTGGCGTCGAATCCGCTTCCATCATCCTTCACGAAGTAAATTGCCCGGCCGCCATCCTCTCGACGGCCGAACTCAATTCGGGCCGCAGGATGGTGCGACGTGTATTTCCACGCATTCCGCAACAGGTTTTCAATCACAATGCGCAGCAGATGCGGATCGCCGAGCGCCTCCTCGTGTTCGGGAGCGACAAACTCTACGTGCCGGTCGGGCTCTGTGCGGCACAACTCATCTATGAAAGTGCGTGCCATTGCTGCTAGGTCCACCCTTTCGGAACGCATCGCGCTGGTGGTAACGCGAGACAGATTCAGGAGATCGTCGATCAATTCTGTCATGCGCTTACCGCTTGAGCGGATGTGCTCGATAAGGTCGCGTGCCTGTTCGTCGAGGCCTGCGCCATATTGCTTGAGGAGCAGGTAAGAGAACCCGTTGAGAGTATCCAGCGGACCCCGCAAATCGTGTGAGACGCTATAGGAAAACACTTCCAATTCGCGATTGGCGGCCAGCAGTTCTCGCGTGCGCTCTTGAACGCGTTGTTCCAACTCATCATGCGATTTCTGCAGTTCCTTCAACATCTCATTGAACGAGTCGACCAGAACCGCAAGTTCATCCTTGTGCTCCACTTGCGCCATCCGAATGCTGTAATCCTTGTCACGGGTTACTTTCTGCGCGGTTTGGGCGAGTTCCACAATCGGCTGGGCGACCGACTCGCGAAACCGCGACGACACGAGAATGGCCGCCAGCAGTGAAATGACCAGGACGCCGAACGCGATCAAGGCATAGCGATTGAATCGGTGATTGATTTCCCGTAAGTCTGCGCGCAAATAGACGTAACCGATTGTCTTTCCTTCCGAAACGATCAGCCGAACAAGGGTCAAATGCCGGTCGCGGAACCAGTGTTCTTCGAGGTGGTTCGGCGGAAAGGGCGGGACCGTCGCAACTTGATCCAGGGGATCCCGGGAATACTGCGCCAGCGGATTAAGATCGGCATCAAAGATCGCTGCCGACTTGATGTTGCGCGCGCTTTTCAGGGCGGACAGCGTAATGGCGGCAGTCTGCGGATCATCAAAAACGATGGATGAGACGCTTGCCGAGCTGATGAGTTGCGCTTGGGCCGACAGTGTGCGCACCATGTCTTGACGGAAGGTGATCTGGTCATAGGCGAAGAAGCCGGCACACGCCAGCACCAGCGCGACAAAACTCACGAGCATGTTCATGATCGTGAGCCGTCGCAAAATCGAACTGGTCTGTACCGTCGCCATTTACTTGCCGGCCTCGTCTTTATCAATCACCTTGAACGCAACTTTCAGAAGCTCGGAACTAAGTTGGAGATGAGATCTTTCCGCGGCCTTGCGGTTGACTTCGAAGCGCACGCGTTCTTCCTGCACGCTCAGTCCGATCACGCCCCCGCGCTGGGTGAAACGCTTTAGGTCGCTGACGGTAAGAATGTGCAGCCGATTGGCTTCGTCCAGAACGGGGCGCAGGTTGTCTTCTTCGGAGGAACTGACAAAAAGAATGTTGCAGGGCGCTGCTTGTTGAACGCGCGTGATTCTCTGGACGGTAATCTGCCGTCCGCCAATCCGCTCGCCTGTTACGGTGGAGTCGAGCACACTGCCAAAAGGATCCTTGCCCAGAACGCAAATCCGGAACTGGTCTGCATCGGTGGTGTGGTCGGGAGGCCAAGTGACGAATTTCCCGAAATTGTAGAGATAGGCCGCTTCGACCTGCGGTACGGTGGGGCGGGGCCCTTGAGCCCAAGAAAGGGAAGCGCTGAAAATCAACAGTGTTCGCCAGATGATTCGGGAACGTGGAACCTTTGCGAGCGCACTGGATCGCGCCGGGGGGCCCAGACTCAGAAGTGCGGTGCGGGTGTTCACTGTTGCCAGGTTATTTTGCCGTAAACGCTTCGCTTGATTCCGACGTTCGGTCCCGGGTCGCTCGCAAATTCAAAATGACGTGGTTGCAGCAGGTTCTGCCCGACGATCGATAGTTCGATCGACGGAAAAACTTTCCATCCCAGCCGAACATCGCCCGTGGAATAAGAAGGAATATGGAGCGCTGCCAAAGCGCTGACATATCGGTAGTCGAGACTGAGGTTAAGTACCTTCGTGAAGTCGATATCCGTTTGCACGGTGACCTGATGTCGAGGGCTCGAGCCTTCGATGGACGGCCCACTGCCGATGTCCAGTGAGTTCGGGTTTTTCTTGATCCGCATTTGCAGGAACGAGTATGACGATCGCAACCGCCAAAACGAAAGAGGCCGCCACTCCGGCGAGATCTCTACCCCCTTGGTCGTTCCATGGAGTCCGTTGCCAAACTCAGCGGGCAACAGCAGGTGGATGGGAGCCGGGGAGTCCTCCACGAAAGGCGCGCCGAGGATGTCTTCGCTGAACAAGTTGTTGTAGTGGTTATAAAAGGCGGCAAGATCAAAAAATAGCTTCTGGCTGAGCAATTGCCGGTAACCGAGTTCGTAGCTGTTCAGTTCTTCGGAACCGAAATTCGGGTTTGCACTGAAGCGCGCGAAGAAGGGCAAGCCGCCGGGTTGAAGGCCGATAAATCCCGTGAGATAAAAGGCTCTTTCCGCGGCAGAGGGCGTGCGCACGGCATGCGTGAACGCGGCCCACAATGTCTGTCGCGTAGAGGGCGTGTACGTCAGGCGGGCGCCGGGCTGCCACTGCAGACCGGTGTAATTCGTCTTCAGCAGTTTCGTTCCCACCGAGAGCGAGAGCCGGTCGCGTACCAGGCCGATCTCGTCTTCGAAAAATCCTGTGAAGAGTTCGTCGGTTCTGCTCTCGGGAAGGAAAAACAGGCCGGAGACCACGGTCGGATTCTGGCCAGAACTGAGCCGTGCTCCGAAGCCCCATGCAATCTGCTGTCGCGCCGGTAGTCGGAAGCGATCGAGAAAATCCAGATCGTACGTGTCGCGGATGTCCGTGAAGTTGGGTTCGTGGCGGTTGGAGCGATCATAAAAGAACTGGACTTGAAAATCCCTGCCTTCACCCTGCGTGTGCTGCCAGCGCGCCACCAAATTCCCACCACCGAGTCGAGCCGTCCCATTCAGAGTCTGAGAATAGGGCGGGGTGTAGGTGACGGCGGTCACGCTCTCACCCGAACCCTCACCATAAATGTCGCCTTGCACGGTGAAAGCGTCGTGGTCGCCGCGCGTGAAGTCCATTCGGAATCCGCCTTGCGCCGCGCGCCACTCGTCGTAGTTGTCGCCGTTCGCATGAAACTGGGGGCCGCGATCAAAGCCCATTGCGTAGATCCGATAATGGAAGTTACCGGACCCGGAGCCATAGCGAGCGTTCAGAAAGCCGCGGTCGACGCTTCCGCCCCCTGCGCTGACTAGACCTCCATGCGTGTCCTTGCTACTCCTGGTGATGACGTTGATCACACCGTTCACGGCATTCGGGCCCCAGATCGTGCCGCCAGGACCGCGAATGACTTCGATGCGATCCACATCTTCCAGCATGACGTTCTGCACTTCCCAGTACGTCCCAGCCAGTAACGTGGTGTAGACAGTTCTTCCGTCAATCAAGACCAGAACGTCACGCGAAAGGCGACTTCCGAATCCTCGAATCCCGATCGACCACTTGTTGCTGTCAATGCGCGCCACTTCGACGCCCGGCGCCAGACGCAATACCTCGGGAATGGTGGTTGCACCCGAGCGCGCGATATCTTCCCGCGTGATCACGTAGATCGCGGCTGCAGTCTTCCAGACCTGCTCGGGCGCCTTTGACGCTGTGGTGACTTCCACTTCGCCCAACTCCTGCAACGTCAGCTGCTTTACTGGATTTTCGTTGGGAGAAGGCCCGTAGGTTTGTGCGGCTCGAGCCCATACGGCGCTCGCGAGGAAGGGGATAAGAAACTGCAAAAAGACGCGTTTGCGTAAAGAGGCAAAGCAGATCGGCGATCGGGACTTCGAAGCCGTAATCGTCAAGTGTTCTCGGCCTGACGGGGTGTGGCGCGCAATGCGATGAGTCTGGTCAACTCATGGATCAGATCTTCAGGTTCTACTTCCGCCTTGCGCAACCACGAATCGACGATCGCCTCTTCGCCCGGAAGTGAGGCAAAGCCTGACAGCATGACGATTGGAATTCGCGGGCGCATCGTCTTCATTTCTTCCGCCAGCGCTGTGCCGTTCTGTCCCGAAAGCCAGTAGTCCATCACTACGGCATCCACGTGCGAGGACCGGAAGGCCTCCATAGCCAAGCGTGCCGATTGCGCCTCGATTACTTGGAAGCCCGCTGACTCGAGCAGCATCTTGCGCATCTTCAACTGCGCCTTCTCGTCCTCCACGCAAAGAACGACCTTCTTCGGTGGCCGGCTCTCACTCGGCAACTTCTTTTCGGGATTGGCTAATACCGCCGCAATGGTCTTCAGCAGGAACTCGGGGTCTTGGCCTTTCTGGACGCGTGCATTGGTCGATTCCAGGAGCGAAACCGGAAGCTGACCAACGGCGGATACCACAATCAGTGGCAAATCGGGATACTGCTTTCGTAACCGCTCGGCTAGTTCATCGCCATTCATTCCCGGCATCAAGTAGTCCAAAAGGACCAGATCAATTCGCTTTTCTTCTGAAAGTATTCGTGAGGCCTCCTGCCCGGATGTTGCGGTCATCACCGAATACCCACTGTCTTCCAGCAAGAGTTTCCGGACCTTCAGGGTTTCGGGATCGTCGTCCACGCACAGGACAGTTTTTGCAAATTGCATTCGTTTGGCTGCAGCGGACTTCTTTTGATTTCTGGGCGGAGACGAAGGCCAGACTTGGATAATTTCAGCTTGTCATCAGGAGGGCTATACGGAATTGACCCTAGAATTGCGGGCTGGTTCCGAGAAATTCCGAATCGCGGTCGGGAGGATGCGTCGAACCTTTTGGACGAAACGCCAAGGTTGGCGTTTCGTCCCTGCCGCGTTGGAGCTGAAAGTTCCGGCAGCAGCTATGGAAGAGTGGTGTCGCGGCGGGCGCGACCCGGGAACTATTCCGGATTTGCCGCGCCGGAGACGTCGTTGGACGCCGTCAACTCGGCCAAACGCTTGGAGTTCCCTCCGCGGATCATGCAGCTAAGGAGCGCCATGGTAGCCAGAATTGCTAGCACATGGATGAATCCGCCCATTGTGTAGGAAGTGACCAGCCCAGCGAGCCATAGACCAAGGAAAAAGACGCCAAGAAATAACATTGAGGAACCCCCCTCGAGGATAGTGTGTCAGTCAGTTCGTGCTTACGCTGGGAATCCCTCGAGCGGTCATCCCGCCAAACTTGAACTTACTAGGTTCACCGTAGCAAAACACCACAGTGAAAGCGAAATCGCTAGTACATCCCTGTGGGTCAATGACCTACGAGTAATGGCCTCGCCGTCGAGGACCGTTTACGGAGGGGCTAGAAAACCTAAAAAGACACTGGATTTCGAGTACCTACCCATGCGACGCTTTCCTGTGTCGTTCGTCTAAAACTCATGTCCGATCAGTGGGACATCTTCGAGCCGCGAGCCTTGGGCGAGAATTGGCGCGTCCGCCGACCGCTCCCATACTCGATCGCGATCCATGTCGTCCTTTTCATGGTCATTCTACGGGGACGCACGCCGATTTTTGTGGCCCCTACTTCGGTTTTGGGCGGAGTCCATGGATCGAACGTGACACACCTGTATTGGGCTTCAGGAACTTCCCCCCTCGCAACCAACTCCACAGAAGCGGTTGCGAAGAAGCGCATTGTCTGGCAGAAGCCGCAGCGTTCCCGCGAGAATTCCAAGGCTGACGACGTCGGCGCTACCGAAATCGCCGCGGCTCCCTCACCTACCGCCGGTTCACCCTACGGCTCGCTTTCAGATGGAGCCTCCGGCGGCGAGGAGGTTCGTCCGGCGCTGCCGGCCGTCACTTCCGAGCCCCGAGTCAATGCGGAAGACTTATTGGGGATTGCCGAAGGAAACGTGGTGATTGAGATCACGATTGACGAGAGCGGGGCCATCGTCAGCAAAGCAGTTGTAAAGAGCATGGGGCCGGCCATTGACGGCAAAGTGCTGGCAGCGCTCGAGAGCTGGCGCTTCCATCCCGCCACTCGGGATGGCGTGCCCATCCCTTCCAAGCAGGACGTCGTGTATCACTTCAAGCCGCGTGCCAGTTGAGTGTCGTCTATTTTTTTGTGAACGCGCTCCTTGCTGCCCTTGAACCTACAAAGCCTACTGATCCGCACCGCCACTATTGCGGTTTTTTCTTTTTTCCCAAAATTCCGAGAACCTGCTGCAGTGGATTATTCTGTTGATCTTGCTGCTGCTGTTGAGTTTGAGCTCCGTTTCCGTTTGGGGTGGTCTTCGGTCCCCCAAGCAGTCCTTGCAGAGCGCCTGCGACTGAGCCCGGGTTTTGCAGGTTCGGAACCAGTCCCTTCAGCTTCATTTGCGCAATCTGCTGCATGTCGGGTGAGAACTTCGGATTCGAAAATGTGCCTGTGACCAGAGCAGGCACCACCAGTTCTCCTTGGTTGTTCGCTAAGGCCGTCTGCATGAAGCCACCTACGCTGTTTCCTCCAGCTTTCTGCGAGGCCGCCTGCGAGAGTACGGCCGTGACACGCAGGTTCAGCGTCTCGTCCACCAGGTTAGCGGTGCCCACCGCCGCGACGTTGCCGATATCGAGAACGGCGTTCAGGTTGTTCGTCTGCGCCAGGCCATTCCTTACTTGAATGTTGCCGGTCACCTTCGAAATGTTCGTGACTCCGCCAGCCGATTGCGATCCCGCATTTGGATTTAGAAATCCCGCGATCGTGGAAAGTTCATGGCTTATATTGGCGCCCGAATACTTCACATTGTTGAAGTTCAGGTCCACGGTGCCGTTGAGCGCACGCATGATTTCGGCGGAACTCAAGGACTTCACCGGTCCTGCCGCTTTCATATTCAGGTTCAAAGTTCCTTCGCCGCTCAGTTTGTCGAGAGAAGTAACGCCATAGGCCTTGGCCATGGCGAGAATTGCGGGCAGTTGCGCGTTCGGCGCGCGTACGGTTGCATCCACAGTGGGTGCAGGCGACTGGTAGTTGCGCACCGTGAACTGAGTGTTCAGCGTTGTGCCGCCCGATACCACGCTGAATGTGTTCGACTGCACCTGGGAGGGTGTCAGGTTCATGTTGACTGACGGGATCTGGATCGGTTGCGCGATGCTCTTGCCGCTCAGCTGAATGTTGCTTCCTGTGATCGTGCCGTTGAGCGCAGGCTTGTCTGCCGGTCCACGCGCCTGAATGTCGAGATTCACGTTGCCGGTAGCCGTTGTCCCCTGCGAAAGGGCAGTTCCCGAGGCAGCGGCTAGCTTCGCGGCCTCTGCGATGGACACGTTGTTCGCCTTGGCCTTGATATCGAGAAGCGCCGGAGTGGGTTTGGAATTTACCGTGCCGCTCAAGTCCAACGGAGTCGAACCTAGCTTGAGAAGTAGGCTCTGGATACTAAGCATGTCTACAGCGAGATCATCTGTCAGGTCGTATTTCGCCGTAATTGGAAATCCCAATTCCATGCCCCGCACTTTGGCGTTCTTAATCTCGGACTGGCCTTGCGCGCTCAATTTCCCGCCCTGGTTCGTGATCCTTGTCTCTCCGCTGATGACGCCATCGGTGCCTTCCAAGGCAGGTGAATTCATGAACTTCGCAAAGTCAGCCAGCCCGATCTGCTTAAGACTCAACGTGCCGTGGAAGGGAGTTCCGGCGGGATTGCCACTCACGATGGGGCCGCCTTCGCCTTGCAGCTTCGCTTCTTGCGAAGATCCGGCGAGTCGCACCGCCGCGGCGACGGTGAAAGCAGACTTCGGAGAAAAGTTCTTTAGCGTAACGTCGATGTGGTCATAGAGAGATGGTGTCTTGCTCTTTGCCTGGTCGAGCACCGAAATCTGCCCGTCGGTGATCATCAATTCACCGAGCGAAAATTGCTGTTCGCCGCTTGATGCTGGCTCAGTCTTCTGCGACTGTCCGAGCGAGGCGAAATTCCACTTTCCAGCCGAATTCTTGATGAGGTTCACCGCCGGTCGCTGCAGATTGATCGATTCGATCTGCACATCTTTGTGCAGCAAAGGCATCAACTTGACGGAGACCTCGAGGGCCTGGGCCTTCACGAAGGCGACGTCCTTACTGAATTGTGGATCCTCGTTGACCGCGAGATTCTCCACACGAAACCGTGGCGGAAACAGGCTCAGATGCATGTCTCCCAGGGCAACCTGCCTCCCCAAGTGCCGCTGGAGTTGCGACTGAATTGTGCCCCGGTAGCGGTTTACATCGAAAGTCGCCGCGAAAATCAGGAGACCTGCAATCACCACCACGATAAAAATGCCAACGCCGATAAGAGCCTTGCGCATAATCCCCTCCCCTTGAGCCGCGCAGAGCGACTCACATTTGTTGGATGAGCGTACGTGGAATGGGTTTGGACGTAAATGCCGCTCTGCAAAGGCTAGCAGGTGCGGGTCGAAGGGGGAAGACTCTGTAGGGGTGATCGTCTAGCCGCGGCCCGACGAGTGCAGAATTCGTCCTCCGTTGAAAGGATCATGCCGCTTTCTGTCCGGGCGCCTTGGCTTCCGGATGTCCATGCTCCGCCGCAGCATGTTCAATCGTGGAATTCAGTTGGCCGCCCATCAAGAACGCCAGGCCGGTTACGTAGAACCACAGCATCAGAATCATGACCGCTCCGAGCGAACCGTAGGTTCTGTTGTAGGTGTTAAAGAAATGCAGGTACGCGCGCAGGCCCGCCGATGCCAGTGCCCATAACACAACGCCAATCACCGATCCCGGCGTGATCCAATACCAATGGCGCTCTTTCACGTCCGGAGCAAAGTAGTAAATGACGGCGAAAGCGATCACAACAAAGGCTAGTGCCAAAATCCATTGCAGGATTTTGGCCGCGATCAGCACCACAGTGCTCAGTCCGAGCGCACCTCCGAGATATTGCAGAACCGAGCCTCCACCCAAAACCAAGAGTAGCGCCATAATAATCAGGATGGACATCGCAATTGTGAGGCCGATGGAAATCAACCGGACCACGATCCAAGATCGGCCTTCGTGCACTTCGTAGGCGGCGTTCAGCGTTGACATCAGCTGCGTCATGCCGCCCGAGCCAGCGTACAGCGCAAATAGCAAGCCAAACGTCAATTTGCCGCTGGCCGAGTTCTTCATGACCTCCCGCAGAGTATTTACGATCACGGTGTAGCCAGCAGGAGGAAGTAATTGCTGCAGGTAAAAGAACAGATCGCCGCGTAGTTTTCCTGCGGAAGCAAAAGCCCCGAGCAGGGCGACCAGGAACAATAGCATCGGAAAAACAGCCAGCAAGAAGTTGTAGGCCAATTCGTATCCGCGATTGAGCAGGTCGTTCTTGCTCATTCCGCTCCATGCACGGGCCAAAAGTTCCCGCCATGTCAAACCGCCCATATCCCAGATCGACTTGACCTGTTCGACCGCGCTTAGTACTGATTCCGACACGTTCGCATCCCAAAGGGCTTTCGAAGAATTAGCGATCTGCGGCATTGACCGTAGGGCTATCTACAGAAGCCCCAAATGCATGCCGCACAACACCACGAAGTGGAAGACAAATCGCAACTTCTCTGATGCCATCCAGCTCGCTGTTGTTGGTCGCAGTGATTCGAGAGATCGCGGACGAAAAAGTAAGGGGGCAACCTGAGACTGAGTGCGACAGTAAAAATCAGGAGCAGCCCGTGAGCTGCTCCTTAATTAACTTAATAGTTAACTTAATCGTGCAGATGCGTGCCACTTCACTGGCAGGGTGAACCCGCGTTCGTGAGGAACGTGCCATTGTATCTCCTAAGCCTCATCGCATTAGTGAGCTTCGTGTGGGCCAAGACCGACCGACCCGTTTCAGTTGTCTCGAAACCCGCGCCCAGAGCGCGTTTCCGCGCCTCCCGTTAAAAGAAAAGTTTGGACGTTATCGCGCCATCGATGCCACCTCGCTTTAAACCCGTTCCCAAAAAGTCGATTACAGCAGATCGAGTGTGAGAGTGGTTTGATGTCTACCTGTTATGTCTAGACACGATGTATTTGAGGCGGGAGGGGCCAGATTATTTTGATTTGTTCCCGCTGAAACTCCTGCCCCCGCGAATGGCGTCGATTGAGATGGGCCCCGCACCGAAGAAAATCAATACGAACGCCATCGTCGCCAGGGCGAGAGGAAATTCGTAGCCGCCACTGCCCATGAGTCCGTGCTTCCAGTGCACCTCAGCGATTGCCACAATCATGTCGATAAGGAGGGCGAACGCCGCAACCCGGGTGAGCGATCCAAGAATCAGCAGAATGCCACCGAGAAATTCGGTGAAAGCCGAAACATATCCGAGCCACGCGGGCACACCGAGACTGCCGATGAACCTGGCATAGTCGTGCAGACCCCCGTAGACCTTATGGGAGCTATGGGCGATGAAGATGATACCGAGCGTAAGGCGCAGTGCCACCAGCGCCAATGGTTGCATGCGATCGAGGTAGCGCAAGAATCCTCCGTGCTAGGGAAGGGTAGCTTTCGGGACCTGCGTTAGAGAAGTGTACAAGTCGATGCGGGTTTCGTGATAGGTCACAGCAAACAGGTTCGTCGCATCTCTGAATGGGTCGGCGGCGTGGTGTCCAGAATCCCTGCAGTGTCGTTGCTTAACATGGCCATTATTGAATCGAGTACTGTATGCGGATGCCACGCTTCTCCATTTCCGCCAGAAACAAATCCGCGGGAACGTCGCGTTCCTGCAGAACGGCGCCCCGCTTGGCAATCGCTCCCGAGGCCAGCATTTGGACCACGATGGAGGCAGGGAAAGCTGTTGTGCGCATCATTGCGCTCATGTCGGTTTTGGGGTCGTAGTGATCGACCAGGATGAAGGTGGCGACCCGCCCCTGCAGGCGCGCGCCCAGAAGTCCGCGCACGCCGGGTGTGCGAACGGATTCGTGGGCTTCGAGTCGCATGATGCAGACGTCCGGCCCCTTGCTGGCGAATTTTCCTTCGAAGATTTTCGACATCAGCGCGCGCGGAGCAATCTGGCTCCCGTTCACTTGCATCTTCTGGCTGGAAAATAATCCCAGCTCCTTCAACTCGCAGAGCAAGTCGAAGTGTCCCGGATAGCGTAGAGTCTTCTCGAAGCATTCCCCGACCCGCCCCTCGAACGTTTCCGGCAGAGTCGACGTTCCCCCTGAAGTGTGAAAGGCGACCAGAGGGGCGAATCCAGCCATGTGAAATTCTTCCGGCTCCGTGAGCGGTTCGACAGTCAACATTTTTCCGTTACGCAGGATGCGCGCCGGTTCCACGTACTCGTTGATCAGGCCTTCCACCGAAAAGACCAGCTGGTAGTGGAACGGTGGCATCGGCTTTTCGGGCAAGCCGCCGACGTAGAGTTTCAGAGCGTCGGCGCGGCCGTCCAGACGGTGAACTAGTTCTCCCCCAAGAATCGAAGCCATGCCGGGAGACAGGCCGCAATCGGGCGCGATGGCAACGCCGCGCTTCTCGGCTTTAGAAGCCAGCGCAAGTTCCTGCCGCACGATCGTGTTGTTGCCGCCGAGGTCTGCGAAGTGACAGCGCACTTCGATCGCGGCCTTCGCCAAACCCAGATTGAGGAAATACGGCACCGCAGACAAGGCGGCAACGTGACCCTTCATCAAACGGGAGGCGGCACCCTCATTCGACGCGTCAAGCGCGACCGCTTTCACTTTTTTGCCGCCGTGAATGTGATTGATGCGAGCGGCCGCTTCGCGAGCGCGCTTCAGGTCGTTGTCAGCGAGCGTGACGGAGTCGACGTCCGCGTGGCGGCACATGTCAAAGGCCGCCGCCGATCCCATCATGCCAGAACCAATTACGAGCAGTTTCAAGAGGGCACCTCAAAGGATGATGTCGAACTCCAGACGCTAGCAAAGCAATGCGACCAGCGAAGTGATGCGGCGCACATCCGGGGCAAGATTCATGCGGTTTTTTGCGGGGACCGCTGATGGCGGTTCAAGGCACCTTAGAAAACAGGGAACGAAAGGGTCAATTTTGGGCAATTCCGGAACCATGACGAAACGCAAGGAGGGGTTACGAGGCGGCTCGCCATCGCCATATCGAATCTCAGATTAGTTCATTGATTTGTTGAACTTATCGCGCGTCTTACTACCTTCGTACCGTCGTTAGTACTTTGGTTATGTTAAACGTGGCCGGGGTGCGTCCAGCGTATAACTACCCCTCCTAATTGTGGTCACTAAGTCGTCTGCCACTACCAGTAGCAGTAATCTGCAACTACACGAAAGTAATTTTCCAGGAAACAGGTATAAAACCCAGTAAAACGCGGAGATTTGGCTTGAACTCGTGTTTTCCGGGGTTGAGATATGCTCTGCACACCGAAATCCGCTCGAACACGAAGTTGAACGAAGGATTTCCTCCCCAGGTTTGCCTTAGCGGCCGGAGATGCCGGCAGGCAGGGCTTGATTCTGTGGAAGGGACGTGAACTCTATGGCCGACTCGCGAGAAGTGATGAACATTCGCCAGGCTTCGCAGTACCTGGGAGTGAGTCCGGACACGCTCTACAAGTACGTCAATGAGCAGAAGATTCCGGCCTTCAAATTGGGGAACCGCTGGCGCTTCAAGAAGTCGAAGCTGGACCAGTGGATGGAAGAGAAGTCGAACCAGATGGAAGTACGCACGAAACGGAAACCGAAAGCGGCAGTGAAGGCCGCCGGATCGTTGTAGGAAACAAACAGCCTGAGGGCGAGATGCTCTCGGAACGGCCGGCGAGAGGCCGGCGCTACAAACAGGCGTTACCAAAAAGGCGGGCACATGTTTGGATTCGGATCGAAGACGATTGTTGGTCTCGATGTGGGCTCCTCCAGCATCAAGGCGGTTGAACTCAGGCGGAAGGGCCGCGACATCGAGGTGGCACACCTAGGGCTCGAGCCGCTGGCTCCGGATATCGTGGTCGATTCCATGATCGTGGACTCGGGCACAGTGTCGAGCGCGATCTCGAAGTTGTTTACCGACCACCAGATCAAGGCCAAGAGTGTGGCCACGGCGGTGAGCGGTCACTCGGTGATCGTGAAGAAGATCTCGCTGCCTTCGATGAGCGATCAGGAACTCGCTGAAACGATCCAGAAGGAAGCCGCCCAGCACATTCCCTTTGATCTGGGTGACGTGAATCTTGATTACCAGATCCTGTCCGAAGACGCCGGCAACCCGCAGATGGACGTGTTACTGGTTGCGGTCAAGAAGGACAAGATTTTGAACTACACCAACGTACTCTCGATGGCGGGCCGAACCCCGGCTATTGTGGATATCGATGCTCTGGCCCTGCAGAACTGCTACGAGTACAACTACGAGCCCGCTTCCGGGCAGGTGGTGGCGCTTTTGAACCTGGGCGCCAGCGTCATGAACATCAACATCGTGAAGGGTACGACGCCTTTGTTCCCGCGCGACGTCAGCGTGGGAGGGCACCAGTACACCGATTCGTTGCAGAAGGAACTGGACCTGAGCTTCGAAGACGCGGAAGCGTTGAAGCTGGGGCAAAAGGTGGGCACGGTCAGCGAAGACGCCAAGACGCCCATCCTGCAACAGGTGACCGAAATCATCGTGCTGGAAATTCAGAAGACGTTTGACTTCTTCCGCGCCAGCGCGGCGGGCGAGCACATCGAGAAGATCTATCTCGCGGGCGGCTCGTCGAGGGTGCCGGGGTTGGTGGAAGGGTTGCGCCAGGAGTTCTCGATGCCGGTGGAACTGTTCGATCCGTTCCAACGCATTGCGCCTCCGGCCGAAGGAATGGGAGCGGAACTGATCGAGCAGAACGCGGGCCAGCTAGCGGTTGCGGTGGGCTTGGCTTTGAGGAGTTTTAGCGACCTATGATCCGAATCAATCTGCTGGAAGCACCGAAACCGAAGAACAAGCGCTCGGCCATGCCGTCGATGCCGACCATGGAAGTCGGCGACGTTGGCTCGCCCAGGCTGAAGGTCCTGATCGCTTTTGGATTGGCGGCCGCGTTCAATCTGTACACCTGGTATCACCTGGACGCGCAGAAGAAAGACATCGCAACCAAGATGACGCAGGCCGAACAGAAAAATCGCGAGCTTGCCGATGTGAAGCAGCGCTACATGGCGCGGCAACGCGAAGCGGAAAACTACAAGCGGCGCGTGGATGTTATTGACCAGTTGCGCAACGCCAACAACCAGGGTGGCCCGGTGAACCTGATGGCGATGGTGGGCGAGACCGTCAACAACACGGAAGCCGTCTGGTTGAACAACTTGAAGGATCAGGGCGCGAGCGTCGATATCGAAGGTATGGCGCTGAGCACCGATGCGGTAGCCAACTTGATGTCGAACCTCCAGAAGACGGGCTATTTCCGCAACGTGGAGATCAAGGAAAGCATTCAGGACGAGACGATCAAAGACATGCAGGCGTTTCAATTCACGCTGAGCTGCGAGAAGACGAAGTCCTAAAGGCAGGAACTATGGCGAATTTCGGGGAAATGTCGGGCATCAAGCAGTGGGCGGTGGTCCTGGGGGGAGCTGCTCTGGTCACGGCGGGTCTGTACTTCACCGTGTTCAAGAGCGAGCGCGACCAGAACACGGCGGCGCAAACCCAGCTCGAGTCCAAGCGGAAGGAAAACGCCGAGTTAGAGGCGTACCGGCCGAAGCTGGCGGAGATGGAGCGCCAGCTGGCCAGCCTAAAGCAACAGCTGGATATCGAGCGGCGCATCGTGCCGGATGAGAAGGAAGTCGACGGCTTTATGCGCATGCTGGATGCGGAAGCTTCCAAGGCGGGCATCGAGATCCGGCGCTACACGGCGCAGCCGGTGGCGCAGAAGGATTTCTATACCGAGGTTCCATTCGAAATGGAACTCGACGGCCCCTACTATTCGATGCTGGGTTTCTTCGATCGCGTGGGCAAGCTCGAACGCATCGTGAACGTCTCGAACCTGCTGGTGTCGACCACCCGCAAGCCCGCAGACGCGAAGGCGAAGAAAACTTATCAGTACGCACCGAATGAGAGCATCGTGGCGACGGTGAAAGCGACGACGTTCTTCAGCCATGACCTGGATCCGGCGGGCGCCGGCAAACCTGGCCAGCCTGCGGTGAAGAAGTAGGAGAGCTTATGAAGCTGACCACTGGCATCGTTGTGTTGGCACTTTCGGCGGGCGCCTGCTGGGCGCAAAGTTCCGCCAACAATTCGGATACGAAGACAACGCAGCCGACGGCGAGCACGCCAGCGGCAAAAGCGAAGCCTTCTGCGGCGACCGTGCAAACGGGCCCGAAGCCGGCGGTGATTTCGATCAGCCCGGTGGCCATGCAGGCGAAACCGGCGGCGACTCCGGCGAAGACCGCGAGCACGAGCTCGAAGCCCGCTCCGGCAAAGCCCACGATCGTTCCGGCCACCGCGACCACGACTGCCAAGCCAGCAGTGGTTCCGGCGAAGGCCACGCCAGCCGCGAAGCCTACGGTGATTCCGGCAAAAGGGATCACGGCATCGGCGAAGCCTTCAGTTGCGCCTACAAAGGCGACGGTTGCGAAGCCGGACGTGAAGGTCGTGCCGGCCAAAACAGCAACTCCGGCGACCAAGCCCACGCCCGCAACTGCTAAGACGCAAGCGGCAGCGGTGCCGGCCAAGACTTCCACGAAACCGGCGACTAAGATCGCGGCGACTCCGGCGAGCCCGTCGAAAGACACCAACGCGGCGAGCGGCGAAAAGGAAGTAGCCAAGAACGAGAAGCCGGAAGACAAGAAGTACTCGATGACCGGGAAGCGGGATCCGTTCATCAGCCCGGTAGTGAACCGCTCCATGGGTTCGGGCTGCAGCACGGGAAAGAAATGCCTGGACATCGAGCAGATCGCGCTGCACGGAGTCGTGAAGTCCGACAACGGAATGATCGCGGTCGTGACCAACGGCTTGAACAAAGCTTATTTTCTGCGGGAGAACGATCCCGTGTTCAACGGGTACGTAGTAAAGATCACGGTCGATTCGATCGTGTTCAAGCAAACAGTTCAAGACCGGCTGGGAAAACCGTTTACGAAAGATGTAGTGAAACGGATTCTGACGCCGGCTGTATAGATTGGCGAGTCCTAAATTGGAAGCGAGCTTGACGAAGACACGGGCTGTGCCGAGTGGCCGGCGCGTGTGGGGGAGAAGCGAAATGCGAAAGCAACTGCTGGGTGTGGTTCTACCGCTGGTCGTCCTGGTGATGATGACCGCAGCGGCACAGACACAGAACTCGGGCACCGCCGCCACAGAGCATGCTGCCTTACAGCATGTGAACGTGGTGCATGGCGACGGCACGATCAGCGTGGAATTCTCGGCTCGTGGGTCAGTGACCCCCAAGCTGAGCACGCTGAGCTCGCCGGCCCGGGTCGTGATCGATCTGCCGAACACGGTCGCCGTGACCGGTCAGCACCAGATCGCGGTCGACAGCGACGGCGTGAAGGGCGTGCGCGTTGGCATGAATGGCCAAACGCCGCCGAGCACACGGGTCGTGGTCGATCTCGACCAGGCTTGCAAGTTCGAGCTCGTTCCCGGCAGCGACAATCAGTTTGCCGTGAAGTTGTATCCCGGCGTGGCGCCTGTAAAGGCGGTCAAGGCGACGAAGAGCGTTGTGGTCGTGGCCAAGTCGGCCGCGCCCGCAGCCCCCAAGCTCACAACGGTTTCGATGGTGATGACGCCCGCCATTCCGGAAAAGACTTCGACGCCCCAGAAAAAGGACGTCGCCGTCACCCAGCCCGTCGTGACGCCAGCGGCGCCGACGGCTGCGAAGTCGGCCACCGATTATGTCTTCGTTGAGCCTTCGTACAAACCGAAGGATGAGACCAAGACCACCGAGCCGACCGAAGCGAAAACTGCTCCGGTTGAGCCTGCTCAGCGCGCGCTCGAAGCCGCGGCCAAGTTCAATGACAAGCCGGCATCCGCACTCCTCCCGGTCAATGCCAGCTCGTCAGCGATGCAGCCGCAAGCGGCGCAGGCAGCCTCGACGGCGATTCAGCCCGCGGTCAATCTCGCAGCCGAACAGAAGACCCAGATGTCGCAGACCCCCGCGACCAGCGGTCCGAAGTACACGGGCGAGCCGATCTCGGTCAATCTTAAAGACGTCGACCTCAAAGATTTCTTCCGTCTGATTCACGAAATCAGCGGACTGAACGTTGTGCTCGATCCTAACGTCCACGGAACCCTGACCATCGTTCTGGATGACGTGCCGTGGGATCAGGCGCTCGACATCGTACTCAAGAACAACGACCTGGCACGCGAGCTGGAAGGCAACGTTCTGCGCATCGCCACGGTCGACACGCTGAAGAAGGAAGCCGACGCGCGGCGCGCCCAGCAGGAATCGGAAGCGCTGGCGGTCGAGAAAGTCACAGTCACCCGCTTCCTCAGCTACGCGCACTCGAAGGATGTGGTTCCGACCATCAAGAAGTTCCTCTCGCAGCGCGGCGACGTAATCTCTGACGATCGCACCAACGCCGTGATCATTTCGGATATTCCGAATGTCATTCCGGCGCTCGACCGGTTGCTCACGCAGCTGGACCGCAAGACACAGGAAGTTGAGATTGAAGCGCGTGTCGTGGCTGCTACCCGCAGCTTCGCGCGTGACATCGGTACGCAGTTCGGTTTTGGATGGGGCAACGGACACACGGCAGTGGGTGGCGCAGCGGCGAACTCTCCGCTGTTCACCAACGGCCTGAACCCGACCTACATCACGGCTGGCGGATCTTCGACCGGACAGATTATTCCTCTGTTCTCGAACCTGCCGGTCACCAGCCCGACGAGCGGTCTGAGCTTCATCAATGCCAGCAACAATGTGCGTATCGACACCATTCTGACGCTGGCCGAGTCTCGCGGCTTGTTGAAGATTCTGTCTCGTCCGCGCGTTGTCACGCAGAACAACATCCAGGCGCTGGTTCGCCAGGGCGTGCGCGTGCCGATCGTGACGCAGGCGCAGTTGGGCGGTCCGCCTACCGTGACCTACGTCGATGCGTTCCTGCGGCTTACCGTCGTTCCGCAGATCACGTCGGAAGGAACGATCTTCCTGAACGTCGACGTCGAGAACACGACGCCTGACTTCGGCCGCACCGTGCAGGGCAACCCCACATTGATCACGCAGCAGGCAACCACGCAAGTCCTCGTGACCGATGGTGGCACGGTGGTGATCGGTGGCGTTATCCAGACCAACAACTCGCTGAACATTACACAGGTTCCGCTGCTGGGCGACATTCCGGCTCTCGGCAACCTGTTCAAGCGTCGCAGCGTGACCACCTCGAACCAGGAATTGATTTTCTTCATCACTCCGCGCATCATTCAGACATAAACGCGGGTTGTTGAAGTAAAAGTCTCCGCCGGCTCAGGCAATTCCGAGCCGGCGGTTTTGTTTTAGGGGATAGCCGATCTGGGTTCGATCCTGGCGCACCTCCTGATACACTCGCTCGCAATGGACTACTTTGGCCGACAGGCGCGTCTGCGCGAGGCATTGTCTCGCGCGCGATACGACGCCCTTCTGGTATCGCACCTTCTGAACATTCATTATTTATGTGGCTTTACTGGCAGCGCGGGCGCCTTACTGCTCGGAGCGAGTGGCAGTATCTTCTTTACAGACAGCCGCTACGCCGAGCAAGCTAAGGCTCAGGTCAGCGCGCACAAAATTGTCATTACAAAGAAGGCACCGGCGATCGCAGCGGCTGAGTGGATGAGTCGCGGGCCGCGCCGCAACCACAGCACGAAAGCTCGCACGCTGGGGATCGAAGCTCAGTACGTCTCGGTGCTTTCGCGAAAAAACCTCGCCGCGGCGCTTCCCAAAAACGTCCGGCTGCGCGAAGCGCCCCCACTCGTCGAGCAGGCGCGCATGGTAAAGGATGCCGATGAGATCGCGGCAATCCGGTTGGCAGTGGAACTTGGGGCCGGACTCTTCAATCAGGCACTGCACACCATCCGTCCGGGAGTATCCGAGATCGAGGTGGCAGCCGAGATGGAGTACGCGGCCCGCAGGAGCAACGCCGAGGGAATGTCATTCGAGACTATTATTGCTTCTGGACCGAGAGCCGCACTCCCTCACGGCCGCGCATCCGCCGCTGCCATCCCGGCCGGGGGATTCGTAGTCTGCGACTTCGGTGTTATACTCCACGGTTATTGTTCGGACCGCACCCGCACTGTATACGTGGGCGCTGCGACTGCGGAAGCCCGCCGGATTTATGATGCGGTGCTCACGTCGCAGCAGGAAGCGATTGCCGCTGTTCGGCCGGGAGTTAAGGTCGAGCAGGTGGATCGTGCCGCCCGTAAGACTCTGCAAAAGAAGGGCTTAGAAAAGTATTTTACGCATTCGACTGGGCACGGAGTGGGGCTCGAAATTCATGAGGCTCCCCGCGTGGCGAAAGGCCAGCAGGAAATCCTGCAACCGGGAATGGTAATTACGATTGAGCCTGGAGTTTATCTTTCCGGGCAATGGGGTGTGCGCATCGAAGACATGGTGGTCGTGACCGAGCAGGGCTGTGAGGTGTTGAGTCCGACGCAGAAAGATTTCATAGAAGTTGGCTAAGTGAGTCCCAGCGCAGCATGTTTTTCGGAAGTCTTCCGCGCTTCCGGTCATTCTGGCGGGTAGAGAGCAGTCCCACCGCAGACGATGAATCAAAAAGAGCTTAAAGAACTCATAGAATTTTTAATTGAGAAGGACATTGCCGAGTTCGAACTCGAACGCGGGGATGTAAAAGTGCGCATCAAGCGCGCCGCCGAACCTGGGTCGGCGCCGCTTGCGGATACTCGCTACTTTGCTGTACCGAGCGCGACGCCTCCTGGGGGTCCGGCTGGAGCCGTACCTGTTGCAGCTCCTGCGAGTCCCGCTCCGCCAGCAACGCCGGCGCCAGAACCGGAAGAGGAGTTGCACATGGTGCGATCGCCAATTGTGGGGACGTTCTACGAGTCTCCCTCGCCGGGTTCGCCGCCATTCGTGAAACCGGGCGACACGATTACCACCGGACAAGTGCTCTGCATCGTGGAAGCGATGAAGCTGATGAACGAGATCGAGTCGGACGTCGCGGGTGAGCTAGTGAAACGGCTTGTCGCGAATGGACAGCCGATTGAATACGGGCAGGAGTTGTTTGCCGTCCGGCCGACCAAGTGAGAGCGTGAAAATTCCTGGGAGCTCACGGAGCTCCCTTTCTGTCGCGAGCAAAACTTCGTGACGACACTTTTGAAACCGCATGTTCAAGAAGATCCTGATTGCGAATCGCGGGGAAATCGCCCTGCGCATCATCTGTGCCTGCAAAGAGCTGGGCATCCGCACAGTCGCGATTTACAGTGAAGCCGATCGAAATTCCCTCCACGTGCGCTTCGCCGATGAAGCCATCTGTATCGGGCCCCCGCAGCTCGCGCAAAGCTACCTGAACATTCCCGGCGTCATCAGCGCGGCAGAAATTGCGAATGCGGATGCGATCCATCCGGGCTACGGACTGCTGTCCGAAAACGCGAACTTCGCTGAAGTGTGTGAGACGAGCGGCCTGAAGTTTATTGGTCCTTCGCCGGACCTGATCCGCCTGATGGGCGAAAAAGAAAAGGCTCGCGCGGCGATGAAACGACACGGTGTGCCGATTTTGCCCGGCTCGGATGGGGTGATTGCTTCAGAAGAAGAAGCAGCCGAGTGGGGCCGGCAGGTAGGATACCCGGTCATTATCAAAGCATCGGCCGGAGGCGGCGGGCGCGGCATGCGCATCGTTCGCAGCGAGCCGGAGTTGGCCGCGCTCTACCGGCAGGCGCAACAGGAAGCGGCAGCGGCTTTCGGCAACGGTGACCTGTACATGGAGAAGTATGTCGAGCACCCGCGCCACATCGAGTTCCAGATTCTTGGGGACGAGCATGGAAACGTGATCAGTTTGGGCGAGCGCGAATGCTCGATCCAGCGGCGGCACCAGAAGCTGCTTGAGGAGTCCCCCTCGCTGCAGGTGAGTGCGGAGTTGCGAGCGCAGATTGGCGAGGTTCTCGGCAAGACGCTTAGCTCGGTGGGATATCAGAATGCCGGCACGATCGAATTTCTGATGGATCAAGACAAGCGGCTCTACTTCATCGAGATGAATACGCGCATCCAGGTCGAGCATCCAGTCACGGAAATGGTCACGGACGTGGACCTGGTGAAGAGCCAGATCATGATTGCGGGCGGCGCGAAACTGAAAGACGTGCTGCAAGGTCCGGTGGTACATCGCGGCCACGCCATCGAATGCCGCATCAACGCAGAGCATCCGGAGAAGTTCACCCCATCCGCGGGGAAGATAACAGCGTTCCATCCGCCGGGTGGGACGGGCGTGCGCATCGATACCGCCGCCTATGCCGAGGGGGTCATTCCGCCCTACTACGATTCGCTGATCGCCAAGCTGGTCGTGCGTGGGAAAGATCGCAACGAAGCTTGCCAGCGCATGAGCCGGGCACTCGGGATGTTTATTGTGGAAGGGATTTACACCACGATCCCGTTGCATCGGCGAATCCTGTCGGATCCGGATTTTCTCGCGGGAAATTTTGATACCGGCTTCATTGAGCGCTTCCTCGAAAAGAAGAAAGCCGAGCCCGCCGCCTGACGACAATCCTGGACGCGTTAATTCTTGAGCAGAATCCTCCAGCTTCCGCGGCTTTACCCGATTCTGGATTCTTCCCAGTTTTCGAATCGCGAGTCTCTATTTGCGGCCGCCGAAGATTTGGCTGCCGGCGGCGTCACGCTACTGCAGTATCGGAATAAGATCAGCACTGCCCAGCAGACGCTCGAAGATGCGCGCGAATTGAGACGGCGACTCGGGAGACCGGTCCGGCTCATCATGAATGACCGCGCTGATCTCTGCCTTGCTGCGGGATACGACGGGCTGCACGTCGGGCAGGACGATCTCTCACCGGAAGGTGCGCGGCGAGTGATCGGGCCAGATCCTTGGCTCGGTGTCTCGACTCACAATCCTGAGCAAGTGCAGGCAGCGGACGCAACAACCGCGGACTACATTGCCATCGGTCCCGTGTTTGTTACGAGCAGTAAGGAGCGGCCAGATCCCGTGATTGGGGTAGAGGGAGTGCGCCAGGCGCGTCAGTTAACCCGCAAGCTACTGGTAGCGATCGGCGGGGTCACCCGGGCAAATGCCTTAGAGGTCATTCAAGCGGGTGCAGACAGCGTGGCCGTGATATCCGACTTGGTACGGGAGCCCCGCAAATCAGCAGAGGAATTTTTCCGCATTCTGGGGTAAAGTGGCCGCTGTCTTTTACCACTCTTTAGCAGCTTCGACGGGCGAGGAAGCCCGTCGCTCCATCAACCAGGGAGGGACGTGAGTACCCAGACCAGTTCATCGACCCCGGAGCCCGCTAGCGATTGGGACATTCACTCTCATCAAGATAAAGAACTCGTCAAAGCCCTCGGGCTCACCAGCGCGACCATGCTGGTGATGGGCTCGATGATCGGCTCGGGCATCTTTATTGTGTCGGCAGAGATCGCGCGCGAGGTGAACTCGCCCGCCCTGCTACTGGGCGCGTGGCTCGTCACTGGGTTCATGACGATCGTTGGAGCATTGAGCTACGGCGAACTGGCAGCCATGATGCCGCGAGCTGGCGGGCAATATGTCTACCTGCGAGAAGCCCTCGGGCCGCTCTGGGGATTCCTGTACGGCTGGACACTGTTCCTTGTGATCCAGACAGGAACGATCGCGGCCGTAGGTGTAGCGTTCGGCAAGTTCCTCGGCATTTTCTTTCCTTCGATTTCTTCAACGCACTGGGTCCTTCACCTCTGGAAGGTGCCGCAGATTCCGATTGGTCCCATGGTGCTGGGCAACATGGATGTCGGACTCAGCACACAGAATCTCGTCGCGATTCTTGTGGTAGTCGCGCTCTCGATCATCAACATTTTCGGCGTAAGAACTGGTGCGATCATCCAAAACATCTTTACCGCGGCCAAGGTCTCGGCGCTGGCTGCACTGGTGTTATTCGGATTGTTCATTGGACGAAACGCGCAGGCGCTCGCAGCCAATTTCAATGGCCACTTCTGGCAGAACGCGGGCCTGGGCGCACACCACTCCGTGCAGGTCGGGGTCGGTGGGCCGATGGTGCTGGTGGGGACGCTGACGATCCTGGCGGTCGCGCAGACCGGATCGCTGTTCTCGGCCGACGCGTGGAACAACGTTACCTTCACTGCCGGCGAAGTGAAGAATCCGCAACGCAACCTGCCTTTGTCGCTCGCGATGGGTACAGGCGTTGTAATTCTTTTGTATCTGCTGTGTAACGTCATCTACCTGAACGTCCTGCCGCTTGATGGCAGTGCCACCGGTGCAAGCATCCTCGAGCGAGGAATCAAGTACGCTTCCGAAGACCGGGTCGGTACGGCGGTGATGACGCAGATTTTCGGAGCTGCAGGCGGAGCGCTGATGGCGATCGCCATCATGATTTCGAGCTTCGGATGCAACAACGGGCTGATTCTTTCGGGCGCGCGCGTGTACTACGCGATGGCCAAAGACGGGCTGTTTTTCCGAAGTGTGGCCAAACTGCACCCCACGTATAAAACTCCCGCGGTCTCGCTGATGGTGCAGATGGTGTGGACCTGCATCCTGTGCATCTCGGGCAGCTACGGCCAGTTGCTGGACTACATCGTATTCGCTGTCCTGGTCTTCTATATCCTCACAATCGCCGCTTTGTTTGTTCTGCGACGGACGCATCCGGACGCGGACAGGCCCTACCGGGCAATTGGTTACCCGGTACTTCCAGCAATATATATTCTGATGGCATTGTTTATTGATGTCGTACTATTGCGCTACAAGCCGCAATACACGTGGCCCGGCCTGATTATCGTCCTGCTGGGCATCCCCGTGTACTACCTGTGGAATCGGAATCAAAAGACGTCTGCGAGTGCGGTTTGAACTGCGGCGCAAGCAAATACGAGGTAACAGGAGAACCGAATGGCTAATGTGATGGCCAAAAAACCACTGCCCGTGATCATGGCGGAAGCCTCCGAAACGGGCGAGCACAGCCTGAAGCGCGCGCTCGGTCCCGGCAACCTGATTTCGCTGGGTATCGGCGCAATCATCGGCACGGGTATTTTTGTGCTCACTGGGACGGCGACTGCCAATCATGCTGGTCCTGCCATCATTCTCTCCTTTACTTTGGCAGCCGTCGCGTGCGTCTTTGCCGGGTTGTGCTATGCCGAGTTTGCCTCCATGATCCCGATTGCGGGGTCCGCATACACCTATGGTTATGCGACCTTGGGAGAGTTGATCGCCTGGATTATCGGCTGGGACCTCATCTTGGAGTACGCGCTGGGCGCGGCAACTGTTGCGAGCGGCTGGAGCGGCTACGTTCTCAGTTTCCTGGGAGAATTCGGCATCAGGCTTTCACCCAAGCTCGCTGGCTCGCCGGGAACAACTTTCGTCATGTACAACGGGCACTGGGAACGCCTGACAGCGCAGTTTCAGAAAGTGCTTGCGCTGAAGCAGATCGATCCCGCAACCCTTCCGCATCAGTCTTCCATTTTTAACCTGTTTGGCTTCCTCGGCATCATGATGGTGACCGTGGTTCTGGTCATCGGTATCAAGGAATCGGCGAATTTGAACTCGCTGATCGTTGTGGTCAAAGTTTGCGTACTCATTGTCTTCCTGATTCTAGGTGGTAACTACATCCTCGGACATCGCGCCGAAGCGGTCGCGAACTGGACGCCGTTTCTTCCGGCGAACACGGGACACTATGGGGACTTCGGGTGGTCGGGCATTGCGACTGCCGCAGGAGTAATTTTCTTCGCCTACATTGGGTTTGACGCCGTCTCGACGGCGGCGCAAGAAGCGAAGAATCCCAAGCGCGATATGCCCATCGGCATTCTCGGATCGCTCGTCATCTGTACGATTCTCTACATCCTGGTGGCAGCAGTGTTGACGGGTCTGGTGAAATATACTGCGCTCGACGTGCCGGATCCAATTGCCATCGGCATCGACATCACGGGCGTGAGTTGGGGCAGCATCCTGGTGAAACTGGGAGCAATCTGCGGCCTGAGTTCCACCATGGTGGTCATGCTGCTGGGACAGTCGCGCGTGTTCTTCTCGATGTCGCGAGACGGCCTGCTTCCTCCGTGGGCGTGCAAGATCCACCCCCGGTTCCGCACGCCATACATCTCGACCATCCTGGTGGGCTTCTGCGTGGCGACGGTAGCGGCGCTCACGCCCATCAACGTGCTGGGCGAACTGGTTTCGATTGGCACGCTGCTGGCATTTGTCATTGTGTGCGCCGGAGTGTGGATTCTCCGTAAGCGGGGAACCGATGTGCCGCGTGCTTTCGTGGCGCCGTGGATTCCGTTCACTCCGATCATGGGTATCGTAGTATCGCTACTAATGATGGTCAGTCTGGGCAAGGAAACCTGGGCGCGACTCATCATCTGGCTGGCGATTGGGCTGTGTATCTATTTCTTCTACGGCAAGAAGCACAGCCGGGTGCAGCGCGGAGAGTACAACGCGCCGAAACCCAACCTCGACCGCACCCCAACGATGGCGGACTAGTCGAAGTTCGAGTTCCCGTTGCCAAAGGCCTTCCGCACTGCGCGGAGGGCCTTTGTGTTCTATAGTCGTCGGGATCTAGTCGCCGGCACAATGCTGACGGCTGATGGCTGGTCGCTGATGGCTAGTCGCTGGCCAGCTTTGGTATCGGCCACCCGCTACCAGCCATCAACTGACTGGCGACTAGCGACTGCCCTTATGAAAGCTCTCCACAACCTTCGCCTGATTGGCCTCGCGTTGGCGCTCGTGGTCGTCGCGGGAACGACAGGCTTTCATTTCATCGAAGGCTGGTCGTGGTTCGACGGTTTCTACATGGTCGTGACGACGCTCACGACGATCGGGTACCAGGAGACACATCCTCTGTCGCATGCGGGGCGCGTGTTCAACGTCTGCGTGATCGTCGCCGGAGTTTCGCTGGTGTTTCTGGCGATCGGGGCGCTCACGCAAGCTTTGCTAGAATTCGAGCTGCGCAGCTTTTTTGGCAGGCGAAGAATGGAACGCGACATCGACCGCCTCAATGGCCACTACATCATCTGTGGCGCCGGACGTGTCGGACGTAGCGCGGCTCGGGAACTGGCGCGCCGGCCGGTGCCGTTCGTGATCATTGAGAACAACGAGACGAAAGCGGCGCGGTACAACAACGAAAAATGGCTGGTGCTGATCGGCGATGCCACCAAAGAGCCGACACTGCGTGCAGCACACATCGAACAGGCTCGCGGTCTCGTGGCTGCGACCACCACCGATGCCACCAACCTCTATATCATTCTCACAGCACGCGCCTTGAATCCGAAGTTGAAAATCATTGCCCGCGCCAGCGAAGAGGATGCGGAGAAGCATCTGGTGACGGCAGGCGCCGACTCGGTCGTCTCACCCTACTCTTTTGCCGGACAACGGATTGCGCAGACATTCTTGAGTCCGCACGTAGTGAGTTTCCTCGACACAGCCACTACCCATCTCGGCATCGATCTCGAGATCGGGGAAATCTCCGTGGGCCCGCAATCCAGTTTTGCTGGAAAGACGATCGAGACTTCCCGCATTCGCCAGGAGCGCGGCGTCATAGTTCTAGCCATCAAGCGCAGCCAAGGCATGCATTTTAACCCCGCGCCCGACGATCGCATTGAGGCCGGAGACTTCCTGATTGCCATGGGCGAACCCGCTCAACTCCGCCAGGTCGAACAGATGGCGGCTTCCCAGTCATGAAAATTGTCAGCGCTGCCGAGATGCGAGAAATCGATCGTGTCACCACCGAACGATTTGACGTGCCTTCGCTCACGCTGATGGAAAATGCTGGGTCGGGGGTGGCGGATTTCGTGCTGCAGAATTTTCCGGATGCGAACCGCGTTAACGTTGTATGCGGGAAAGGCAACAACGGTGGCGACGGCTTCGTCGCGGCTCGCAAGCTGCGCGAAGCGGGCAGGAAAGTGATTGTTGTTCTACTAGCAAATCCGAATGAGTTGCGCGGTGATGCGGCCGAGATGTTGAAGCGCATGGGATTCGCCCCCGAGGTGGCATCGACTTCCGTGGAATTCGTCAAAGCCCGTGCAAGGCTTGGCGAAGACGATCTGCTGTTGGATGCAATTCTCGGTACCGGTTTCCGGCCGCCCGTGAGCGGACTGTACGCTGAGGCGATCGCGGCAATGAACGCCACAGAAACTCCCATTGTTGCGGTAGATATTCCCTCCGGCGCTGATGCCGACGCGATGGGCCCGCAGGTCGGCGCCGTCGCGCGCGCGGACGCGGTCGTCACGTTCACGGCTCCGCGCCCTGCACACGTGTTCGGCGATCTGACGGATGGGCCAACCGTGGCGATTCCGATCGGCTCTCCAAACGGCGCGATTACTTCCACGCTGCAGCTAAATCTCATCACCGCAGAAGAAGTTGCCCGGCTGATCGGGCCGCGACCTCGCGACGCAAATAAAGGCAGCTTCGGTCACGTGCTGGTGATCGGAGGATCTGTCGGCAAAGCGGGAGCAGCAGCCATGGCTGGCATGTCGGCTCTGCGCACCGGCGCGGGACTTTCGACAGTGGCAACGCCGAAGTCCGTGCTGGCCACCGTGGCCGGATTCCATCCGGAACTCATGACAGAGCCCTGCGAAGAAACGGAAGCTGGAACAATCTCTTTACGCGCCCTCGAGTACGCACATATCGACAACCTAGTAAAAGGCAAGACAGTCCTGGCGGTGGGGCCGGGAATTTCGCGCGACGATGAAACTTCGGAGTTTGTCCGGACGGTAGTGGAAAAGTACCCGATGTCAATTGTCCTGGATGCTGATGGATTGAACGCCTTCGACGGCACGGCGGATAAGCTGAGCGGAAAAGGGCGCGGGCTCGTGATTACACCGCACCCAGGCGAGATGGCGCGGTTGACGGGCCTATCGATTCCCGAAGTTCAGCGGGATCGCATCGGTGTTGCTCGTTCATTCGCGCGTGAGCACGAAGTCATCGTCGTGCTGAAGGGTCATAGAACGCTCATCGCACAGCCTGACGGCGAAGTCTGGGTAAACACCACGGGAAATCCGGGGATGGCGACCGGCGGCACGGGTGATGTCCTGACCGGCATGGTGGCGGGCATGCTTGCTCAGAATCCACAGAAAATCATCGAGGCCGTTACGGCAGCCGTACACCTGCATGGCTTGGCCGGCGACATCGCGTGCGAAACGATGGGCGAGCAGTCGCTGGTCGCGACTGACCTGATCGAAGCCCTGCCGGAAGCTTTTCAACGAGTCCGAGGACTCTAAACAAAAGCAGATCCCCATTCATTTCACACATAGGCGTGCGCAATGAATGGGGACTCGCCGAATCGACTCTGCAACCTGCCCAGGAGAGAGTCGAAGCCGAACTACTTCACGTCGACCGTCATGCGCATCCAGGGATGGATGCAGCACTCGAACTTGTGCTCTCCCTTGGACAGGCCGTTTACTTGTAGCTGGCTGCCCTGCAGGATGCGGGTTCTTGCAACGTCTATGTTCTTGAAGCCACCAGCACACTCGGGCACCGTTTCCTCGCCGGCATTCAGATCGGTGATGAAGCCTCCGCCGAACTTCTTCACTTCGGTGAAGGTGTGAGGCTCGCCGCCCTGGTCGGTTACGACAAGTGGAGTTCCTTTGCGGATGTGTAAAAGATCCGGCTCAAAGTCCCAGCCGGGGTCCGGAGTTCCGGCCTTGGCTTTGGCAAACAGATCGTTGAATGTGGTGGCAGCTCCCAGAGCAACGTTCTTGCAGAAGTCCGGGCCAATTGCCGCGTTAAAAGTGGATGGGTCGCATTCGTCGAGCGCGACGACCTGGGCTGGCACGGCCGGAGCTTGCTCTTTCTCCCGCTCTTGCGCCAACGCTGCCGTCCCCATTAAAGACATCAAACATCCAGCTAGCAGACCGAACTTCATAGTGATTCTCATACTGCTCTCCTTCTATTGTGGTTCAGGAATTGCGTCCGACGATCCGGCTGCGTGCCAACTACAGGTTCGCCGCGATTTTCCGTTCGTACGCTGTCTTGTTGGAATCACTGTTGAACGCAGAACGCGGATGCGTCAATCTTCCGCGGCTCCATCGCACCCCAAAGTTTCCTCCATTGCCAAATGATTGCAAAAAATAGACATTTGGCGCGCCCCGCGAGGATTCTCAAAGGTCAAGCTTGTGATAGCCTTCTTGCTATTCGTGGGGATTTGAAGTGTCCGCTCACACTCAGACCGCATGCTTGCTCCGTTTTGGCGCGTTCGAACTCGATACGCGGGTGGGAGAGCTCCGCAAGCGCGGCATCAAGCTTCGTCTTCAGGGCCAGCCTCTGCAGGTACTGGCGGCTCTGCTCCAGCACTCCGGCGATCTGGTAACTCGCGACGAGTTGCGCGCCCAAATCTGGCCGGCCGACACCTTCGTCGATTTCGACCACAGCCTTCACAACGCGATTGCGCGCTTGCGCGAAGTATTGGGCGACTCTGCCCAAAAGCCGCGTTACATCGAGACCCTTCCGCGCCGGGGATACCGATTCATCGGACAGGTTGAAGGACTTGAGCTTGAGGAACCGGAACAACCGGTCAGTTCCGACGACCCCGTCGAAGTGTCCGTCCCGGTGCCAACGAAAAAGGGACGCACGGCGTTGCTGTCAGCTACTCTGCTGGTCCTGGCTTCCATCGCCTCTGCCTTCTGGATGGTTCGTCCCGTGTCGCCGCGCGCTAGCGTTGCCGAAGATTTGCAGTTGCGCTCGCTAGCCGTTCTGCCGCTCGATAACCTATCAGGCGATCCGTCGCAGGAATATTTCGCCGATGGCATCACCGATGAGTTGATCACGGACCTCGCAAAAGTCAGCTCGCTGCGCGTGATCTCACGAACATCGGTCATGCGCTACAAGGGAACAAAAAAGACTCTGCCGGAAATCGCTCGCGAGTTGAATGTCGATGCGGTCATTGAGGGTTCAGTCGTCCGCTCCGGGAAGCGGGTACGGATCACCGCACAGTTGCTGCACGGGCCTACCGATCGTCATCTCTGGGCAGAGACCTATGAACGCGATCTGGGAGATGTGCTCCGCTTGCAGAGCGACGTAGCGCAGGCCATTGCCCAACAAGTACGCGCGCAAGTCAGCCCGCAGCAGCAGGCCCGATTCCGCTCGGCACGCACTGTAAATCCGGATGCATACGAGGCGTACCTGCAGGGTCGTTTCTATATGACGAACCTGTTCTCGAGGCCACAAGATCTCACAGCCGCGCGGAGCTATTTCGAACAGGCAATTCAAAAGGATCCAGGCTTTGCTCTGGCGTACTCAGGGCTGGCGGATTCGTATACGTATTCGGCATTCTTCCGCCAAGTGCGTGCGGACCTCGCCTACCGCTCTGCGAAAGACGCTATCCGTAAGGCTTTGGAATTGGACGACAGTATCGGGGAAGTGCACGATACGTTGGCGCTCCTGAGCTGGCGATTCGACTGGAATTGGAAGGCCGCGGAGGAAGAACTCAACCAGTCGATCGCGCGTGCTCCAAGTTACAGTTGCGCGCACGAGGATCGTACTCTGTACTTGAGCCAGATTGGCCGTCGCGAGGAAGCCCTGGCCGAACTCGCCAAAAGCTTGGAATTGGATCCAGGTCCCAGTTCAGCTATGACGGAATCGGGAACGTATTACCAATTAAGGGACTTCGATCGTCTGGTAGAAGCGAGCCAGAGAGGGTTGATGTCGAATCCGGGCGAATGGATTATGCATTTCTATCTCGGAATCGGATACGACGCCACCGGCAAACGAGTCCAGGCAGTCTCGGAATACCAGAAAGCGGTCGAACTGTCGGGTGCGAATCAGGATGCACTCGCCGCGTTGGCATACGGATACGTCGGTATCGGAAAGGTCGCGGAAGCCAGAAAAATTCTCCACGATCTGGAGCAGAAATCCGCGAGTGAGATTTCCCCATATGCTGTGGCCACGATCTATGCCGGCCTGGGCGAAAAGCAGAAGGCATTCGAGTTCTTGGAGAAGGCATACCAGGAGAGATCGGTTGAACTCTCCTGGTCCCTTAAGGCTGATCCACGATTGGATTCCTTGCGCTCCGACGCGAGATTCCAGTCGCTGCTGCGACGGGTTGGATTTCCCGCAATGGCATAGCTTGTTCTGATCCCGACCGGACACGGGGCTGTTTACTAATGGGTTAACAAGGCTATGTGCTTGAAGTACAATGTTTACAGCGCATAAGGTAGGTAATGTAGACGCGAATCTGGACTAGCTCTCTAGTAATCTTCCCGTAACAATGGCACATAAGTCATAGTCCTTTTTGGCTATGACCCACTTCCCCCAACCGCACCCCACTAAGCGCGCGGCCCGTGTGCAACTCGGCGGTTCCGTGCTCGCTGCCATCCGATTCGACGACGGCCAGCGTTCCCGAGGCAAACTTTTCTCCATCTCCGTCACCGGCGGACTGCTCAAGTTGACCAAACCGCTCAGCCAGGGCGACTTTGTCGAGATCGGCTTTCAGACTAAGGTCGGGACCGTGATCGGGATGGCAGAGATGCTGTCTCCGACCCGCAAGGCGACTGACGGCACACTGCAGCCGTTCCGCTTCATTGCGCTGGGCGATGATGATCATCGCAACCTGCGCATGGCGCTGCAGTCGGTGGCGGACCAGAGTTATCTGGCCATGAATCCCGGCCAGATGTCGGCTCCGAAGTCGTTGTTCTAAGACTTCGCCCGCGCCATCGCCCTTCGCCTTTCACGCTCGTTATACTGTTGCCGATGCCCATCGGCACAACGCGAGAAGTCATTACTCATTCCGCAGAGGAGACCACCGCCTTCGGGCGGACGCTGACGGGTCTGCTCGCTCCACCGAAGCTCGTCCTTCTGCGCGGTGACTTGGGAGCAGGGAAGACCACGCTCATCAAGGGAATCGCCGCCGCCTTCGAGGCTGCATCCGAAGAAGACGTCACCAGTCCTACCTTCACGCTGGTACACGAGTATCGCAGCCCGCGCGCAAATCTGTTTCACATCGATCTGTATCGAATCGATACGCCTCGCGAGCTGGACACCCTCGGGCTCGACGACCTCGTCAGCGAAAAAAGTATTCTGCTGATAGAGTGGGGAGAGAAGTTCTCGCGCTTTGTTCGCGACCGGGATATTGAAATAGCCATTGAGCGCCTGGGCGACAACGATCGAAAAATTGTTGTCTTCGGGTGCTGAGATTCATCCAACTTCTAAAGGTCGGTGCTGGGGCGCTGACGTCAGAAAGCCTGTACCGGAGGTCCGAAGCCCTGTTCTCGCTTGGCATCTGCGCGCCAGCGTCGTGGCCAGTGTTGTGTTACTTAGGTCTCGGAAAACTGCAGGCCGATGCCGTTCGTCTCATGGCTGTTGGTTGCGAATGAGACTTCCAGCAAGTGGGATGTGGTAAAGACAATAACGATCATGAACCACTGGACTACCCCAATCTCAAGCGTAGCACTCGCGAGCCTCGTGCTCTCACTGGGAGCCTTCGCGCAGAATCGTGTTACATCGGAATCCAACTATATTCGGACCCAAGGCGATTTCTCTGAAACTGGCCGGCTCTACGCGCTGCTGCCCCAGGCGCCGTCGCAGGTAAAGGCGCAGCAGGATGCGCAAACAAAGGCAGAACAAGAAAAGAAAGTTGAGGAAAAGGAACAATCGGAACGAACCTTGGGCGTCGTACCCCGCTTTGGCACAACTGATCGCATGGACGCTCCCCCGCTGAAAACCAGCCAGAAGTTTAGATTGTTCGCCAAGACTGCGTTCGATCCGGTGATCGTGGTCATTGCCGCGGCCCAAGCCGGTGTCAGCCAGGCGGACAACCAGTTCAAGCAATATGGCCAGGGAGCTGAGGGCTACGGCAAGCGTTTCGGTGCTGCTTACGCCGACCAGGTCTCGAGCGGGTTCTTCCGTAACTTTCTTTATCCGACAATCTTCAAACAGGATCCGCGATACTTCCGACTGGGGCATGGCGGATTTGTTCATCGCTTCGGGTACAGCCTCGCGCAAGGAGTCGTTTGCCACACGGATAGTGGCGGGCGCGCTTTCAACATTTCAAACGTATTGGGAGCCTTCACGTCGGGAGGACTCTCCAATGTGTACTATCCCTCGAACGATCGTGGATTCGCATTGACGATGAGCCGCAGCGCCCTGGCGGTGGCTTACGCTGCGGGAGGCAACTTGTTGAGTGAATTCTGGCCCGATATCCGGCGTAAAAGACCAAAAAACAAGTAAAACACGGCTCGCGACGCCACGACGAGCTGTCCCGCTCGGGACTCCGCGTTGCGTACAACACCCTAGGTACTCTTTTCCTTCCCGCCAAGAAATCCGATCCTCTTCGTGTGCATCTAATGGGTTCTAGCAGCCGGCAGAAAGACCCCGAGGACAGGGTCGACCGTAGGAGGGTTTGCTACCCCAGTCCGTGATCGAAGGGAGGAGTGTTGGTTTGATGGCACGTGGAGTACTCCATACCGAGATTGGCAGGTTCGCGAAGGTGAATCGAAAATTGCTGATTCGTGTTGCCACGGTTCTGCTCATTTGCGGTGCTATAGCGAATGCGCAGAGCGCAACGCCTGCTGGGACTGATGCGTCGCAGACCACGGACAAAGGAAACATCGTCGGGACAATCATGGATCAATCAGGATCGGTGGCCGCTGGGGCGGTCGTACGGCTGACTTCGGCAGATAAGTCATTCTCGCGAGAGGTCGTGTCCGGAGATAACGGTCAATACTCCTTCTCAAACGTTCCTCCCGGCCGGTTCGACCTGTCGGTCAACTCGACGGGATTTGGTGACAAAGCCTTCAGCGCAGAATTGGCGCCCGGCCAGACGTACCTCGTGGCGCCCATTGTTCTTTCGGTCGCCACCGTAGTGACCGGCGTTAGGGTGACAGTGGATCCCGTGGAGGTGGCTACCGAAGAGGTGAAGGAACAGGAACACCAGCGCGTTCTCGGGTTCATCCCCAACTTCTATGTCACCTACCATCCCGACGCACCGCCGCTCACAACAAAACTGAAATATAAACTGGCGTGGAAATCGAGCACGGACCCCGTCAACATCTTCGGGACCGCGTTCTTCGCAGGATTGCAGCAAGCCGGTGACGAATACCCGGAATTTGGACAAGGCGCGCAGGGCTATGGCAAGCGCTACGGGACGGCTTACGCGGACGTCATTGCATCTACGTTCCTCTCTGGGGCGTTTTTCCCGTCTCTTCTGAAGCAGGATCCTCGTTATTTTTACAAGGGCAGCGGCAGTATGCGTTCCAGGATCTGGCGAGCGGTGAGCAACTCCGTCATCTGTAAAGGCGATAACGGGCAGTGGCAAGCCAACTACTCCAATATCGCGGGATCGTTCGCGGGGGCCGCCATCTCATCTACGTACTACCCGACCACGAATCAGGCATCGGTCGTTCTTTCGAACGGGTTCATCAGAATGGGCGAGAGCTCCCTGGCCGGAGTCATGCAGGAATTCGTTGTGCGCAAGTTTGTGAGGCAATCAAAGCGACAGGCGATGGACCGCCCAGAGACAGAGGAGTCCCGCACGAAAAGCGCTTCCGATCAGTCACCGAAGTTGCCTTAGTTAACTCTACTGGTCGCTTAACGGGATGCCCCGGGTGATTCCGGGTAAAGGACAGGCGACGGGTGCGCTCCACTCCCGGACTATGGAGAGCAGGAGGGCCATCGCGAAGAAGACGAACGCGAGATGGCGAGTTATTTTCATCAGATATTCAGCCCTGCTGTGGGGCAGTTGGCTTGAATCCCATAATATTGTAACCGCAGTCGACGTAGAGGGTTTCTCCCGTAATGCCGGAACTCGCGTCTGAAGCGAGAAATACGCCGGTCGATCCCACCTCGGCGACTTCGACATTCCTCTGCAGCGGAGCGGTTTCGCGGTGCGCCTTCAGCATGTCGCTGAGCCCCGAAATGCCTCGTGCCGCCAGCGTCTTAATGGGCCCTGCAGAAATCGCGTTCACGCGGATCTTCTTCTTCCCCAGGTCGAAGGCCAAATACCGGACGCTGCACTCCAGTGCCGCCTTCGCAACCGCCATCACGTTGTAGTGGGGGACGACCTTTTCCGCGCCGTAGTACGTCATCGTGATGATGCTGCCGCCATCTTCCATCAGCGGAGCGGCGGCGCGTGCAACGGCGATTAACGAATAGACACTCACGTCGTGGGCCACGCGAAAGCCCTCTCGGCTGGTATTTATGAACTCGCCTTCTAGTTCAGCGGCGGGTGCGAACGCGACGCTGTGCACCACCACGTGCAATTTCCCGTAGCGCTTCTTCAGTTCAGCAAAGGTGCGCTCGATATCCTCGTCCTTGGAGACATCGCACATGAAGCCCTCGGCGCCGGGCAGGGAGTCGATCAAGTCCTTGGCCTCTTCGGCAAGCCGCTCGTTCTGGTACGTAATCGCGAGCTTCATCCCCGCGGCGTGCAGACCCTGCGCTATTGACCACGCAATTGAGCGCTTGTTCGCAACTCCGAATACGACGGCATTCCGGCCTTCGAGGTGAAAGGACATAGGAGAGTCTCCAGGATCGTTGGTGAACTGGAAAGGATATCAGAGGGGAAACGCTGCGAGCTTTGAGCTCCGAGCAGAGCTAGTCGAACAAATCGACTTGCGACAATACGAAGCTTATGGCGACGCGTTCGACGTTGCTGGTTCTGGCGACTCAATGGGCCAGGCCGAGCTCACGAAAGCTAGAACATAAACCGCGCCGATAATGGCGAAGCCTCCCGCCAAGCTGACTTTCTGCGCCATCCATCCGACGGTCAGGCTGATCGTTATTTGCAGAAACGTCCCGACAAAATAGAAAGCATTTTGCACGCGCCCCATGAAATGCTTTGGCACCTGTTCCATCAGGCTGGTGTTCATGGCGACGCCACTCAAGCCACGCGCGGACCCCATGATCCCGTAGAGAAATACTGCGATCGGCAGCATGCGCGAGAAGGGTGAAAGCGTCATACAGCACGCGAGAAATCCCATCGACACAGCAATCGCCGTGCGCGAACCCATGCGAGCGATCATCCAGGGTGCATACAACGCGCTCAGAAAAGCTCCGATCCCCCATCCACCATTGAGCCAGCCATAGCCCACTGCTCCCGCGTGGAAGACTCGATCACTGAGCGAGGGCGTAACAACCACGCCGGTCAGCATGGCGCCCAGGAATAGAGCCCAACTCAGGCCAAGCAGAACCACTCCGGGGCGCTCGCGGAGAAATTCAATACCTTCCCACAGCTCGTGCCAAAAGCGCCGCTCGGCTTTCTCAGCGGCGACGATGTCGGCCTTGAGTTCCTCCGGTCGCGGCACCACGTGCTTGCCCTTGCGCACGCCGAAGTAGCACAGGAACGACACTAAATAGGTCGTGAAGTCGATGAGCAGAACGCCGCCCAGGCCGATGTGGTTGTAAACGAATCCAACAATCGCGCCAGCCATGAGCCAGCCGCCCTGGATTCCAGCCAGCAGAAACGTGTTGGCTTCCATGAACTGGCCTTCAGGTGTGAGTTCCTGAATGAGCGCAGTGATCGTAGGCCAGAACATCCAGAAACCGGCAGCCACCAGGGTGTTCATCAGGTAGAGCTGCCACACCTTCACCGCGCCGCGGAAAGCCAGAACTGCGACGATCAGAATGACGATGGCACGCGCAGCATCGAGCATCATGACCAGCCGGCGACGGTCTTCGCGATCGATAATGACCCCAGTGAAGGGAAGCATCAGCATAGCGGGCAAGGTCTGCAGGACGGCGAGCGTTCCCAAAGCCATCTCGGAATGAGTGGCCTGCAGGATGTGCCAAGCGACGGCAGCAGAGTTCATCCCGCTGCCCAGCATCGAGACCACGTTGGCCAGAAGAACAAAACGAAGGGCCCGCTTTTGCAGGATGGCGCGCATTGCATCAACTGTAAATCAACGCTCGTTCAAAGTTTTCCGCAGCGTTCCAACGCCGTTAACCAACGCGGGACCGAAAGCCGATGGTCACTTTGTCCGGTGATCTCAACCCTTGTCTTGGCGCGGCAACGGCGCTAGCATGGCGCCCGAAAGGGGAGCTCGCGCTCCACTTGGGAGGTTGGCCGATGAAATTCAAGTTCGGCATACTGCTGATAGTTGTTTTGGTGCTGGCCTCGTTCTCGCAGGCCCAGATTGATCGCATCGTGATTCCGGCCGGAACTCCGGAAGACCAATCGATCCAGGAAATTTCCAAGGAGACCGACGCGCAGAAGAAAGTTGCGCTATATCAGGATTTCCTGCAGAAATATTCGTCGAACCCTGCAGCCGTCGCTTTCGGCAATTGGCAGATTTCGCAGTCCTACCAGAGTGGCGGAGATCTTCCGAAGGCGCTTGAGTTCGGTGACAAAGCCCTGACGGCATCGCCGCACAACCTCGACATCCTGGTTTCACAGGCGGGAATTGCGCAGCAGTTGAAGGATGACGCAAAGATCATCGACTACGCCGAGAAGGGCGGAATGATCTACGAAGGCATCGGTAAACAAGCCAAGCCGGAGGGAGTCAGCGACCAGGAGTTTGCAACGCGCACCACGTCGGAGAAAGACGCGGCGAAGACTTCGCGTGATTTTCTGGAGAGCGTGGGCTTCAACGCAATCGCCGACGAGAAAGATGCCAAAAAGCGCATGTCGTATATCGAGCGCTTCACGGGAGCCTTTCCAAGTTCGCAATTCCAGGAGCAGGTGTCGCAATACGCCATGTATACGCTCGGCCCCGGGCAGTTGAATGACCCGGCTCGTTTGGTGACTTTCGGCGAGAAAAGTTTGGCAGCGAATCCAAATAGCATGCCGGCGCTCTTGATGCTGGCAAATACTTACGTCGAAGAATCCAAGCCGGCAAACTGGGGGAAGGCTGTGACGTATTCGCAGAAGGTCATCACGTTGGCCAAAGGGAACGAGCCAGATGCGGATCGCACTCGCAAGCTCTCGGCCGGCGTGGCGCATTCGACTTTGGGCTATGCGTACATGAAGCAGGACAAAACAGCGGCTGCCATCCCGGAATTGAAGTCGGCATCGGCCCTGCTCAAAGGACAGGACGACGTAGCCTACGCAACCGCGTTGTATCGGCTGGGATACGCCTACGCAAAGACCAACAAGACGACGGACGCTCGCGAAGTCCTGAGCGAAGCGGTAAAAATTGACGGACCGCTGCAGCAGCCCTCGAAAGAGTTGCTGGAGAAGGTGAACAGCGCCAGATCGAAAGGGAAGTAGCTCGCAGAGATGAAAGGTTACTTGCGAACGGCATAGTGCACCTTAAGCACGCCGTCGGCAAACTTCGTGCTGGAGATCAGCTTCAGAGGCACCGTGCGCTGGCCGGGTGCGATCAATGGAATGCCCTCGCCGATGAGCGTGGGGATCACGTGAATCATGAACTCGTCGATTTCTTTTTCGTCGAGAAATGATGCAATGATCTCTGCGCCGCCCATCATCCAGATGTACTTCCCGTTTTCCTTACGTGAACGAGTTGCGTAGGCCTTTACTGGCCCTTTCACGAATTTCAATGCCCGGCAACGGCGCCGGCCGTGCATTACGCGTAAAGACATAGTTCTTCACTTTGGTGTCGAAAGCCGACCCGGGCACGCCTTTCTTTTGAAAATCCAGCGCGACATCGCATGTTTTCCTGCCCCATAAGATGGTGTCGATCGATTGATAGAACTTCCGCATGCCGTAGTGGCCCTTTGGAGCCGGACGATCAAGCCAGTCGACCGAGCCGTCGCGCCGGGCGATAAAGCCGTCCGCGCTGGTGGCAATGTAGACAATGATCTTGCGCTTAGGGGCCATGAGCACAAATCCTAACTCGGGTAAAAGTGGATCGTCCATTCGACGATGGAGAAAGCCATCCGCAAGATACGGGATCAGAGGTTTTGCCGCGAGCTACGGCTTGGCGAGAGCGTCCGAGAGCAGGTGTGCCTTCACAGCCAGCTTATAAGCGCGTTGCAGGTCACCGGCTGCGTCCGCAGTTTTGACTTGTTGCATGAAGCGCTTGATTTGCGTGACGGTATCCTGCTCGTCTTTGGAGAGCTGACGACCGGAAAGCTTCTGCAGCGACGCATCAGTGGTGGCCAGCAGCTTGTTGGTCGTTTCTCGCTGGTGCGCCGCCTGCTCTTCAGTCATGCCCTGAGCCAATTGGGTTGTCGGCTCAACCGTGCCCCCTCGGTGGATCACTTTTTTCTGAGGCTCTCCTCCATCCCCTGCGGAGTGCTTTTTGCGGCTCGCAGATTTCTTGGGCGGAGGTGCATTTGCATCGGCCGACGGCGGTTTAACGGAGTCAGACGCCGTGGGCGCTTGACCCGCACCAGGAGGTTGAGTTTGATCCTGCGGTGGCGCGGTCGGCCTGGCGTCTGGCTGTGCTTCGGAAGGATGAGCGGGGGTATCGGACTTGGGAGGTTGCTGGGCTGGCTCTTGATAAGACGCGGCCGCATTGTCGAATGACAAAGGCCCGCCGCCCACATGTCCGCTGGCAGACACGTGTAGCAGCGCGCACAGTCCGAGTATGCCGGCCAGATACATACTTATCCTGTGATGCGGACCAGACAAAACGTGAACCCGCTTAATTTTATGACGTCCGGGATGGTTTGGGAAGCGAGCTATACGGGCCCCCAGGTTGGGTTTCCGGGCACCGGCGCAGAGGAGAGCATTCCGGGAAGGGTACTTCAAGGATCGGCGCAACGAGATACTTTGGAACCTACCGCGTGCGCGCCGCAACCTCGCGCGCCGCATCGAGCGTGGATTCCGTCAGCGGGAGACACAGTCGGAACTTCGTGCCCTTGCCTTCCGCGGTTTCAAAGTCGACTGAGCCATAGTGCCATTGCATGACCTGGTAGGTCTGCGCCAGACCGATGCCGCTGCCGCCTTTTTTCGTGGTGAAGTAAAGTTCGAAAATCTTTTCTTGTGCTTCGCGGGGAATGCCGTCGCCTGTGTCCTGAATCTCGACCACGACCATGCCCTCTTCTCGGCGAGCGCTCATCGTCAACTGGCCGCCCGCGCTCATCGCCTGCACGCCGTTGATGACCACGTTTAGAAATGCCTGCTTCATGAAGTCGAGGTCGGCCTTCACGGGCAACGGAGAGTCGGGAAGATTGCGGACGATGGCGACGGCGTGTTGATCGGCTTCGGGAGCGGCCAGGGAACCCACTTCTTCGAGGAGTCGCCGCAAATCAACCTCCTCCAACTTGAGGTCGCGCGGGCGGGTGAAGTCCACCAGGATCTGGACCACGCGGTCTAAGCGATGAATCTCGCTCCCGATGATGTCTACGTGGCGGCGGGTGCCGGGATCCATCTGCTGCAGTTTGCTCTGCAGCAGGTGAAGGTGCAGTACGATCGCATTGATGGGATTCTTGACTTCGTGGGCCACGCCCCGCGTCAGACGTCCGCTGGCGGAAAGGCGGCGCGACATCTCGATCTCATCCTCCAACCGGCGCACGGTTTCGGTATCTCGGATGATCAGCAGCGCACCAATCTGGGTGGTTTTTTCCTGTATGAAGTCGAGGGAGACCTGCACCCGACGCCCGTTGGCTGATTCGATCTCGCGCTGCATCAGCGGACGCCTCCGCTCGAACGCATCAAG
>Ga0209811_10000050_pt1 | contig 52666 bp, 75 predicted proteins | sample Coa_R1_6_FD_187161 | JGI IMG/M metagenome (GOLD analysis project Ga0209811, IMG submission 187161) | Surface soil microbial communities from Centralia Pennsylvania, which are recovering from an underground coalmine fire. - Coalmine... | ecosystem: Environmental > Terrestrial > Soil >... | reverse complement strand
ATATGCTTTGACTCCGCTCTTCTGATTAACAGTCCACTCATAGGGGCGCACAATCAAATCAACATTGATGATGTCGGCCCAATCGAGCATCTCAATTGAACCTTCATCAAGGTTGGTGCGGCCACGGGAAGTAATCAACACTATTCGTGGCGGGCGGCCTTTGAAATTAACTGAAACTGGCAGATATGCCTGCGGAGCTTCTTCTTCCTCTTCGCTACGAGGACGAAGCCATTTGACGTTCCAGTTATCTTCGGCCATTGTCTGTGCAACTTGTTCGTCTAGGAGAACCGCGAAATTACGATCTCCTTCTCGATTATACTGGCCCTCCTTTCCCGAGAAATTTCGAAAGATAATCCGGACACCTTCCATCAAGACGGTGTTATCATTTGGTGGCATCAATCACTCCTCACAAAACGCGGGCACTTTGATATTTTGTCTACGCGCAATTTGCAGTGAGTCATAGAGAAAATCATAGGAACCGGTTTCACCAATAAGTAATTCACCTCCACGAAAACCGTATAAATCTTCTGGGTGAATAATTAGATGAATTGTCTGAGGATCAATACCACGTTGATGAGCGATCAAATAACGCTCTTCGTGTGTTCCACCAACTAAGAATAATTGCATCATGAGACAAACTCCTGGAAGGAACCGAACTTTTCGATTGTTTTTATTGCGTCATCTTTGAGCTTCTCGAAATATGACACGTCGATTTTCAGATCTGGCATCGATTGAGCAATTTCGGCCTCAATCCAGCGATGACCTTTAGTACCTGTTACCGCGTAATACTTTTCATCTTTGACGCGATAGAGGGTGCCACCTCCTTCTTGAACAGGTACAAACCGCCCAGAGCGGCCAACGTGACGCATGTTCTCAATAGAAAGTTCTTCATCTTTGTCGTGTTCCTCTCTATCTAGGTACATAGTTCCCTGAACCACGTTCTTACTTTCGCAGAAGTCGTCAAAAGTAAGCGCTTCTCCAGAGAACAGAGTTTTAAAAATATATGGATGTTGAAACTGAGAACCAACAGCAGTCCATTGACCATCCTTATAAGCAATATAGACTGCGTCGTTGACAAGGCATATCTTTTCATAGGTTATCTCGTGTTCAAACTCGTAGCCATAACGAGCTCCATGTTCTTTGACGAAATCAATCACATGTGTATCTGCGGAATGAGCATAGGGAAGCTTGACTGAGTCCGTCTTAATATGGACAACGGAATAGAAAGCATCTTTGAGGTCGTTTTTCAAATCAATCATATAGAGAGCACCACGCTTGGCAACAATATTATCTTTATTGCGATAGTCTTTGAATGGATTAGGAAATGAAGCTGAGGTTAATCCATAGACACTATTGATCACAATTTTCAAGGCAAATGCCAGCTTGTCTGCTCCATCTTCATTTTCGAGATAGGGGGCTAAACGACCATCTATCATTTTTCTAGCAGTGCCGAAGTCCCTTCGTTTAATGGCCAATCGAGCTGATTTGAGTTCACTGAATTTTGCGGTATACTTACCAAAAAGATTGAGAATTTCGATCGTGGTGGGATGCATCGAAGCGATGTCAAGCAAAGCAACGTCAGCATAAATTCCAGGTTCGGCGTAGACATAACCACCTTCCCCTGGGTCTTCTCCACGATACCAACTCTTTCCAGCATCGAAAGTATAACCGGCAAATTGTTCACTAAGATCGGTATAGACAAAATATTGTTGAGGATTTTTATCATCTCCAAATATGATCTTCGCTGTATGTCTTTGCGTAGTATCATTAACCGTTAAACCACTGAGCTCAGCTAGGATTTGCCGAGCGACGAAATCCTCCCAACGATCTTCTAGCACGGATTCAGTTGCTCGAACATCGTTGACACAATATTCAACCACTCGGGGCCAATCCTCTTCAGCTACCGGCTGATCCAAGGGCAAGTCCAATTCCATATGATGAATACCTAGATCAATCTCAAATTTCTTCAAGCTTTGTTTAATTGAACTGAAATCCCATACGTCAGCATAGGAGAGATTATATGCCTGAGCAAACATCACATTACGGTTGTTATCGACAACTATCTTGTGAGCTAAGTCATATAGTTGCTTAATACTATAACCCAACACGGCCGCATAGAGAATATGATTATCGAAGCGACGATTGTAGAAACCCACCAGTTTTAGTTTAGTCAAGTTCTCAACTTCTGCCTGAGTGGGATTGATCATCCTAACGACTGTATCGCTGCCACGAAACTTCCAACAGATAACGAATAGATTTGGATACACCTCAACGTCAAATATAGCCATCCGTTCATCATCCGTTGGTACAGTTGAGTCCGGACCTAACTCTGGCTCGGATTGAAATTTCATCGTTTGCACAGTCTTCAAGCAGGTCGAGGCTTGATGAGTACTATTATTGGCAAACGCTAAAATACGTGGCCGTAGATCCGTAACATCGTATTTCAAATCAGATTCATAGGCCTCCTCGAGAATATGGGCTATGAAATCAACCGAAGGCTTAGTTCCAGGATGAATTTCTTTCCGAAGATTTCGCTCGATTAGCTGTCTAAGACCTTTTTCACTAGTAATAGTCTTAGCCTTAAGCATCTTCTCCTTCTTCTGCTTAAGCGGAAGTCCACTATCTATCGAGGCGATTGGAACTGCGTTACAGCGAGATAATCGTCGTCGTAATGACGCATCTCCTGTAAACACTTTAACCTCAATTCCCTCGGAATATACAAGGGCCAACTCCGTTGGATCTCCGCCATATTCGTAATGAAGGTGTACACCCGTGCCCGACTTGCTGAGCTCTGCATAAGTTGCTGGCCATTGGCTAGCCGCTTCGAGATTACGCTCAAGTTGGTTATGTCCATCTGTCGCCTTCAGATCGAAGTCAATGACGATCAGTTTTTCGGGTACTCTGACATAGTGTAATTTCGATGTATCAATATCTGAAAGTCTAGTTTTGACATTTACCCATTTTTGAGAAGGGACTTCCTCCTTGTTCGCCAACTGAGCCGGTTGTCCGGAAAACTCGGCGTCAAAGAGTGACTCTGTCTCATCCATCACCAATGAAAACGCGGGCAAATCATCATCACTTTCGATTGGCGCTTTGAACTTCTCCGCATTGAAACCGCGGTATAAGCTGCGGACCATTTCGCCATCCACTTCGCCTCGATCTTTGAAATCGTCAAAGTAATCACGAAGCTCTTCGCGGATTTTGTATTGCGGCAAGGGACGGTCAATCCCACTTTCCAAACAGAATTCCTTGTACAAACCGTATGCCTGCTTCAAAGTCGTGTAATTTTGTGACTTGAAGACGTCGTAATATGATTCGATGAAGTTGAAGAAGACATCGGTTTGTAACATCATTTCCAATGGGCGATAACTGTTGTAGTAATTTTTACCCATTGCTAAATATGCCAACTGACAATGAGAAGCGATCGCTCCTAATTCAAACTCAATCTGACTCAACAAAGTGTTGTAATGCCTAACCGGAATTTTTACGCCTGTCGGATGAATATCAACCAAGCGACGAATGATTCCCGATTTGGCATCCGTGATTTTCACAGGCTGGTTTGTACCGATAAATAGCAATGCATCGGCTCGTGCAGTATAACTCGGCTTGTATTTCTCGTTCATCATCATCTGTTCGTGAGAAACGATTGAATTTAACCGAGTATTATCCTCAAGTTTGGACAGATCACCATCATGTTGAATAGCCACTAGGGGATTATGCTTGAAGGCTTCTGTAGAGAATGAACTGTCGGCACGCCCTAACGCTTTGCCGTCAAAAGTAGTAGTATAGCCTTCAAACAATTTATGCAACACATTTAAAATCGTGGACTTACCGGATCCAGCTGGGCCATAGAACACAAAGAATTTTTGAATCTTCTTTGAATCGCCAGCCACAATGGATCCGATAGCCCATTCGATTTTGGCTCGTTCTTCTACAGAGTATAACGTTCCAACGAGCTCCTCCCACGCCGAAATATCACCTTCTCCCAAGGCGTAGCTCAGCGTTCTACTTGCGTAGTCTGTTTTCTTTACCTCCGAATTCGAAAACAGAACTTTAGCATCTAGAGGTCGGCTGTTATCACTGATATTCGCCAGGAATTTTCTAAATAGCGCCCAGCTGTTACTTTGAAACGAGCGCATGTATTTGACTATGTAGTTTATTCCTGTCTTTTGTCGCAACCTATCAGCTTCGGTTTCTAGATCTTCATCTACCAACCGCTGAACATCATACTCGTCACGAGACCAAAGACCTTTTTCTTCATCCCAAATAGCATAAAAGGTCCGTCCTTGAACCATCAGATCCTGAGAACGTCCGACGATAAAGTCCGGGTACAATTCCATACCCTTATCCTTGGTTTCTCTAGAGAGGATCTGATAAAAATCCATCAAACCCCCCTTCTCAAGGGTTGGGATTTTTTAATCGTGAATCTCGTTGACGTAGGCCTGCATCTGGAACCAAATATCGATCTTGGTCTGATTGGCCTGGGGGTATTTGAGAGGGAAGAACCCCCCACTTCCATCTGGCGCATACGTTCGCCAAATCAAAGCTTCCAGAATATCGTCTACCCTGTTTGCTTTCCCGTTTGTAAATGGATCGGATGCTTTGTTCAAACGAAGATTTTCAATCAGATGCCAAGCCCATTGTCTGGCTTCACCACCGGCATTGAATGCAGTTCTGCGACTAAGAGCAATCAACACCTCGAGAATCGAAACGCCAAACTCGAACTTATGACGAGTTCCATTCAAGAACTCAACCCGCAAATCTCGACCATCGTTTAGACGATCGTCATCGTGCGGAATAGTCCAGACAAACTCGGTGTCATGCATTCGTTGGAACAAGTCGTTGTACGTATTTCTACTCCGAATCTCAATTTGTGACACTAGCCATTCGAAGTAGTCACGCTCAATCTGGCTCGCCATTTTCATGTCCTAGATGCTCTTGTTCTGTTGCAGGAATAAAAGTTAGCTCTGTACGACAAATTTCATACATCATTTCGACGACGTCATTTCGAACAAACAAGACGTTAAGATCGTCGGTTCCGTGTCCAAATCGGGTCAGATTTTCCAAACCGACCATTGCATCTGGAGCATCAACCGGCAACTCATCTTCATCAGTAAGAACGTTGTCACCTGCGTAATAGGTGAGTGTTGCTTTTTCGTACTCATCTTCGTTCATGAAGAACTCGTCCTGATGAATAATATACGGCTGCTCTCGAGATCGTTGGGCCAATTCCTCTGGATAATTCCAACCTTCGTTCTTATCCTTCTCACCATCTGCAGTTCGTTTAGCCAGATGATGTTGAGAGAAATGATGCTCCGATGGTTCACGAACTGGAACTGGCGGTCGTGTAGGTCGAACGTCTATTTCCTCTACGTGATATCCCCGTTCTTCAACTACCTCTTCGAGAGTAGGCTTTTCCTTAGCAATCCGAACGGAGTCTGCCTGTTCTCGATACAGTTCTCTGATCTTCTCTACTTCAGCTTCGCTCGTTGCGAATGCTTCTGCTCTAATCTTCTCTCGATTAATACGATAACCAATGTAAAAACCAATAGCAAGTCCAGCGCCAAGACCACCAAGGATAAATCCCACCCCTCTTGCATCTATTCTGCGAGTAATTGTGGCGGCTTCTTCAAAATGAGATGCAGCACCTTCAAGACCTTCCGCCACCTCTTCTAGAACCTGTTCAGTTAATTGCTCCGCTGCCACGAAAGTGCCTCCGTATGTTTAGATTCGATCTTATCGTAGATCACACCATCAACATTGAAGTCAAGTAGAATCGTTCCTTCATGGCCATTAACAAAATCACGAACTCGATCTGAATCGTCGTCAAAGATACCGAAGTCAACATAATTGTCGGTGCTACCATCTCGGGTTAGAAGCCAACCCACCACCGATCCAGCTTTTGAGCGAGGAACTCCGATCATGTCATACACCTCATTCAAAAAGACATGACCACGAGAATGAAGTAGATCGTTGGCATAACTCTGTTGACACTTGAGAAAGATCAAATTATACTCGGGCTCTTTGCTCCAGTTGGTTGAAGTAGGATCAAAGAAACGAGCATAAATCGACGGATCATCAAGCGAGACTCGTGTAACCGTCTTCGTTTCATTTGTCTCTGGATCTACAATTTCCACTTCTCGAGTGCCGTAACGGAAATTGCGATCTTCTTCCTCACCGTACTTTTCGATTACTCGAGCTCGATACTGGTTAAATCCTTTTTCGAGCGCAACATAAGCTGCAGTCAAAGCCGCGTTACGTTGAGACAGAATGTTGTGAGAGCGCGTCAAGGCAGCAATCGAAACTCCACCCAAAATAACCGCCGGAGCATATAGCTTGACGACTCTTATACCAGTTTGAGCACGAATAAGCGTAACGTCTTTGCGACGATCTACTTCGCTATAGTCGTCGTGCTGAAGCGTTTTGGCAATACTAAGCTTGGCCTGTGCTTGATCCAAAACCGCATCCATCTTCAAAGTTGCTCGACAAGCTAGAACCGTACTTCCCACCATACCGACAATGCCCGCTCCAAGTAGAACTTCTGGAGAAGCTTTTTGAACGAGCAAAGCGTTACGGCCGACCATTCTGCCGATCGCTGCCGGAACGAACTTCATCTTTAACTCCTTAAAATAGCGTCAATTGCTTGGGTGATACTTCTTCCTTGAAATATGGCGTTTCGCCAGTATATGGTCGTGAAGCTCCCAAGGAACCATCGGGTCGTTTAACTACTCTGACTGGTTCTTCTTCGCCTTGCATTCTCAGATAAATTGCTACTACTTGTTCATAAGACATTCGATCTACTCTTCTTGCCCAAGTAGTACTATGCGGATACCGTTCTTTCAGGAAGCTGCGGATACTGTTTTCGTTCACGCACCACCTCAGCCAATTGGTTGCGGTTCTGGAAGATCCAAGAGGTAACCGTCACGAGTTCTAGAAACTCCGGCCCCGCGAATATCCGTCCAACCCCACTTATGATCGGTATGATTAGAGGCAAGTCCGACCAATTCGTAAAGATCTGCAACTGTTGCTGATTCATAGCGACTCACCAGGTCAAATAGTCGGTCGATTACTTCTTCGGCTTCAGTTCTTGAATCCAAGAGAATTTCATCGAAATCGTGTCGAGCACGTGCTTGACGACTGATCACTCTTTGCGGTGCGGGCATATACGAAGATGATCTACTGGCTCCCATTGGTCCCGAATAACGACTGTAATTAACGTAACCCAGTGGACCTGACGATGGAGGCTGTGATCCTCGATAACGACGAGATTCTCCATAAATCAGTTTCTCCAAACCACCCTGAATGGCATCGAGAACCATATCTCTTGCCATCGGAAGTACGACATCCATCACCGCATATCGAAATGCTGTCTTAGCATCACCGGCAATAAACGTTTCCGAGAATTTCTTACGAAGAGATTTCTTTCGTCGAACAGTTTCGCCCGAAGTGACACGTTCGATATGCTTATCGGGCTCACTTCTTTTACTTGCATCACTGTTGGGCGGAAATTCCGAGCTCTCCATGTAAGTCCTTAAATTGGAAAAAGAAAAAGGAAAAGTCCAAGTTTTGGACTCTTCCCTTTGTACTACTTAGCGGCTTCTTCAGCCGTCTCAGCTTTCCGACTGGCGAGCCAATCTCTCAGCTGAGTGGCCTGGTCTTCGATGTAATCAGAAGACTGTTTGACCATGACACCAGCCAGCGCAGCACCTCCGACCCAGACCTTAACTGCTTGCGCAGTGGTCTCGACATTGGTGTTGTTCTGAATGATGTCAGAGACAATCTTCGTCACACCCAAACCAGCCACCAACTGAGTAGACAGCTTGACAATCGCAAATGCGTTGTTCGACATGAATACTCCTAAAGTAGTGGGGTTTCATTATAGTACGTGTTTACTCTGCGAAAATACCCCGGTATTTAAGTTTGACTCTCAACGTCTGGTGCCAAAACCACTTCTCCAGCTTGGATACGATCGCCAAGCGTTGCAAGTTCTTCTCTCGACATTCTTGCTATATCGGCTCTACCTAAAACAGTCGGTTCCGGAGTAGGAACCGGAACTTCAGGAGCTGGAACCTCAGGAGCTGGAACCGCTTCGAGCTCTGGCTTAGGTTCGGTTTGTTCAGTTTGCTCAGTTTGTGTAATTTGTGCTAGCTTAGCGGCTTCCTCAGCCATTCCTGCTGGAATGACATTGTTAACAAACACAACCGCAGCATCGGTATCCGTGACCAATTCCATGAACAAAGTAGAATAAGCCTCGGTTGATTCAAATTCATCTCGTAGCGTTTGATTCTTGACGAAACGTCGACCATCTTCTGAACGTACACCATACGAGCTCAAAATAATGTTCTTAAATTCGGCAATAATGCTCTTACCATCTTCAGCTGCAATAATTCGCTCTAACGCTGCAGACAGACCGCCTTCATGACTCAACTCGAGTTCAACTAGCTCAGCTTTGGACAGATGGAAGAAAAAATCTTCACTAACTGTCTCGCCGTTGAAATCCTCGTAAGTAATCGTCTTTTTGAGCACGCCTTATTTATTCCTTTCTTCCGAACATTCCTTGAAGCATAACGAGCTTTTTTGCAGCTTCTTCATCACCATCTAGAGCTTTTTGAGCAATGGCATGAAGATTCCGCAAGGATTCTTCGTAATATGGTGGACGCAAGCCTTCACTCAAGATCGGAAGACCTAGTGCCAATGCAGTATTCTCAAGTTGTTCGAGCGTTGGTTCGCTCACTACCGCATCCCTTCCAAACCTGCAATCACAGTACAGTGCTCGAGATCTCCATCGCAACCTCGAGGCCATCCTCTTCAATCATAGTGCCGTGCATAGTCCGGGAAAGGGGGATTCTCGAAATCAATCGCCATGCATGGTCGCTGATCAGAAGACAACGTTGCCGAGAGCCTCACTTTGACGTGTTCGTTCGCATTCCAACCGACATTGTCCGTGTACGTCGTCGGTGGCAGCCCGAGCTCATCGTAGAACTCACTTGCGCTAGCTGACATAAAGTTATTCAGATCGTGATTGATCTTATTCTCAGCACGCTTGATATTCTCGACCGTGCTTGTGAAATATCGCCCAGTCAGCATGTCATAACAGAGAACCTCACCAGAACCGGCAATAATTATTTCTCGACCTACCGGCTGCTTATCGACCCGATCCTGAGCGATCTCATCACGAACAGCTTGTTCCTGCTTTTCGCCCAGCTTCTCCACTACCTTAGCCTTGTACTCTTGCAGAGCTCGTTCGGAAATCCCCGAAGCCACGGCCAAAGCAGCAATCTTCTTCGAGGCGATCTTATTAGCTGCGATAATACTGGTAACCGTCGTAATACCTACAGCAAACGGTGGCAAATATAGCCGCCAAACCAAACGAATCTTCGTCAACGCTTTCGGCTCTGGAATCGCCAATACAGTCCCATTAGCTGGAGTTTCTTCCGTAAAGACTCGTCTTTCTGCTTCCACATCCTGCAGAATCTTTGCAGCTTTGAATGTGGCACGACCGGTCAAATATGCAGTTGCGACTGTACCAGTTACACCCACCCCCGTTAGGATCGTGGTGGAATTCTCATTCAACAAGAACTTTGCTTTGTGAACCAGACTGGAAAATCCGATCAGCATATTCAGCCTTTCAATTTTGGTGGTGAGCTGAACGATCTACTCGAGTTGCATCAGAGAACTTCCGCAACGCATTTGCTTCAGCTTCTCGACGAGTAGTACCTCTAACAAACACAGTTCGAGTCAGACCCGGCGGAAAATATAGAGGGATGCGATAGAGTTTTGAGTTTCGTCTTCGCATGGTCGACCTAACAATATGGAACAGACGACCTAGACTTGCGCATCTCACGGACGAAGATCCAGATCAGCCAGAGACCGCCCGTTAGAAAGAACATAAAGACGTCGCCGACAAAACTCCAGAAGCCATATTGCTTCTGCTGCACGACATACACGTACATCACACCTCCTTTACGAAAAAATAAAAAAAGAAGGAACCGCACTACCGTAGTAGTGAGGCGGCTCTATTGGAGCCTTAACCTTCTATTATACTATGTGTTTTTATTGCGATGTCTCGAAAGGGTCAAACATATAAACTGGAACGATCGGTTTTCCTCTGGTTACAGGCAAATCGGTAAAGCCTCGTCTGAGCAAATCTTGGCAGATAGGATCATCACAAACTGGTCTCTCGTTGATTGTTTCTGTCGCTTCGTTCTGACAGCGGGCCCAAAAGCATTTCATGGCGGCTCCCCCTCATAAATTCTACAAAAAATTAAAGCCTCTGTTCAGATTGTGCTTCTTTCCACGCCTTGTTAAATCGACGCATCGCCTCAGCTGCGGATTGTGCTGAGGCCTGACAACGAGTAAGGGCGTCTACCATTGCTTTTGTGTTCGCGGTAAACTCCACGATAATCTCACGGCGCGTCGTGGCACGACCTTTTCGCAGCAAGAACAAGAAACCCCACCAGGTCAACAGAACGAGGATAGCTAGAATAATTTCAAGCATCTATCACCCCAATCCTTTCTAATATTTAGCCGAGATTGCGTAAACAACAACTCGCCGAATAGTGTCGGCACCAACGTAGACAGCAATGCACGTACTTACACTCTTGGTGATGATTTTGGCCATGTGATCAAAATCGGGCAACATATATGGTGGAGTATTAGGGAAAGTCGTCTGTACATCGCTATCTTTGATCGACTTAACTAGGAATGACCGATTCTTGAACAACATGTATCTCCTTAATTTGAGGAAAAGCGGACAGGTGGAGTTTTTCAACGTACAACTTACACTCCACTGACTTTTAAGTACGTTTGCCTTCCAATGGACTGTCCGCCGTTGCAACTAGCCACTTGTTATATTTCAGCCGATATGTCTTGGTGTAGCTAACCTCAATATCAGGACTGAGTGAATTAGACAACTTAAGCTGTACATAGGGAATCGAACCCTATCCGCCGTGTCTTCCGGGACTGTACTGTCCAACGGTTCGCTTAACTAACCCACTGGGAGACTACCTGGGCCGCTCTGCGGGAATTACCCGTTAGCGACACTTTCCCCGTACAAGGCGGACGCTTTGTGGCTATAGGTTGTACGACCTATAACTTTTGTCGCCCCTCAATATCAGGTAGCCTCCCACTGGGTTAGAAAAAAAACTAAGCCGCCTGCTCATCGGCTCCGTCTAGCTCAGTTTCAGTCATCTCAAGTGCGAGGAATGCTAGGGCAATTTTCTCAACTGCTTCGCCCAGCAAACGACGCGCTTCTTCAACTGCCCCCTGTTCCATCATAATCCTTTCATAGAAAAAAGAAAAAAATAGGTCTTGTCTTCAACGACAAGCATTTTCCTATCTCATTATATAGGATGTTTTTTCTGCGAATGAAAAAAGAAAGCCCATGTGGGGCCTTCTCTTTGAAATGCGGTTACTTTATAACGATGATGCTACGTCTACGCATTTCGCGAATAAAGATCCAGATTAGCCAAAGACCACCGGTGAAGGTGATCAGAAGCAAATCTAGGATAAATTTCCCGAATCCGTAATTCATAATTACTCCTTGATAAAGATTTACATTTCATTATATAACGTGTAATTATCGCGAAAAAGAGAGTAACCGTTCCTGCAGTCCAACTGCGCACTTTTGTTTTGCAGTTATATGAGGCATGATTACTCTCTATTATACGCGATGTAATAACTGCGACTTTTTATTGAAATCTTCCCCCGGGGTTTTTTCTAGATCGAAAAAAAAATATGAAAGGCCGCGTTTGCGGCCCTCCATATCTTGATCTCTTCTTTGGAACTACACTCTTGGCTTCATGATCAAATTCATCGCTCTCGACGTAATGACGTTGATATTTTCGTGTTTGATGATCATGAGAATGCCCAGCAGATTTGCACCGATAACGGCCAGAGTGTCCTTGCTTACAGATGATGGCTTTTCTTCATCCATCAGCTTTTGCAATGTGACTGCTCTGTCCAAAATCGTCTTGTATTCTTCCGAGCCGATCTCATGACCACTCAACTCACGAATCGCTCTGTTATACGCGAGTTCGATTAGAGTTGCGGCATTCGACCTAGAAAACATAGTTCTCCTTCGATAGAGTCTCATTATACGCAATGTTTCACTCGCGATTAGAGCTTTTTTCAGAAATATCGACTTCATCGAAGTTACTAGCATCTACTTTAAAAACTACTTCTTTTTTAAATCGGATCTCGTCTGGGTATTCTTCGAGCTCGAGCGTATATACAGTCTTTTGTTCCGTTCTACTAACAAAAATAGTTCCTGTATAGCCAGTTACTCTTCCTATCCAGACTCTAAGCAGGAAACCGATTATTAAGCCACCAGTCCAGATTAGCAGCCCATAAAAAATATTCATCTCACGGCTTCCTCCTAGTCAAGGGCCACCACAGTTGGATATGCTCTTTCTCCTGCCTCGTCTTGTGCACGAATATACTCGGTAACTCGAACTCGTTGAGTTATACCGCTATTTCCTTGTACTTCAACCACATCACCAAGAGTATAATCAACCCCATACTGAAATTCATTCGCAGGAACAATTTCGCCATCGACAATAGCTATAAACCTATTATTAGCGAGATTCAAATTAGCTTGTGCTATCAAAGCATTTTTGATTACTTGTGCGTTTCCTGCAATTACATCGTGCGTAGGCATACTATCTACGAGTACCATTAGAGCGCGCAAATCAAATCCGGTATATTGTGTTCCGGTTAATCTAGCTTCACCAGGAGCTGTCGCTAGTGGTTTATCCGCATCATCTAGCGACGAAGCGAAGGTATATACCACGGTTTTGAGTGCAGCAATCGATCGCACTTCTTTGATATTCGTCAAAGAATCCATCTGTGGAGAAAATCGAACAATTACATTTGCGTTTTGAGCACTAGTACGATCAAGCCCTTTGTAACTTCGAAAACCAAGGAAATATGAATTATCATCGGCTGAGTCTAGTGTAATTTTCATGCCAATTTGATAAGCAGTTGCAATTTTCCGCAAAGCATCATAAACTGGGTCGCGGTAATCAACGGCAATATCAACAACATCGCCCGAGGCGTCATAAGCCTTAAGACCTAAGCCTGGAATTATCAGTTGTTGTGGATTGGGAATACCGATATCATAGGTACCATTCAAATATGGACTTCCTTGACAACACATGTAATATACTATCAGCCATAAATACTGACCCGGCACACCGCCGGTAAGCATCCAAGTGTTCTCGTCGTGTTTGGGTGATATTCGAATAAAGCGATTATTCAACCAAGCTAGAATGCTAATTCCAGAAGCTTTTAGAGTACCATTACTATTGTCCGTACTTACACTTTCAATAATCATCACTTCATCGGATCCAGTCAGACCAACAAATATACCTTCTGGCAATGTCTGAACCATCTCATCTGACAGTGGAACTACTAGCTCAACTTCACTATCACCATAATATCGTTCAGTCCAAATAGCTGAATTAAATCCGTCGATTAGATCTTGTTTAAGAAACTTGCGATTCAGAGTGAAAAGTTCCATTAGAGACCGCCGAATCGTTCAAGATATGTCAGCTCCCAATCTTGTACTCCAGCATTTGTGATAACTGAAAATTCATTCTCACCCGGTTGAAAACTGGGCCAAGTGGAACCTTCTTTTACTACCTTGGATAGTAGATTGGTAATAACGCCGGTGTTAAGATCAACATTTTGCACATATTTGTTCATTGGCTTAGAACACATCTCAAAAATTAAGGCTGCATTTACTGAAGCTGCTACATCAAAATATGAAATTGCAGGACTTCCGATTTGAATCCCAATCGAAGCGGGAACAGAACCAGAAGCAAATGAAACCTCGACTTCCATTCCGGTTTCGATACTTCCGTTGTACTCAACGGTTGTTACCGCTCCTCCTGGACGTACTGACAGACCTGTAACAACAATCGGCTCGAGCGCGGTAAAATATGGATCTGGACAAATAACTGAAACTAGAAATTCCGGATCTTTGCTGAATGGATTAGCTTCAACCGATTCAACAATCCCCGAAATTTGCACTGGAACTATGTCGTCGCTATAAAAAACCAATTTTACTGGTCGCTTAGGCATGAAATATGAATAAAGCAATCGACGCAAACTCTCAGATGTCCAAAGATCCCAATCTGGATTTGGATGCAGGGTAAGTACAATATTTCGAGTCAGCACGTTACTACCTGTGTAAGATGCTCCATCAACTGATCCAAAAGGTGAAGTATTGACTGAGGCAGCGACTGGATCTAATCCATCAATATTTCTAATTTGGATCAAGTCCGTCTCAGCCCAGCCAACATCACTCAAAGGTAGTACAGGAGCTGATTGCCATGAACTGTACGCCTTAAGTTCAGTCAACACGGCTAGTCAGAACCTCCTTAGGCCCTCCGAAGAGGGCCCGAGAATGTTTACGTAATGGCAAGTGCAGACTTGACCAAAGAAAGTTGATTCTTTGTCTTTCGATAGATCTCGATATCTGACAATGCCTCCGGAGAATAATTGTTCTGTTCAAATTTGAATGAAGTTCCACCAGGAGCTACAGTAGTTTGATCGCCTTCAGCTGATGCTGTTCCTGCAGAAATAGCCGAGGCCTGGTTTGTCGAAACCGCAGCCGTAATCGGAACCACATTCGTCAATGCATCTAGTTCAGCTTTTCTAGCCTGAACCTGTGTGAGATCAAGAATTGGAGTAATGACTGGATTTGGATTCAACTGCTCGAGTACCACATTGGAAACATCGCTCATAGATTTCCGCATTTGCGTTAATGCATCCTGAGCTGCCTGATCGACAGCCTTGGTTACAACCTTGGTCGAGTCAGAGAAACCCTTCGCCAGACCTTCCATCGTCAAAGCACCAATGTCAGCAAATACTTCTGATGGTGATTTGATCTTCAGTTTCTTCTTAATTGCATTAACGATCGTATTGACAAGCGTAGTCATCGATTTCTTGAGAGCCTCTTGATCGGACAACAGTCCAGCAATTAGACCTTCAGCTGCCTTCTTACCAGCGTTGTACAAATTAGCCGCAGCATCTTCACCAAGTGTTCCGGCTGCAGTATCAAGTTGAGAATCGAGCTTGTTAATACTCGCAATCGCAGGTGCACCACCAGCAAGTAGTGATTCCGCGAAAGCCTCGCCCGATGTACCCTGCGCCAACAACATTTTATACGTATTATCATCCAAACCCAACGCTCTAAGTTGCTGAAGCGTTGCGTTGTATTGTTGAACAGCTCCAACTTGATTTGTAAGAGCTTTGGTATAGATGTCCAATTGCTGAGCACCCGTAAGCGGCTGACCTTCTGAATCCACAGTTTCAATCTGAGGTAAGGCAGCATACTGATCTTGGAAATCTTTAATTACACCTCTAACCAACTCAATCTTATCGCCAAGAGCAGCATATCGATTCGCCAAGTCAACCAAATCTTTTTTATTTTTCTGCTGACCTTTACTCAACGCGCCCTGTGCTTCGGTTACTTTGATCAACTCGAGTTTATGTAGATTAAGAGCCGCAGTCAAAGCTTTAATTTCAGCAGTCTCTTCCTTAGTTTCTTTGCCTTTCCTCAATTCAGCAATCTTCTGTTTTTCATCAGCGATCTGCTTGCGAAGATCTGCTGCTTGACCAAGCAAGTTTTGTCTCAGATCAGCGAAAGCTTGTTTAATATCGTCTTGTGTACCCTTCTTCAAACCAAGAGCAAAGCCATTGATCACATCTCGACCAATCGCATACGTAACCTTGGACGGAGATGCCGTCTGGAAAACCGTGTTAAACATGTCGATAACACTTCGACTTGTCTCTCCAGCTACATTAACCGCCTCAGCATTATCCGATAGTCCTTGAGCCAGACCTAGCACGACGCTTTGTCCAAGGAACTCGCCGTAAGCAAACGGAGGACTCTTCCAGACTTCGAGCTTCCGCTTAACGCTGCCGACAAGATCTCCGGCCTTCTTGATCACTCCGGCGGCTTTACTAGCCAGACCAAAGGTCATACCATCGACAAGAGCTACTCCAATTCTAATACCAGCAGCTCTCATTTGAGGTGCTTGTTGATCGATAGTAGTAGCAATACCGTTCAAGAAGGCGATGATTGCTCTACCACCAGCAGCAGCCAGCTTGTTGGCATTCTTCTGCAGCGCATTAATGAATTTAATTATCGCGTTGGTAGCTGCAGTAATGATCCGGGGTCCAGCATTACCGACACCAGTGATAAATTTCACAACTGCGTCCGAACCAGCTGCAACTAGTTTGCCGACATTCCTACTAATTGCTCCCACCAATTTAACGACAATATTAAGACCCGCACTAACAACCTTACCAATATTATTGGCAATCGCACCAACAAACTTGGCAATAATCGTTAGTCCAGCGGTGGCAAGCATCGCGTAATATCGAGCAATTCCCTTAATCAAGGAAAGAAGTAGTTGCCCTCCGGCAATAATAATTCGATTAAGATTATTACCAATTGCCTGAAGGAACTTGACGACGATACTTACTACTGCGGTAACAATCTGTCCGATGTTCTGTTTGATACCTTGCAGCAGCGCTAGGATAAGACTGAATCCGGCTTGAATAATCTTACCCTGATTCTGACTAATAACCGCCAACACTGCATCCAAGAGTGCATTCATTGCTTCCACTACTTTTGGTGAAAGCTTAATCAGAGCATCGATCAAAGTGCCGAGAATCTTAACCAGAGCATCGGCAAACTTTGGTGCCACCTTTGCGACTTGCTCGACAATCTGCAACAATCCTAGAATCAAGAGTTTGGCGTTCTTGATAATACCTTCTTGTAGCTGAACAAACGCCTGCACAATAATTCCGACTGCAGTTGGAGCGGCAACTACAATTGCGCTAAGACCGATCCCGATCAGGGCAATTCCAGCACCGGCCAACGCCAAGCCAGCACCAATCAGTATTAGGGCGGCACCTAGGCCGATCATGGCTGGTATTGCGGGTGTAAGCAAAGCTGCGGCGGCGCCGATGACGATGAATACAGCTGCTAGAGCCACCAAACCTTTGATAATTGAGGTCCATGACTGCTTTCCTAGAACGACCAGGGCTGGAGCAAGCAAAGCCAATCCTGCTGCAGCTACTCCTAGCGCAACAGCACCGCCGATTGCTCCTGACATCGCGTACAAAGCAATTGCCAAGATTCCCAATGAGGCAGCTAGAGTACCCAAGCCTTTGGCGATTTCACCGATTGACATTCCGCCCATACTCTGCACTGCAGCAGCAATTTTCCCGAGCGCAAACGAGACAATTAACAGACCGGCTGCTGTAACAATCATATTCGTTGGCATCAATTGCATTGCACCGGCAATAACTACTAGTGCTCCACCAATAGCTATCATACCTTTGCCAATTGTTCGCCAGTCCATCCCACCAAACTTCTGCACTACCTTAGCAATAATCTGCAGACCGAAAGCTACGGCAACCAAACCAGCGCCCGTAATCAGCATATTAGCAGGCATTAGTTTTGCAGCTAGGCCAATGGCAGTAAGGGCGATCGCAATGGCACCCAAACCTTTGGCAAGTGTACCTGTATCCATTCCGCCAAGCTTAGCTACGGCGAAGGCCAAGATATTCAAGGCTACCGCAATTGCATTAAGACCAACACCAACAGCAACCATTTGGATTGAACCTGAAGACAATGGTTTTACCGCGATCGCAATCCCAGCCAACAAGAATCCAACCGCGCCAAGACCCTTTACCAATTCTCCCCAACTGAGTCGACTAAGCGCAATTACTGCAATAGCAAGGATGTCGATCGCACCAGCTAGAAGAATCAGCGATCCGGCAATAATCGGCATCTTGATGAAACCGCCCGATTTGCCGATCTTATCCATAATCGCCATCGCACCCAATAGCTGAGCAAAAGCAAATGTAATTGCAACTAAAGAAGCATTGAGTTTCTTTGGATCAACAAAGGACAAGGCAACAATCGAAAGCGACAGCAATGCAACAGCAATCGCAATTTCTTTCAGAGTCTTTGCTTTGATGTTCTGCTGGAGAGCTACCATCGAGCCCTCGAGTGCCTTGAATGAGCCAGCAATATTGCCAAGAATTCCGCCACCAGCTCCAGCCAATTGTTTAGCCAGACTGCCCTTGCCCAGGAATTGTCTGAACATCACAACCAGAGCACCGAACAGACCGGTTCTAATAACAGCCAGGATTGCTTCGAAATTCATGTTTGAGAGAGCTGCGTTAATGGCTGGACCTAGGCCTTGAATCACAGTAACGATTGCATCCACTGCGGGCTGCAAGACTTGACCGGTATTGCTAAAACCGTCGAGGAAATTTGCCCAAGCAGTAGTAAGTGCTTCAACCACTTTTTGCAATGGTGTCACTGCTTGGGTCGCCGAATCAAGTTGTCCAGAAAACGCCCCCGGGGAAAATCCGGAGAACAAACTTAGCAAAGCATCTCGCAACTTGCCGATTGCTTTTACCGGAACAGCAAGAATGTCTCCCATTTTGACGAAGAAATTGTGAAGTCGATCACCCTTCTTTAAAGCCTGATCGACCGAAACTAGAAAGTCGCCAATACTACCAGTAAGATCTAGAAAACCTCCGCTCCCAACACCAACGGCCTGGAAGAACTTACCCATGACAATAAAGATACCACTGACTATCTGCTTGCCAATGTCCAGGAGCGCAAACAATCCGCGGAAAGTGCGTCTCAAATTCTCAACTGTTGCCGGACTTGGCATCAACATTTCAGTAAATCGTTTAAACTGCAAGGTCATGTTGTAAAGATCTTTGCCCGTCTTGGCCGGGAAGATGTCTCGGAAAGCATCCTTAATCGGTTTAACCACTGCGGCCAAATCATGGAAAGCCTGCTTCAGGGCGGAAATCAAAACGGTCCGACCACCGAGAGCTTTCCAATCGCTTAGTACTTTGTTACGGGCGGCTGCATTGGCACTGACGAAACCGTTGATCGCATTGGATAGACCTGTGAACAATGTTCGGGCTTCGCCGAAGTTACCAAAGATCAGCTCCCAGGTCTGGGCCCAACCCGAACCAATTGCTTCCTTGGTCGTATCGAGTAGCTGCGAGAGAGTCTTAACCTGGGTTGCAGCCTGTACAGCCATCTTAGCTTGAGTCTGGATCAGCTTGATTTGAGCATCGGTATAGCCTTCGGCTTTCAACTGGTTATCAGTCATATCGCCCGAAAGCTGCTTAAGCGTACTCGTCAAGACATCCGACGTCAGCCAAGACTTCTTTCCTGGTCCAGCTGAGGCAAGCGATTGTCGGAAAGATTCTCCGTTAATCGTAACATTCTTCATTGCGCCGGTGAGCGTAACAGCACCCTTTTTCAGCGTACCCATATGCTCAGCAGTTTGTGTTAGAGCACGCTGAAATAGTGTACCGCCCATACCAGCGTTGACCACTGAGTTCCAATCCTGCAACTTGACTGTTCCTGCTGAGATCGCCTGCGAAAGCTGATACATTGCCGTTGATGCTTGCTCTGCATTTGAGCCCGACACTGCAGCTAGGTTTGCGATACCCTTGATTGAAGCCACCGCTGTCGTCAGATCTACACCAGCAGCCGTAAAGGTACCAACATTTCGAGTCATTTCGGAGAAATTGTAAATCGTTTTGTCAGCATATGTATTCAGCTCATTAAGCGCTTTGGTAACATCCTTCAACTTAACGCCAGCAGCGTGAGTATTAGACAAAATCGTCTGAATTGCAGTTAGCTTAGTCTCATACTCATGATAGCCCTGCATGATTGGATCAAGCGTTAAGGCTTTGATCATTCTTGCGCCAGCATGAACAGCTTCAATTACTAGATTCGAAAGTACCGCAATTCCAACCAGTCGAAGAGCCGAAAGTTTGTTCTTAACATTATCAACTGCTTGACCTACACGACCAAGTTGCAGTCTCTTAAAGGCGTCACTAATAGATGACAAGCCCTTACCCGCTTCAGGAAAATTAAGCGATTTCTTTAATTTATCGAGTGCTCTGACTGCGCTGTTAACGCCTTGTTCGAATTTAGTAGATTCAAAGCTAATCGCAACAATTTTGTCATCAACGGATGCCACTTGGTCACCCCCTTAAGGCTTTCTCGGCTTCGGCTACTATCTGATCGAAGATCGGTCGGATTGCTGGCATAATATAATCACGACCTTGTACGTAACCACCGGTTCCAGTACCGTGACCATATTGAAGAATGACAGCGATTGGAATACCATCTTCAACATGACTATTGTGCCAACGAATCGAGTAATATCCTGGTCGTTGTTCGATCGTGTAAAACCATGATTCTGCAGTTAAACCAGATTCTATTGGTGTAGCATTTGAAAGAGCATTTACACCTAAAGACCCGTATTTATTTAGAATAGCTAGTCGATCTTGCTCTTTCATTTTTCTCAGCCATGTTTCAGTCTTATTAAATGAACCTTTTTGTGTAATCTTAATAAGACCGGCCATTATTCTGCTGTCAAGCGAAGAATTACAGTACCGGGATCGCTAGATCGACCAAACAAATATGGCAAACCGTTTAGTGGTGCTGCCTTAGCTCCACCAGCTTTTCCAGGGACAATTTGTGGTGCTGATGTAGCTGGATCATTTGTTGGACTATCTGCTGATCCATAAACCGATATATCTCCAGGATTCCATGAACCACGTCCACTAGCAGTTGCATAATTATGAGCAGTGGCTGGAGTTTCTCCATACTTACCAACACCACCCGCTCCACCACCTCCACCTTTACCAACATACTGAGAAAGAGGATCATAAAGAAAAGTTCCATCGGCTCCAGGAAAACCCGTCGTACCAGAACCAGATGCGGCCGGAGTACCAGCTAATCCTCCTGTACCTCCACCACCAGCAGTAGTGCGATTTCCTATTCCACCATCACCGCCATTTGCCGCTGTGGAAACTGTGAGAGAATTCGATTGAGCTCGCTTACCGCCTTTACCACCTGAGGCTCGACAAGTGGGATTATTGAATGAAGAATATCCACCGTCACCTCCATCTGTGGTTGACGCAGGGTTACTAACACGATCGACTCCCGCAGTACCAGCAACACCAACAACCACTGGACATAGACTTGGTAGAGCCGATAGTAGACCACGAACTCGATGAAATCCTCCGCCGCCTCCTGCTCCACCGTAATTAACAACTAGAGTGCCGCTGTTTGCGGTATCAACTCCTCCACCTCGACCTCCGCCAGCACCAATGCAAATTACATCGAAATGAGTATAACCGAGATCAATATACTGCTGCACATCAAAATTTTGATTAGCGATGAATTTGATTACTAGCGGCTCGGGGCGGATTAAGCTCCCAGCGAGTTCGATTCTCATTTTAATCGTCCAACTTCACAATATAAGGAACAAAGATTGTAGGCTGCATGGTCTCATGTCCACCACCGCCACCAGCACCATCAATTGTCAGACCGTGAGCATGATCTCCAACACCATTCGTGGTGAATCGAGAGTTACTTGCAATGAAGCGAGCCGTACCACCCGAACCGAGCGCGGCAGTTGCACCTCCTCGTGCACCAGTCAGGAAATCGTTATTAATGTCGGGAGTATGCGAGTGAGCTCCGGCAGGACTAATAGAACCACCGTGCCCATGGAAAGGCATCTCACCAACGCTAACTACATGATACTCCTCGCCTGTATTCTTTGCGAGGATAATTGCGACAGCTCGAGCTACACGATTAGCACGCGCACTACCAACAGGCATGGCATCAAGACCAGCTGGGGTGAGACCACGCAAATCAGGCACTCGGAACTTACCAGCACCAGGATCAGGTAGACCCATCGCAGTTTTCCACGCCGGATCAATATGCGAGTTTGCTTTTGGATATGCTGCCACGTCAAATATACCACCATTAGCCCAAGTCCAAAGCCCATATAGAGCCAACTCAGGTAGGACACTATTCGGCCACATTTTGATCTCACCTGGAATCATCATCTGGCCTGGAGTTGGAGTAGCACCAGGTGGTCCTGTCGGTCCCGTAGCACCCGTTGGACCCATTACGGCGCCAGCATTAATTGTTGATCCATCGTGTTTGGTAAGAATCAAATTGCCAGAAACAACATCACCATCAACAACTGATGCCGCTTCAATTTCCAGCATTCGTTCGGCAGTAAGACCAGTAACTGTAGCCATTTCACCTCCTTAGCTGGGCTCTGTGGTCGAAATTTCATACGTAACCGCATCTAAGTAAGTAGCATCAGCATTGTCGATCTGAAAAGTAGTCTCATCGATCATAGTAATATAAGAATTTGTTTCATCAACAGCTGCCCAAACACCAGTTTCATAATCAACAATAATAAGCGAACCCAAATATCCGAAAGCTTTAGCAATTTCGTCGATTGATGGAAGTCTTGGCGCTGTTGTATCTGTTCCATAGAGCACATCTTCCACTTGCTGCAAAAGGTCCGAAGTTAATTTTGTCGAATCAATAGAAATGTGAATTGTTGGTCTAAATCCAGCTATCATTTTTGGTGGCGTTCCAGTTAACGTCCAACTAAATTCAATTGGTTGAGCTCCCGAATCTTTAGAAGTTTCAAATCCAAGATTATCAGGAACAGCCATTACATTATAGAGAATGTGAATGTGATAACCAAGTTCTTCACCCTCTATATCATTACCAATACGTGTTCTATATGATAAATTAAAACTTTCTGCCGGTTGATCATAAAAAGCTAATCCTAAGAAGCCAGTCTCATTGCCATTAACTCTGTCAAATTCTTCGGGATAAGTGAATGCCGAAAGTTTCCCCGAAAAATCCCCCGGAATCAAATTTTGCAAATACTTAACGCCATCAAGATAATAGGATTTTAATTCAGAATCAGAAGACTCATCTACCTTGGTAAGTCCGTTCCAAACTGCTACTGTGCCATCATGAAGATAGAGAACTCCACGATCGACACCAAATTCGTAAGCTCGTTCACCAACTACGTCCCAAACAAGAGGGGTCATGCCACCTCCTTCTACCCTTTAGTACCAAGCTGAGCTTTACGTTGTCTATTAAGTTCTCGATTGCGAGCTGCAATTTCAGAACGACTCATTTTCTGTGGCTTCGATTGTTTAATGTTACAAACTCGAATCAGAGTAAACAATCTATTAAGATGCCAGTTCTCACATTCGAACGGAATCCTAAATTCAACCATCCAGTAATAAATTAGCTCAGCTGTAATTACATCTCGGCTCTTCGGAGCACCTGGAGGTTCGTTGAACCACGTTGCAGTCATCTTAGCGTCGATGTATTCGTTAATTGCAGTAATATTACTTTCGGAGAGTTTGAGAAAAACTTCCTCTGGAACATTGGGAGTCAATGTCATCGCTCTTACATAGCCAAGAACTTCCTCAGACGTTTTATCGTCCTTACCCAAGAACGGCTTTTCATAAATTGACTCCCATTTTGACAGTGAGATTAGAGAATGCTCTAGCTCCAAAGTCACATCATCGATGGTAATAAATTCTTGTGACTGCTCGTCGAACATTTCGACACCTGGAACCACAATCATGAGCATTCTCTAACCTCCTTTCATCAATAAGTAGTCGGCTCTTCCTCTGCAGCCCCCGATGCAGCAGCCGTTTCAACCATCAGGGTGCTAGGAAAAAGCGCAATTACTTCATCCGGAGTTGGAAGCTTCGGTTCAGTAGCTGCGGCACCATACAGAAGTGTCTCGAGTGCCGTAAGATCAGCTGGATCTACTGCGGTCGAATCAATCACGATTAGAGAAGTTGGTTTAAGGTCGGTAGCCGGAGCAGGAATAGAGGTTACATCCCAGCTAAATGCAATTGCTTCCGGCGAATCATTGATCGTGGCATAGGCCTTCTCCGACGGAGAAGCGGTTAGACCATACAGTAGATGTAGCTTATAGCCAAAGTCTGTCCCCTCGAGGTCGTTGCCGACACGGGAGCGGTAGGACAGACCAAACATCTTCCGAGCCTGCTGACTAACAGCAATACCAGGCGCAGGAACCACTGTACCATCGCACTGCGCAAACTCATCCGGGTAAGTAAATGCTTCAATCGTTCCGCCAAACTCCTCGGCAGAGTAAAGATTTAGATACTTGATGTTATCTGCATACTGTGGATTAGCTTCTGCTCCAGAGGGTGATTCTGTAACAGTTGTGAGTCCATTCCAAGCGTAACCTTTGTCATAAACGCCGGTCGCGTTTGGAATATATAGAACGCCATGGTCTACGCCAACTTCATACAGGCGCTCGCCAACTTCGTCCCATGTCAACGGCCCTGGCATTTGCTTCCTTTCCTTTAGTAATAGACATTAAACACATCGTGATTTAAGCTATCAGCTGTATAAAAACGATTAAATAAGCTCATTGGCATTGCAGCCACTTTGCCTGGAATCTCACTATCAGGATCCTGATCAATGACCGTAACCATATATCTCAATACAAAATCGTATGGTTTGTCATCCGCAAATTTAGTGTCCGCAAAGTCTCGTTTATAGATAATGCAAGGATATTTCAGCTGAATATTAGTTGGTGGCTGAAAATACACATTTTCTGTAAACGTTTCAAGGAGTTGGTGTAACTGCAGGCGTCGGCCCATTGTACACCTCCCCCAATCTCAGCAGAAGACGGGGACTCTGCACTTCAACGCTCGAAACCGTCCACAAAGCCCCCGCCCACTCTACATAACGAATGGCAAAGAAATGATCATTAGCATATGCATCGGCTACAATACTGATCGAATTCTGTACGCTTAGGTCTTGATTGAGATGCTCGCCTTCGCGAAGATTGCGAGTATTACGAATAACATCTCCGTAATATGAATGCTCAATAATCTCATCGACCCATACGCCAGGCTCGTTTTCTACTGTGAATCCGTAACCAACACGACCAAAGAACTTCGCCATGGAAGACCTACCTTAGTTCTTGTTCTGGAAAGTCCACTCGTCGTCCTGATTGTTGGCAAAGTACTTACCTGCAGTCGGCTCAGCCTGAACTGTGAGTGTGTCACCCTCAGCCAGAGCAACAGGTGCAGCCGTGGTAAGCGTCGCACCAGTGGCCTTATTCTTGTACACGACACCAGACGTCGTCTTCACAACAACAGTTGTTCCATCGAAGTCAGGCTTCTCTGGCGTAACAAGAACTGTACCACTAGGAGCCCTCTTGATGACCAGGGCCGAACGAATCTTCGTCAGAGCACCAGAAATACGAGTCTCGTACAGATACTTGTACTGGTTGTAGTCGATGTCAAAGTCGTCGAAGAAGTTGACTTCCCCGCCCTTATCGGCACCAATCGTGTAATCCTTCAAGTTTACGACAATACCGAGAAGATCATCTTCGCTTTCCATGACTTCAACTGTAACGATGTTTGAGACTCCCATTTCGGAAGCAAGCTCGTCTGGAGTCTTCCACAAACGATGGCCCTGAGTATCTCGGGCAAGCAACAGCGACGTGAGAACCTGAATCGTCGTGTAGAATGTCGGAGAACCTGAGCCCTTGTAGTACTGCATGGATCCAATAACTGCATCAACCACGTCCGGCGGAGGTGCAGAGTCGTCCACGTTGATCGTCGATGCATAGAGGTCGTGATCGTGGAGAATGGAACGAATTCCCGCACCCTCAGATGCGCCAGCAGGATCCTTAATCTTGTCGTCGTCGTCAACTGCACGACCATCGCCGATAAGAATCGAACGAGCGATCTCTTCGTCGAGCATAAGCCGCATCTCACCCTTGAGCCACATCACGATATCGAAATCGGTGATATCGATGATGTCGTCACGATCTAGCTTCTGCTTCTTGTAGACCGTGCTCGGCGTCGTGCTGCGCGATGAAACGGCAAACCACTCTTCTTTCTTGAAATTGCCCTTGATGTAGCCGCGTGCTCGAGCTTCATCAAAGGTAATATCCGCGACAAGCGACTTAATGCGGGAGAACGGCGAGTGTTTAGTGCCGTTCATAACATTGGAAACCCACTCGACTCTCCGACTATCAAACTCGGGAGAATCCGTAACAGTCTTGGCATCCGGGAAGAGGACCTCAATGTTATCGATGCCGTGCTTGATGGCATAGTGCTCGACGGCTTCTTTCAGCGATCCAGTTCTCTGAGCTTCATCGACAATGCTCTTGATCGCGTCATGACTGAGAACATGCTCTTCTTCCGTTTTGCCTCCGCTCTCTTCGAAGACGTTGCGGGACATTCGCCGTCCTTCCTCTTCATTATTGTCATCATGGGCAAGGTCTGTAGTAGACTCCTCTTCGACCGAATCGGTTGTTGATTCGGAATCATTAGTTGAGCTCTGTTTAAGTTCGGCGGCACGCTCGGCGAGCGCAGTACCAACCATGTAGTGAACAACTTCCTTCTGCACAGAATTCATGGAGTCATAAACTTCTTGGACTGTTGGATCTTCTACAGAATGAGTTACCTCTTCAGTTGTTTCTTCGGTCGTCTCTTCCTTTGCCTCTTCGGTAACCTCTTCTGTTGAATCCGAGGAGGATCCATCAGCATGATTAAGTTCCAAACCAGTGTAAATAATCGCTTCATCTTCCAACGTAACCATATCGCCATCGGCATGCGCCAAAGTGATGTTGTCGATAAGTGCACCAGGATTAGCACCCGATAGAACTAGACTCAGTTCACGAATAAATCCGTGAAGAACCTGCTTTGCCTTCTCGGTCAGCTGATTAGCATAAATAGACAACGACTTAATGTCTCCGTGCTGAACCAGCGTCTTCGCGTTCTGTGCCTGGTCGGTTTCATTAAAGTACCCATAAGCATAAACACCGTCGTCGCGGTGCTCGAGGACTGCGTATCCAAGAACATTCGCGGGCTCGTTGTGATTATGCTGCCAGACCAATGGAACAGTTTCACTATCCTGATGCTTAAAGGCATCCGGAGTAATCGTCCGGCCATCAGAGCACTTAAGACCAGCCTTCGTGGCGTAGCCGCTAAAGTCAGGCGTAGCCTCAGCTCCCATTTTGAATGTTCCTCCTAACTTTTGCATCCTTGACAGCAGATGCCACTTCAGCCATCACTGGATCTTCTGCTGAAACACTTCCGTTACTTCCTTGTGGCATATTGCTATTGACCAACTGATCAGCCTTTGGATCTTTGCTTGGAGGAAACCCAATCGCTTGTCGCATTTCGTTCGACGTTATAATTTCATTACGAGTAAACTTGTCGGCAATCTCAGCAATGTTCCCAATCGGAACCAACCGAAATGGATCTCGAAAGAATTGAACAGTTTGCTTTTGAGTCCGAGCAGTTTTGGTCAAGAAGGTGCGTCGCATAGATTCGACAATAGCTGTAAGGACGGGTTCAATTGTACGATTCCAATAATTCAGCATAGCCTTTTCGTCGGCCGTACCATTCATGACGTCTTCGGTTAGACCCAGTTGGCCGTAGAGCATGGCTGTTAGGTATTCGACTTGGGTCATGAGGTTATTCTCGGCCGGACGGTTTAGCTGAGTGATCTTTTCCGTCGCATCTGTATAAGCAATACCGTATTGGCTACCTTTAAGCTGAAACTCAATGTCCGTACGACGTTGTTCTGCTGCCTGTCTACGAGCTTCAGATTTAATTACATACGGAAGCTGAATAATCAGATCAAGTTTTCCTGAAGCAGACTGATTATCAATCGCATCCAACAAATTAAGTTTATTAAGCAAACGCTGAAGAGTCGAATTTTGTTCATTCATCACTGCATACAAAGGATTCTCAACAATCGCTACTGCAGATTTCTCCAAAGTAATTTCTTCTCGTTTTCCAATCGCTTCGTTATACAAACTTACTCGTACGTGCTGTGGATACCACTGTACAATATCACCAACACGCAGCGTTAAAATCTCATAACCAGCAGATTGCTCTGGACTAATTGACGTATCCACCGGAACAAGCGCTGCAACGCCTCTATCAAAAAGTGTCATAGCAATATCTTGGCGAAAAGCGCGCGCAGCTTGATCAATATTGGCTTCAACCGTCAAACAATTATTAAGACCACTATCAATGTCTTCGAGATATCGATTTTGGTCGTCATTTCTAATATGACGCATATCAACCGAAGCAACATCAATACTAAGACGTGTATAAATCGAAGCGATCATTGAGCGTTCGTTGGGAATTCGAAGTCTTACGCGATCTGGTCTTGATCCATAAGAGGCGCCATAAGATTCAATACGAGAACCGGGCTGAACAGGCCAAGGACTACTTTGATTCCTTGTCTGCGCTTGATTAGTGAAGACATTCCAGGCATGCCTCAACGTCGTGGCAAATCGCGACACATCTCACCTCCTTCCCCAAAACTCACTCAAAGACCTCCTTACCAGAAATGAATTAGCGCAATTACAGCTACAGCAGCAATTACAATCATCGCCAATCCAGGTACATTAACCCACATTTTATTATCGTTCATTCAAAAGCCTCCTTATTTAGCTTGTATGCAATCCAAGCGTCCATAAGGGCAGCGACATTATCAATCTTCTCATCTTGGCGCTTCTTCAAAAGCTTACGATTTCCGTTAGTATCTTCCAACGTAATTGCGTTACCCATTGCAAATGACATAAGCGCCTGATCGAAAATTAGCAATCGCTCTTCACTCATAATCTTGAGTTCGCCCAAAGGAACCGATTCTGTCTTAGCTCCTTGGATTACTTTCACAATACCAAACGGTCCGTTCTCCACTTCCCAACGAGCAACGAATTCTTTAGCATTATATGGATCATATCCAAAAGCACGAACATCATATTCTGAAGTTAGAATAAAATGATCGAGATCTTCATAGACTTCCATCATGTCAAGAATACTTCCAGCCATTACATGAAGACTTCCTTCATTTACGAACTCTTCATATTTTTGGCGCATAGCTGCTGGAAGTTTCATCAACGTAAGTTCGGTAATATAACTACGTGTTTTTATGCCGTACTTCTCACGTCCCAATGGGAATAAGAAGGTAAATGCACAGAAGTCGTCGCCCTGGGATAAGTCTGCCCCCAAGGCGCATGGCAACTGCCAGAATTCTCGGTGAGGATGAGGAAGGGTCTCTTCATAGGTGAAGAAATACGTATAACCCTCCATTGGAATCCCGAAACGCTTAGCAAGAATGTCATTTCGGGACGCAGGCGCCTTTTCAGCCCGCTCCACATCAAGCTGATACGTTTCATAAGAAACCGTCGCTCCCAAATTCGGATTTGCTTTTATCCACATTCCTGGATTGGCAACTTCCTCAATTTCGTCTAACTTATAATGCCAAATCGAAACGTGTGGTGCGAGGTATTCACCCTTAAGAATATCGGCCAACTCCATCTTAATGGTGTCACCTGAACCAGCTCGAACAGTTCCTTCCGAACTAATAGCAACGATCAAATAATCCTCGAGCTTCGATGCTCCCTGTTCAACTGCACCCACTACATCTTCTCGCAGATCACCTGACAACCATTCATCGATCGTAGAGATCTTCGGACGAAGACCTTGCAGCTTATTGATTGCCATTGGGCGAACTTCGAGTAACGATCCAGTCAGAAAGTTCTCAATCCCTTTCTTGGTTGCAGCTAATTTAACTCGATTAGCTCGAGAACCAGTTGTATTCTGAAGTGATCCTTCAGTTAAGAATTTAAACAATGGTCCGCGTGCGCGCGTAATGGCAGTACGAAACGGAGACATGACTTCGTCTGCCTGTTTCATCGTTGGTGCTGTAGTAACCTGATGCGTGGTTGAAGTATCGACGTTAAGAAAATAACTTTGAATGACTGATGCATACATAGATTTAGCTGCACCACGTGCAACTATTAGATATTGTTTAAGTGTTAGGCGTTTTTTAATTAAACGTTTCTCATAATGTCCACCATGATTTTCTTTCGTTGGAACATAAACACTACGCTCAACGAAATAATACCAGCCAAAAATTTGTTCAGACCAAAGTTTAAACGAATCAAGCAAATGTAAATCAGATCCATCCGTTAAAGTTAATTCTCCTTCACAATAACGGATAAATCCTTCCACAGCCTCATCATCGTAGTAAATATTTGGGTTAGCAATGAGCGCATCAATCCGATTCATTTCCATAGAAATTTCACGATTAACAGGAACTTCACCTTTAACAACTGCTTCGCGAAATTGTCCATAATAAATCGGCACAGCAATATTAGATAGGCCCACCTAACCTCCTTTCTATGCTGCAGCAGCCAATACACCCGCTTTAAGCAAATGCTTTTTAACCTGCTGCGAGGCAACTTCATTTGCTGCCTGTTGAGCTGAATTCTTGCCTGTTTGTCCAAGCAAACTCATAACAAATTTCTTAGGTGGGCTTGCATCATTATATCGAAGTCGATTAGCATGCTGTTCCAACTGTAATCGCTTCGTATAATCCTGTAGCTGTTGATTAGAAAGCGATTTAACTCCACTTTTCTTACTAACTTGCCCAAGTGTACGGGCGCGAACAGCATCGGAATGTGCGGGGTGTCCGGAACCACCAGAAGTCGCAAGTCTCTTGCTACCTGGAACTCTTGAGTCTCGAACAATAACTTCCTGTGGTCCAACTGTAGCTTTTCGACGAACACCCCACTTCATTCCCCTAACACCGTGATGCTCGAGAATACTTTCTACAATTTTTAGGGACATTTTGCCCCCTAGCTTGGCGGAGCTGCAGTCTTAGCTTCCGGTGCAGGTGCAGCTTCCGGTGCAGCTTCTTCTTCTGCTCCTTCTTCCGAAATTACTCCCTGACGCTTCTGTCGTGCTCGATTATCCTCAGCTTTCTCCTTATCCTGTCGTTTTCTCTCTTCCAGAGGATCTTCTCTTTCCATCACCCCACCCTTCTAAGATCTTCGCCATACGGACCTTCCGGGTATCTTGGTGGATCTGGATCAACCCACGCCGTTTCTTCTCGATGCACATTCAAACGCCACTCGAGCTCCTGAATTTGTCTATCAAACGCAGCAATCAGATATGATGTCGTCGGAGGATCAAACAGCTGTCGAACACGGAGAAAAACGTACGATTTAACTGAATTATACTGAGCATCGTTGACAATAAAATCATCCCACTCATCGGCTACATCATCAATCATGTAACCTTCAGGTGGGCCAACCCCTAGCTGGGTAAGAGTAGAGAAGGCAGTGTTAATATGCATGATGATATCTTCGTCAAATACGGTATAATTTTCGTCAATCCCCAATACCTTTTTAGTACTAGTAAGAATACTCATAATCATCTACTTCACCCGCTTTACTTTCTTTTGAATTATCCCTCGCCGTTTCCATCCCCCTGCTCCTCGGGAGGAGACGTATCTGGAGCTGGAACAGCAGGAGAAGGCTCGGGCTGTCCCGGCTCTGGAGCTGGCTCGGGCTGTCCGGGCTGTGGCTCAGGCTGTCCCGGCTCTGGAACTGGAGCTGGCTCGGGCTGTCCCGGCTCTACCGGTTGATCTGGTGCCTTCGGCTCGGGCTCAGGCTGACCCGGCTCTACTGGCTGCTCATGCTGTGTTTCCATACTTATTCCCCTTTCGATACGTTAAGAAAACCCTTTACTTTATCCGATAAATTATCATCTGAGAGCGGCTCTTTACTCCAATCTACTTCACCTTGCTGATCCCAGACATCAACTGTCTCGGGTTCACCACGAAAATCAGTATCACTCTCCGGGATATCGAACAAGCGCAATGCCTCTCACCTCCCCCGGATAGCGAACACGAGCATAGGCTCCTCCTCCGTTTGCTTGTGAGCCCGAACTACCTGACGATGTATTACCGCCATAGGTCGGTAAGCCCCCGTCCGCCTGAACTTTTCCACGTACCGTCTCAACATGCATACCATAACCGCCAATCACAGCTAGATCACCCTTGCGCGCGCGTGCGCTATCGGCTGTCCAACCGACGTAACATTTAGCTCTACGTTTGGCATTGTCCTCAATCTGTGCGACCGAGGCCATATGTGAGTCGATACCGTTTACTCCAGCTGCCTCAAGTGCGTAGTAACACCAACAACCACACCAAGGCTGATACAACAACCAAGTACCTCCACCAGCGGTGTGCATCTGTGCTGTTCTAATACCATCTTTGCGCTCATCACAATTCGAGTTCGCTGGTGACTCGGTGTATCCAAGCCGTCCGTACAAATGATCCATGGCCACCTGTCGCCGATCACCACTTGGCTCACTTGGCTCAGGTGGCGGCTTAGGGTCCGGATGATCCTCGTTCCATGCCTGCTGGTAAGCGGTCAAAAGTTCCTGCGATTTTTGGTCACAAATCCATTCGCCCGAATGTGACATCGCATTGCCGCGCCAATCTTTTGCCGGTACTCTAGCATATAGTAAGGCATGGTAAACGCGCTCATTCAACGTCCCTGAGCCGTCGCCAATCCCAATTGATTTGCGTAATCCATCCACCCCAGGACCCGAACCTGTTGGTCCTGTCGCACCATGAGCAAACGCATTGGTGTAAGTACGATCAAAATCTTGCCAATCCCAGTAACCCGCCCGACTCACCATCCGCTTTAATGCCTGTACATCTTTGCCATCCGACTGCGTCGGTTGATCAGGATTATCAGGCGCATAGAGAGTGCGAGTCAAACGCGAATTATTATGAGGTCTTGGTCCAGGACCGATTTCCCATGGGAGTGCGCTCATTGGCCCTCCTTGATACATCCATAGATAGTGACTTGACCACCGGGATGATTAATTACTACTTCACCAACCTCAAATCCAGTCGGACAAGTAAGTGCTCCTCCTGTTCCCGTTGGTCCTCGAGCTCCCGCTGGTCCTGCTGGCCCTGCTGCTCCAGGTTCGCCTTTTACTCCTTTTTCTCCAGTTGGACCAGTTGCTCCATTTTTGAGAGTAACAGTAACCGTTTTAACTGCTTGAGTTGGAGCGCCTTGAATAGCCGAAGCTACAAAAAACCCAGAGGCAGCGGCCAGTGATATTGTTACGATTATAAATGCAATCGTTTTCATCACTTTTTACGCTCCTCGGTTGTTCGCCCAAGTTTCATACCTTCTCTAAATGCTTTAATTTTTTCTTCACATTCCTGTCGACTACGATTTCGCTCAAATCGAATACCGAGATAGGCAGTAATCACACTACCAAACCCCGATAAGAATGCTGCCAATGTATTTATAATACTATCTACATTAGCCGGATCGTACTCTCCTATGATCAATCAATACAACCTCCTCAGCGCAAAGCGACCGGTCACATTTCCAGCCAACGGGTTAATTGAGAGCGAAGTCAGATTCGCATTTCCCGAATAATACTGTCCACCATAGTTCTTCACAGAAATATACGGCCCGGCAGCGTCAGCGCGGAAAAATGCCTGACCCATATATTCTTGAACATTTATACCTCCAGCCTGGGCTGTGATAATCCCACGAATTATACAGTAACCATCATTATTCCAATTCGAACGGATCAACCCAATCCCACTTGGAGTGTTCGTACCATCATTTGCGCCTTGGACTGGTCCTAAATCATAATACGCCCCCGCCGATACCCAGACATAACGGCCACCAGCTCCGGCATCTCCATTAAAGCGTAGATAAATGTGATTATCAGGACCAACCGACTGCCAACGAAACTGTCCAAAAAGTTCATAGGCTTGATCTGTTGCACCATCAAGCCCAGTGAAATTTACTGAGGATGCGTTGACTACATTCTGTACCTGAAACCAACGATTCGCTGGGTCAAGTGCTGCTCCGCGAGCCCAGAGACGTCCATCAAGATAGAGCATCGCCTTGCCCGCGTGATAACGCCAACTACCAGCGCTGCACGTAAACAATCCATCTAGAATATAACTTGTCCCGGCCGCAAGTTTAAACACTCGTTGAACATGGCGGTGATCATAAATATTAACTGACGCGTGCTGCATTACATAATGATCCGCGTCCTGAACACCATCCACATCAGGAGGTGTCAATCGCATAACCGCGTAGCCATAATTATAGTTGGCATCAGATTTCTCGACAATTCCCATATTAAGAGTAGCATCCAACCAAGCATCAACAGGTGGCGTAAAGGTCAGACGCAACGGAATTGTACCTGCGCTGTCACAGTAAAGATTAACGAGACTAGTTGAGGTGATGGGACCATTATAGTTCTCATATTGACCGGCAATCCGCTTCATATCAAGTGGTCCACCCGCTGGTCCTGCTGGTCCAACTAGCGCTATGTCTTGCCAACCTGAACTTGTACGAACTCGAATTGCTTTCGGAATTGGCACCATTTAGATCACCCTAATCGGACGCGCTTTGATAATCCGCCAACGTACATGCGGCACACCATTATTTGCCTGGTACTGCATCTTTAATGTCCCGCCTGCGGCGACACCCCGAATCACACCCACAGCAAGAAACGAGGAAGCTAAACCACCGTTAGCCAGATACGCAGTATGCGGATCGGTTGTTGTACCACCACTCGCATCGAAAGTACCCGAAGAAGGCGTCAATCCAAGCACACCCGTGAGTGCTGCTGACTGCGATGCAACATACATATCGCATTGAGCCTCGTACTCATAATCGCCTGCGCGCGGGAAGGTGATTAACGGACCTGGTGTAGCGGGATCGTTGTAACCTGCATTCGCAGCAAACGATTGATCAGTCACAACAGCCGCGGAAATAGATGGACCGCTAATAGCCTCCCACTTAAACGTACTCGGACTCGCTGCTCGAAAGCGTAAATGCCACATCACACCGCCAGTAGCATCGGCCAATAAATAAACTTCTTGCCCATCGTATGGACTAGTCGGCAAAGAAGTGACAACTGGAATGAGCGGAGTCCAGGCTGCAGGCGTATCATCGGTATCAACCCAGATCGCACCAGTTGTAGTATCACTCGGCTGATCAGGCTGTTCGTAGACTGTAACTGCTCCCGGAGCTCCAACCGAACCACCCGAAGCAATTATCTCCCAATTCGTTGTATCGGTCTTCGGGTTACCGGCAGTTGTACCCGCTACTTTACGTCGATAGCTAGCCGTAACAGTACCATCGTAATAACTAACCGAATCACCTATGGCATAAGCTGTCGCTGCTGACCAAGCACCACGCCAAGGACCGGGATCACCTTTTGCGCCTGGTGCGCCCGTTGCTCCTTGAAGCACTCCGCCTGAATTGATAGCTGCACCCATAACCTTGATAATGAATGCTACCAAAATATGTGGTGGTAGATTATTAATTGCATTACCACTACCAACAGCTCCAGTCAAACCCGAAGTAACTGCATGACCATGATCGGCAGATTCGTAACCAGTTGAAAAACCGTGTTGGTGATCAGGTTCCCAATCGGTCCAGCCATAATTCGAGACAATATAGCGAGAGGTACCACCCGAACCAAGCGCTGCTGTGGCTCCCGTAGTTGTGCCAAAGTTATCACTAGTAGATGGACCATGATTATGGGTACCTGCGGGACTAGTTGTACCACTATGTGTATGAGCCGTATCACGCCCACCTGTGTAGAGCGTTCCCGGACCATGTTGATGGTTTGGGAGCTGACCAAGAGTAAGAGTGTGTGTTTCTGCGCCCCCACTCTGATAACTCATACCTAAATCCGAGGTTGGTGTACTTGAACCGTACAACATTTTACGACGAAAATCGGGAAGTGTAATAATTCGATTAGGTGCAGTGCCTGTAATTCCCCAAAGTGGATTTCCTGCCGCAACCTCAGCAGCAGCAAAATTGGCCAAATCTACATAACCAGCATTCTCGTTTAGCGTTTGTCCGGCTGCCAACAGCCAATTGGTTGGAATCGTCCTACCCGTCCAAACTTTAACCGTACCGATTTGATCACTATCATAAATAGTTGGTGCACCAGGCGCAGTACCGGTAGCATCTACCCAGATTGTGCCATTCCACCAATAAAGTTTATTATCATCGATATCGTAGTAAAGTTGTCCCGTCATAGGCGACGAAGGTGGTGCTGATTGGCGCGGAACTACTAGACTGCCAATAAAGGTAGTCATCAGCCAATAATGGTTACTAGAATTGAGTTGGCGGCTTGGCTTACACCAAAATTAACATAAACATCGCCGCTAAGCTGTACCGTAACATCCGCGAGAAGAACGTTCCCACCCGCATCCTGAACTTGTACGAGCAAACATCGAGTGGCTCGAAGACCATGTGTTGACTGAAGAATAACAATCTGTGTCCCAGCGGCATGAACTGCGCCATTATTATAATAACCAGCAGCACCCATGCCTGTCTCGCGTGCAGCCTTAGCTGTTGTCTGTCCCGTACCACCCTTAGCAAGTGGTAATGCATTAGTTACATCCGCACTTGCTAAGTCAACTGCGCCGTCTGCAATCATCGCATTAGTAATCCCGTTATTAGCAACTTGAATTGAATCGGGATTAACGGTAATGCCTGCGCCAGCGCCGACATCAACAGTATTACCAGATTTGGTCAGACCAGCACCAGCATTAAAATCTGCTACGCCGGTAAATGCTACCCAAGTCAGTGGAGTTGTATCAACTGTAATCGGTGCATTGGTAGTACAAGTCCAAGCTGTATCCGAATATGAAGTACCTTCCTCAACAAATACCGCGGCATTCAAGAGCTCGGCCGCTTGGTTAGCATCAGCCACTCGACTCCAAGTACTACCGGTGTTAGTACTATAAATCCCGTTGTACTGTGGATTAGTTTGGGCTGTTAACAAGACACGATCGTTATTACCTGTCGTTACGCCATCGATTGTCTGCGGACCACCAGGCGCGCTACCAGCACCAACATTAGTAGTTGCAACACATCGTACCGGTTGCTTCCAAGCTGCGCCTTGAATTAGATTATCTACATAATTCTTCGTAGCTGCGTCCTGAGCTGAAGTCGGATCCGCAACACTCACAAGTCTTTGACTCGACATGGGAATCGGACCAGCAGATGGATTATTCGATCCAATCAAATATAGCGAATTACCACCATTCATCGCCTGCTGCGAACCCATTCCAAGTGTTCGCATCGAAGGCGTTGCAGCCGCGCCATCTTTATTTGCCGCTGCTACTTCAGCATCGGTAACAGCACCGGCTGCAATCTGTGGAGACGCGGCGGTACCGGCAAGATCGCCAGCTAATTGAACAATACCTTTCACACTTGGACTTGCGTCGGGTACAGATGAAACTCCACCTCGAGCAGACACCCACGCCGTTCCATCCCACCAGTAAAGCGTATTGTCTGCCGTATTGTAATAAAGTTGTCCCGTGACCGGAGACCCGGGAGCGGAGCCAAGCTGATGCGCGCGAAGATTGCGAGCCTCTAGCTTAGCCAAATCAAGTGGTGCTGCTAGAGTTGGCATCAATCTCCTTAGTTAAGATACGCCTTCCCGGAGGTCGGATTGAAAAAAGAAAGATGTATTTCCTTATCATCAATATAATGTACATCTGGAAGTATCTCAGTACCACCAGTATCAATAACAGTTACTGATGGATAACGACCAAGATTATGTGTAATAACCCATTGATCAAGAAGTGCTACCTGAGTAAAAATGTATGTTTGGTCATCCGCCGGACCCACAGGCCCCGGAGGACCTGGAGGACCTACCGGACCCGATGCTCCTTCTGGTCCCGGTGGACCTTTAGGACCCTCAGGACCTATACCACCCGCAGCTACTACAACAACATCAGGAGCCGAATCGACAGTCAAACTTGTATCGAACGATGCAAAATCTACCTTAATATCTGGAACTGCCTCAACTTGAAGCTCAATTTCTGCGGTTGAAACCGTTACGTTTAGTTCACACAGGTCGGGTGACATCGATCCAACACTCCACTTTGCCTTGACAGAGCGTACGTACTTCTGCATCAACCGATGTCCACTGTACGTCCCAAACACCAGTAAATTTACCGGTATCATCGGTAATTAATGCTGCTGTTTGTTCACCAGTCAACGAAAGCATCACAATTCCGTTAAAAGCATCGGTTAAATCAGAGTCAAATTCAGCTAAAACTGTACTTCCCTGTGAACGATCTAGTCGTACTTGAGCCTCTACCCCACCGGAAATATCCACCGGCTCGCCATCAGGATCTTTGCAAATCAAGCGAAATTCAGCATCATCTCCGGCATATAGCGTAAGATCCAGCACTTGAGGTGAGAGATTAATTTTTCCAGCAGGCATATTCCTCCTTTCACCAAAGCGTAGTATCACCTCGTTGTCTTTCTACAGGATCTCGAGGTAGAAGATTGAAATTACCATAGTGAATAGCGTTATGTGTACGCAAAGATGTAGTTATTAGGAACTCTGGATCAATAATGGCCTGGTCTCCGTGTAAAAGATTATTCAACGAAATTGGGTTCATATGATGCACAATAAGTTGTGCGAAAATCTCGTAACCAGGAACTCCTAAATCACAGCCATGATCTCGGATAATAACGTGATCTCGAGTAGTTTCCCACTCAGGCGATTTGTAAAAACGTTGATTAATCCAACGATCGAAGCCAAAAGTAATACTTCCGGTAACTCCACCCAACTTTAGATACTCGTATCGCTCGTCGAACGTTTCTAGTTTAGACAGCTCTGAGTACGTTCTGGTCTTGATCATCTTCATCCGATCTTGGCTCAGATCCTGCATATGTGCGCATTGCTGTAAGAGCTTCCAGGTATAGTTCTTCCACACGCTTCTGAGATTCGATCGCTTCGATCTTGACTCGCGTCAATTCATTTTCATGCTCGAGTCGTTCCTGCTCCAGCTGTTCGCGAGTTGAACCCAGCTTCAAAAAATGAGTGATCACCTGCGAGGAAGCTGTGCCATCGCGAATTTGCTGCTCGGCAAGATCGATCGCTTGCGACACGAGTTGATCTTCACGACCTTCGGGAGTGGTCGCGGGTCGACGAGGAATTTGCTGTTCAGGCTCTGATCTTCTTCTCCTTGCTGGCACACGACCTCCTCTCGTTTAAATCATCAAGCCAAGTAGAATTCCAGATCCTGCTAGTGGAACTCCGCTAACGCTCAGTAATTCAACATTAAGCACAAGATAATCGTGATTATCAACTGGATCCGAAAGCAAGGTAAACAAAGCATTGCTATCTGAGTTTTGAGTATCCTGTACAAACAAGATTCTACCAGCTTTGCCCTGCTGCATTAGCAAGAACTTAACATCTCTGTTATCAGCATCCATCCGATGGACGTAGATCGTATTAATCTGATCGACTGGGTTAGCGCCAGCGTTAGTACGAACTTGACCTGTATTTGGCGGCGGATTCACAACTGTGCTATAATTATACTTGACTAATTCTTGCAGAACTGGACGATCAGACCCTCCCGAATCACCTGAGCCGCCTTCCCAAATTGTGGTACCATCAGATCTTCTAAACACAATAGTTCCATCGGGATTACTACGGGTTTCAAACACTCTCTCGGTACTTTCATCCATGCTTGTCTCGCTTCGTCGAGTGTTCGGACTCTTTTCGAATTAGTTTCGACCTAGTTTTAACCGCCAGATTAAAAGACTTTCTGCCAAAATATCCCCCGGGGAAATTTTTGGAAGCCGGGCGATGCTAGAGGGGGGTGTAAAATTTTTACCCCTCCCCCCTAAAAAAATTTTCTCCCCCAATTAGTTCTAAAATTTTTTCCTTGAAGCGCATCGTTAGCAACTCTTGCCATTAACTTTGCCTCATCGCTGCTGGACTTAGTTGGTGTTCCTGCAATTGTAGCTAACGCTCGACGCTCAAGTCGTCGTCGTTGAGACAGAATGATCACCTCTTCTCCTATACATCGTAGACTTCTAATTCTTTTACGGAATTTCTTGAAACCTTTCTCCACATTCCTAATACGTTCTCCGAAACAATTTCATCAATAGCATTTTGGATAGCAAGTGCTTGGTCAGGTTCAGACAAATCATTAGACACAATAGCTACCCTGTCTAAGAAGGCGGAGGTATTATAACCCATACTCATATCATACTCTAACCATTCATCAAACCTAGTGAATGGATCAAACGGATTGTCAACTGTAGTTAACATGTACTCAACTGTCATGTTCACCTCACTCAGTAAGACTTACCTTGAGTGTGGTCAAGCCTACACCTAATGCATCAGCTACCTCAGCCTGTGTGTACCCAGAGTTCAACATAGCCTGAGCACGACGTACCTTACTGCTTGTCATTGTTGGTGTATGCTTGGGCATAGCCAATACCTTAACGGTATCGCTATCACTATTGTTCAGAACTCTTTCCAGTTTAGAGGGAGTGATTGCACCAGCTTGAATAGCATTCCACTCCTCTTGAGTAAGATCGATCTTATACTTCTTTGCACCTGTTCTAACTCTTGCTGTATTCAACTCCTGTTGTCGAATCTTCTTCTCTTCAGCAGCCTCGATCTGTGGGTTAACCTGTTTCTTCTGGGAGACATTGGCGTTTGCTAACAGGTGGGCCTGTCTTTCGTAGGGGGCATTCTTCTCGGCCCGGTTAAGTTTAGCATTAATTGAAGCCACTTCGGTTTCGTATACCTTCTTGGCTGACTTAGAATAGGGGGTACCTTTAATCGTTACTGTTTCTTTCCTAGCTTCATTAGCCAAAGCTTTTAGTTTATTAGAGTGAGTTGCATAGAGTACTTCCATAGAGGTAGGAGTACGTTCTTTCGGAATGACATCGAACGCGTCATCAACTACAGCCAGCTTTCGATGTTCTTCTTTCCTTTTAATCTGTACTCCAGTTTTAACGGTGACCATCTTTCCTGTCTTAGGATCCTTTACACGTTTACGTTCTGGAAACGTACGTCCAGTTGGTTCGAAAACTTTCTTGCCTGTGACAGGATCAATCGGTCCACCTCTTGCTGCAGACCTAAGTCTTCTCTCTTCTATGCGAATGGGCGATTTTTTCCTACTGATTATGGTCTGAGCACCTGCTCGCTTCGAACCTTGATACTCTTCTTTCAAATCAAGAATACCATGATCTTTCTCTGACTGAGCAAAATCAAGCCCATGTTTTTCCGAATCAATAACAACCATGGAGTGTCTAATCGCACGAGAGAGTTTATCTGTATCCGCTCCTTGAAGAGTCATGTCCGTAATTAGATTGGAGATTTTACCCATCTCATTTTGTTTGCGAGCATTAGTAATACGAGGAATGGGAGAATCTTTGGGTAGTTTATAGGTCATCGGATCGAAGCCCTTCAATCCTTCTAGAGCAGCGGTACTTTCAATCTTTCCACTCTTGTTAGGAATGATAAGCACCGTATCACCATCGAAGTCTGCACCAGACAAACGTTGTGCAACCTTATGATGAATACCAACAGCATCGTGTCTCGTACTATCAGCACCAGTTCCGATTAGCTTGCGTGCTTCACGATTGCGATTATTCACTGTCAGTTGAGGAATTTCAAATGTTCCACCATGAGGATAACGAACCAAAACAACACGGTCGCCATCTTTGAAGGTGGGGGCATAAATTTCAGTTGGTTTCATGGATGGAACGGGAATTAGAACTTTAGTTGCTTGTCGCGGCAAAGCGGCAGACTTAAGATGTACAGCTGCAGCATCGGTTTGATCTGCAAATTTCTCAAGCAAATCTTTCCGAACTGTTGGATTTGTGAGCGCATTGATTTCATCGAATTCTCTTTTGCGCCGATCGTAAGTTAGATCAAGTTGCTGCTTTGCTAGAGCTGGACTTTGCTTAGACAGAAACTGGGACGAAAGATTTCGAGACCAAGTATCCCATTGACCTTCTTCTCCAGATCCTTCTTTAGTTGGACTGCCAACTAGATTCATAGCCGAGGTAACATTACCCGTTTTTGGATCATGTACTTGTCGAATGATAGAACCAAACGGAAGATCCGGATCTTCAGAGATTGGTTTCATAGCATCTTTTTTACGTCCGGTATCAGCAGCCTTTGTATTAAAGATCAGATCCTTGCCCGGAGGAAGATCCTCCTTATAAACCGCCATGCCTTTCAAGTAGTGTGTACCATCAACCAAGATTCGAACTTGACCGTAACGATTGTTTCCAATAGCAAGATCGGGTACACCAGGACGAACATAAATCATGCCATCTGCCTTAGCACCTTCTTTACCGTAAACAACACCGATTCGTCTAGAACCAACGGAAAGAGGAGCCTGAGGACTAAAGTAACTTCGACCATGATCGATCGACTGTTCTTGAATCTGTTGAATTTCTCTTCTGTTTTGCTGGACTTCAGAAAGCTTAGTGCCTGGTCGAGCCAATACCTGCATCGGTGTAAACTTACCACGAATGTTAACTTGCTCAACATAAATGGTATGAACGGGGTATCCTTGTTCCTTCAAAACAGCAAGCGCATTATTGAGTCGAGAATTAGTAATGCCTAGTTGATGTTCAACACCTTTACCTACATCAACATACTTCTTCTTATCGACTTGCTCCTTGAGCATATTGGCTGTGGTCTCGAGTGCACTCGCCTTATCTTTTGCACCTGGAGAAAGCCAACCACGAATTGTCGATTCGGGATGACCCATACGTTCACCAATTGCGGTATTAGACCAACCCTTATCTTTCAGACGCTGCGCAGTAAGAATATTCGTTTGTCGCTGCTGAGCAAGAGCAACTGTTCGAGCACCACGAAGTTCTTTAATCGTAATACCCATACCATCGGCAATTTGTTTTTCAGTCATCCCTTGCTTTTTTAAATTAGCCGCCATATCGAGAAAGTCTCGATTGCGCTTATTTTGAGTACCACCAGATCCCCAAGGATAACGGCCGGAACGTCGGAGGATACCGTAATGCGCAAGATGATCCTCATGAGTACGAATCACGACTCCTCCTCTAGTCTTCGATGATTGATTACTTTATCGAATTCTTGAATTCTTTCCATGATAAACATAATATCCTCTGGGTCAGCATCATAGACCGAAACTTCATCATCTTGATAGATTCGAAGTTCAATTTTAATCTCGAATGGATTCTTATCGTATTCAAGACAAAACAAAGCTGCGTAAACTTCGAGTTGATGTACTGAGCCTGGATACACGCCAGTTTTTAGATCATGAATTCGAAGAGTATTGTATCGAAAGGAGATTGTATCTGCAGTACCAAAACAATTCTCAGAGTAAAATAGAACTTGTTCGCAGGTCATTCTATGTTGAATCGCGTCGTTAATATACATACCCACAGTTCCGACGAGATCCGAAACTCGACCAGCTTGAATTTCTCTCTGAGCATAATCATGCTGCGCGACACCATATGCTCCGGCTTGAGCTGAAGTCCAACGTTCAATCAATCGATCCGGTGTATAGTGGATCCAATGATATTGACTAGGACTGAGAAACGCGTGCTCGCCTTGGAGATTCAAATGCCTGTTGAAGCGCATTCAGAACCTCCTCTTCATTCTCCGGATAAATATATGCGGCGAACGACATCTCGTTCATAGTATCAATGTAATAATCTTGATTGGGTTGTCTATTAGACATTGAAAAAAGTTTAACTTCTAGCGAAGCCCAATGCTTATGCCAAAGAACAACGAGATCTGGAACTCCTTGTTGATGCGCCGGATCATTTTTTAGAATCACACATCCCGGAAACATAGTCTTAAGTTTCTTGATTAACTTGGCTTGATATTGAGCTTCAGTCACAGTGGCACCTCCTATCCAGATATAGGTGGTCCCTGAAATACGACTTTCAGAATAATTCCGTCATGACCAGGATCGCAGTCGGGAGTGCCATCTACGTATCCACCAAATTTAACCGGAGTGCCCTTGTCATTAATGCACAGATAGAAGAGTGAGTCTCCCAATCCTGTACCATTAATTCCTGCCGGACCCGTTGGGCCCTGAGCACCGGTTGCACCTTTTGGACCGGCTGGTCCCCGAGGACCCTGTGCGCCAGTTGCTCCACCTGGTGGACCCTGTGGACCGGCGGGGCCAATAGGACCTCTGATCCCACGAGGACCTCTAACTCCACGCAAACCGCGACGACTCCAATAAAGCCGCTGCTGTCCCGCATGACACTTCTGCGGCTGCATCATGAAGTGCATTAATCCCTGTCCTCGACCAGTAACGGGATTCCATTTACCATAATCGGCACAAACCGGACCAACTCTTTTGCCGCTACCAATTAGAATCACTGATCCCGGTCGTCTAAGGTTCTGATTAGAACTGCCTGCTAACGCTACACTAGCCGAAATTGCTAGTACAGTTGCTATGATAATGAGAAGTTTCACAATTTAGTGCCTCCTTCGCAGAAAAAATAAATGGGATGTTCTATCCCTTCTATTATACTACGCGAATTAGGCGCTAACTAATATCTAATCTCGTACGATACCAAATTCTTGATATGTAGGCCATACATAAGTGCGATTTAGAATTGAAAGTACTAGGTCTTGCTCGAGCAAACCGTATCTTTTTGCACACTCAGTTGAATTTTCACTTATTTCGCCAGTTTTCAAATCTTCGATTGGTGTTAGAATCGGCATTTCATATGGATAACGAAACTGCTGGTTGTATTTGATCGCAAACCAACGTGGTCGCCAAACTAGGTTCTCAATACTATTATTATGTCGATCACCATCAAGATTAATGGGAGTATCAAAAGGACCAACAGGCTCAGGAATAAAAGCCTTAGCCACCAGGAGTGGGACCGATCTGTGGTGTTGGACTCCATCTCGCATCATTCCTACTTGTAATAGACCAAATTGATTCTCGGAGAGCACCAAGATTCTGCCAGACTTGTCAGTGCGGATCCTTCCACGGTCGCTTACGCTATATCCGGGGAAATTTTCTATTGACATCCAGTTTTCCATAACCTTCTTTCTCCACCCGTTTAAAAGCACTTGGGAAAGCTGCGTAGCCTTGGGGATCTCTCAACACCTTTAACTTGTGAGTAGTCTTGATGAACAACCTCCTTCCTTTGCCAAGATTTTTGCCAAGATTTCTTGAAGTAGTGCAATCCCTTTGTTCATGCGGGTTTGAGCCCTATTTTCCTTGCCAAGATTTTTTGAGGAAGAACTCTCTATAGATTCTCTAGTTAATATCTATTATTAGGTATTATATATATTATCTTTGGGGTCGCGCGTGGGTATAGAAAATTAGATACTATATGACATTCCCTAGGGGACTTTTTGGACGTGTTTTCTTGGCAAGCAAAATTGCACAAAATCCCTGCAAAATGCGGCTTTTCCTATAATTTAAAAATCTTGGCAAAAATCTTGGCAACGCTGTTTTATGACTTTCAACTCATATTTTTCAGTGTTTCGATCGGAAATTTGGCGACATTGAAATTCTGTTTTGCTTTCAGACTCCGCCAGATTGCAGTGTCGACCGCGTTCTTACTTTTTAAAGTATAGTAGTAGAGATCCAGGAATGGTGTATTCAGTCGATCAATTCTACCATGTGCTTGTTCCCAGTTCTTGTACGAATAGGTCAATGAGTAGAAAACGATCGTATCGGTCTCGATGCAATTCCAGCCTTCTGAGCCCGCTACGTACTGAACTAGATAAACCCAGTTATTACCCTCAGGGATCTCTTCGTGCTTGTGTCCATTCCACTCAGCTACCGCTGTAACGTCCTCTAAAGCCCGTAGACGCTCTAACTCATAGTTAAAGTTATAGAACACTACCAGCTTAGGATGCGTGCTTAGAAGCTCTCTCACGGCTTTGACCCGACTGGGATCACTATTCACAATTCGCCGTAAAACAGCAAAAGTTTCGCTGATATCACGGATCGGCCGATTCAGGAAAATGTTCCAGCGATTCTTCAATACGCTTTGAAACAGTTCCTCATTATGGTCGACTGGAATCGTGCGTGAATGGCGGGTAGTCAGCTTGGTGTAAGCCATCGGCACCAAGATCTGATTGCGATATCTATTTAGACGACCGGTGTTCAGATAGCGCTCAACCTTAGGAAACTTGCTGAACGGCTTGTAGACCACGTGTTCGCGCTTGAATTCGGTCCGATTCTTGTAGAAACCGTTGGCGATGAAGACCGGGATATAGTCGAGCCAAGTATCCCCCGGAGTTGCAGAGAGCAGAATCCAGCGATTCTGGCGGGCAATCTTCAGAAACGACTTTACCCAGGTTCCAGATCCAACCAATCTTTGTTCGTCGAAAATAAAGAAAGCACCGCTAACTTCAGTGTACTTATGGATGTTGTTCCAACTATCGACGGTCAGCAAACCAGAGACAGTTGCATCTCGTGTTTTACCGATTCCGTGAGGAGCAAACTCACCTTCCCAATCGAGCGTGTCACGTTTCTTGGCGGTAGTGATCACATACACATCTCGTGGTCGCTCTTCCTCGATGTAGTAAGTTGCTGCTACTTGTGACTTACCTGAGCCAACCCCGCCCCAGAGAATTTTGCCATTAGCGAGCTGGTCGAGTGCAGATCTCTGATGGGGCTTAAGTTCCATACTCATTTACATTTAGGATTAGCAAAACACCGCGGACAATACGGATATGTCCAATCATCTTTAGAAACCCTTTCTGAACATTTCGTGCATGCGCATTGTGTTTGTTGGTTCTCCATTAATTGAACACTTTGCGTGATACGGCGCCTTCCCATTCGATACTGCTACGTACTTTTAGACAGGTGAAGCAGATCTGGGTCAACGTGTCCATAAAGGTGCTGAAGATTACTTGCTGGACATGCCGACCCTCACAATTACGAATATGATTGCGCACTTGCGATTCGGGAAGCAGTTCGTATTCGAATACGATCTTATCCATTAATTATCTCCCTCAATTCTATTAGTCCCAATGGCTCACTTCTCGAGCCAACATCTCTCTTGTCCAGCGGGGAGCTTCTTGACCATTGCCGAGCATCCCCATCTGTGACATCCATCGCTGTCCGTCCGAAGCTTGCCATTCAACTACAACCAGCACCGCGGTTGGCACTCCTGAATCTGGAGTTTCTTCGTCCTCTTCATCACGTTCCCCAAACGGGACCGCACGAGCAAGCAGGCTGAGAATTTCTGCGCGTAATTCTTCTGGATTAAGTGGTTCGTCAGCCATCTAAGTATCTCCCTCACAACCTCGTCGAAAGGTCTTCAGTTCGGGGTCATACAGATACCAGCAAATCAAATCGTTTAATGGCATAGTTTCAATCTGATCTGGTTCTAAGCCCGCTGGTCGATTACAATGTGCACAGATTCCTCCATCAACCAAACGTTCGCACAAGCGTAGCGCAGCTCTGACTGGATCAAGACTGGCATCTACTTCGGCTTTACCATTAAGATAGCAAGCTACCACAAACCAAACCACAGGTTGTTCATCATCTGAGTAACGAATCTGAACTTGCTTAGCTCCTGCTCGACGCATCAGATCGAGGGCGGCTTTAAAACGATCGTCATCCATTTTCATTTCACTCATATTGGCTCGGCTCTGTTTTGCATCGCTACAACTTCCCATTTGTCACCCACAGGATGAACTTCGAATCGATAGAAATCAACTTCTCGTTGGGCATTCAGTTGTCGACATAGTCGATTTGCTCGCCAACGAAAGCGAGTAGTTAGTTCAGCGTCTACACTAACCCGCTCATTTGTTTCGACTGTTCTATAAAGCATGTATTAGCCTTTCACTTTTGAAAAAAAGAAAGGACCAGTTACTTCTGCGAAAAGAAAAAAGGAAAGTCTTTGTTAAGACTCTCCTTTCTTTAGCTACTTCGACAGTGAACGTCGAAGACTTGTAACCAGCGAGAGGCCGTTGCGGATAACGATGTAAGCGCCAACAATGGCCAACGCCTGCACAACTTCCTCCTCATGGGTTCCAAGAAATCGCATAATTTCCTTTCGTAGTAGTATCTATTATGATACGTGTAATTAATGCGAATTCTGTGGAAAAGCGGGCAAGAGACATCGTTGCGGCGGCCCAAATGCCTCTTGCCCTAGCTCCGAGGGGTTCAACCCACCTGTGGCGCAGAGTGGGCGTACCTCGGAGATTCAATCTAAGTCAGAAACAACGTTGAAGAGACTGTGAGAGGAAGTGTTGTGGCAACTCCCGACCGAAGAGCTCACTGCCATTGTATAATAGCAATCAATTCTTCAGAGCCTTCTCTATCCTACCGGATCACCGCTGTACTAGTTTGTAAAACTAGCCCAATACCTCCGCTCAGGGATTTCCCCATTGCTCGGGTATCTTTAATTCGGCTGCTACTAACGCTGCTTGCACAACGCGTTTGCCGAGTCCCGCCTTCACGACTAACTGGCCGCAAGCTACAACCAGTATAGTCCTTTTCGAGCCACCTCACATCCCGCGGATACGAATAAGGTAGCTACTCCTTATCCACACCACTGGACTGTCTCCTCAACGTTGTTTCCGACTTAGTAGTTTGGAAATTTGACTGAAGGCCCCGCCGCAGTGAGGCCCTCAGTCTGTGATCGGGGGGCCGACCACTTATTTCCAAACCGAAGCTTATAGCTTAGAAGATAAGTGGCCTCCTGGGTGCTACCCAGGTACGGCGCTACCGCTGCCCCTCCGAACTTTTGAAACTTATGTCAGCCGCGTAATACCGTGCATCGTTTAGGCGGGTTCCATTTGGTATCGTACCGCTAACACTCTAGCCTCGCCTCGGTTGATCAGACCTCCCGCTACTAGAGCCCAGACAGAGCCGTGATCCCAGCATCCCAGCATGAGAGAAGCGGAACTCTGTCCTATCTCCGCGGGTGCCCCACGGAGGGTCTTTATCGCTTAGTCAAAGTGATCGCACGCAGGAGAGTAACGCCATGAGACTGTACATTCCAGCCGTCATTAATCAGCTTGCGAATCTCTCGGAACATCGATTCTTCATTGACAAGCTTCTTGCTTTCGCCGTCGGATCTCCGCCACTTTCCAAGCGTCTGCTTCTTGAAGAAGATTTGACGCTCCTCCATTCGCTACCCTCCTTTCGAAATAAAAAAATCAAAGTCCGTGAAGAACTCTGATTTTTGCCTTGCTAGGAAAGTTCTTTGATACAGAGTCGAGCAATGCGGATTTCGCGACGAACGTGATCCACATTAGCTTGAGTCAGATCCAATTCCTTGACACAAATCGGATCATCTGCATAGAGCAGACGACCTTCATCGATACTGGATTGAATCTGGTCAAGCTCAGCGGTATAACGTACGAGCTCATCTCGCATCGCTTCTGCCTCTGAATTCAACATAATTTCTCCTATTAGGTTTCATTATAGGAGATGAAAATTATGCGACGCTTCACCAAAACCTAGGCTTTGGCCAGGTGCGTCGCCAACCCGTCTCCGTATCTGGCCCTACGGAGAACCCCAGTTCGCCAGGTTATCCATGGTTCCTGACTTCCGTCTGGGGAGTTCTTATTACCGATTTGCTCTACACGCTAGAGTATTACAATGATGCGCCTGTGGATGAGCATTCGCTTTACTAAGTCGTTTACGGGTATAGCCTGCTTCACCGTTGTTGCCATTTCCACAGTAAGTCGTTTTACCGCCTGGTTTCAACTGATGAATAGTACCCGAACGATCGTGCTGGAGTACAAATTTGTCAGGCATTATTTTTCCTCTCCCATATGCCCCCTTGGCAACGTCTCGCTCTCAGAAGATCAAAAACGTCCCGCGGGGGCTATTCTTCTTCTTGTTCAAGTTGCTCAATTTTACGGTTAATATACCAAGCAGCTTTTTTCAGATCTTCGAGCCGATCAGTTCCTTTTTTATCAGTTTGAAATCGAACCAGATACTTAATTGCATTACCAAGATGGAATCCAAAATTCCAATATTCGATGAACTTGATCGGTTCGTAAGTTATATCACCGCCATAATGCGACGGGTGATTAACATTTTCTTCACTAACCATCTAGTTTTTCTGACCTCGGGCGCGCTTACTCGCCTGAATAGCTCGTCCCTGTTTTCCCGCTCTTGACTTGGCGCCCTTACCTCGATACACCTTACCGCTGCTACCGTACTGGTAGCCACCCTTTACTTTACGAACTGGCATCTCGGTCACCCTTACACTCGGTTTGGGTTTAGCCCAGTTAGTACGCCATCGTTCCAATAAATATTCTACTCCCATCGAGTAGAAGTAATCTACGAGCATATTTTCACCAAATAGGAGTTGATGTTTTAGAAGCTACTTTTTCAATAGCAGTTGATGTTTTTACTTGCTCAATACAGTCTGGGTTATCGTTACAGTAACGAATTTCTTCGGTTGTATCCACAATATCGTGCGTAAGTATGTGCCGATAAATATTAATTTTGTCTTCAGGACGCGCTTTCTCGCAAACAGCACACACCCACTCAAGGGGCGGCATCTTCTTCTTCTCCTGTGAAATCTCCTGGCCAGACCGGTTTCAGTGTTTCGGCTGCAACAATCGTATCTTCGTCGCCGGGCACTCGCGCTTTAGATTTAAATAGATCTGGAACTGTGTGTGGAGTTAATTCAAACATTTTCAAGCGCATATTGGCCCAAGTAACATAGCCCAATAAGAGACTGAGGATTGCGACAATGCCGATAATCAACACTACCCATTGCCAAGTCATGATGTGTCTCTTTGCGAGCTTTTCATGCTTGTCCAGGCAACAAAAGAAAAGAGAATAACGACCAAGAGAACTATTCCTAGAATTAGTACTACCCATTGCCAAGTCATAATTCCTCCGGCCAGTCAACTGTTATCTCTAAAGCTCTACCGTCATCAATTACCTTTGCATCAATAACCTTACCCGTGCCGATTGGAGTATCCTCGTGCTTGGCAGTAAAATCTTGCCCAATCATTCCATCGGTTCCACCTTTTCCCCAACGTTCATGAGGTCCAGCTGGAAGAATGACTTTAACTATTGACACTGTCTTCATCCGCCTCGGTCAGAAAAGTGAATGTTTTTGCTTTCTCGACGCAATCCGGATTGTCGTTGCAGTAACGAACGTTCTCAGTCAACTCCACACCAAAACGCGTACTTACTCGACTGTAAACGCTGATCTTATCGTCCGGACGCAGCTTGCCACAAACATGACAAGTCCATTCAAGGGCTGGTTTCTGGTCCGGGTTCTGCTGGCTCGGCATCTTCTGCTCCGGATCCTTTTGCTCCTTGTTCCCCCCGGAGAATTCTCTCGATTCCTTCTGCGTCCTGAGCCCCAAAGCCTGTTTGAGCCTGGACCAACCATTGTGCCATCGTACCAATAGCCAACTCGATTCGATCGAGTCGTTGTTCAATCTCGAGTTTGGGTTCGGCCAAATCATCCTCCCACCGCTAGGGTTTTCACGAAATCTGCGTTGAGCCAGAAATCAGTAATCGGAGCGCCGCTACTTGACAGTTTTGGGTCGATTAGCACAATATGACAAAAGCTGTCCTTGAAATCGATCACGTCGACTTGCAGACCGCGAAAATTAGTCAAAGGATACTCATCTGAAATCATATAGATCATTCTGATGCTCTCAATTTCTCGGCTTGACTTTGGAATTCGGTTACCTTTGAATTGATCCGACTTCTTACCGCTCGCAACTCATGCATAACTTTGTCGTCAGGACTCTTATCATCATCGAGAAATTTGAACATTTCTAAGAGATCATCACAATGCTCGATAAAATTTGCGGCAGCTTTTGCATAGGCATCATATAGCGTTGCGCCAGCTTCTTTCCATATTGTTTCAACTTCATGAGTCTCAGACATTTAGGCACTCCCACATATAGGCCAATCGCCATATCCATGATTTTTCTTAATAAGTATTACTGCTCGATACTTTTGTTCTAACTCACTATTTCGATGCGGATAACTACGTCCACCTACCGACTTCCATGTTGACAGTGTAAACTGCAATCCACCGTAAAATCCATTTCTCGTATTACCAAACCAATGAGGTTTACTATAACCCCATTCGCAATAGGCCATACGTTCTAACTTGGCGTTGTACGGTCGAACTGTTCTCCAGCGATGATCATAATGTTGTGGCGAGATTAGTATAAGAGACAACGCTGTCAGTACTACTGTCAAAAATCCTCCTAACGGAAGATCCTAAGCTGTCTGTATCTTCTTCGTACTCCCCTACCGAAGAAACAGGCACTACCCTGCGGGGGAGAGGGCGGCAACAGGGTCGCAGAACATGAGTTCACACTCAGGACCTGACTTGGCTTAAGCAGCCACCTCGCCGAACTCACGAACATCGTAACCCTCCGCGATCAGCATCTCACGCAGCTCGGTCTTATCCTCCGTGGTCAGCGCCTTGAACTCGGGGATCTCGATCTTCCTGCCGAACGGCTCCCTCATGAAGAAATCCTGACAAGCCTTCACAAAAGAGACCTTCTCGGTGATCATTGTGCAGCCTCCCTTATTCCGAGAATAATCTTCTGATCAGTTCTGCTCTACTAGATCGAAATTAGCTTGAAAGGCCTTAGTTGTGTAGACCTTGTAGCCTCGTTCGGTGTAGAGAATCCAATCTCCCACAAACGCCTTAGTTTGCCTCGGGTTCTTGGGATTGTGAACTCGTACATGGATATACTGTTTCGTTGGCTGAATATCAGCTGACTTATCGACTGGCGACTCATCGATGTTACCAATTTCACCAAAGCACCAGCGGGCAATATCAGCAAAGTTTTGCTCAGTAACCTGAACAGCATCCACGAATAGTGGCTTTCGCACATACTTGGTGGTAAGGCTAGTATTTTCCAAGATAGTCCTATTCGTTTCGATTGCGTGTTATGCCAAGGGCATATCCAATAAGAACACTGATCAGAACTATCACAGCCGTGACGATAATTTCCGTCATGCTTGATTTAGCTCATTGTACTTCATCTCCAAAGCATCTTCCTCAATCGTGACGTAAATGCTCTGCAGATATGCTTTGACTCCGCTCTTCTGATTAACAGTCCACTCATAGGGGCGCACAATCAAATCAACATTGATGATGTCGGCCCAATCGAGCATCTCAATTGA
>Ga0209811_10000047_pt1 | contig 54914 bp, 41 predicted proteins | sample Coa_R1_6_FD_187161 | JGI IMG/M metagenome (GOLD analysis project Ga0209811, IMG submission 187161) | Surface soil microbial communities from Centralia Pennsylvania, which are recovering from an underground coalmine fire. - Coalmine... | ecosystem: Environmental > Terrestrial > Soil >... | reverse complement strand
GAAAGGGCGTCGCTCGCGACGCGGCGCTGCTCCTCGGCTCGACGGTGCAGTCGACGCAGCTCCTCCCGAGCGGTGTCGACGGCGTCGGCCCCGCGGTCGTGGTCGGTCACGGCCAGGTGGAGCGTCTGCAACAGGCCGACCGCGGGCCGCCCGCCATCGCCGGCGGCCGTCGCCATCCCCGCGCTCGACATCTGGTCGAGGAGCAGCTCGGCCGTCGACTCGGCCCGGCACTGCTCGTCGGTGGTCCGAGCCACCGCCTCGAGGTGCCCGCGCAGCGGAGCCGCCCGCTCCGCCTCGGCCACTGTCAGCCGCTGGGGCCCGAGCCCGACCTCGTCGTCGGCCAGGGCGGCCCGCTCGACCTGGGCTCGGCGGCCCTTGGCGCGCGTCGCCTGGAGAATCCGCGAAGCCTCGAGCGCCTCGGTCGCCACGGTGGATGCGCCCTCGGTCGCGTCGTGCTCGGCCAGCGCGGCGGTGACGGCGGAGTCGAGCCGCGCGTCGAGCACCGGAAGCACCCCGGTGAGCACGGTCGGGTCGTCGGCCGAGCCCACCATGGTCGCGAGATCGTCGACCAGGGGCTCGGGGAGGCCGGCCACGACCTCGGCCAAGGCCGCCGTCAGCCGCCCGATCTGGGCGCGGCGCTCGGCGAGCGCCGCCGCGCCCTCGCGGCGCCGGTCGGTCAGCCAGGCCTCGACCCCACCGTAGGTCGACACGTCGAAGAGCCGGTCGAGCACCTTGCGACGGTCCTCGGCGCTGGAGCGCAGGAAGGCCGCGAAGTCACCCTGGGGGAGCAGCACCACCCGCTCGAACTGCTGGCGTCCCATGCCCATGACGTCGTTGACGACGTCACCGACCTCGTCGGCGCGAGCCGACACCGGCTCCCAACGACCGCGTCGCAGCTCCTCCAGGGCGACCTTGGCGGGGACCGGGTTTGCTCGCGAGGGCTTGGTCCACGCCGGCGAACGGGTGATCCGCAGCCGACGGCCGGCCGCGGTGAGCTCCAGGACGACGCTGGGAGCGACCCCCTCAGCGGCGTGGTGGCTGCGCAGCTGGGCCCCCGGGCCGGCGCCGCGGCCACCGGGCACGCCGGCATACAGGGCGAAACACACCGCGTCGAGCAGGCTCGTCTTGCCGGCACCGGTCGGCCCGTGGACGAGGAACAGCCCCGAGTCGGTGAGGAGGTCGAAGTCGACGACGCAGGTCTCCGCGAACGGGCCGAACGCGGTTACCTCCAGGCGGTGCAGTCTCATGCCGCGCCGCTCGCGCGGTCGGCCACGGGGACCCGGTCGTCGACGTCGGCCTGCTCGAGCCGGGTCGCCTCCACGGCCTCGGTCACCAGGGCCCGCTCGGCGGCATCGGGCAGGTGGCCGCCCCGCACATGGGCCAGGAAGTCGCAGCACACGTCGATCTCGGAGCGTGACTGCCGCAGCCGGGCGGCATACGTGCGCACGTCGACCGGGGCTCCGAGCGGCTCGAACGCGAGGTCCACACAGTGCGGGAACCGGCGGCGGAGGCGGTCCATGGCGCCAGCCGGCCGCGTCGCATCGGTGAGGACCGCGCGCACCCAGGCGGACTCGGCGGCCGTATGCCGCGGGTCGACCAACACGTCCTCCAGCGTGCCGCGGACAACCGCCAACGGACGGTCGACGGGCGCCGGCACCGTCTCCATCGACCTGACTGCCCCGCCCTCGACGGTCACGACGAGGGAGGACTTGGTGTGGCCCGCCTCGGAGAAGGACATCGCGACCGGCGACCCGCTGTAGTGCATCCCCTCGCCGACCTGCTGGGGTCGGTGGAGGTGACCGAGGGCGGCATACGTCGCCCCCGCGAAGACCGACGGGTGGACGCCGCTGACACCGCCGGCCGTGATGTCGCGCTCGGAGTCGCTCGGTGCGGCACCGGTGACGAACGCATGAGCCATCACGACGGTCGGCAGCCCCCGTGCGGCGGTGTCAGCGGCGACCCGCGCCATGGCGGCGCGCAGGACACCGGCATGGGTGCGGTCGTCGGTGCCGAGGGCCGCCGCGACCTGGCTGGGCTCGAGGTAGGGGATCGGCTGGATGGCGACGCCGTCGACGAGGACCGGACGCCCGATGTCTGCCACGGCGGACCGGATGTGCAGACCCGAGCGCTCCAGCAGGCTCGCGGCGAACCCGAGCCGGATGGCGCTGTCGTGGTTGCCGCTGGACAGGACCACCTGGGCACCGGCGTCGACCAGCCGGGTCAGTGCCTCGGAGAGGAGTGCGACGGTGTCGGGGGCGGGCAGCGCGCGGTCGTAGACGTCACCGGACACGAGTACCGCGTCGACCGACTCCGAGCGCACGAGCTCGACGAGATGGTCGAGGTATGCCTCCTGCGCATCGCGGAGCCCGGCACCATGGAACCCGCGCCCCAGGTGCCAGTCCGAGGTGTGCACGAACCGCATGCCCCGAGGCTATGAGAGGGCACCGACAACCCCGGAGCGGCGCGCGGCGCAGCCCCGAGGTGAGGCCCCGACCGAGGCGACCACCCGGCATACGAGACGAACACGCCGTACCGGGTCACGGATCGGGCCCGGTTGTGGTTGGGTCTGCCTATGGGAGTCGAAGTCGATGCGCAGAGCTACACGCGCGAGCAGCGGCAGCAGTACCGCGAGAAGGTGCGCCAGGACCTCGATGTCTTCGAGCGCATGCTCACCACGCAGCAGTTCGAGTTCGACCGACCCATGACCGGGCTGGAGATCGAGCTGAACCTGGTCGACGGTGACTACCAGCCGCACTTCGCCAACGCCCAGGCTCTCGCGGCGATCGCCGACCCCGAGTTCCAGACCGAGCTGGCCCAGTACAACATCGAGCTCAACGTGCCGCCTCGACCGCTGCCCGGCGACTCGGCCATCGAGCTGGAGGACGAGCTGCGAGTGTCGCTCAACGCGGCCGAGGCCAAGGCCCGCGAGGTCGGCTCATGGATCGTGTCGATCGGGATCCTGCCGACGATCATGCCCGAGCACTTCACTGGCGACTGGATCAGTGCCAACAACCGCTACACCGCGCTGAGTGACTCGATCCTCGGCGCTCGCGGCGAGGACATCCACCTGGAGATCGAGGGACCCACCGGGGAGCGCATCTCCCAGTACTGCGACTCGATCGGCCCGGAGTCGGCCTGCACCTCGGTCCAGCTGCACCTCCAGGTGCCGCCCGGCGACTTCGCGGCGCACTGGAACGCCGCCCAGGCCCTCGTCGCCCCCCAGCTCGCCCTGGCCGCCAACAGCCCCTTCCTCTTCGGCAAGCGGCTGCACGCCGAGACCCGGATCGAGCTGTTCACCCAGGCCGCCGACACCCGACCGATCGAGTTCAAGAACCAGGGCGTCCGGCCCCGCGTGTTCTTCGGCGAGCGCTGGATCACCTCGATCTTCGACCTGTTCGAGGAGAACAGCCTCTACTTCCCGGCCCTGCTCGCCGATGTCACCGACGAGGACCCGACGGCGATGTTCGAGGCCGGTGAGGCACCCTCGCTCGCCGAGCTGCGCCTGCACAACGGCACCGTCTACCGGTGGAACCGGCCGATCTACGACACCGTCAAGGGGCGCCCCCACCTGCGCGTCGAGAACCGGGTGCTGCCCGCCGGCCCGACCATCGTCGACACCTTGGCCAACGCGGCCTTCTACTACGGGGCGATCCGCAAGCTCGCCGAGGCCGACCGCCCGGTCTGGACCAAGATGAGCTTCTCGGCAGCCGAGTCCAACTTCCGCGAGGCGGCCCGGCTCGGCATCGACGCCAAGCTCTACTGGCCCGGCTTCGGCGACATCGGCGCCGACGAGCTCGTCCTGCGCCACCTCCTGCCGCTCGCCCACGAGGGCCTCACCGAGTGGGGCGTCTCAGTGGCTGTCCGAGACCGTTACCTCACGATCATCGAGGAGCGCGCCCGCCGTGGCGTCAACGGTGCGACCTGGCAGACCGATGCCGTGGCAGCGTTCGAGGCCCGAGGGAGCGACCGGGTCACGGCGCTCAAGCAGATGCTCGCGGCATACGTCGACAACATGCACACGAACGAGCCGGTCCACACCTGGCCGTTGCCCTGACCGCGGCCGGCTCGGCCGGCTCAGTCGGTCGGGAGCGTCGGCAGCCGGTTCCACGTGCGGATGGCGGGCTCCTCGCGCTCGAACTGCAGGACCGAGGCCGATCCCGCGTCGAGCAGGATCTGGGCGGCCATCCGGGTCTCCTGGCGCAGGAAGGTCGCGGTGAGGATGCGCAGGCAGTGGCCGTGCCCGACGAGGGCGACGTCGCCGGTGGCCAACGCCGGGATGACGCGCGCCAGAACCCGAGATGCCCGGGCGGCGACCTCCTCCACGGTCTCGCCGGGTGTCGCCCCGGGCACGACACCGTCGCGGAACACGCTCCAGTCGTGCCCCAGGTCGGCGCGGATCTGAGCGGTCGTCAGGCCCTCATAGCCGCCGTAGTCCCACTCCACCAGGTCCGGGTCGACCTCGGCGTGCAGGCCGGCCAGCTCCGCAGTGCGCCGAGCGCGCAGGAGCGGCGAGCAGAGGACCGTCGTGAAGTGGAAGTCGGTGAGGAGGGCCCCGGCGGCCCGCGCGAGGACCTCACCGTTGGCGGTGAGGGGGACGTCGGTCAGTCCGGTATGCCGGCCCGACCTGGACCACTCGGTCTCACCGTGACGGAGCAGGACCAGGTGACCACTGGGGACCTCGGGTGCGCTCATGAGGTCACCCTAGGGGGTGGCGGGTCTGAGAGACTGACCGTATGCCGTCCTACGTCGCCTTCCTGCGCGCCGTCAACGTGGGCGGCCGGTTCGTCAAGATGGCCGACCTGCGAGCGGCGTTGTCGGACAACGGGTTCGGCGACGTCGAGACCCACATCCAGAGCGGCAACGTCCGGGTGACGTCGTCCCTGCGATCGGTCCCCAAGGTGTCCGGTGAGCTGCACCGGGTGCTGAGCGGCTGGGCCGGGTTCGACGTCCCGGCCATTGTCCGCACCCCCGCGCAGCTCAGCACCTTGATGGCGGCGATCGACGCCCTGCCCTCCCTGCACGGCACGGAGTCCCGGCGCTACGTGGCGTTCGCCAGCGCCCCGGTGCCCGCTGCCGCCACTGCGCTCCTCGACGGCTGGGACCAGCCGGGGGAGCGGGCCAGGGTCATCGGCGCCGACGTCGTCGCCGACCTCACCGTCGACTTCCACAAGCTCAAGCTGACCAACACCCGGATCGAGAAGATCACCGGGCTCACCACCACGTGGCGCGACGTGAAGGTCGTGCGCGCCATCGCCGAGAAATGGGGTTCGTGACATGGCCGACGAGGAGCAGACCGGAGGTACCGGGCAGGGTCACCGCAGCGTGACGATGACCCGGACGGGCAAGGGCACGTATGCCGTGACCAATGCTCGCGGTGGCACGATCACCATCGGCGGGGGAGAGTCGAGCGACTTCACGCCGGTCGAGCTGCTCCTCACCGCCATTGCCGGGTGCAGTGCCGTCGACGTCGACTTCATCACGAGCAAGCGGGCCGAACCCACCTCCTTCGACATCGTGTCGGAGGGGGACAAGGTCAAGGACGAGCAGGGCAACCACCTCAGCGACATCCGGGTGACGTTCACGGTGCGCTTCCCCGACGGCGACGACGGCGACAAGGCCCGCGAGATGCTGCCCCGAGCGATCGCCATGTCCCACGACCGGCTCTGCACCGTGTCCCGCACCGTCCTGCTGGGGACGCCCATCAACATGGTCGCCGGCTGACCGGCATACGAGCACGACTGCGGCACAATCACATTCACCGCGCGGCATACGGAAGGACGACACATGGCCCGGTACCTCGAGGTCCACCCCGACAACCCCCAGCCACGCGCCCTGGCCCAAGCCGTGCAGGCCTTGCGCGACGGCGGGCTGATCGCCTACCCGACCGACTCCGGCTACGCGCTCGGCGCGATGCTCGGCAACCAGGGTGCCAAGGACCGGATCCGCGACATCCGGCGGCTCGATGACAAGCACCACTACACGCTGGTCTGCCGCGACTTCGCCCAGCTGGGCCAGTTCGTCCAGATCAACAACGCCGGCTTCCGGGCGGTCAAGGCGGCGACTCCGGGTCCCTACACGTTCATCCTGCCCGCCACCGGCGAGGTGCCCAAGCGACTCCTGCACCCCAAGAAGAAGACGGTCGGCGTGCGGATCCCGGACCACCGGGTCGTGCAGGCACTCCTCGCCGAGCTGGGCGAGCCGCTGCTGTCCAGCACCCTGATCCTGCCGGGCCAGACCGAGCCGCTGACCGACGGGTGGACGGTCAAGGAGGAGCTCGACCACCAGGTCGACATCGTCCTGGACTCCGGCGATGCCGGCCTGGAGCCGACGACGGTCGTGGACCTGTCCGGGGATGCGCCGGAGGTGGTTCGCGTCGGTGCGGGCGACCCGAGCCGATTTGAGTAGCGCTGCGGTTCAATGACCTCCATGACCCTGCTCACCCTGCCCGCGGCCGTCGAGGCCGCCATCGTCGCGGCCCTGCCGGACGCCCCTGACGACCGTCGCACCATCGGCCTGCGCGTCGAGCGCTGGTGGCCCGACCTGCGGTCCGCGCTCGAGGCGATCTACCCCGGGCGGGCCGACGAGCTCGGGGCCCGGCTCGTCGGGCTGGCGGCCACGGCATACGGCGTCCGGCCCGAGGACCTCCGCGACCTGGACCAACGCCGGTTGCTCGAGCCGGACTGGCTGCAGCGCCCCGAGATGGTCGGCTACGCGTGTTACGCCGAGCGGTTCGCCGGCGACCTGTCGGCGGTCGCGGGCAAGGCCGACTACCTCGCCGAGCTCGGCGTGCGCTACCTGCACCTCATGCCGCTGCTGCTTCCCCGGGACGGCGACAACGACGGCGGGTATGCCGTGGCCGACTACCGGACCATCCGGCCCGACCTCGGCACCACCGACGACCTGCGCAACCTCACCAGCTCGCTTCAGGCACAAGGGATCTCGGTGGTCCTGGACCTCGTGCTCAACCATGTCGCCAAGGAGCACGAGTGGGCCCGCCGGGCGCAGGCGGGGGAGCAGCGTTACCTGGACTATTTCCGGATCTTCCCCGACCGCACCGAGCCGGACGCCTTCGAGGCCACGCTGCCCGAGGTGTTCCCCGACTTCGCGCCCGGCAACTTCACCTGGGACCACGACGTCCGCGGGTGGGTGTGGACGACGTTCAACGAGTGGCAGTGGGACGTCGACTGGGCCAACCCCGAGGTCCTCGTCGAGTACGCCGACATCATCTGCTTCCTCGCCAACCTCGGCGTGGAGGTGCTGCGCCTCGATGCCATCGCGTTCACCTGGAAGCGGCTCGGCACCAACTGCCAGAACCAGCCAGAGGTCCACGAGCTGACTCAGGTCCTTCGCGCCGTCGCCCGAATCGCTTGCCCCGCAACAGTTTTCAAGGCCGAGGCCATCGTCGGCCCGCGCGACCTGGTCCCGTACCTCGGCACCGGTCGGCATGTGGGCAGGGTGAGCGACCTCGCCTACCACAACTCGCTCATGGTGCAGGCCTGGAGCATGCTCGCGACGGGTGACGCGCGACTGGCCAAGCAGGCCCTCGGGGCACTGCCGGAGTCACCGCCCGGTGGTACCTGGATCACCTACCTGCGGTGCCACGACGACATCGGCTGGGCGATCGACGACGGCGACGCCGCGGACGCCGGGGTCAACGGCTTCGAGCACCGGCGCTACCTCGCGGACTGGTTTGCCGGTGACTTCCCCGGGTCGTGGGGGAGGGGCCTGGTCTTCCAGTTCAACCCGGAGACCGGCGACAAGCGGACGAGTGGGACGGCGGCTTCGCTGGTGGGCCTCGACCCGACGATCGCCGGCGCCCCGGCCCGCGAGGAGGGGCTCGCTCGTCTCTTCCTGGCCCACGCCCTGGTCTACGGCTGGGGTGGTCTGCCGGTGATCTGGAGCGGCGACGAGCTCGCGATGCCCGACGACCCCGCCTGGGCCGCCGAGCCCGGTCACGAGGAGGACAACCGCTGGGCGCACCGTCCGCGGCTGGACTGGACGCTGGCCGCGACCCGGGACGACCTGACCACCATCGCGGGCAAGGTGTTCAGCTCCCTGGCCCATCTCGCGCGCGTCCGGGCCGCCCTGCCCGAGCTCCACGCCTCGGCCGTCGCCCACGTCATCCCCGGCGTCGACGACGGCGTCCTTGCGGTCGTCAAACGGCACCCGAGCGGCCCGCTCATCGGGCTCTACAACGTGACCGACGGCTGGCGACCCTTCCCCTCCGAGCACTTCACCGCGGCGGGGATGACGGCGCCGGTCAACGCGCTCGGCGGGCACATGGTCACCTGGGGTGCCGACGGGCAGGTCTGGCTCGGCCCGTATGCCGCGTGGTGGGTCGTCGACCGCCCGGCCAACGACACCTGATCACGGCGTGGCGGCCCGCAGCTCGACGAGAACCCGCCGGTCGATGCCGTCGGGGGAGAGGCGCATCTCCAGGTTGACCTCGCCGGCCCAGCGGGCCAGGTCCTCGGCGGTCTCACCGCCGCTGAGGCCGAGTGCGTCCAGGCGGCGTCGGACCTCGGCGCCGAGGTCGCCCGCAAGTGGTCGGACGCCTTCTGGGCGGCCGAAGTAGAGCGTATGCAGCTCGTGGATGCGGGCCAGTTCCGTTGGTGCGCTTGGGTGGTCGTCGACCCTCAAGTCGGCGAGCACACCACTGGCGTCATAGCCCTCGCCCGGCTCCACGGCATACAGGGCGGCGCTCTGCCGTCCCCGGGCGTCGCCTCCTGCCGCGTCGCCGGCGAGCAGGGCGACCAGCAGCCGTGAGGTGAGGCCCTGCCCCGCGGACCCGAGCCACGCGGCCTCCATGTCGCGGACCACCTCGGGTCCGACGAGGATGTTGCCCTGGATCGCGTATGCCGTGTCGTCGCCGCTGGCGCATACCCCGCCCGCCCACGGCATACAGCCGGAGCCGGTGAAGGTGGCCGCGTCCTGGGAGCCGACGACGCCGACCTGGCGCTCGGCTCGCAGGTCGTCCGCAGCCGTCCTCGACTGCAGTGCGGCCGCCGCGTCCTGGCCCGAGGCGAGCGACTCCAGCAGCTCGGGGATGTACGCGACGCGGGCGAAGGACTGGGTCGCGACGGCGCCGACGCCGAGCCGGGCACCAGGGACCACCGAGCCGACAGCGAGGAACTTGCTCGCGACCGCGATGCCGTAGGCGTTGCCCTGCCGGGCGACGATCGAGAACGTCATGGCGGTCAGACTATTCGGCGAAGGCCTCGGTCTCGGTGGCCTTGGCCGACAGCCAGACTCTGGAGCCAGGGTGCAGGTCGAGCTCGGCCACTGCGGCCGCCGTGAGGTCGACGAGGGCATCGGGCGGTCCGACCACCTGGACCCTGACCCGGTCGGCGACCAGCTCGAGGTCGACCACCTCACCGGACCACACGTTGCGTGCGCTGCCCGGTCCCGGATGGTCCGGGTGGACGGTGATCGCCGACGGGCGCAGGACCACGAGGGCTCGCTCGCCCCGGAGGGCAGGCTCGCCGGCGTCCGGCCCCGAGGTGGTCACCAGCTTGCCGCCACCGTCCAGTGCCACGCTGCCGGTCGCCGCGTCGAAGGTACCGGCATACAGGTTGAGCCCGACGAGGCGAGCGACGTAGTCGGTGCGAGGGTGTCGCGCGACCTCGACCGGGGTGCCCTGCTGGACGACCCGACCTGCCTCGACGACGACGATCCGGTCGGCCAGGATCATCGCCTCCAGCGGGTCGTGGGTGACGAGCAGGACCGGACCCTCGAAGGTCCGCAGGTGCCGACGCAGCTCGGCCCGCACCTCCACCCGGGTGCGGGAGTCCAGCGCCGACATGGGTTCGTCCATGAGCAGGGCTCGGGGTTCGGAGGCCAGCGCCCGCGCCAGGGCGACCCGCTGAGCCTCCCCTCCGGACAGGGCCCGTGGACGGCGATCGGCGAGGTCACTCAGCCCGAGCCGCCCGAGCCACTCCAGAGCGCGGGCCTTGGCCACCCGCCGGTCGGTGCCGCCGGACCGGGCCGAGAAGGCGACGTTGTCGGTGACGCTGAGGTGGGGAAACAGCCGCTGGTCCTGGAAGACGACGGCCACCGGACGCTCCTGCGGCGCGAGGAACTCACCGGTAGCCGTGTCGTCGAGGGTCAGCCCGTCCAGGGTGATCCGCCCGTCCGCGAGCGGCGAGAGCCCGGCGATGGCCCGCAGCAGAGTCGACTTGCCGGCGCCGTTGGGTCCGAGGATCGCCAGCACCTCGCCGGGACGGGCCTCGATGGCCACCGTGACATCGAAGTCGCCACGACTGACCCGTCCGGTCAAGGCGAGCCCGCGGCGCCCGGACCGGACGGGACCGGCATACGCGATGGTCCGGCTCATCGGGCAGCCCCGGACCCCAGCCAGCGCTCGCGGAGTCCGGCGAGGACCGCGATCGAGACGGCGAGGAGGACGAGTGACAGAGCGATCGCCGCCTCGGGATCGGTCTCCATGGCGAGGTAGACCGCCAGCGGCATGGTCTGGGTCTTGCCGGGGAAGTTGCCGGCGAAGGTGATCGTGGCACCGAACTCGCCGAGCGCGCGAGCCCAGCACAGGACAGCGCCTGCTCCGAGCGCCGGGGCCACGAGGGGGAGGGTCACCCGGCGGAACACGGTGAGCCGAGACGCGCCCAGGGTGAAGGCGGCCTCCTCCAGACCGCGGTCCGCCGACCGGAACGCGCTTTCGAGGGTGATGACGAGGAACGGCATCGCGACGAACGTCTCGGCGACGACGACGCCGGCGGTCGTGAACGGGAGGGTGAACCCGAACCACGCGTCCAGCCACCGTCCGACCAGGCCGGTGCGGCCGAGGACGAGGAGCAGCGCGACGCCGCCGACCACGGGTGGCAGGACGAGGGGGAGGGTCACCAAGCCACGGAGCAGGGCACTGGCCCGACCCGTCGAGCGAGCCAGGACCCAGGCCAGCGGCACGCCGAGGACGACGGCCACGGCGGTCGCCGCCGTGGCGCTGAACAGTGAGAGCAGCAGCGCCTGACGAACCGTGTCGTCAGCGAGGATCCGTAGCAGCCCGCGCCAGGGTGCGCGGACGAGCAGACCGAGGAGGGGCAGGAGCAGGAAGGTCGCGCCGATCGCGGCCGGGATGGCCAAGGGCCAGGGAGCCCGACCGCGATCGGTCAGTGAGCGGACCTGCTGGGCCGATCGCGGCTCAGGGCTTGGCAAAACCATCCGCCGTCAGGACGGCCTGGCCGTCGGCCGACAGCACGTATGCCGTGAACGCTGCGGCAGCCGCGGCGTTGGGGGCCTTGGTCAGGGTGACGATCGGGTAGGTCGTCGACGCGTTGACGTCGCTCGGGATCTCGATGCCCTTGACCTTGTCGCCGGCCGTGCGGACGTCGGTCACATAGACCACGCCCGCGTCGACCTCGCCGAGGCTCACCTTGGTGAGGACGGACTTCACGTCGACCTCCTGGGAGACGGGCTTGACGGTGAGCTTGGCGTTGCTGAAGACCTTGGCGGCAACAGTGCCACACGGGACCTGGGCCTGACAGAGGGCCACCTTGACCCCGGCTTTCGCCAGGTCGTCGACGGAGTCGATGTGGGCCGGGTTGGCGGCGGGCACAGCGATCTCCATGACGTTGCTGACGAACGGCGTGGGGTTGGTCGCGAGGCTGGCGGCGGTGACCTGGTCCATGTTCTTCTGGCTCGCCGAGGCGAAGACGTCCGCCGGGGCACCGCCGACGATGCTCGTCGCCAGGCCCGAGCTCGGACCGAAGTTGAAGACGACCTTGGTGCCGGGGTGGGCCGACTCGAACTGGGTGCCCAGGGTCGTGAACGCCTCCTTGAGCGAGGCGGCGGCAAACACCGTGACCGTGCCGGACACCGCGGCCGCGGAGGACGTGGTCGAGGAGGTCGTCGAGGTCGTGGTGCTGCTCGCCCCCGAGTCGCCACTGGAGCCACACGCCGTGGTGGCGAGCGCGGTCGCCAGGACGGCGGCTGCGGCGAGGTGGCGGTACGGCATACGGGTCATGAGTGGTTCTCCATTCGGTGGGGGCCCGGTACTTCGATGACGACGTTGGTGGACTTGACGGCCGCGATGGCCAGCACGCCGGGCTCGAGGCCGAGGTCGTCTGCGGCCTCCCGGCTCATGAGGGAGACGATGCGGTGCGGTCCGGCCTGGATGTCGACCTGGGCCATGACGGTGTCGCGGACGACCCGCGTCACCAGCCCGGTGAACCGGTTGCGTGCGGACTCCGAGACGACGGGGCGGGCCTCCGGGGTGGGTGCCTCGGCGGCCAGCTGCTGGGCGAACTTGGCCAGCACGGCACCGTCGATGGCAACCCGTCCGTTGTGCTCTGCGCGGTCGGCAGCCTGCAGCTTCCCGGCGTCGATCCAGCGTCGGACGGTGTCGTCGCTGACCCCGAGCAGGTCTGCGGCTTCTTTGACGGCATAAGACGGCATGAGGCACATCTAACCGCATGTGCGGTGGGCTCAGACCAGTGCAGCCGATCTTGCGGTCGCTCGGGTGCGATATTTCGGTTATCGACTCATAAGGCCGCGCATGAACCGGTCACTGTCCACGACGGCACGATGCACGGTCCCGTCCGCGACGAGGGCTCCCTGCTCGTGGGCGGTGACGCGGAACCCGAGCCGGCTCCCATCGACCTCGACGAGCTCGGCCGCGACAACGACGCGCGCGCCGGGAAGGCTCGCCCGGCGATGTCGGAGCGCAATCTCGGTCCCGACGGTGGTCTGGCCGGGGGACAGGTGCCCTGAGACCGCTTGCACGGTGGCCTGCTCGACCAGGGCCACCACGCGCGGGGTCCCGAGGACCTCCAGGTCGCCGCTACCGACCGCTGTGGCGGTGTCGGACGGCCCGACCTGGATCTCGAACTCGGCTGACAGACCTATCCGCAGGCTCACAGTCCGACGTTAACGTGTCGGCAGCGACGGGTGCAGATCGCGAACGTCACTCAGGCCATAAGTCGCGATGATCGGCACCCTGGACAACCCACTCAGCAGATGCGGGAGACGCTCTACTTCATCTGACCGCACCTGCGGATGTCTGGACGCTCTGGATCGGCACCCGCGGGGAAGGTCTGCATCGGTCGCCCGTCAATCACTTGACATAATGTCGATTATCGGCGTTCTGCACCCGTGGCGGCCGGGTGTCTCGCAGGTCTCGTGGCTACCATCGACGCACGACGTGTCAACCACTCTTTGGTGCATGGCCGACACGGCTTGTCGACCGTCAAGTGCCCCGCTGATGCACGGTTTGTGCGGCTTTCCTCGACCCCCAGGACGGGATCCATATGACCATTCATGAAGACGTCGCCCGCTCGGAAGCTCTCGCTACGGACGCCACCGGCCCCGCAGAGCACGTCTCGGTGCCGACCGCCTTGGTGACGCCGCTGTTCGCCAAGGGCCTGATGCCCAACGTGCCGCGACAGGGCGGGTTCGGCCCGCTCACCGACGGCGTCTGGAGCCAGGAGGACTACCACCACCCGGCTGCCGGCTGGGGCGCCGGTGTCTCGGTCACCCAGGTGCTGATCAAGCAGCGCGAGCTGGGCCGTGGCAGCATCGCCATGCTCAAGATGAACCAGCCGATCAAGGGGTTCGACTGCCCCGGTTGCGCCTGGCCCGACGACCAGCACGGCCTGAAGCTCGACCTGTGCGAGAACGGCGTCAAGCACACCACCTGGGAGATGACGCCCAAGCGGGTCGGTGCCGCCTTCTTCGCCAAGCACTCGGTCACCGAGCTCGCCGCATGGACCGACTTCGACCTGGAGGACCAGGGTCGCCTCACCGACCCGATGGTCTACGACGCGGCGACCGACCACTACGTGCCGATCAGCTGGGAGGACGCGTTCAAGCTCGCCGGTGAGGAGCTCCGCAAGCTGAGCAACCCCAACCAGGCCGCCTACTACACCTCGGGGCGGCTGAGCAACGAGGCGACCTTCCTCTACCAGCTGATGGCTCGTGAGCTCGGCACCAACAACCTGCCGGACTGCTCGAACATGTGCCACGAGGCCTCCGGCCGGGCCCTGACGGCGTCGATCGGCACCGGCAAGGGCACCTGCGACCTCGAGGACTGGGACGAGGCCGACGCGCTCTTCATCCTCGGCGTGAACGCCTCCTCCAACGCACCGCGCATGATCACCTCGCTCGCCGAGGCCTACAAGCGGGGCGCGCAGATCGTGCACATCAACCCGTTCGTCGAGGTCGCCGAGACCAAGACCATCGTGCCGCACGACTTCCTGGACATGGCGCTCAACCGGAGCACCCCCACCAGCACGCTCAACCTGCAGGTGCGCCCCGGCGGTGACCTGGCGCTCATCCGCGCCATGGCCAAGGCCACCCTCGAGGCCTCCAAGGACGACCCGTCGGTGCTCGACCAGGCGTTCCTGGACGAGCACACGTCGGGCTTTGAGGACTACAAGGCGATTCTCGAGGCGACCACCTGGGACCAGCTCGTGCTCGAGTCCGGTCTCACGCTCGAGGAGCTGCAGAAGGTCTCGGACATCTACATCAAGTCCGGCAAGTCGATCATCAGCTGGTGCCTCGGCGTCACGCAGCACGAGCACGGCGTCGACAACGCCCGGGAGATCGTCAACCTGCTGCTCCTGCGCGGCAACATCGGACGTCCGGGCGCCGGTCCGTCCCCGGTCCGTGGTCACAGCAACGTGCAGGGCAACCGCACCTGCGGGATCGACCACCGGCCCGACGACGCGTTCCTCGACAAGCTGGCCGAGGTGTGCAAGATCGACCCGCCACGCGACCACGGCATGGACACGGTGACCTCGATCGAGGCCATGCACGAGGGCACGCTGAAGGTGTTCGTCGGGATGGGCGGCAACTTCGTCATGGCCGCGCCCGACACCTACTACACGGCGGCCGGCATGGAGAAGCTCGAGCTCACCGTCCAGGTGAGCACCAAGCTCAACCGCAGCCACCTGGTCCACGGCAAGAAGGCGCTCATCCTGCCCTGCCTGGGCCGCACCGAGAAGGACATGCAGGACGGCGAGAACCAGGGCGTCACGGTGGAGGACGCCATGAGCATGGTGCACCTGTCGTTCGGCAAGCGCCGCCCGGCGTCCAAGAACCTGAAGTCCGAGTGCGCCATCATCGCCGGGATGGCTCGCGGTGCGATGCCGGACAGCGAGACGCCGTGGGAGTGGTACATCGAGCGGTACGACCGGATCCGCGACACCATGGCCGCGGTCCTGCCGGGGTTCGAGGGTTTCAACCAGCTCGTGACGGAGAAGTCCGTCGGCTTCCGGATCCCGCAGCCGGCTCGCGACCTGGAGTTCCACACACCGTCGGGCAAGGCCGAGTTCTCACTCGCCGCGCTGCCGAAGGTGATCCCGGACGACCCGACCATGCTCGTGCTGCAGACCATGCGGTCGCATGACCAGTGGAACACCACCATCTACTCCAACAACGACCGCTACCGCGGGGTCAAGAACATCCGTGAGCTGGTCTTCATGAACGAGGCCGACATGGAGGCGCGCGGGATCGCCCAGGGCGACTTCGTCGACATCGTCGCCACCTCGGTCGACGGCACCCAGCGCGAGGTGAAGAACTACCGCGCGCTTCGGTACAACACCCCGGTCGGGAGCGCCGCCGGCTACATGCCGGAGATGAACGTCCTCATCGGTCGCAAGGACTTCAGCTCCCAGAGTGACCAGCCGCTCATGAAGCAGATCTGGATCCACATCACGCGCGCCGCCGGACAGGACGCCGCCGCGTCCGCCTGATCTGGCTCGTGCCGACGGCCCGGCCGAACCTCGCGATGTCGAGGTTCGGCCGGGCCGTCGCCGTATGCCGGTAAGGGCTGGCTAGGCGGGCGTGACGGCGCCGATCCGGTCCAGGGCAGCCTCGAGCCGGGCGACCGTCCCGTCGATGTCACCGAGCTTGTCCAGCCCGAACAGGCCGAGCCGGAAGGTCGAGAAGTCCTCGGGCTCGCCACACATGAGGGGCACTCCCCCGGCGATCTGCAGGCCCGCCTCGATGAACCGCGCGCCGTTCTTGAGGTCGGGATCAGCGGTGTGCACGACAACGACGGACGGCGCGGCGAACCCGTCCGCGGCCACCGAGGCGAAGCCGCGGTCGGCCAGCAGTCGGCGGACCCGTGTTCCGAGCTCCTCCTGGGCCCCCCGCATGACGTCCAGCCCGCGGTCGACGGTCTCGCGCATCTGGGCCGCGTTGTGCTCCAACGCATCCGTCGGCATGGTCGCGTGGTAGCCGTGCCGGCCCGCGGCATACCCGTCGGAGATCGCGAGCCACCTCTTGAGATCCAGCGCAAAGCTCGAGGAGGTCGACTCCTCGATGGCGGCACGGCCCCGCTCCCCCACCATGACGTAGCCGGCGCACGGCGATCCGCTCCAGCCCTTCTGCGGCGCGCTGAGGAGCAGGTCGACGCCGAGGTCCTCCATGTCCACCCAGATCGCGCCGGAGGCCACACAGTCCAGCACGAACAGTCCCCCGACCTCGTGAACGGCCGCCGCGGCGGTCCGGATGTAGTCGTCGGGCAGCAGGATCCCCGAGGCCGTCTCGACGTGCGCGGCGAAGACGACCTCCGGGCGCACGTCGCGGATCTGCTCGACGAGCTCGTCGACGGGCATGGGCGACCAGGCAGCATCGCGACGCTCGGAGTCCGGCGCTGCCGGGCACACCGTGATCTGGTCGGTGATCGCGCCGGTCTCCAGGATCTGGGACCAGCGGTAGGAGAAGTACCCGTTGCGGACGACGAGGGTGCGCCGGCCGCCGGCGACCTGCCGTGCCACCGCTTCCATGGCGAACGTTCCGCCACCTGAGACGACGGCTGCGGACTGGGCGTTGTAGGTGGTGCGAAGGATCTGGAGGATCTCCTCCATCACCCCGGCGAACCGGTGTGACATGTGGTTGAGCGAGCGGTCGGTGAAGACCACCGAGTACTCGAGAAGGCCGTCAGGGTCGACTTCGCTGCGGGGCAGGTCCATGGCGGTCACCCTACTGATCCCGTCCCGGTCGGGCGGTGCAGGTTCAGGTCAGCCGGCGACGTATGCCGCGAGGTGCTGGCCGGTGAGGGTGGCCCGGGCCGCGACGAGGTCAGAGGGCACGCCTTCGAAGACGATCCGTCCGCCGTCATGACCGGCGCCCGGGCCGAGGTCGATGATCCAGTCGGCGTGTGCCATGACGGCTTGGTGGTGCTCGATGACGATGACCGACTTGCCGGAGTCGACGAGCCGGTCCAGGAGGGCGAGCAGGTTCTCGACGTCGGCCAGGTGCAGGCCCGTGGTCGGCTCGTCCAGGACATAGACGCCGCCCTTGTCGGCCATCCGGGTGGCGAGCTTGAGGCGTTGGCGCTCGCCGCCGGACAGCGTCGTCAGCGGCTGACCCAGGCTGAGGTAGCCCAGGCCGACGTCGGCGAGCCGGCCGAGGATGGCGTGCGCAGCGGGGATCGTGGCGTCACCGGAACCGAAGAACTCCTCGGCCTCGCTCACCGACATCATCAGCACCTCACTGATGTTGCGGCCGCCGAACGTGAACTCCAGCACCGAGGCCTGGAAGCGCCTGCCCTCGCACTCCTCGCAGACCGACTCGACGGTGGCCATGACCCCCAGGTCGGTGTAGATGACCCCGGCCCCGTTGCAGGCCGGGCAGGCCCCCTCCGAGTTGGAGCTGAACAGCGCGGGTTTGACGCCGTTGGCCTTGGCGAAGGCCTTGCGGATCGGCTCCAGCAGACCCGTGTAGGTCGCCGGGTTGCTCCGTCGCGAACCCCGGATCGCTCCCTGGTCGACGACGACGACCTCGTCGCGGCCGGCGACGGAGCCATGGACCAGTGAGCTCTTGCCGGAGCCGGCCACCCCGGTGATCACGCACAGGACGCCCAGGGGGATGTCGACGTCGACATCGCGCAGGTTGTTGGTGGACGCTTTGCGGACCTCCAGCGCGCCGGTCGCCGAGCGCACCGAGCCCTTGAGCCGGGCCCGGTCGTCGAGGTGCCGGCCGGTCGTGGTGTCGCTCTTGCGCAGGCCCTCCACGGTGCCCTCGAAGCAGATCGTGCCCCCGCCGGAGCCGGCTCCGGGGCCCAGGTCGACGACGTGGTCGGCGATCCCGATGGTCTCCGGCTTGTGCTCGACAACGAGCACCGTGTTGCCCTTGTCACGCAGCTGGCGGAGCAGCTCGTTCATCCGCTCGATGTCGTGCGGGTGCAGACCGATGGTCGGCTCGTCGAAGACGTAGGTGACGTCGGTGAGCGAGGATCCCAGGTGGCGGATCATCTTGGTCCGCTGCGCCTCCCCGCCGGACAGCGTTCCGGCCGACCGGTCCAGTGAGAGGTAGCCCAGACCGATCTCGACGAAGGAGTCCAGGCTCTCGCTGAGGGCCGTCAGCAGCGGCGCGACCGAGGGCTCGTCCAGCTGCTTGACCCAGGTCGCCAGGTCGCTGATCTGCATCGCGCAGAGGTCGGCGATGTTCTTGCCGTTGACTCTGGAGCCCCGCGCCTCGGCGCTCAGCCGGGTGCCCTCACACTCCGGGCAGGTGGTGAACGTGATCGCGCGGTCCACGAAGGCGCGGATGTGTGGCTGCATCGCCTCGGGGTCCTTGGACAACATCGACTTCTGGATCTTGGGGATCAGCCCCTCGTAGGTCAGGTTGATGCCCTCGACCTTGATCTTGGTCGGCTCCTTGTACAGCAGGTCGTGCAGCTCCCTCTTGGTGTACCTGCTGATCGGCTTGTCCATGTCGAAGAAGCCCGAGCCGCTGAAGATCCGGCCGTACCAGCCCTCCATGCTGTATCCAGGGATGGTCAGGGCGCCCTCGGAAAGGGACTTGGACTCGTCGAACAGCGCGGTGAGGTCGAAGTCGCTGACCGACCCCATGCCTTCGCACCTCGGGCACATCCCGCCCTGGTAGACCACGTCGCGGACGACGTTCTTCTCGACCCGGCCGCCGCTCTTCTCGGTGCTCATGACACCGCTCGCCGTGCGCTTGGGCACGTTGAAGGAGTATGCCGTCGGCGGGCCGATGTGTGGCGTCCCGAGCCGGCTGAACAGGATGCGCAGCATGGCGTTCGCGTCGGTGGCCGTGCCGACCGTGGACCGCGGGTTGGAGCCCATCCGCTCCTGGTCGACGATGATCGCCGTCGTCAGCCCGTCCAGGACGTCGACATCGGGGCGTGCCATGGACGGCATGAAGCCCTGAACGAACGCGCTGTAGGTCTCGTTGATCATCCGCTGGGACTCGGCGGCGATCGTCCCGAACACCAGCGAGCTCTTGCCCGAGCCGGACACCCCGGTGAACACCGTCAACCGGCGCTTGGGCAGCTCGACGCTGACGTCCTTGAGGTTGTTCTCGCGGGCGCCGTTGACCCGGATGAGGTCGTGGGTGTCGGCGACGTGCTGGCCCTGGGCCGGTCTCGTGGTCACCCGCCCGATGGTACGGCGAGGGTCAGACGATCGGCGTGTGCGGATCCAACCACGCCACGTCGGTGAAACCGAACCCGCGCGCGGCGGCACGGAGGTCGGGAAAGACGAGGGACTCGTTGCGCAGGAGCAGCCCGTCGGTCGTCTCGTGGGCCGATGCGACCACCGTGATGGCCGCCCCGGGGTGGTGGGTCAGGACGGTCTTCAGGTCGGCCTGGCTGCCGGTGCTTCTTCCGCGGCGGTCGCCGGCGTCACCGACGAAGAGGACGGTCTCCACCGGTCGGCCCCGTTGCGCACCGCGGACGTAGATGATCACGCGGCGCAGCCCGGCCTGGCTGATCGGGAGGACGACGTCGGACTGTGGCGTCGTGAAACCGGTCGGCCGTCGGCCGCCGAGGAGGCGGCGACCGGTCACGTGGTGGAAGGACGTGCCACCTGCCGACGTCTCGATGACGCAGCCCAGTCGCACGGGAACGCCCTTGGGCACGGCCAGCCGCGCCGTGAGGTCGACGATCGCCGGCGAGGGCGACCGGAAGAGCACGACGGGCGAGTCGTCCGCCCGGAGGAACACCCGACCCAGCCCGGTCGCCACCCGAGCGCTGCTCGGGGTGTGGGCGGGTGTCCCTGCCGCGATGGCCGGGATCGGCACGGCGACCGGGTCCGGACGCGGCAGGTCCAGCTGGTTCGGCGACAGGTGGGCGAACCGTTCGCGCAGGAAGGCAGCCTGCACCTTCAGCTCGCGCTCGTTGTGCTCGGCGTCGGCCCGGGCGATGCCCTCGGCTGCCTGGTACAACAGGCGCACCTGCCCGACAAGCTGCTCACCGGCCGAGCCGGCTTGGTGCCTGCGCGGCTGCGCGGCATACGCCCCGATGCTCTCGGGAAGGTACCGGGTGATCACGTCGACGAGCGCCGGGTCGGCCGCGACGCCGACCGGAGGGGCGAGGTCGGTGATCGCGCGGGCCAGGAGCACAGCCTCAGCCGGCATCGCCCCGCTCAGTCGGTTGATCGTCGTGACGACGTCACGTCCGAGGCGTAGCGGCGGGACGAGTCGCCGGTTGCCCGCACCGATCCACTCGAGCAGCTCCGCAGTGCCCCACCCGGTGGGGTCGGCCGGCCCTCTGGGACGGAAGCGGTGTGCGGCGACCCGGCCCCAGAGGGCGTGCTGCGCCTGCTCGGCCGCGGTGCGAGCGGCCTCGGCGGCGGACCGGGCGCGGACTGCCGCTCGGGCCGGCCGCCGTTCCGTCATACGTTTCAGCCTAACCGCGCCGCGGCGACGTCCCGACCCGGCGCCTGCGAGCATCCCGACTCCCCACGCGGTGTCCGGCGCGAAACCCTCGTGAGCGCCCGGCATCCGGACTGGCAGAATCACAGCCATGTGTGCAGCGCCCCCCTCCCCCGTCGAGTCCATCCCCGAGCGGCCGTCCCTGGACGGCATCGAGGACCGGTGGACCGCCGTATGGCAGGAGCAGGGGACCTACGCCTTCGACCGCGAGGCCGCCCACAAGGAGGGCCGGGCCAGCGTCTTCTCGGTCGACACCCCTCCGCCGACGGCCAGCGGCAGCCTGCACATGGGCCACGTGTTCTCCTACACGCACACCGACTGCATGGCCCGCTACAAGCGGATGCGCGGCTTCCACGTCTTCTACCCGATCGGCTGGGACGACAACGGCCTCCCGACCGAGAAGCGGGTGCAGAACTACTTCGGTGTCCGGGGCGACTCCTCCCTCCCGTATGCCGCGGACTTCCAGCCACCGCACCGCGGCGACGCCAAGAGCACCAGGTCCGCCGACGAGCAGCCGATCAGCCGCCAGAACTTCATCGAGCTGTGTGACGTGCTGACCGTCGAGGACGAGAAGGCGTTCGAGTCCCTTTTCCGCCGAATGGGTTTCAGTCTCGACTGGGACATCTCCTACCGCACCATCGACGCCCACTCGCGGGCCACGTCCCAGCAGGCGTTCCTCCGGAACCTGGCCCGGGGCGAGGCCTACCAGGCCGAGGCCCCCGGCCTGTGGGACGTCACCTTCCAGACCGCCGTCGCCCAGGCCGAGCTCGAGGCCCGGGACTACCCGGGCGCCTATCACCGGGTCGCGTTCCACCGGCCCGGCGGCGAGCCGGTCCATATCGAGACGACCCGCCCCGAGCTGATCCCGGCCGTCGTCGCGCTCATCGCGCACCCCGACGACGAGCGGTATGCCGGACTGTTCGGGACGACCGTCACCTCACCTCTGTTCGGGGTCAAGATCCCCGTCCTGCCGCATCCCGGCGCGGAGATGGACAAGGGCGCCGGGATCGCCATGTGTTGCACGTTCGGTGATCTCACCGACGTCCTGTGGTGGCGTGAGCTGCGGCTTCCCACCCGGTCGATCGTCACGCGCACCGGGCGGATCCAGGCCGAGACGCCGGAGTGGATCTCCGGTGGACCGGGAGCAGACCTGTTCGCCGAGCAGGTGGCCGGCAAGACGGCGTTCGCCGCCCGAGCGGCCATCGTGGCGGCGCTGCGCGAGTCCGGCGACCTGGACGGCGAGCCAACCCCGACCCAGCGCAAGGCCAACTTCTACGAGCGCGGCGAGAAGCCGCTGGAGATCGTCACGAGCCGTCAGTGGTACATCCGCAACGGCGGACGCGACGCGGCCCTCAACGACAAGTTCGTCGGTCAGGGCCTGTCGATCGACTTCCACCCGCCGTTCATGCGCTCCCGCTATGCCAACTGGGTCGCCGGTCTCAACGGGGACTGGCTGGTCAGCCGTCAGCGGTTCTTCGGCGTGCCGATCCCGGTGTGGTACCCCCTCGATGACGAGGGCGAGCCGCGCTACGACGCCGTCATCTGCCCTGAGGAGTCGGCGCTGCCGGTCGACCCGGCCGCCGAGGCCCCGGTGGGCTACACCGAGGACCAGCGTGGCCGGCCGGGCGGCTTCATCGGCGACCCCGACGTGCTCGACACCTGGGCCACCTCCTCGCTCACCCCCGAGATCGCGGGGAACTGGCGCGGACGGGAGGCCGGCAAGCCGTCTGACTTCGACCTGGTCTTCCCCATGGACGTCCGGCCGCAGGCGCACGACATCATCCGGACCTGGCTCTTCGCGACGGTCGTCCGCTCGTACTACGAGCACGGCTCGGCGCCGTGGACCAACGCCGCCATCAGCGGCTGGATCCTCGACCCGGAGCGCAAGAAGATGTCCAAGTCCAAGGGCAACGTCGTGACGCCCGAGGACGTCGTCCGAGAGCACTCCTCCGACGCGGTCCGCTACTGGGCCGCCAGCATGCGCCTCGGGACCGACGCGGCATACGACATCGGCCAGATGAAGGTGGGGCGTCGCCTCGCCATCAAGGTCCTCAACGCCAGCAAGTTCGCGCTCGGCTTCGGCGCGGCCGAGGGCGACCTGCACGCCCTGGTCACCGACCCGCTCGACCGGTCGATGCTCACGACGCTGGCCGAGGTCGTGGACACCGCCACGGCCAGCTTCGAGCGTTGGGACTACACCAGGAGCCTCGACGCGACCGAGACCTTCTTCTGGACGTTCTGCGACGACTACCTCGAGCTGGTCAAGGACCGGGCCTACGAGGCGCACGGGCCGGAGGCGGCCGCGAGCGCGCGCGCCGCACTGCGGATCGCCCTCGACACCCTGCTCCGGCTCTTCGCTCCGTTCCTCCCCTACGTCACCGAGGAGGTCTGGTCGTGGTGGCACGAGGGCTCGGTGCACCGCACGTCGTGGCCGACCCCCGAGGAGGTCGCACCGGGCGAGGCCGGCGACCCAGCCGTCCTGACCGCCGTGGGCCTCGCCCTGTCCCAGGTGCGCAAGGCCAAGTCGGACGCCAAGGTCGGGATGCGATCGCAGATCACGTCTGCGGTGCTCGCCGGTCCCGACGAGGTCACCGCCGCGGTGCGGCAGGCGGAAGCCGACCTGCGTGCAGCCGGCCGGCTCACCGGAGACCTGGGCTATGCGACCGCCGACGAGGTCGCACTCCGTGACGTCGAGCTCATCCCGTTCGTCAAGCAGTCGACGCCGGCGTGACCCGGCGCAACCGGCTGGCCTCGACCTCGTAGCGGCTCGCCGGAGCCCCGCCGGCGCGGAAGAACCGGCGGCGCAGCGCGCCCTCGACCTCGACCCGGTCGTCGGCGGCCAGGCCGGCGGCGGTCCGACGGGTCATGGCGCTCCAGCAGGCCACGTCGATCGTGTCGACCTGAGTCCGGGGCGGCGGGCTGTCCTTGGTCCGCTGTCTCGGGCCCGCTGCGCGCGCAGGGCGTGGCACGACCACCCGCAGGGTGACCACGCTGTCCCCACTCGGCAGCTCACGTGGCGGGTCCACGGCCGACACCCGGCCACACAGGTGCACGACGTTGTCCTCTTCGACGGCCATCTCGGGCCTCCCCTTCGCTCGGTGATGGCGCCAATCTGGCCGAGCACCCTGACACCGGACCACCCGGCATACATCGTCCTGTGGACGACGCACCCCGTGTCATGGGTCTGTGGATGACGCTCAGCCCCACCAGAACACGGTCGCGATGACGACGTACAGCGCGATGAGGGCCGCACCCTCGATCCAGTCCGACTCGCCGTCGAAGGTGATGAACGCCGTGATGATGACGGCGATGACCAGGGAGACGACGAGCATCGGGGAGAACACGAGGGTCAGGGCCGCGAACCCGAAGACCTTGGAGAGGACCACGAGGAGCGGAGCCAGGACCAGGGCGATCTGCAGCGGGCTGTTGATGACGACGGAGAACGCGTACTCGGACCGGTTCGCTGCCGCCAGCTGGATGCCGACGACGTTCTCGATCGCGTTGCCGGCGATGGCCACGACGACCAGACCGGCGAAGGCGTCCGAGATACCGAACGAGCTCATCGCCGGCTCCAGCGCCGACACGAACCAGTCCGAGACGAACGCGGCGAGCACCGCGGCCACGGCCAGCAGGGTGACGGCGAGCCAGATCGGCCAGCGCGGCGCCTCCTGGTGCATCGACTCCTCCGGCGCGGACGCCTCCTCGCCCGACTGACGCCGGAGCGAGGCCGGGAGGATGAGGCAGAAGAGGAGCAGGAGCACGCCGGCCACGATCATCGAGAAGGTCGACTCGTGCCTGCTCGCCGGCGCGTGGATGTAGTGCGCGATCGAGGGGATCACCATGGCCGCCACCGACAGGACCATGAGCACGATGATCTGCCGGGCCCGCGCCGAGTCCAGCTTCTGGGTTCCGTGCTTGAGCCCGCCGACGAGGAAGCACATCCCGAGGACGAGCAACAGGTTGGCCAGGATGGAGCCGACGAGCGCCGCCTGCACCACACCCACGAGGCCGGCCTTGAGCGCGAAGAGAGCGATGAACAGCTCGGGTAGGTTGCCGAGCGCTGACTGCAGGACACCGGTGGCTCCGGGACCGAAGCGGTCACCGAGCTGCTCCACGGAGCGTCCGACGAGCGCTGCGAGGAGCGTGACTGCGGCTGCGGAGCAGAGGAAGGGCAGGACGTTGCCCGCTCCGGCGTAGTGCGTGACTGCTGCGGCGAGGACAGCGGCCGCTCCGCCACCGAGCACGATGTAGTCGCTGCGAATGAACGTGGGCTGGGCCTTCTCGGGTGCGGCGGTCACGGTCATGTGGTCATGCTGGCAGACCGGTCGCCCTCATCCCGCGCACTGTGCTGACGGGTTACCGCACGGGTTACCGAGCCGAAGGTGTTGTGAGTACAGCACTTCCGGTCCGGTAACCCGTCCGGTAACCGGTGCGGGTGGCCGGTTCCCTACGTTCGCGGAGTCTCGCGCTGGGCACGAGGCACGGTCGGACGGGCCGCCGCCGTCGTGCACTGGCGCGCGGACGCTTCGCTGGCCTGTAGCACCGGGGGGCCGGCCAGAGGTGAGTCGATCGACTGGCGTGCGGACCTCCGCCGGCCAGTGGCATCCAACGCCGGCCAGTGGCATCCACACAACGCCGGCCAGTGATCGCCGGCCGGGGATCGGTCGTATGGCATCCCGAGCGTTGCGCTGACGAGTTACCGCGCTGGTTACCGGACCGGGAGTGTTGTCCGTGCAGCACTTCCGGTCGGGTAACCCGTCGGGTATCCCCGTCCGGTAAGGCGCAGATATTCGGATCGGTTGCCGGGCGCCGGCCGGCTCGTATGCCGGGGTCCTCGGCTCGCGCCCGGGGCGCGGGGTCGTCCGCGCGGCTGGACCCGGCCACCCGTTCGGACCAACCTGGAATGAGCGGGCGCGCAACCGGTGCCCGACAGGTACGCTCGGGAGGTCAGGACTCGGGGGTCGGCCCCCGAGTGGCGGGGATGGCAGGACCGAGGCGGTAGACGTGAGGCGCAGGACGCGGGCGACTGTCGCCGCCGGTGCGGTTCCTGGCGCCCTGGCCGCCCTGCTGCTGCTGGCCCCGGCCGCCACGGCGACCGAGACCCCCACCCCCGGGCAGACCGCCGCGCGAGCACCGGCGACCGCCGCGACAACGTCGGCTCCGGCCAGCACCACCCCGCCGAGCTCGACGACGACGTCCACGACGACCCCGCCGCGGACCACGTCGTCCTCGACGAAGCCGCCGTCCACCAAGCCGGTGACCTCCTCGACCAAACCCCCCAAGGCATCCGCCTCGACCAGCCGGACGGCAACCTCGTCGTCGACGTCCCCCAGCGCTAGTCCCACCACGGCACCCAGCGGCAGCTCCGGTGGTGACGAGCAGTCCCTCTCCCCTGCTCAGCTCGCCGCGCAGATCGCTCAGGCCGGCGAGCTGCGCGCCCACCTCGCCGCGTCCAACACCGCCCTTGCGGTCGTCCTCACCAAGCTCGACGCGCTCGCTGGGCAGTCCAACGGGCTGCTCGACAAGCTCGCCCAGGCCCGGACCGTCGAGACGAGCGCCCGGACCGCGGCCAAGGACAGCGAGGAGCTGTCGACCCGGCTAGATGCTGAGCTCGCCACCGAGAAGCAGCGGCTGCGGGCCTGGGCCTTCTACGCCTACACCGAGGGCGGGTCGGCCGCCGAGCTGGTCGGCGTGATCGACGCGATGGGCGACGACCCGGCCCACGCCAGCAACCCGATGGGCGACCTGTCCTACCTCACCGACGCCCGGGCGCAGTCCTTCGCCAACATCCAGACCCTGCAGCTGCAGCAGGCCGACGCCACCTATCGGGCCGAGGTCGCCCGGACGTCGGCCGAGAAGGCGGCCGCCGACGTGGCCGCGGCCAAGACCGCCGTCGATGGCGTCGTCGTCGAGCAGAAGGCCCTCCTGGAGACGCTGCGCAAGGCCCAGGCTGCCGACATCGCCAAGGCCGGGCCGCTGGTCGGGATCCTCGCCGGCGCACGCACGCCGGAAGCGGTCACGGCATACGACGCACTCCTCACCGAGATGACCCGCAACGGCCAGAGCGTGGCCGGCGTGGGCGCGCTGTGCAGCAAGAACGACGGTGCATACCCCAACGGCATGCTCCCCGCCGCCGCGCTCTGCCCGCTGTGGAAGGCGCCCGGCGAGAGCCTTCGTCCGCGAGCCGCAGCCGCCTTCAACAGCCTGTCCGCGCTCTATGCCAAGCAGACCGGCCACCCACTGTGCGTCACCGACTCATACCGCTCGTTGAGCGAGCAGTATGCGGTCAAGGCCAGCCGCGGCATGTGGGCCGCCACGCCGGGCACCAGCCCGCACGGTCTGGGCATCGCCCTCGACCTGTGCGGTGGGATCAACTCCTTCGGCACCCCCGCCTACGAGTGGATGCAGCAGAACGGACCGCTCTACGGCTGGTACCACCCGGCCTGGGCCGAGCCGGGCGGCTCGCTGCCCGAACCGTGGCACTGGCAGTTCGCCGGCTGAGGCCCGACACACCCGCGCCGCCAACGCCGTTAGCGCCCTCGGGCGCTGACCGCTGTGCCACGCTCTGCCCATGACTGTCGCCGAGGACGCCAACCCGCGTGCGTATGCCGAGAACGCGAGGTACCAGAAGTCCTGGTACTGGTACGACTGGGCCAACTCGGCCTTCGTCACCACGACCCAGACGGTCCTCTTCGGGCCTTTCATCACCGCCATCGCCAAGTCCGCGGCCTGCCCCGGCATCGCCGACGACGCAGACTGCACCAAGAACGTCCACTTTCTCGGCATCCCGGTGGCGGCCGGGTCGGTGTCGTCGTTCACGACGACCGTCGCCACGATCATCTCCTTCGTCGTCCTCATCGCGATCGGGCCGATCGCGGACCGCTCCCCCAGGCCAGCCCGGTTGCTCGGCATCTTCGCGTTCACCGGGGCGGTCCCGGCGTGTCTGCTCTTCTTCGTCACCGGCGCCAACTGGCTGCTCGGCGTCGTCCTCATGGTGCTGGCGACCTCCCTGCTCGGGGGCTCGCTCGTCGTCTACAACTCCATCCTGTGCCGGATTGCGGCCCCCGACGACCGGGACCGGGTCTCCTCTCGCGGCTGGGCGTGGGGCTACCTCGGCGGCGGGCTGCTCCTGGCGATCAACTTGGGACTCCTCCAGGCCGCCGACCACCTGGGGATCACCAAGGGACTTGCAGCGAGGATCAGCCTCCTGTCTGCCGGGCTCTGGTGGGCCGCCTTCACGCTCATCCCGGTGATCGGCATGTGGCGTCTACGCGGTACCCCGATCGGTGATGCCGCGAAAGCCACGCTGACCAGCAGCTGGAACCAGCTGGTCGACACAGCCCGCGATCTGAAGCACTACCCCCACACCCGGATGTTCCTGCTGGCTTACCTCTTCTTCAACGACGGCATCCAGACAGTGATCAACTCGGCCAGCATCTACGGGAGCGAGCAGCTCAAGTTCAGTCAGGTCCAACTGTTCGAGCTGATCCTCATGGTTCAGTTCGTGGCCTTCGGCGGGGCCCTCCTCTTCGGCCGGTTCGCCGCGAGGTACGGCGCCTACAGGACCGTCCTGTGGTCGCTGGTCGCCTGGATCGTCATCGTCGCCCTCGCCTACCCCCTGCCGGCCGGCAGCTTCCTGCCGTTCGTCGCCCTCGGTGTCGGCATCGGCATCGTCCTCGGCGGCAGCCAGGCCCTGTCCCGCTCGCTGTTCAGCCAGCTCATCCCGCCGAAGCGGGAAGCGGAGTACTTCAGCTTCTACCAGGCGATGGAGCGCGGGACGAGCTGGTTCGGCACGCTGACCTTCGGTGTGGTCTACCAGCTGACCCACTCCTACCGGAACGCCATCGTCGCGCTCATTATCTTCTTCGTCCTCGGCGGCTGGTTGCTGCGCAAGGTCGACGTCCGACAGGGCATCCTGGACGCCGGCAACCAGGTCCCCCACGTGGTCTGAGCCCGTCCCGGTTGCCCCTGACCAGACCTCTTCGTCGGCCTTTCGGTCAACGTTCGCTGAGAAGTTCCTGTCAGTTGCATCACATCGGCAACCTTTCCGGCGCGCCGGACGTCGGAACAAATGACCCCGTCGGCGGCGTTGACAGACAGTGAACGCCGGCGCCACCAGCTGATCCGGCGAGATTCGCACGTTGGGAGACCCTCATGGCAGAACGTTCGCTCCGCGGCACCCGTCTGGGTGCCTTGAGCATGGAAACCGACGAGCACGTCGTCCCCAGCGAGCGCGTGCTCACCACGTACGTGTGCCCGCAGGGCCACCGCATCGAGCTCCCCTTCTCGATCGAGGCCGAGGTGCCGTCGACCTGGGAGTGTCGCTGCGGCGAGCTCGCCCTGCTCCAAGGCGGCCCGGCTCCTGAGATCAAGGCCGTCAAGCACACCCGCACCCACTGGGACATGCTCCTCGAGCGTCGTTCCATCCCCGAGCTGGAGGAGCTGCTCGAAGAGCGGCTGACCCTCCTTCGTGAGTCCCGCGGCGAGAAGCCGCGCGGCAAGCGCACCGCCTGACACCAGGCGTCGTCGCGCACGACGGCGGCCGGACCTTTTCAGGGGAGGTTCCGGCCGCTGTCGCATGTCTTGACCCCGTCTGGTTTATCGGGTCACCCGATAAACCAGGCCAGGACAGGGTTGCCAACGGCGTTTGCGTTGATCTTGTCGGGTGAAGCGGTCCCGTATGCCGGTCAGGCCGGGTCGTCGTCGCGGCGCACCTCACCGGGTACCACCGTCGGGCTCGTCGGCCCAGCGCCCGGTGCGCCCCCGCCGAAGGGGCCGGATCCCCCACCGCCGACCACGGTCCACGCCCCGAGCAGGCGCCGCGTCACGGCGGCCTCGAGGAAGCGCCGGGCGATCGGTCGGGTCACCGGGAGGATGAAGAAGAAGCCGACGATGTCGGTCACGAAGCCCGGCGTCAGCAGGAGCGTCCCGCCGATGAGCACGAGTGCCGCGTCCGCGAGCTGCCGGCTCGGCATCCGCCCGGACTGGAGCGCGCCGGAGAGCGCTCGCCACGCCTTGCCGCCCTCGCGACGCACCAGCCAGGCGCCGAGCAGGGACTCCAGCACGAGCAGGCCGACTGTGGGCCAGCCGCCGATGACGCGGCCGACCTGGATGATGACGAAGATCTCGACGATCGGGACGAGCAGCAGGGCCAGGAAGACGTAGCGGAGCCACCGCGGCCGGCGACGGCGCGCGGCATACGGAGTGTTCCCTACAGCTGGTGCCATCTCGGCTCCCGGCGCACGGCATCGCGCACCTGACCCACCCGGTGACCTATCCCCCACGTGGTAATCCGCTTGAGGGCCTCGCTCATCACGTCACCGCTCATCTTGGACTCGCCACGCTCGCGCTCGACGAAGGTGATGGGTACCTCGACCACCTTGAGCCCGCTACGGACGGTGCGCTGGGTGAGGTCGACCTGGAAGCAGTAGCCCTGCGAGGCGACCTCGCCCAGGCCGATCGCCTCCAGGGTGGCCGCCCGGTAGACCCGGTAGCCGGCCGTCGCGTCATGCACGGGCATGCCGAGGAGCACCCGGGTGTAGAAGTTGGCGCCCACCGACAGCGCCTTGCGGTGCGCAGGCCAGTTGACCACCGCACCACCCGGGATCCAGCGCGACCCGATGACCAGGTCGGCGTCCTGCGCCGCCGCGAGCAGCCCGGGGAGGTGCTCGGGTTGGTGCGAGCCGTCGGCGTCCATCTCCACGACCGCGTCGTAGCCGCGCTCCAAGGCCCAGCGGAACCCGTGGAGGTATGCCGCGCCGAGACCCGCCTTCTCGGTCCGGTGGAGGACGTACACCTGGGGATCGGCGGCTGCCAGCTCATCGGCCACGGCGCCGGTCCCGTCGGGGCTGTTGTCGTCGAGGACGACGACGTCCACTGACGGCACCGCGGCGCGGACCCGGGCGACGATCGGGACGATGTTGTCGCGCTCGTTGTAGGTGGGGATGAGCACGGCGACCCGGTCGAGGGGGGCGCGAGTGGCACTCACGTGACGGATTCCTTCTCCAGCAGGGGCGTTGAGGACTCGACCCTAGCGGGGCAAGGTGGGCGGACGGCGGCAGCCACCAGCAGGAACAGCGCGACCGTTGGCGCGATGTTCTGCCACGGGCCGATCCGGTCGGCGACCGTGAGCCCGGAACGCAGGACGGGCTGCCCCACCATCTGGTCCGGGGTGAACAACGTCGAGATCCGCCCGGTCGTTCCGTCCGGGTTGACGAAGCCGCTCACCCCGACCGTCGAGACGTGCGCCACCGACCGGCCGTGCTCCACCGCGCGCACCCGGCTGATCGCGAACTGCTGGACCGACTCGTCGGTGTAGCCGAAGGTGGCGTTGTTGGTCTGGACGACGAGCAGCGAGGGATGGTCGGTGGAGTGGGTCACCGCGTCCCGGATCAGCCCGTCGTAGGCGACCTCGAAGCAGATCGTCGGCAGCGCCCAGAACTTGGTGGCCGGCGCGTCGATGAGGAACTTGCCCCGCTCGTGCCCCGCGACGAACGGGTGCTCGATGAGATCGACCTCCTTGCTGAAGTGGCGGTAGAAGTCCTTGTCCGGGATGTACTCGGCGAACGGCACGGGGTGCTGCTTGAGGTAGACCTCGGGCGCGGCGTCCGGAGTCCGGTAGAGCATCGAGGCGTTCGACAGGCTCGGCCACGGTTGGGCGAGGACGGCGCCGACGATGATCGGCGACTTGACCTGGGCCACGGCGTCACGAATCTCGGTGTTGGCGTCGGCGTTGCGGGTGGGGTCGATGTCGGAGGAGTTCTCCGGCCAGATGACCAGCGACAGGTCCGCGGGTCGGTCGGCGGCGAGGGCCAGCGTGCCCTTGACGTGGTTGTCGAGGACAGCACGGCGCTGGGCGTTGAACTCCAGACCCGCGACGGGGACGTTGCCCTGGACGAGCGCCACGGTGGCGCGAACTCCGTTGGTGGGCAACGGGATCAGCGCACACCCGCCGAGCACGACGACGCCGACCGCGATGGCGCTCAGCGCCGGGACCACCCTCCGTGCGTATGCCGCGAGGGCCAGTCCTGCGACCGCCGCACCGACGAGGGCGGTCACCAGGGTCAGGCCCGGCGCTCCCCCGTATGCCGCGAACCTGACGAGCGGGCCGTCGGCCTGGGAGAACGCCAGCCGGGCCCACGGGAAGCCGCCGTAGGGGGTCGTCGACCGGGCCCACTCCTGGGCCACACAGGCCAGCGGCCCGACGAGCAGGGCGGCATACGGCCGGCCGGTCCGCAGCAGACGCCCACCGACGAGGGCGACGACGAGCCCCATGGCCGCGAAGTAGAGGGCCTGGAGGGTGGCCAGCGCGAACCAGGGCAGCTTCCCGACATAGGTGCCCGACCAGGACAGGGTCGGGACGAAGAAGGCCCAGCCGTAGACCAGGCCGACGAGGATCCCGCCGCGCCAGGTCGACCGGAGCAGGACGAGGAGGAGGGAGGCGCAGGACAGTGGCGCGAGCCACCACAGGTCGTGACCGGGGAAGGCGAGCCAAAGCGCGAGCCCGGCAAGTACGGCGACGAGCAGTCGGAGCAACGCCGGTCCGCGTCGTCGGTCTCCTCGCCTGTTCACGAACACACGTTAGGTGATCAGTCAGGGAACGACGACGACGCCCCGCGCGGTGGTCGCGACGATCGCCGGCTCGAGCACGTCGGCGCTGGACTCGCCGCGGTCACCGGCACCGCGGCATACGACACGCACCTCGAAGTCCAGCTCGCGGGACCGGCGGCCGACGCGCACGAGCCGGGCCTCGATCTCGATGACGTCGCCTGCCCGGACCGGTGCCTTGAACTGGACGTCGGAGTAGGACGCGAACAGACCCTCGTCGCCGTCGGTGATGATGCACATCTCGGTCGCGACATCGCCGAACGCGGCCAGCGAGTAGGCGCCGTCGACGAGGTTGCCGGCGTAGTGGGCGTGGCTGTAGGGGACGTAGCGGCGGTGGACGACGGTCCGGCCGACCTCTGCGGTGCTCATGCGGCTTCCTTCTTGGTGGGGAGGACGGCGTGGACGAGATAGCTGGCGACCTCGCCGGGCGTCGTGCCGCGTCCGAAGATCCGGTCGACGCCCAGGGCGCCGGCGGTGCCCTCCTCGAAGCGGGGGCCGCCGACGACGAGGTGTGGGACGGTGCCGGCCGGGTAGGCCTCGCGGAACGCCGCTGTCATCGCCCGGGTGTTGTGGAGGTGGGCGTCCTTCTGGGTGACGACCTGACTGACGAGGACGGCGTCGGCCTTCTCGGCGCGCGCGGCCTCGACGAGCTCGGGGATGAGCACCTGGGCGCCGAGGTTGACGACCTTGATCTCGCGGTAGTACTCCAGGCCCTTCTCCCCGGCGAACCCCTTGATGTTGAGGATCGCGTCGATGCCGACGGTGTGGGCGTCGGTCCCGATGCAGGCGCCGACGACGACGAGCTTGCGCCGGAGCCGGGACTTGATCGCCGCGTTGACGTCCTTTGCCGTCAGCAGAGGGAACTCGCGCTCGACGACCGTGACGTCGCGCAGGTCGACGAGGTGGGTGACCGAGCCGTAGACGACGAAGAAGGTGAAGTCCGGGCCCATCGCCTTGGCGTGCACGAGGAGGGCCGGCTCCATGCCCATCTTCTTGGCCAGCTGGAGCGCGGCGCCTTCGGCCCGCTTGTCGTGCGGGATGGGCAGGGTGAAGGAGACCTGGACCATGCCGTCGCCGGTCGTGTCGCCGTAGGGCCGGACGATCTCGCCGCTCATCGGGTCTCCCCCGTCTCGAGCAGGTCGACTGCCGGGTTCAGGTAGCCGGCGGCCTTGCGGCATACGCCGTCCAGCCCCTTGCCCCGCGTCGGTGGGCGTTTCATGAGACCGAAGGTGCCATCGGCGATCGCGGAGAGCAACGGCTGGGGGTATGCCGTGCCGCGGCTGCTCGTGTCGCTCCCGATCCGCTCGAGTAGATCGATGGCCTCGCCGAGTACCTCGCGGGCGCGGGTCTGGATGAACCCGTCGCGCGGCGGGTGGAAGTCCTCGGTCAGGCCGCCGGCGGCGTTGAGGACGTAACGGACGTTCTGCAACGCGAGGTCGCGGTCGGACAGGAACGGGGTGACAACGGCCTCGGTCATCATCCCGACCAGCAGGATGCCCTGGCCGGTCATCGCCCCGACGAGGTTGAAGAACCCGTCGAGGAGATAGCCACGGAACACGTCGCCGGTCATGTGCTTGGTCGGCGGCATCCACTTGAGCGGGGCGTCGGGGAACAGCTGCCGGGCCAGCAGGGCGTGGGCCAGCTCGAGCCGGAAGGACTCGGGTACCTCGGGGTTGATCTCGAAGGCGTGGCCGAGGCCGAGCTGCCAGTCCTCGAGGCCGGCCTCCTTGGCGAAGTACTCGTTGAGCAGCTGGCTGACCGTGACCGTGTGCGCGGCCTCCACGGCGTCGGCGGTGGTGAGGTAGTTGTCCTCGCCGGTGTTGATGATGATCCCGGCACGCGCGTGGATCTGGCGCGAGAACCGTTGGTCCACAAAGGTTCTGATCGGGTTGATGTCGCGGAAGAGGATCCCGTACATCGAGTCGTTGAGCATCATGTCGAGGCGCTCGAGGCCGGCCAGGGTGGCGATCTCCGGCATACAGAGGCCGCTCGCGTAGTTGGTGAGCCGGATGTAGCGGCCCAGCTCGCGGCTCGTCTCGTCGAGCGCCGCGCGCATGAGCCGGAAGTTCTCCTGCGTCGCGTAGGTCCCGGCATACCCCTCGCGGGTCGCGCCCTCGGGGACGTAGTCGAGCAGGCTCTGCCCGGTCGATCGGATGACGGCGATGATGTCAGCGCCCTCGCGCGCGGCGGCCTGGGCCTGCGGGATGTCCTCCATGATGTCGCCGGTCGCGACGATGAGGTAGATCCACGGTCGCTGCTCCGGGTCGCCGTGCCGCTTGATCAGCCGGTCGCGGGTGGCGCGCTGCCTGTCGATGGTCCGTATGCCGCGTGCGACGTCCTTGCGCGCATCGGCGGCGGCGCGAGCCGCAGGCTTGCCGGATGGGATCTCGAAGTGCACTCCCCCACTGGCCGACTTCTGGGCCAGCACCTCCAGGTTTTCGGCCTCGCCACGGCGCAGGGCGTCCCAAACGGGCAGGGCGACGCCGTGCTCGAGGCCGACCTCGTCGCGGACGGCCTGGACGAGGTGGTTGACCCACGGGACCCGCTCGTGGTCGGCTCCGGCCAGGCCGGCAAGGCGCAGGGTCGCTCGCTCGACCGAGACGGTGGTGTGGGCCTGGGCCAGGTCGACGACCGGCTTGCCGGCCTTGCGCGCGAGGGTTCGGGCGCGGCGGACCTGGGCCGGGTCGAGGTCGAGCAACGGCGCGCGACGGGACGTCATGGCCGTCACGATATCAAGATGACGAAGGATCTCCGGCCACCTCAATGGTTGGCCGGAGATCCTTCATTCGGCGTGTTCAGCCCTTGATGGCCGCGTCGCGCTTGGCTTGGGCCGCCGCCTCGGTGAGGACGTCGGCTGGGACGTGATCGACGAGACCAAGGATCTCAATCGTCGCCACGTTGTCAGCTCCCGGAGATGTACCGGCTTCTCCCACCAGCGCCGCCGAGCCGCTGTCGAAGACGAGTGACTGGCTGCCCGGGCGCGTGGACTCATCCACGAAGGCAAGGGTCGTTCGACCGCCGGACCGAGTCGCGGTGACCTCGGGAAGCGCGCCGGCGACGCTGATCAAGGCTGCCCGAACGGCAGGTGGGACATACCCCATCCGAGTCATATCGCCCACAGCGACGAAGATCGCCTCGTCCGTGGAGTTCGATCCCTGGACCCGCGCACGGAGGTAGGCCATCAAGTCACTCGGGCTGGTGGGGAGCTTGGCAACGCCCTTCGGCGTGTAGTCGATGGGACCACCCGTCAGAGCAGGGAAAGCGTAGTTGTCCATGTGGGTGCCCTGGGTATCGTGCCGCCAAACACGCCCGTCAGCGCCGGTCCACGACTCTTCGACCCAGGGAACGCCGTCCATCGGGTCATCTGCCGACGGCATGTGCTGTCGGGCATGGACGACCATGTGCAGATACCAACCCTGTGGGATGACGAGGGCGTGTGAGCGTTGTGCGCTGGCGACGAGTTGTTCCACTGCCGATGCCTTTGGCGCGGTCCAGTCGCTCGCGAGTGGAAGACCGATCACCAGGGTCCCCGCCGCAGCCGCGGCAACGCCGGCCAGGACGAAGCGACGACGGACGGGGCGGGGTGCAGCGTCCCGGCGGGAGGGGCGAGCGACCGGCATACGGGATGCGGTCGGGGCGGCGGCTGCTGCGAGGAGTCGCTCGACGGTGGCCTCGCGGTCGTCCGGCGACCAGTCAGCGGTGAGCGGGCGGTGTGCTGCGAGGGTGTCGATCGGGTCGTGGGTGATGCTCATGAGAGCTCCTTGGTGGGGACGAGGATGGGCCGATGAGCTACGCCCGGCGGGGCGTCGGCCCCGGCGCGGCGGAGAGCGCGTTCCATCCGGGCCCTGGCCCGACTGAGCCGGACTGTGAAGGCGCGGACCGAGCAACCAGCGACCGCGGCGGCCTGAGCGGGGGTGAGGCCGTCCCAGGCGATGAGGATGAGGGCCTCCCGCTCGGCGCGGGTGCAGTCGTCGAGCGCGCTCAGGTGGGCGTCGCGTTCGGTGACCGCCTCGTCGGGTGCCACGCCCTGCGGCATCCGCCACTGCTCGCGGACAGCCGTACGCCACAGCTCGTCGGCCCGGCGGCCGGTGCGGCGCTGGTTGCTGATCACGTTGCGGGCGACGACGAGCAGCCACGGCAGCGGCTCAGTGGGCAGGTCGGCGCGGCGGCGCCAGGCGATGAGGAAGGTCTCGGAGACCACGTCGTCGGCTGAGTCCGGCCCGACGTGACGGCGGGCGTAGCCGCGGACCGGGTCGGCATGACGCCGGAAGAGTTCCTCGAGGTCGCTCATGCCTCGTAATGTCCGCTCCTCCCCCGATGTCACAAGCGCCTCCGGATGCGGTTGGAGGTGATCCGACGCGCCCGCACGCGTCGGATCACCTCCACCCGAGGTCAGCGGGCGAGGTCGCGTGACCGCTGGTCGATACCCATCTCGCCGTACGGGTAGTCGGCGACGGGCACCTCGCTGGCGGCGTCGAGGGCGGCGAGGTGCTCGGCGTCGAGGACGAGGTCGGCCGCGGCAAGGTTGGCATCCAGCTGCTCGAGTGTCCGCGCGCCGAGGATGGTGGAGGTGACGGCGGGCCGGTTGGTCACCCAGGCGAGAGCGACCGCGGCCATCGAGGCACCGGTCGCCTCGGCCACCGACTGGACCGCGTCGACGATCGCCCACGTCCGCTCGGTGCCGCGCCGGGCCACCGCCTCCATCCCCCGACCCGGGTCGTCGCCCATCCGGGTGTCGGCGGCCGGGGCGGCCTGGCGGGTGTACTTGCCCGAGAGCCAGCCACCGCCGAGTGGGCTCCACGGCAGCAGGCCGACACCGGCGTCGAGCGCGGCCGGCACGACTTCCCACTCGATCTCGCGGACGATGAGGCTGTACTGCGGCTGGAGCGTCACCGGCTCTGCCACGCCCAGCGCCCGCGCCACATGGACGATCTTGGTCAGCTGCCAACCGGTGACGTTGGACAGGCCGTAGTAATGGATCTTGCCGGCCGTGATGAAGGAGTCCAGGGTGCGCAGGGTCTCCTCCAGCGGCGTGAAGTCGTCCCACGCGTGGGTCTGGTAGAGGTCGACGCGGTCCACCCCCAGCCTGGTCAGTGACGCGTCCAGGGCGCGGGTGAGATGCCGCCGGGACAGGCCCGAGGAGTTGGGTGTCGTCCCCATCGGGAACCGCCCCTTGGTGGCGAGGACCACGGGCTCGGTGACATCGGCGGGGCGCGCGGCCAGCCAGCGGCCGATGATCTCCTCCGAGACGCCGGCGGTGTAGACGTCGGCGGTGTCCACGAAGGTCCCACCCGCGGCGACGAACCTGTCCAGCTGGGCGTGTGAGACCTCCTCGCTGCTCTCCGAGCCGAAGGTCATCGTCCCCAGGCCGAGCGAGGAGACGGCGGCGCCACTGCGTCCCAGGGTGCGATATTGCATACGGGTTCCCGATCGTCGAGGTGTGCGGTCCTGCCATCCTGCCCCCGAGGAACGGAATGCCGGTAGGCAGCGTCGCGTTGGGACCGTCATGAGCGACTGGAATGCAGGGATCATCGAGGAGTTCCGTGCCAACGAGGGCCGGGTGGGCGGTCCGTTCGAGGGTGGCGACCTGCTCCTCCTGCACACGACGGGCGCGCGCACCGGTCAGCCCCGCGTCAACCCGCTCGCCTACGCCAAGGACGGCGACGACCTCGTCATCGCGGCGAGCAAGGCGGGCGCGCCGGACAACCCGGACTGGTTCCACAACATCGTCGCTCACCCCGACCTGCAGATCGAGGTCGGGACCGAGACCGTCGATGCACACGCGACCATCCACCGCAATGGGCCCGAGCGTGATCGGCTCTACGCCCTGATCGTGGCCAAGATGCCCGGCTTCGGCGACTACGAGACCAAGACGACCCGCACCATCCCCGTGGTGACGCTGAGCCTCAAGCGCTGAGCCCCCGGGTCAGTCCCGCGAGGGAGAGCACGTCGTCCGGACTCGCCAGATCCGGTGGGGTCACGAAGATCGTCCGTATGCCGCGCTCGGCCAGCTGCGCGTACCGATCCCGTTGCTGGACAACGGTTCCGGCGTGGTGTCGCTTGGCAAGGATGGCCGCCGACGTCCGTCCACGCAGTCTCTCGACCCTTGCCCAGACGTCCTCGCGATCCTGCCCCACGATCGGCAGGTCCAGCACCGTGATCGCCACCTCGGCCGGGTCACGGCCCGCGTCGAGGCAGTGCCGATGGAGAATCGGAACCAACCGGTCGAGGGTGCCTGCGTCGCTCGGCAGGTTGCACGCGTCGCCCAGTCGAGCAGCCGTCCGGAGCGTCCGCCGGGGCCCGCTGCCGCCCACGATGACCTGCGGCGGCCCGACCGGTCGCGGGTAGCACGTTGTCTCAGGGAGGGAGACTCGCTGCCCGGCATACGGTTTGGTCCCCGGGGCCCAGAGCGCGCGCATCGTCTCGATGGTCTGCTCGAGGAGGTCCTCGCGCTCCCCTGCTCCGGGGAACGGCAGCCCGTATGCCGCGTGCTCCCTCTCCCACCAGCCGGCGCCGACGCCGACGAACGCCCGTCCGACGGACAGGACGTCGAGGGTGGCAACGGCTTTCGCGAGGACACCAGCGGGCCGGAAGGTGGCGGGCGTGCACAGCGTCCCGAGCCGCAACCCGGTGTCGAGTCCGGCGAGCATCCCCAGCGTGACGAACGGTTCGGGGATGGGCTCCCAGGCCCGGTCCACCTGGGGGATCTGGATGAGATGGTCCATGAGGGCGATGCCGGCGAACCCTGCGGACTGAGCGGCCCGTGCCATGTCACCGACCCAGGTGGCCGGGTCGCTCCCCCAGGGGAACCGAGACAGCTGGAGGATGACCTCCAAACCGTTGTCCGGCAACGTCTCTGACGCTGTAGCCGACGCCGGCGCGCCAGCGGATGGTGCGGCGGTCGGCGCCGCCGACACGACGGACACGACGTCCCAACCCTCGCCGGCGAGCTCCTCGCCGACGACCGCGGCTCGGGCCAGCTGGGTCGTGAGAACGGCGGCCGGAACCGATCGGTCGCGCGTCCGGTTGCGCGCCCGCGCCTCGGCCGGAGGGGTGTCGAACAGGACCGCGACACACGGCATACCGGCTGCCCGACCAGCCGCGAGGGTCGCGCGGCGACGGGCCGGGTCGAGGCCGAGGGTGTCGACGACGGTCGTCAGGCCGCGCCGGAGCCGCGCGACCACGATCCGGTCGAGCAGGTCGAACGCGTCGGTCGAGGCGTCCAGGTCGTGCTCGCCCGAGCCGACCACCGCGCGGAGGGCATCGGAGGAGACGATCTCCGAGGACCGGTAGTGCTCAGTCGCCCAGGTCGACTTCCCGCTGCCGGAGGCGCCGACGAGCACGACGAGCGCGGGGTCGGGAAGCACCGGGTCGGGCACGGGCTGAATCTAGTCGGCCGTCTGTCGCATGCGAGAGGAGTTTGGCCGATCCGGTATCACCACCGACCCCCGAGCCTCCATGCTGTTGTCAAGGGGCAGTTGAGGGACGGAGATTGCGCATGTCACTTGCTCTGGTCCAGGAAGCACCGCTCATCGTGCGACCGACGCTCGACTTCACGCTCGACCCGTCTTTCGACGATCGGCGTCCTGCCCAGCCCAGCCGAGCCCACCCCCCGAGCACCTTCCCCGACTACGCCCGGATGCGGTCGGACGCGCTCTCCTGGCAGCGAACCCGTGGCGACGCGAACGAGTGGCAGCACCAGCACGAGAGCTACCTGCGCTACCTGGACGCCTTCGCCGGTGGGCAGCTCGACGGTGTCGACACCGCCAGGCCGGATGTGCTGCTGGCCAGAGCGGTCGTGTACTTCTCCGACCGCTACCCCACCGGCGAGGAGCACCGGGAGATGCTCACCATCCACTCGGTCATCGGGACCAACTTGTATGACCTCGCCCTGGCCTGGGCGGTCGGGTGGAACCCCCTGCGTGCGCCGCGTCCGGCGGTCCACGTCGCCTCCACCGAGCCGGCCCTCTATGCACTCATCGAGCAGGCGGCCTCGTCGATCGCAGTGTCTGCCCGGTTGCTGTCCGAACGCGCCGGGTTGGCCGTGGTCGAGCGCGAGGAACACGGCTCGCTGGCCGCGATGTTCGGCATGTCGCTCACCGGTCGGTGCGACTGCGGGCACCACGTGCGCGGCTGCACGGGATGCGGGCGCACGTGCTGCTTCGCCGACCATGACCTGCGCACGTGGGACCCCTACCGCTGCCACTTCCGACCGTTCGTCGACCAGGCGGTCCGCGGCACCGCCCAACGGCGGATCATGGGTGGGGCGTTCGCCGCGAGCATGCTCTTCCGCGCCCTCGAACGCGAGGGCAAGCTGCTCTGCCGGACCGTCGAGTGGGGACGCTGCGACGTCTGCGACCGTGCCTTCGAGGGGCTGCACTGCCCCGAACCGCACCCACGGCAGACCGGCCCCGTGCGGCGTGAACCGCGCAAGAACCAGCTCATCCAGCCGGCGACCGCCGACGGCGGACACCTTCCGCTGCAGCGCTGGTGGTGCGCCGAGTGTCACCACCTGTTCGGCGCTGCCGGTGCACGCGAGACGGACGTCGCCAGCTGCCCCCGGTGCGAGCGTCGACCGAACCGTCGGATGACCGTCTGGGCGCGCATCACACCGTCGCGCTCAGCGATCGGCTAGGGCGTCACGGCTGTGGAGGGACACCGCCCGCGAGACCAGGCCGGTCCGCGCGTAGCTCCACGCGAGCATCCGGTACCGACGGCCGGTGGTGCGACTCACGGTGGCGGCCGCGGCCACCCGAGCCCGATGCTGGTCGCCCTCCTCGCGAGACATCGACGCAACCCACTCCTCCTCGACCGCCGAGTCCTCGCGCAGCGACTCGGAGGTGACGAACAAGGTCACGGCGCTCAGCTCGTCCCCGTCGTGCCGGACGCTCAGCGCGTAGCCGCTGGCCCGGGGAACGACCCCCACTCCGGGCTCGACGGGCGCGCAGCCGAGCGGTGCGAGGGCCGCGGTCGCGAACCGCTGCCAGGTCATCTCCCCCGGCAGCACGGCATACACCTCGACCGTCCCGCCGTCCCGTGCGGCCATCACCGGCCGCGCCGTCTCCGGGAGTCCCCTGTGCACGAGTGTCGCTTCGAGAGGAGGCCGCCGGTGGTAGGCCTTGGCGCGCACCGCGCCGTCAGCACCCGTCCGCACACCGATCCAGTCCGGGACGCCCCACGGGTGACCGGACAGCCCTGCCCGGCGGGCCACGTCGACGGCGTCCCCGTCGCCGGTCCGGAACGTCAACCGGGCGCCGTAGGCGTCGATCGGTGTCCCCACGACCACCTCGAACAGCCGCGCACCTGCGCTGCGCAGCTCGGCGACGCGGGCCATCAGGCCCGGTACCGCCTCCGTATGCGGTCCGGCGAGCACCGGCAGGGCCAGTGCCCACGGATCAGCAGCAGCGACGAGCGCAGGCTCGGAATCCATCTCGCGCCCCACCGACCCTTGGAGTTCTCATGCTGACGATGACCAACGCTCTCACGATTCGCGGGGCAACGGTCTACCAGGACGACGCCAACGAGCTCGCGGCGTTCGAGCAGGCCATCACCGACCGCCCGTCCTGGACCATCGACGACCAGGGCCAGGTGCAACAGGTCAAAGGCCAGGGCCTGCCGACCGGTGCCGACACGACGGCCCTGGCGAAGTACTACCTGCTCCCCGAGAGCCCCCAGGTCGCCAAGGACGCCAAGGGCAACCCGCTGTTCTCGCTCATCGTCTACCGCAAGGACGAGGCCGCCATCACCGACCCGACCACCCAGCAGGTGGGCGGCGGCATCATGGCCTTCACCGTCGAGCTGGTGTCCCCGGCGTTCGACCAGGTCAAGGCCGACCTCGCCAAGCAGGCCGGGACCGACGTCGACCTGGCCTACGTCCAGTTCATCGAGGGCTCGGTCACGGTCACGGTCGCCGGTGAGTCGGGCGACCCCACCGACAACGAGTTCGTCCGCACCCTGGTCGGCTCCGGCAAGCTGGGCGGCGTCGGCGCCAACCGCCGCGCCGTCACGCTCAAGCTGACCCAGGACGGCGCCAGCCTCTTCGCGCAGCTCGACAAGCTCAAGACGCTGCCGATCAACGTGCAGTACAACCTCACCTTCGAGCACCGGCTGCTCGGCGTGAAGATGATCGCGTTCTGCGACATCGAGTCCAGCTACACCCTCATCCAGACCCTTCGCGAGCAGGACTCCTCCTACAACGACGGCTACCTCGGGCTGTCCAAGGAGCACCAGGACGACCGGATCGTCCAGCAGAGCACCGAGGCCCTCGTGAACGCCAAGACGATGTACGTCACCGTCATCCCGATGACCTCCCAGGTCGACCAGGACACCCTGACCGCACTGGAGAAGGCCGGGCTGGACATGCTCAACAAGGAGGTCGCCAGTGCCCTGACGGCCGGCCCGCCGCCGGAGGGGATCGACCGCAACCAGCTCACCAAGTTCGCGCAGACCTACAACTCCTCGCTGAACTACACCATCGACCGCCGCATGGTCCTGCAGCAGCTGTTCACCCCCTCGGCCAACCTCTCGAACATGCTCGTCGGGGCCAACCTGGCCGACCTCGTGGCATACGTCGACCTGCGCACCGCCTTCTTCACCTTCCTCCAGGTACCGGTGCAGGTGAACGCCGACTTCGACAAGCTGCCGATCAGCTCGGTGACGGTCACGGTGACCTACAACCGGGCGGCGGTCGGCGGCGGTCCCGCGCAACAGGTGCGGGACTCGTTCAACATCACGAGTGGCTCCCAGATCGAGAAGTTCCTCGCCTACGCGAACACCCTCGCCGAGGTCAGCTACGACTGGTCGGCGGAGATCCACTACGAGGGGTCGGACGCGACGTACACGATGGGCAAGAAGGGGGTGAAGGACAACTTCCTCGTGATCGACGTCGGCCAGATCGGCATCCTGTCCACGGAGTTCGCGCTCGGCCTGGTCGACACCAACAGCTACCCGATCGCGGTCGTCAGCACCCGCTACCACTCGGCCGCGCTCGGCCGCGACGTCGGAACCCAGCTGCGGCTGGACAAGGACAACCCCAGCGCCCCGTGGACCGCGGTCATCCAGGAGGAGCCGGACAACGGCTTCGAGTACAAGGTCGACTGGCTGCACGTCATCGACAAGGACAAGCCACCGGAGATCCGGACCGGCACCTGGATCAGGAGCAGTGACAGCCGCCTCCAGCTGGACGCGCCACTCGGCCAGGAGATGACCGTGACGGTGTTCTGCTCCGGAAACTTCAAGGACGGCACCGACAAGCTCTCGCAGGTGGCGGTGGCCCTGCACTACGAGGACACCGCCAACAACCACATCGTCGACGGCCAGGTGACCTTCACCGACGACAAGCAGTCGGCTCCGTGGACGGTCGACCTCATCGACCCGAGCCGGCGCGACTACACCTACCAGTACAGCAACATCTACGAGGGCGGTGTCGTGAAGCGCTACCCCGAGGACGGCTCGTGGCTGCCGGGCGACCCGGGGTACATCACCGTCGGCGAGAAGTACTCCATGTCGGTGGACCTCTACCCGACCTTGCTGACCTTCGGGACCGACCTAGCCGCCGTCCAGGTGGACACCGACTACCAGGACCCCGCCCACAGCATCTCGCTGGCCGACACGTTCGTGTTCACCGGCGACGCGCTGGCCAAGCAGACGTGGCACCTCAAGGGCGACCAGAACGGACCGAAGGAGTTCGGCTACGTCGTCCGCTACTTCTACAAGGACGGCACGACGGTGGTCACCGCGCGGGCGGCCCAGTCGAGCGATGCGCTCTTCGTACCGCCACCCGCACCCCGCGCGGTGACCCCATCACCGGCCCCCGCGCCCGCCCCTCCGCCCGCAGGCTGAGCACCCATGCTCGACCTCGCGGGAAGCACGCGGACCGTCGCCGGCGTCACGGTTGCCCCTGACACCGACGATCCCACTCGCTTCCTCGTCCTGCCCGGGACCCCGCGCGTCGACGCCACCACGAGCAGCGGGCCGGACCTCCAGCTCCTGCGGTTCATCGAGGGCGGCACCCTCACCGGCGGGTACCTGCGGCTGGGCACCAGCCTCGCCGTCGACGACGCCGCGATCTCGGCCGCCACCGAGGCCCTGAGCGCCGATGCCGGGCGACCGGTCATCCTGGGCCCGTTGCCGGTCCTCAGCGGGACGGCGGAGCTCGTCTTCTTCGGCCGGCAGAACCCGCAACCGGGGGTCACCTCGCCGATCGTGCGAGCGGCATACGGAAGTGCGGTGCTCGGGTTCAACGCCCCGCACCGGGCCGCGTTCGCCGTGTCGCTGACGGCCGACGGGGTGCGGCTCGTCGAGGCCGGGCTGCGCGGGGGCGCGCTGCCCGTCGGCGTCACCTGCCGGTATGCCGTGGAAGGGCTCTGGCCCGCGGCGCGCGTCCTCGCGGTGGTGAACTGGTCGGCGGTCTACGACTACTTCTCCAGCACCTACCAGCTCGGGCTGCTCCTGTTCCGGGAGCAGGTGGACGACCTGATGCAGCGGCTGCAGCAGAACGGCGCGGTCACCATCACCGCGATCCAGTCCGACGCCGCCGGGACCGACCCGAGCACGACCTCGGCGGCCGTGGCGGCAGCACTCGACTTCGTGCAGACCGCCCTGCTCGACCGCATGTGCCAGCCCGCGCTCCCCTTCGGCACGGATGCGGCGAACACGGTCGGCGACTCCTCCAAGGCACTCGCCCTGGGCAGCGCCTACCAGGTGACCGCGCTCCACCTGGTCCAGACCGCCACTGACCGGCTCGACTTCACCCAGGGCCGCGTGCAGACCCGGACGCTCACGGCCCAGGCGTCCCTGACCGAGCTGATGGGCGCCGTCGACCCGAACAGCGTCATCGTCGACGCCGGCGCGGACAACCCGTTCTTCACGAGGTTCCACCTCGACGTCACGACGGCCCGGCCGCCGGCCGACCTCGGCATCGGAGCCGTCCTCCTCGACGTGCGCTACGGCACCGCGGACGGCCCGATCCGGCTCACCACCGACCAGCCCACCGGCGCGTTCGACTGCTACGCCGACGCCTCCCCCGACCACAGCTACACGCTCACCACGCGCGTCCAGTTCGCCGCCGACAGTGCGCTCGACCCCGGCGTCGAGGTCGATCTGGCACCGACCAAGGACACCGCGCGCCAGGTCACCCTCGACCTCGAGGCCGCGCTCGGGCTGGTCCGGGTCGAGCTCGAGGGTCCCGCGGACGCGCGGGTCGTGGCCACCGCGGTCACGGTCACCCATCGACGCGACGACACGTCCCTCACCAGCCGCGACCTCGCGCTCACCGCTGCCCGAGCCACGGCGACCGCCGTGTTCCGCGACCACCGGGACGGCGACGAGCTCGTCATCGGTGGCATCCACCAGCTCGCCGACGGGCGCCAGGTGCCGGTCCCGGACACGACGATCGACACGAGCATCTACCGGATACCCAACCCGTATGCCGGGTCGTTCACCGTCCTCGTGACGACCGACACCACGTGGACCGACCTCACCCAGGTCGTCGTCGCGATCGCCAAGGACGAGACCGCCGTGCCGGTGACCCTCGCGTTCGCCGCACCGGGCAGCCAGGCCACGGCACTGGACCAGAGCGACCCGACCGACCGGAGCTACCGCTACCGGGTCACCCGGGTGGCCGGTGGCGTCACGACGACCGACGACTGGAAGACCGGGGACGCTCCGATCCTCAACGTCGGGGAGGTCCAGACCGGTGACCTCGTCGTCGACATCACGCCCGTGGGGCCGGAGCTGACCACGGCCGGCTTGCGCACCATCACGGTGGACCTCGTCTACGTCGACGTGACCCACCAGGTCCGCGACGAGCACACCGTGGTCATCGGGGCCAAGGCGGACACCTTCCGCTGGGACGTCCACCTGGCCGATCCCGGCATACGCGACTACCAGTACCGCGTCACCCGGCAGCTGCTCACCGGCGAGGTGCGAACCGGCCCGTGGCAGGACGGCCACGACGCCCTGCTCCCGATCCCCGTCACCGCGGCCTGAGAGGCACTCCCATGCTCAACTTCATCGACCCGGTCAGCGTCGACGACCTCGTCGTGCTGCGCGACGACCAGAACGCGGGCACCTTCTACGTGCTGCCGAACAAGCCGGTCGTCCCGGTCGGTGACGACGGCACGCCGGAGTTCCTGTTCATCCTCTACACCAAGGACCTCTCGGACGTCCCGACGACGGACGAGGCGGGCGGCGGGTACCTGCAGTTTCGCACCGTGCTGTCCCTGACCGACGCCCAGCGGCAGCGGGTCATCGACGCACTCACCACGCTGCTGGCCACCGAGAAGGCCGCCGGCAAGAAGCCGTTCGGCAACGAAATCGGCGACGGTGCCCCGATCCTGGCCACACCACTGTGGACGTCCGGGACGGTCGACCTGGCCACGTTCGCCGTGAGCGACACCGGCCTGGTGCGACAGGCCACCTCCTGGGCCCCGGTCGACCTCACCGGGCAGCTCGGTGCGTCCTTCTCCGCCACCCTCAGCACAGACGGCGCGGGCGTGTTCGAGGGCGCGTTCAAGGCCTACGAGGACGGCACCCACCAGCTCCCGCTCGTCATCACCTACAACCTGTCCTACGTCGGTCGGATCAACGCCCGGTTGACCATCGACGCCTCGCACTCCGTTGTGCACCAACAGGTCTGGCAGCACGCAGCCCCCTACCAGCTGATGACCGAGGGCTTCGTCCGCTACGTCCCGCTGACCCTCAACACGGCGTTCAACATCAGCATGCTGCCCGCCCTGCGCCAGCAGTACGGCGTCGTACACGCGATGCTGCCGCGACCGAGCTTCATCTCCGCGGTCGAGGAGACGATCAGCAACTCCAGCGTCACGGTCAAGATCGAGGAGGTCTCCACCGGCGACGCGGCCGCGGACGCTGCGACCCGGGCCTCCCTGCTCAAGCTGGCCACCGACCTGCTCACCGACTCACTGCTGCCGTCGCTGACCACCGGGTCGGCGCAGCCCGGCGCGACGGACGCTGGTCAGCAGGGCTCCAACACCGCGCTGCTCCAGCTCGACGAGAACGCCGAGCCGGGCACCGCCACCTTCCACCTCGAGCTCGACGACGCCATGAGCATCACCCGCCAGGCCGCCCCCAACGCGCCCCTGCAGGTCCTCATCGACGACCCCAAGGCACTCTCGTCCTGCTTCCACGCACTGCGGCTGGCCGACGACTTCTTCAAGGACATGCTCGTGACGTTCTCGACGTCCGGTGTGGACTTCTCGGCCAACGGGATCGCCAAGATCCACGTCTACTACCGCTACAGCCAGACCGACGACGCGGCCCCCGGCGCTCCCCTCGTCGAGCGGCACGACGACGCCGAGCTCGACTCGGCGACCGCATCGGCGAGCTTCCGGTTCGACACGGCCCGGAGCGCGGGCGGCGGCCACAAGGAGGACTACGAGTACATGGCCGAGGTGTACTGGCAGCGCGGTGGCGCCCCGACCGTCGTGCCGTGGACTCCGACCAACCGCAGGCTGGTGATCATCACCCCGCCACAGCTGGGTGCGGTGAAGGTCGACGGCGTACTCACCGCACCGGCCGGCACCATCGACTCCGCGCGGGTAGACATCTCGTACACGGCTGCCGATCACACGGCATACGCCGGAGCCCTGGAGCTGACCCCCGCGGCACCGCGCGCGACCTGGCTCCAGTCCACCGGCGAGATCGTCGCGCCCGACGACACGACGAGCCCGCGAGGCTACGACTACACGATCACCTACCGGGTCGGGCCGACGGCGATCGTCACCCCCCAGCAGTCGAGCAGCCAGGACACCCTCGAGGTGCCGACCCCCTTCGCCGGCGCGGTGACGTTCTCGCTCATGGCCAGTGCCGACTGGAGCCGGGTGAGCTCGATCGCCGGCACCGCGACCTATACCGACGGCGGCCACGACTACACGAAGGTCACGTCGTTCACCCTGACCAGCGCGGCCCCCTCCTCCGACGTCTCGGTCCCGGTGATGGCCGGCGGACCCCGCACCGCGGCATACACCGGCCGCGTGCAGTACGCCGACGGCTCGCACGAGGACCTCAACGGGCCGCTGGCCGAAGGGCTCAACTTCGTCGGCGCTGCGGGGGCCGTGCCGCTCGTCGTGGAGGTCCGCACCGACGTCCTGGATTTCGCGGCCGACGTCAAGGCAGTGCACGTCGAGCTCGCCTTCACGCACGCCGACGGCGAGGTCACCGCTGGCGAGCACGTGTTCACCGCCGCCGAGACGGGGCCGTTCACCTGGACCGTGCCGCGCCGGGGCAGCGACGGCCGCACGTATGCCGGGAGCGTCACCTTCTACGGGATCGACCGCGCCAAGGACCAGACGCTGGCGCTGACCGGCTACACCGAGACCACCGTCGAGCTGGACCGCTCGATGCCGACCACACAGAGCTAGGGGCCTGCCATGGAACAGACCGGATGGTCGTGGTGCAACAAGTGCCAGGGGTTGTACTTCAACGGCAACGCGCTGCCGACGGTGTGCCCGGCAGGCGGTGCCCACGACTCGGCGGGCAGTGGGCTCTACTCGGTGGACATGAACGCCGACCCGGGCTCGCACGCGCACGGACAGCCGGACTGGTCCTGGTGCAACAAGTGCCAGGGACTCGGCTACGGGCCCGGCTTCGGGTCGAGCGCCTGCCCGGCCGGCGGGACCCACGACGGGTCTGGCAGCGGGAACTACACGGTCGACTTCGTCGGTGACGACACCCCTGCGACCGAGCAGCAGGGCTGGTCGTGGTGCCACAAGTGCCAGTGCATCTACTACGCGTTGAACCCGGCCGGGCCGTGCCCAGCCGGCGCCACCCACGACAACACCGGATCGGGCGCCTATGCGGTGCCGATGCAGTCCGCTCCGAAGATCTCGGTCGACGCGTCGCCGATGATCTTCCGCGAGAGCATGATCCTGCGGTCGACGCTGGTGCAGGCGCCCGAGTTCGGGACCGACCAGGAGGCGGCGATCACCGCTGACGCGAGCACGGTGGTCACCGACCAGAGCAGCAAGCGGTGGTGCACGCTCAACACCTGGGTCGCGTTCAACTCGGCGGTGGGGTCGGCCAGCTGGCAGTGCCGGCGTACGCAGCTGACCATCACCCTGGCGGCGGCGGTGCCCGACGTGCAGGTGCTCCCGTTCTCGGCCGGCTCGCCCGTCGCGTCCCTCGACGCCGGCAACGGGACCACCATTCCGCTGACCGTCGTCCTGGACTCCGGCGCGGTCCGGCTGGTCACCGTGTTCACCGACGACGACCCGGGGGCCGCGGCATACGACGCGGCGATCGGCGTACTGAGCAACCCCGCCGGGGCGCGTCTGTCCCTGAGCTGCTCGCACGACCTGACCATCCGGGTGGCGGCACCCGGGCCGATCCAGGTGGAGCCGGGGCCGGTCATCCTCGGCATCCCGCCCGTGATCCGCGGCCCGGTGTGGCAGACCCAGACGTTCGACGTCGGCGTGCGACGAAGGACGTTGCAGCCGTTCGCCGCTGGGCAGTTCTCCCGCATGGCGATCCAGCCGGATCTGCAGCTGTCCGACAACGCGACGGTGTTCGACACCCTGAAGGTGTCCGACAACCCCTCGGTCACCGAGCTGACCAAACGGCTGGCGGTCGAGCGGCCGGACTGGCGGCGGGTGTGGGTGCCAGGGCCCGGCGACGGCGGCGACACCATGCACACCGCCACGGTCGCCCAGCAGGGCACTGGCAACCTCGCCTACAAACCGCAGAGCGACGCGACGGCCTTCCCTGACATCCCGCGGCAGCAGACGGGCGGCTGGCTGCAGGTCACCCCTCAGGGGTCGTCCACCTCGCTGCACTGCCTACCGGGAGAGCGGCCGGAGCTGTTCTACTACCTGCCCACGGAGTACCGGCTCGGCTTCCATGCCACCGACGACTCGGACGCACCGGCGACGCCGTTCCGCGTCACGATGGCCCGTGGCGACGACGACGAGACCACCATCACCGTGACGATGACGGCGATGCCGTACCTGTCCGACCCGGAGCGCCAGTCGCTGACCCAGTTCCTCCTCCAGCACGAGCTGCAGGGCAGCGAGCCGTACGTCGAGCTCCGTGCGGCGAGCGGGCTCAAGGCCAGCTTCCAGGCCGACTTCCTGGCCGACGGCCAGCCGGTCGCGATGTCGTCGATCAAGTACTCGCTGGGCGGCACCCCGACGAGCGACCTGCTGCAGGTCACCTTCACGATGGACCAGCTGGACTACGGCCTGATGGCAGCGATGCTCGCCAAGGGGATCACCGGAGCGGTGGTCCTGTCCGACGACCACATCAACGTGCCCGTGCCCGTGCGGATGCAGCTGGACCGGGTGATCACCAACGCGGTCACGGTGGCCCTTCCGCCGACCGCGGACCCACCTCCGGACCCGTACACCGCATCGGTCGTGCTCACGAACAAGCTCCCGTATGCCGTGTCGCTCGAGGCCCTGCAGCTGAGCCTCGTCGCGGCCGGGCACGAGTCGGGGATCGTGTTCGACGCCGAGCAGTTCAACCTGATCTCGGCGCCGCTGACCATGGCGGCGGGCGCCGCCAGCGCGCCGCTTACCTATACCCCGAGCACGCCGTCCTGGACCAGCGTGGTCACCGTGCCCGGGGTGGTGACGGTGAACGGGCCGGCACCCTCGGCGTGGATCGACAGCGTCAACCGGGACCCGTCGCTCCAGCCGTCGAAGGTGTCGATCTCCCTGTCGCCTTCGGTCCCGGCAGCGCACGTCGACGACATCCGGTCCGTGACTGTGGCGGTGTATGCCGTCGGCGACACCTCACCGCGACAACCCCCCTTGGACATCGTGCCGGGTCACGACGCCCCGTTGGAGCTGCAGCTCACGCTGACCCAGCTCGCCGCGGGGCTGGACCTACGGACCGGCTTCTTCCTCGAGTTCACCTCGCGCTTCGCAGACGACACCCGCTCGCTGCCCCAGCGCGTGGGCCTGGACCTGAGCCGCAAGGTGCTGGACCTGGTCGTGCTCTGGGAGCCGCCAGGGGCGAGCTACTACGTCGACGGCGACACCTCCATCGGGCCGGTGACCCGAGAGGTCGCCGGTCAGGTGATCGACACGTTGCGCGCGGCGGGCAAGACCTGGGCGGTGCGCGCCGTGGCACCCATCCCGACTGCCCCGCCAGCCCCGCCCACACCGCCGACGGACCCCCCGCCTGCTCCGCCCACGGGCCCCGCGCCGGCCGGGCCCACCCAACCAGCCTGACCCTCCGGACCCGATAAGGAAGCGCTCCTCGAGTCGGGGACGGCGGCGCGCTCGGCCGAGTGATGTGCGGTGAGTTGCTCAGTCGGCGAGCCAGCTCACGTAGCCGAGCGGCGAGACGAACCTGGCGATCGCCACCTATCGCGTCGCCTTGGGTTTCCCTGATCGTGGCGTTGGCGACGGCCCGGCTGTCTGCGACCTGAGTTCGCCTGCAGGGCCCCCGGCCCCGGCCTTCCTATCGGTGCCCAAGTCGCTCTAACGGCGTGCGACTCAGAAGGGTGGTGGTTCGGCGTCTCGGGCGGCGCGTTGGGCGGCGAGGCGTTCGGCGTCGGCGGTGGACTCGGCTTCGCGCCGGCGCGCGGTGCATCGTTCGAGCTCGTCGTATCTGATCGAGACCGGGTGCAGGTCGCGCCGGCGCGGGTCGGTGCGGTTGCGAGCGAGGAACGCGCCGAGCCAGCCGAAGTCGCCGTCCGGGTGGTGCCCGGTGCTGGGCCGGGGCCGCGGTGGCAGTTCGGGGACCAGCTGCGCCGGTGGTGTCGGGGGCAGGATCGGGTCACCGAACGGGCTGGTCCTGGTCGGTGCTTGCTCATCTTCGCCGCCGTGTTCGCGCGCGCGTGGTGGCCGGGCGGGTTCGAGGTGGTCGATGGGGTGGGTGATCCGAACTTGTCCGGTCGGGGTGGTCCATTCCAAGGTGGCGTCGGGCCGGATCCGCACGTGCCAGCGGTGGCGTTGTTTGATGCGGTGGTGGCGTCGGCAGAGTAGGGCGAGGCCGGCGAGGTCGGTGGCACCGGCCGGCCAGGCCGTCACGTGGTCGACGTCGGCGAACCGGGCCGCGGCCTGGCAGCGGGGGAACCGGCAGCGGCCGTCGCGGGCGGTCAGCAGTCGGCGGAGGGCGGCGGTGGGTCGGTAGGCCTCGGTTCGCGGCGGCCCGGGTGGCGGCTCGGCCGTCGGATCGATCAGGTCGAGCCAGTGCCGTAGGTCGGTGGTGCCGGTCAGGTAGGCCCCGGTGTCGTCATCGCAACCGATGACGTCCCGGCTCACAGTGAACCTGGCCGGTGTTTGCCCCGGGTCGTGCTGGTGTGGCGCCGTGCCGGACCTGGCTGCCTGCAGGAGGTGCTCGAGGAAGGCCCGGCGCAGGTGCACGGTGCCGGCAGTGCCGAACCCGGTGACCGGGATCAGGTCGTCCGGGTCCCCTGAAGGGTGGTCCCGCGAAGCGCGGTCGCCTTGCGCATCCGGGAAAGCCAAGCCGAAGCAGGCGCCGGTCGAACGAGGCCGAGCGGGTGACTGGTCTGGCGCGGCCGGAGCGCTGGCGGGGTCAGGACCGTCGGACGTCCCGGCAGGCGGAGCAGCGTTCGCCTCGTCGCTCAGATCGGGATGGTCGGCTCGGCCAAGGTCCTGAGGCCGCACGGTCGCTGGGGTGTCGCCACCTGGATCGAGATCGTCGCTCGCGTCAACGTCTTCGGTCGACTCCGGCGCATCGTCATCGGTGCTCGGGTCGGTCGTCGGGTCAGCATCGCCGGTGGAGTCGGTGCTCGGGCCGCCGTCTTCGTTGGCGGGCTGGTTGGGGTCTTGGCCGAACTGGCTCATGGGGATGCCGAGGTGCAGGTGGAAGGTGCCGGTGATGTTGCCCATCAGGATCTCGATCAGCGCGGCCAGGCGGGCGGCGTGGATGGACATCCGCCGCGGTCGCGAAGCCGCGGCCATGGCCTCGTCCGGGTCCTCGGTGTCGTCCGTGTGCCCGGTCGAGGTGGTCGGGTCCTCGGTGCGGGCGGCCTGGGCGGCTTCGGTGCGGAGGGTTTGGGCGCGTTCGTCGATGGCGTCCCAGAGCTGGGCGGACTGCTCCAACGGCATCCGGGCGATCCAGGTGTCGACCCCATCGGCGTCCACGGAGCGGGTCAGGCCGGTGTCGCTCAACGCCCGGATCCGGCGCTTCTTCAACAAATCACTGTTGACCGCGGCCAACGCGCGCCGGACCCGGCGGACCAGGGGCCCGACCGGGTCACCAGCCAGGTGCTGGGGTTTGATCCGGTCCAGCACTTCGTCACAGATCTCGGGTGAGCATTCGGTGAGCTCTTCAGCGATTCGGGTGGCCCGGTACAGGTCCAGGTCCCCGGCCCCCATCGCCTCGACCAGGCGCGGCATCCGGGTGAGCAAGTCGACCGCAGCCGCCACCCGCCGGGCGGCGCCGGTGTCGGTCTGGGCCAGCTGCTCGGAGACCAGGGCGGGGGCGTCCAACCGTTGATGCCCCAACCCGACGAACTCCTCAGTGACCGTGCCGTCCTCATGCACGACGTCGTCGGTGGCCGCCACCCGGGCCAACGCCAGGGTCTGGGTGGCTTCCAAGGCCCGGATCCCGGCCTGGCAGTCCCCAGCGATCTCTGCCCAGTCCGCGGCCGTCAGATCGGCCACGGCGGCATACGGTCGGACCGCGGCGAAGAGCTCCTTCGCGGCGGTGACCGGTGCGGTCGTGAGGATCCTGGACATACGTCCATCGTACACCCGTCCCACCCAAACCGGAAGCCCCCGACCGCGCGAATTCCGTTACGCCACAACCGAACACGCGAAGCGGTCCGCAACATCTTGTGATTCATCTCAAATCCCATCAACGAGCTCACATCGCAAACCGAGTTCATCGAGCCGGCGATGTCGAAGCCTTGTCAGGTCCTTGCGCCGGCACCGGAAGGGCAGCCGCCTCAGGACTCGGAGAGGAGGTGACGGCCTGCCTCGGCCGCGCGTTTGAGCCGGGCTGGCGATGTGGAGGACACACGTAGGGGCCGACTCGCCGGCGGACTTCTCACAAGTCGCGGGGCACGGACAGGCGCACGACGGCCAGGCCCGCGGCTCAGCCGTTGGTGCGCACCACCAGCAGTCCCCCACCGTCGGTTCCACTCGTGACGATCGTGTCGCCCGTCGCATCGAGGCGGTGCACCTCGTACCGGTAGGACGGCACCACCCCGAGGGCCAGGCCGGGGCTGGTCCAGGTCACCGTCACGTCCGTGCTGCCCGGCTGGAGCAGCGCCGAAGCCACCTGCTGCTCGCCGTCGCGCCAACCCAGCAATCGCAGGACATCCACCAGTACCTGTTCTACGGGCGGATGCAGGTGATCCATTCGGGCGCGACCGTGCCGCAGCTCGCCGCCCACGCAGATCCAGACCCCGACCTGGACCGCGCCAGTGGCCCCGGCCAGCACCGCCGCCATCCGGTCGAGCACCAGGCCGGCGTCCAGCTGACCGCCCATGTCCTCGGCAAGGTCGGCCAGCACCTGGTACGGCGAGGCCCGCTCCCCGTAGACCAGCCGGTTGGCCACCCGCTGCGCCCGCTGCCGCACCGGCTGGAACAGCAGGGCCACGGCCACCGCCGCGGCCACCGACAGGCCCGAGCCGCCGCCGCTGTACCCGGCCAGCGTCCCGACCCCGATCACGATCGCGACGTACACGCCCGTCAGCACGGCGGACAGCAGCCCGTACTGCACCGCCCGGCTGA